>Ga0209481_10000001_pt1 | contig 324835 bp, 298 predicted proteins | sample SoiMetdeltSBSDD3_FD_187598 | JGI IMG/M metagenome (GOLD analysis project Ga0209481, IMG submission 187598) | Bulk soil microbial communities from a Populus tree surrounding site in Tennessee, USA - Soil MetaG P. deltoides SBSDD3 (SPAdes) (version 2) | ecosystem: Environmental > Terrestrial >...
CTCCTCCATACCCGGTTGACCCAAGTCCACCCAGCGGCGGTCGCTGCAGGCGTGGACGCGGGACAGACCGTGTTCGGTCTGGCGGGAGACGTTATCCCCCGCATGCGCTCTACGCTAAGCGTTCCAGCGAGCATTGACCCAACCGTTACGTGGTGTGTCGAAGCCTATTAGCCCGGTTCCGCACTGGTCGCGGCGGGGTTATCCGGAGCCTCCACGAGGATCCGCTCAGCGACCTCCCGCATGGTCATCCGGTGGTCCATGGCCATCCGCTGGATCCATTTGAAGGCCTGCGGCTCGGTCATCGCGTACGTGGTCATGAGCCGGCCTTTGGCGCGCTCCACCACCTTGCGGGTCTCCAGCCGCTCGGCGAGCGTGGCAACTTCGGACTCCAGGGCATAGATCTCCTGAAACCGGGACAGCGCGATCTCTATCGCCGGTACCAGATCGCTCTTCTGGAACGGCTTGACGAGGTACGCCATCGCGCCCGCCGCCCGGGCCCGCTCGACGAGGTCCCGCTGGCTGAACGCGGTCAAGATCACGACAGGGGCCAGGCGGGCACCGGCGATCTTCTCGGCCGCCGCCAGGCCGTCCATGATCGGCATCTTGATGTCGAGGATGACGAGCTCCGGCTTGAGCTCCTCGGCGAGGCGGACCGCGGTTTCCCCGTCGCCGGCCTCGCCGACCACGTCGTACCCCTCCTCGATCAGCATCTCGGCCAGATCGAGCCGGATCAGGGCCTCGTCCTCCGCGATGAGCACCCGACGGCCTTGGCGTTCCTGTTGTCGATGTTGTGTCCCCGCGTCCTGCGAACCGCCCACGCCCGACCTCGACTTCCGTGCCGCGTTGCCGTCGCGACCAGCCTAATGGGTACGCTAGACCGGCTCGCGCCCCTGTAGACCAACGGCAGAGTCGATGGACTCAAAATCCATACAGTGTGGGTTCGAATCCCACCGGGGGCACCGCGGATCTCCGGGAAAGGGTGTCGTGGCGAATCCCCCGATCGAACCGTACGAGACCGGCCTGCTCGACACCGGCGACGGCAACGCCGTCTACTGGGAGACCTGCGGCGACCCGGACGGGCTGCCCGCCCTCGTCGTGCACGGTGGCCCCGGCTCGGGCTGTTCGCCCGGCATGCGCCGCTGGTTCGACCCGCAGCGGCACCGGATCGTCCTGTTCGACCAGCGCAACTGCGGCCGCAGTACGCCGCACGCCAGCGACCCGGCCGCGGACATGAGCCGCAACACGACCGCCCACCTGCTCGGCGACATGGAGCGGCTCCGCGAGCACCTCGGTGTCGACCGGTGGGTGCTCGGCGGCGGCTCGTGGGGCGTGACGCTGGCGCTGGCGTACGCACAGCGGCACCCGGACCGGGTCCTCGGCATGCTGCTGATCAGCATCACCGCCACCCGCCGATCCGAGCTGGACTGGCTCTACCGTGGCGCCGGCCGGATCTTCCCCGAGGCCTGGGCCCGCTTCCGCGACTTCGCCGGCGCGTCCGGGTACCGGCTGCCCACCGACTCGCAGCCGCCGATCGAGGGGCTGCTGCGCGCGTACTCGCAGGCGATGGAGGACCCCGACCCCGAGGTCCGGACGCGGGCCGCGTCCGCGTGGCTGGCCTGGGAGGACGCGGTCATCTCGATGGAGAGCAGCGGCAAGCCGGGCCAGTACAGCGACCGGCCGGACGACGAGAAGCTCGCCTTCGTCCGGATCTGCGCGCACTACTTCGCCAACGACGGCTTCCTGGCGGACGGCGTGCTGATCCGGGAGGCTGGCCGGTTGGCGGGAATCCCCGACATCCTCGTGCACGGCCGGCTCGACCTGTCCGGGCCGGTCATCACCGCGTGGGAACTGGCCCGCGCCTGGCCCGGCGCCGAACTGGTGGTTGTCGACGACTCCGGGCACACCGGCAGCACCGCGATGCGGGACGCGCTCGACGCCGCCGGCGAGCGGCTCTACACCGCGGCCTGCGCGCGGATCTGAGGCCGTCGGTAGTCGGTGCGCGCGGCGGTGCGCGCGGCAGGCGGTGCGCGATCCAGCCGCGCTGAGACCACCCTTGACGAATCTACCTATTTCTATGACCCTGAAGGCGCGAGAGCGCTCTCCCGCAACGCTCCCCGACAAAGGTCCGGCGCCCGAGTCTTGAGGAGTGAGTTGTCATGGCCCAGAAATCGCTCCCCCGTCGGTACCTCGCCGGCCTGACCGTTACGGCTCTCGTGCTCGCCGGCACCACCGCGGTGACCGCCGCTCCGGCGCACGCGGCCGGCCCGCTGATCTCCCAGGGCAAGCCGGTCGCCGCCTCCTCCATCGAGTGGGCCGGTACACCCGCGGCCGCCGCGGTGGACGGCAACCCCGGCACGCGCTGGTCGAGCCAGTTCAGCGATCCCCAGTGGATCCAGGTCGATCTCGGCGCAACCGCGGCCGTCGACCAGGTCGTGCTGGTCTGGGAGGCCGCGTACGCGAGGGCCTTCCAGATCCAGGTCTCCGCCAACGCGTCCACCTGGACCACGATCTTCTCGACCACGACCGGCACCGGCGGTACCCAGACCCTGGCGATCACCGGCTCCGGCCGGTACGTGCGGATGCTGGGCACCACCCGCGCCACCGGGTACGGCTACTCGCTCTGGGAGTTCCAGGTCTTCGGCACCATCGGCAGTCCACCGCCACCCCCACCTCCACCACCCCCGTCCGGCACACCGATCTCGGAGTTCAAGCCGGTCACCGCGTCCTCCTGGGAGGGCGGCAACGCGCCCGGCGCGGCCCTCGACGGTCGCACCAACACCCGCTGGTCGAGCCTGTTCAGCGATCCACAGTGGATCCAGGTCGACCTCGGCGGCACCGCCACCATCACCCAGGTGGTGCTCAACTGGGAGGCCGCGTTCGGCCGGGCGTATCGCATCGAGACGTCCCCGAACGCGTCGACGTGGACCACGATCTACTCGACCACGACCGGGCCGGGCGGCATCGAGCGGCTGACCGTCAGCGGGACCGGCCGGTACGTGCGCCTGTTCGGCACCACGCGCGCCACCGGGTACGGCTACTCGCTCTGGGAGTTCCAGGTCTTCGGTACCGTCGACATCTCCGCCGTCACCCCGCCGATGCTCTCCGGGCCGACCCGCCCGCCCGCGGTCACCGGCCAGTTCGCGCTCACCGCGCCGGCCGACGCCGCGATGGTGACGACCACCCGGCGCCCGGTCCTGTCCTGGGCCGCGGTGGGCGGCGCGGTCCGCTACCAGGTCTGGATCAACATCAGCCGTACCGACTACGACTTCGCCGCTGCCGGCAACCTGCTGGACCTCTACACCCGGGTGGCCGAGCCCACCGGCACCAGTTACACACCGACCTGGGATCTGGCGGACCGCTGGACGTACAAGTGGTTCGTGGTGGCGGTGAACGGATCCGGCGGGACCACCACGTCGGCGATCCGCCGGTTCAGCGTCTACCTGCCCACGCTCGAGACGGTCGCCGACGGGATCGGCATCGTCAACGGTGCCCGCGACCTCAACCGCAACGGCGCGATCGAGCCGTACGAGGACTGGCGCGCGCCGGTCGAGACCCGGGTCAACGACCTGCTCGGCCGGATGACCACCGAGGAGAAGGCCTACCAGATGTTCTACAACGCCCAGGCCTTCCCCCGGTCCGGCTGGCACTTCGGCCCCGCGCAGGCGCAGGACCTGCACGGGTACCTGCTCGCCGCGGCCGGCACCCGGCTGGGCATCCCGTTCGTCTCCGCGGGCGACACGATCCACGGGTACCAGACCACGTACCCGACGCAGAGCGCGCTGGCCGCGGCGCGGGACTACCCGCTGGTGTACCGGCTCGGCGACATGCAGCGCCGAGAGCAGCTGGAGGTGGGCACCCGCGGCGTGCTCGGCCCGCTGGCCGAGGTCGGCACGAAGGTGCTCTACCCGCGCATCCAGGAGGGCAACGGCGAGAACGCGGACGTGGCGGCGGCCCAGGTGCGGGCGCTCGTCGCCGGCCTGCAGGGTGGGCCCGAACTGAACCCGCGGTCGGTGCTCGCCACCGTCAAGCACTGGCCCGGCGAAGGTGCCGGCGGCGAGGCGCTGATCGTGTACGACGGGGTCACCATCAAGTACCACATGATCCCGTTCCGGGCCGCGATGGAGGCCGGCGCCGTCAACATCATGCCCGGGTACGCGGGCAGCTCGTTCCTCGACCCCGGTGGCCCGGGTGCCGGTGACAGCGCGCCGATCCTCGCGTACCTGCGGCAGAACCTCGGCTACACCGGCCTGATCACCACCGACTGGCTGCCGTCGGGGTCGTGGGTGCGGGCCGCCAACGCGGGGTCCGACGTGATGGGCGGCGCCGACCCGGGTGCGGCCGGCTTCTCCATCGCCACGTTCACCGCGAACGTCCCGTTGTCCCGGATCGATGACGCGGTACGCCGGGTGCTGCGGCTGAAGTTCCAGCTCGGCATCTTCGAGAACCCGTACGGCGACCCGGTCAACGGCCCGTACCGGTTCCACCAGCCGGCCTACACCGCGCTCGCCAACCAGGCCGCCCGCAAGGCGATGACGTTGCTGCGCAACACCGGCGTGCTGCCGATCCGGCTCAACCCCGGCGACAACATCGTGGTGGCCGGTCCGCGGGCCACCGACTCCGGGTCGTGCTGCGTGTGGACGAGCTTCTTCCACCAGGAGTACGGCTCGCGCAACATCCTGGACGCGATCCGCGCCCGGGCCGCCCAGGCCGGGGTGAACGTGCACCACAACACCGGCCCGAACCCGCGGCTGGCGGTGGTGGCGGTCGGCGAGGCGTCGTACACGCACGGCACCAACTGGGTGAAGGAGCAGCCGTACCTGCCGGCCGACCAGCTCAACGTCATCCGGAGCTTCCAGCAGCAGGGCATCCCGGTCGTGGTGGCACTCGTGCTGCCCCGCCCGTACGTCATCACCGAGTGGCACACGCTGGCCAGCGCGATCGTCGTGACGTACCGCGGCGGCGAGGAGATGGGGCCGGCCCTGGCGAGCCTGCTCTTCGGTGACTATGTGCCGAGCGGGCGGCTGCCCTGGCAACTGCCGCGCAACCTCAGCGACGTGCTGCGCCCCGGCGGGACGGACATCCCGGCGGACGCGGTCGAGCAGTGGGACCTGCCCTACGACCTCGGGGCCACCGCCGCGGAACGCACCGATATCCGCAACCGGATCAACGCCAACCAGACGGTACCGACGACATACGGCACTCCGCTCTACCCGTTCGGCGCGGGACTGACCGCGTGGTGACCGCCTGTACTCTGCCGACGTGGTTCGCCTGTCGCATCTCGCCGGCACGCTCGCGCTGGGCCTGGTCCTCACCGCATGCTCGGCGTCGTCCCGGGGGACGGCGCCGAGCCGGGAAGAGCGCGCCGCAAACACGTTCGCCCAGTTGGCAGCGGACATCACGGGGCAAGGAACAGCTGCCCAATCAACCAGTAATCGGTCACATGCTGGTGGCCGAGGACCGGCTTGCGAACGGGACTATCCGGTCGCTGTGGGCCACCGTTCCGACTGAGGCGTACCGGTCCCGATGCCACTACCTCGACATGCAGGCGAGCGACGGTACCTACAGCGGATTCAGTAGCTGCGGCGGCGGGCCGGCCAGCGGAGCGACCACCGTGTCACTGGGCGGCACCGTGGAACACGTGGTAGGCGATACGGGGACGTGGGCAGCGACGCAGGTGCGCATCACTGCTGGGCACCTCGTGCAGACCGTCCCGGTCGCGGCCGGCTACGTCCTGGTGCCCGAGCAGTTCACCACGGCAGCCGGCGAACCGCTGACGCTGACCCTGCTCGGCGCGGACGGCTCGGTCATCGGGGTGGTCCGAGACCTTACGCCCCTGGGCTCTGGGGCGGTGGTGGTCCCCGGCCGGTGACCACCACCGCTATAAAACCGGCGCGCAACGCGGAGGGCGCTTCCTTATGGACCGCTAGACGCCGACCCGGCAGGTTCTGTTTGGGAGTCAGCAGGATGCTGGACTGAGAAGTCCGCGCCATCCGGGCGCGAGTCTTCGGCTGGCGGCTCCGGAATAGTCGGGCTTTCTGTGCCGTCTTGCGAGGAGATGGAGGTGGAGATGAGACTCGGCGCTACCGAATCGGTCGGTTCAATGTCCTCATCGGACCGTAGCCTCGGCGGAGTGGGCATCCACGGTTTTAGGTTCTGGACGACCTGCTCGTAGAAGGTGTCCACAGCATCGAGAACCGAGTCGATGAAGCCGCCACGGCCAATGCCTCTCTTCGGGCCGGCCGGCGTGGTCAGAGCCACACGAAACGCACGCAGGTCCTTCGTGGGATCGGTTATAAGTATTGTCGGATCTTGACGGACTCGATGCAGGAGATCTGCTGTGCCCGCACCGCGAGCGTGCATCGCGAACGCCTGGATTCGGGTGTCGTCGGGAGCACCTCGGAGCTGCCGTACCAACCATTTGACGCGCGTAGTCTGCCGACCGACACGCGGAGCGTCGATATCGACGTGACAGATGATCCGTCCTGCCCGAAGATCCGCCGTTACCGACATCGGTCCGACAGCCCCTGGTATCTTTATGCCGCCAGTCAGGGTGCCCGCGGACGTGAGTTCGGTGACAAGCGCTTGTGTCCGTGCGACCGGGTCAGAGTCCCGGCGCGCTACTGCTGGGGTCACCTCCGTGCCAAGATGCCTGCCCAACCGCAGGCAGGCATAGCGGATCAAGGCGTCAAAGCGTCCGGTGACGAGTGGGACGGCCGAGTCGGCAGGTCGCACCGTACCGGCCGCAACCGCGTCGCGGACCTGCACCCATCCTGGGCCCATGTCATCGAATTCAAGTGCCCCGGAGCGAGGATGCTCTAAGTATCGGATCAGTTCACCCAAGATCCACGCTTGGTCGGGGTCGGCCACCCCGCGATACTCCTTCTGCATCACCGCCTGGGTCAGGACTTCGCTCCATGGCAGGTGGTGCAGGGCCACCTTTCTAAGCTTCCGCTTGTCAACTGGAGTCGGATGCTGTCCGGCGATCGGCGGTATCTCGTTCGAGATCGTGATGAGCACGTCGAAGTTCTGCTCACGAGCGATGTCCAGGTAACGCTCGAGCTGATCGACTTGAAGGACGTTGCCGCCAGTCTTGACCTCCACCAACGCAATCCACTGCCGCTGGCCTCGACTCACACGAATGAGCCCATCGGGGAACAACTGCTGGTCGCCCAGCCTGAACGGAACTTCGATGAAGGTCTCGACCAGGCCGGCAGGGGCCCCATACGGCTGAGTGAGCGATCGGCCGAATTCCCGAACTGCGCTCATGACCGCGAGAAGCGCGGACGTGGCACGGCGTTCCTGTTCCTCCGCCCCGTTAATGCCCGATGTGGGAATGAGTCGGGCTGCCAGCCAAGAATCCTCGGGCATCTTTGAACTCCTCATACCGTAGCCTCAGGGCAAGCTACACCCGATCCGGCGACGATACGGTTGGTCGTCCGTACCGTTTGCGTTCGACCAGGTAGCGCCAGTCCCCGATCGTTGGTCCGGCCGCGTCAGCCGGGAGAATCGGTCAAGAAACACGATCTGAGGACGCAGGGCCAGTTCTCGCACATGTTGAAGCGCCGGAGCGCAGTCCATTCGGCACGACTGCAAGATCCGCAATGTCAAACCCGAGTCGGATGACCTCGCGGTTGGATCCAACAACCCGTTCAGGGAAGGATGAAGTTGCGACGCATGGCTCACCTGGGCGTGTCCAGCAACCTGCGCAGCGCGGCGGGCGGCCGTCCGGTCTCCGCGCGCAGGACCCGGGTGAGGTGTGCCTGGTCGGCGAAGCCCAGCTCCACGGCGAGGCTGGCGAGGCACACCCGGCGGTCGCCCTCGACGAAGCGGTCGAGGGCGGCCCGGGCCCGTACCCGCATCCGGAACCGCCCGATCGTCACACCGGTGACCCGGTGGAACAGGCGGCTCAGGTACCACGGCGACACCGCGAGCCGCGCGGCCAGATCGGTCAGCCGCAGCGCGGGCTCGGCGGCCAGCAGCGCCCGCGCATCGTCCGCGAGGCAGGTTCGGGGCCGGGTCACGGACTCGTCCACGAGCGCGGCGACGACGTCGGTGGCCAGGTCGGCGAGGGCCACCCCGTCGGCGCCGCGCAGGGCCCCGGCGACCAGCCGCCGGTGGGCCAGGTCGACCGCTGGCGCGACGCGGATCGGTCCCGACCGCGGCAGCCGTTCGCCGGTGGCGGGCCGGACGCGGATGCTGGTACAGACGTCGCCGCCGGCCGGGTGGGCCATCTGCTGGATCTCGCCCGGCCGCTGCACGTACGCGACCGTCGGATCGAGCACGGCCTCGGTGCCGTCGGCGCGGCGGCGGAACACGCCGCGGCGGACCAGCACGAGCCCGATCCCGCCCACCTCTTCGGCCGGGCTCCAGCCGCGGTCGTGGCCGTCGCAGCTGACCTGGGCGACCTGCATCTCCGACGCGTCGAGGAGCAGGGAACGGCTCAGCACGTCGTCGACGCTAGCCCGTACCCCCGACAATTTCGTTCAAGACCGGGTGGCCGCGGCCGACGGAGGCTGGCGGCATGGACTCCACCAACGACCCGATGCCGGTGGCGCTCACCGCCCCCGGACCGCACCCTGACCACGCCAAGGAGCTTGACCTCTACGGGCAGCTCGTCGGCGTCTGGGACGTCGACAACCGCTTCTACGACGAGAAGGCGGGCCGGTGGCGTACCGGTACCGTCGTCTGGACCTTCGGTTGGATCCTTGATGGACACTCCATTCAGGACGTGATGCGCTTCCGGCTCGAGGACGGCGTCACGGCCACCGGCACGACGGTGCGCCACTTCGACCCGCGAGCCGGCGTCTGGACCATCGTGTGGTTCGGGCCCGGCGGCCGCACCTGCACGCTGGTCGGCCGGTCCTCACCCGAGGGCATCCTCCAGGAGGGGACGCAGCCGGATGGCCGCTCGATCCGCTGGACGTTCACCGAGCTGACCGGGGATAGCTTCCGCTGGCAGGGGTACGTACTCGACCACGAGGGTGCGCAGTGGCGGCTGGAACAGGAGATGACGGCGCGCCGAGCCAAATGACCCGACGAGGTGACCCGATCCGATATAGTCCATTCTCGTGATATCCGAGAATGGACTATCATCATCCATACTCCTGGCTCTGCAACGGGCCACCCACCGCACCCTGAACGCCGTCACCGCCGCCGTCGCCGACCTCGACCTCACCGCCTCGGAAATCAACGCGTTGGCCAACCTCGCCGACGGTCACAAGCGCAACGTGCGTGAACTCAGCGCCGACACCGGAACGCGGCCGACCACGCTGACCGGCGTGCTGGACCGGCTGGAACGCCGCGGCTACCTCACCCGCGAGCTGGATGCCTTCGACCGCCGGTCGTTCCGGCTGGCGCTGACGGCCCGCGGCCGGACCGTCGCCGCCCGGGTCCGCCGCGCGGTGGCCGACCTCGAACGCGACGCGCTGACCACCGTCTCCCCGCGCCAGGTCGCCGGGTACCACGCCGTCGTCGCCGCACTGCAGGAGGTGTCGTGAACGCGGCGCTGGCCGGCATCCTCGCCCGGTGTCGTCGGACCGGGCGGCACGTTCGGGCACCGGGAGCACGTGCATCTCGCGTAGAGGCGGTGCGCCGCTACGCATGCCGGAGGCGGTGGAGCAGGTCTGCGGCTGGATCCGGCAACTCGCCGCCTACGAGCGCGCGGCGCAGAAGTACCACCACACGGTCAGCCGGGCCTGGGTCGAGCTGGTCGCCCACCACGTCGCGACCGACCCGCCGGCACGATCGCCTCCCCCGCTGAGGAGGCCCGACACTACTTCGGGATCTCGATCTTCCACAGCGAGATCTTGTCCGTCACGTACGCCTCCCCGACACCCGGATCGGCGACACCCTTCACCCGGTCGCGGATCATCCGCTGCTGCTCCAACGCTTCCGGGTTCCCGAGGTCGGTCAGGTTCTTGATCGGCGGCAGCTCCCGGTACTCCTTCCAGCTCACCTTGTCGATGCCGACGATCGATCGGAGCATCGTGATGACCGAGGGCGCGACCCCGTCGGCGGCGAGCTGCGGCAGCATCGCGGCGGTCAGCTCGTGGTGCGCGGGGTAGTCCGCGTTCTCCGCGGCGAGGTTCGTCATCACCTGCTCGGCGGTGAGGTCGGGTGGGCTGAACGGGTGGGCCGCGAACAGGTCCGGCCGGTCGGGACCGCCGCGGACCGTCTTGATGGCGTGCTCGTACTCGAAGCCGGTGCCCTTGGCGTACGCGCTGCTGTTGTGCCAGACCACGACCGTGCCCACCGGCGCCGCCGTGAGGTTCTCGGCGCTCTCGGCAACCTGCTCGGACTCCAGGCCAGTGGTCGGCGCGCCGCGGCCGGCGCCGGTGGTGAAGTTGGCGAACTTGGCGTCGAACGCCTCCCTCGGCAACACCTTGTGCCAGGCGAAGAGCTGCGCGAGCTGGGTGAAGAACAGGCACTCGCAGGTCCACCGGTCCAGATGGGCGCGGAGCAGGGCGACCGCGTTGTACGGCGACGAGGACTTCGGCACGAGCCGGTCGTGCCCGCGCAGCATGTCGATGTTCGTCTGCCGCTGCTCGAAGTGCTCGGTGTCGAACCTGTCGCCGCGCGGTCCCGGAAACGCGCACGCGCCGGCCACCTTGGCCGCCTGGAGCATCGACACGACATCGACGAGCGCGGTCTCCCAGCGCCGCCGGAAGATTTCATCGTTGAGGTGCGGCGCCGCGCTCACCCCGCCCAGGTACGTGAGCCGGCCCTCGACCGCGGCCTGGTATCCACCCTTGACGCGCAGGTTCAGCAACGCGATCAGCCGGTTGCGCTCGGGCGGGTTGAAGCTGTCGTGCAGCTGCTTGGGCCGTACCCCGTCGGCGCTGAAGATCTCGTGCAGGTCCGGCTCCAGGCTGCGGTCCAGGATGTCCAGGATCGCCTTGGCGTCACCTTCGCTCGTCGTGCCCTTGTACATGTCCCGGACCAGTAGCTTCTTGAGCTGCGGGTCCAGTTGGAACCGGCGGTCGCCCTGGACCCACAGCCGCACCAGCGCGCGAGCCTTGTTGTCGCTGTCGTAGTCACCCTCGGCCTTGCCCGTCCTGCGCAGCTTGCCGAGGTACGCCAGCAGCTCCTGCGGGGTGAACGTGCCCTCGCCGAACATCCGGGACAGCGACTCGAACGGTCCCTCGGTGAAGATGTCGCCGAAGAACCCCAGCTTGCCGGAGCGCCGCACGGCCAGCGGGCCGTCCTCCTCGACATGGGCCAGCTCGTGGGCGAGCAACGCACGCCCGAGCCGGGTCGCCGGCCGGTACTGGCCCGCGTCGAAGGCGATGTGATCTCCGACCGTGTACGCCGCCGCGTCCAGCGCACGCGCCGACGACGCGGCCAGCTCATCGGTGTGTACGCGTACCCGCGCGAAGTCGTGCCCCGCGGCGGACCGGACGGCCGGGGGCAGCGGCTCCCCCGGACTCGCGAGCACGGGACGAACCACGGCCCAGATATCGCGGTCGTCCGGTACGTCCGCCGGCCGCTGCTCGGTCAGCGGCAGCGCGCCGGTCGCCGCCTGAGCCCGCCGCTCGGAGGGGTCACCGGCCCGGCTGACGGCGATCTGCCGGGTCCGCCGCGCGGGCACCTCATGCTCTGGCACGTCCACAGTGTGCGGGTGCGCGGGTACGGATAGCGTCGCGAACATGACCGCCCGCCTCGCCGGGGTGATCGCGGCGCTCGCCGTACTGGTGCTCGTCGGATCGTGCTCGGCGGGTCCCGCCGCACCGCCTCCGGCTGCGCCCGTGTCGTCCCCCACGCCGTCACCGACCGCGTCCCCGGCGGCGAGCCCGGCGGTGAGCCCGGCGGTGAGCCCGGCCCCGCCGGCGTACCGTGCCTCGATCAGCGCCCTGCCGGCCGCGGTGGCCGCGGAGATGACCGGCGTCTCCTGGCGACCCGGCTGCCCCGTACCGCTGTCCGCGCTCCGGCTGATCCGGCTCACCTACTGGGGGTTCGACAATGCCGCACACCAGGGCGAACTGGTCGTCCACCGGGACGTGGCCGCCCGGATCGTCCGGATCTTCGAGAAGCTCTACGCGGCCCGGTTCCCGATCCGGTCGATGGTCCGGGTCGACGCGTACGGCGGCAGCGACGACAGGTCGATGGCCGGCAACAACACGTCGATGTTCAACTGCCGGTACGCCTGGGGCACGACGACCTGGTCGGTGCACGCCTACGGCAAGGCGATCGACATCAACCCGGTGCAGAACCCGTACCTGCCGCGCGGTCTGGTCCTGCCCCCGGTCGGAGCGACCTACCTCGACCGTGGCCGGGTCCGCGCCGGCATGATCGTCCGCGGCGACGTGGTGACGAGGGCTTTCGCCGCGGAGGGCTTCCGCTGGGGCGGCGACCGCCGGCAGAAGGACTACCAGCACTTCGACGTCGCACCGTAGCCGGCGCTCAGGCGCACTCCCGGCACACCGCCGTGTTGTCCCGCCGCCGTACGAGTTGGCTGCGGTGGTGGACCAGGAAGCACTTCGCGCACCGGAACTCGTCGGCCAGTATCGGTACGACCGCGACGGAGAGCTCCTCGTCCAGCGGCTCCGGGCCGGGCAGCGCGAATCCGTCGACCTCCTCCCCTGCATCGAGGTCGGCTACCGGAGATTGAGACGTGCCGCGCCGCGCCTGGAGCTCCTCGAGACTGTCCTCGTCGATCTCGGTGACGGGACGGCGCGGCGCGTCGTAGTCAGCCGTTGCGGCCATCTTCAACCGAACGGCCGAGGGTTCGGGTGACATGCACGCCGAGCGGATGGACGATGACGGTCAACTGCAGATCTGGCGCGGGGCGTGGGCCGAGCACCCGCCCGTACTTCCCGAACATGCAGATCAGCCGGTAGTAGTGGGGCGAACGGGCCTCGATGACCTCATGGGGACGGGCGGAGACGATGTCGGGCGAGCTGACGGAGATGTCCAGCGGCCACCGCCTGGTCGTACTGGACTGCCACTGTTCACCGTCCATCCTGCGGGCGCCACTCTCGTCCAGGACCTCAAGGGTGAGGCACAGCCCGTGCGGACCGTCACAGACGCCGCTGTGCCATACGGTATAGCCGTCGCAGCGGTGCAGGATCTCGGGTCCGGACACCGACCGGAGCAGAACGGTGGAATTCACTGTCTGAGCCTACGTGCGCGAGCCCTCTCCCGCACCGGGCGGACGGACGGATAAGTCCGTGCTAGGGTTGGTGCGTCGCAGTCTTGTTTTCCGCCGCGGTTCCAAGCGCCTGGTGGGCTTCGTCCCCTGGGCGCTGTTTGTATTGTGCGGGCTCAGGAGATGGCTGCGTCGCGGCGTCCGCACGGTGTGGGCTCCGTACGTAACAAGGGAGATACAGGACATGGCTACTGGTACGGTGAAGTGGTTCAACGCGGACAAGGGATTCGGTTTCATCACCCCGGACGGGGGTGGCGCCGACGTGTTCGCCCACTTCTCTGCCATCTCGTCGAGCGGCTTCCGCAGCCTCGAGGAAAACCAGCGGGTCGAATTCGACATCGCGCAGGGCCAGAAGGGTCCGCAGGCGGAGAACATCCGCAGCATCTGACTCGTGAGTGCGCCGCCGCGGCGTCCCGCCGGATCCGGTCGGGTGTCGCGGCGGTGCCGCGTCAGGCGACCGTACCGGTGCGGGGTTCGAGGCCGGCGGCACGGTAGACGTCGTCGATGAGGCTCATCGTGCGGACCGCGTCCCGCGCGTCGGTCAGCACCGGCCCGCCCTCACACGCCGCCGCGACGAACGCCCGCAGTTGATGCGTGTACGTCGCCTCGCCGGCCACCTGCTCGTACCGTACGCCGGCCTTGGTCTGGACGGTCAGCCGGTGGTACGCACTCGGCATGACGTAGTTGAACACCGATAGCCGGCCGGCCTCCCCGGTCACCCGGGCGGCGATCGACAGCACCCGGGACGACCACATCGACGTCGTGATCCGCCCGACCATCCCGCCCGGGTACCGGAACGTCGCGGTCATCGCCCGGTCCACACCTCGGGCGCGCAGCTTCGCCTCCGCCGAGACCACGGTCGGCTCGACGAGCGACTGCGCGAGGGTACGCATGCAGTGGATCGGGTAGCAGCCGGCGTCCATCGTCGCGCCGCCGGCCAGGTCGAGCCGCCAGCGGATGTCCCAGGGCCGGGCCAGCGGGAAGCACAGGCTCGCCGCCACCTGCCGGACCGCGCCCAGCTCGCCATCGGCCAGCACCTCCAGCACCCGGGCCATGAGCGGGTGGTACCGGTAGTGGAAGGCTTCCATCACCACCAGCCCGCTGGACTCCGCCGCGTTCGCCACCCGCCGGGCCTCCTCCGCGTTGGCGGTGAACGGTTTCTCGCAGAGCACATGCTTGCCCGCGGCGAGCGCCGCGAGTGTCCACTGTGCATGGAGGTGGTTCGGCAGCGGGATGTAGACCGCGTCCAGCTCCGGGTCGGCGAGAAGCGTCGCGTAGTCGTCGTGGACCCGGTCGATGCCGTGCCGCGCCGCGAAGGCCCGGGCGCGCCGGGGGTCACGGGCCGCAATCGCGTCGACACTCGTTCCGGGTACCGTGCGAGCCGGCTTCACGATGGCGCGTGGTGCGATGCGGGCCGCCCCGAGGACTCCGATGCGCAGTCTCGCCATCCGCATAGGGTACGGGGTATGCGCGCCGGACTCGTGATCCCGTTCTTCGACGCCGCGGAGGTGGCCGAAGCCGCCAGGCTCGCCGAGAGCCACGGCTGGGACGGTGTGTTCCTCGCCGAGTCGGTGTGGGGCATGGACGCCTGGATCGCGCTGACCGCGGCCGCGATGCGGGCCAGCCGGATCCGGCTCGGCACGATGCTCACCCCGCTGGCGCGGTACAAGCCGTGGGACGTCGCGTCCCGGGTCGGTACCCTCGACCGGCTCTCCGGTGGCCGGGTCCAGCTCACGGTCGGGCTGGGCGCGCTGTACCCCGGCTGGACGGCATTCGAACCGGATACCGGCCGAGCGGAACGGGCGCTGCTGCTCGACGAGGGTCTGGCCGTGTACGACGGCCTGATGCGCGGCCAACCGTTCAGCTTCGTCGGACAGCGTTACACCGTCCAGCCGACCGTCGTCCCGCCGGCCGGCGCGCGGGCTGCCGAGTCGCCCGCCGAGCTGGCCGAGATCGTGGCCGCGGCCCGGACCGCGCGCACCGCGGCCGGCCTGCCCTGGGACGGCTACGACGTGATCACCGAGGGGGTGACGCCGGCCGACCACTCCGGTCTCGCGATGCTGCACCAGCGGATCCTGGCCGGACCGCCGACCGAGCGCGACTCCCACGAGTAACCCGGCATGGGAGGACGACGACGCGGCCCGGCGGGGATCAGCGAAGAGGTGGAGCTGGGTACGGCCGAGCTGCTGCGCGACTCGGACCGGCCGTCGGGCTGGACGCTGCTCGTGGACGGTACCCCTCAGTCCTATGTGGACCTTGACGACCCGACCTGGCTGGAGTTCGAGTACGTCCGCCGGATCGCCGCGGTCCTCGACGCCGCCGCGCCGCCCGGTGAGCCGCTGCGCGTGCTGCATCTCGGTGGCGGGGCGCTGACGCTGCCGCGGTACGTCGCCGCCACCCGCGCCGGGTCCGTCCAGCGGGTCGTCGAGCGGGACACCAAGCTGATCTCGTTGATCCGCCGGGCGCTACCGCTGCCCCGCAACTCGGGCATCCGGATCCGCTCCACCGACGCGCGGGCCGCGGTCGAGGCGTCCGCAGCCGGCCGGTTCGACGTGGTGATCACCGACGTGTACCAGGGCGCGCGCATGCCCGGCCCGCTCACCACGGTGGAGTTCGCCGCCCAGGTGGCCCGCATCCTGCGCCCCGGCGGCCTGCACGCGGTGAACGTCGCGGACGGCCCGCCGCTCCGCTTCGCGCGGACCCAGGTCGCCACCATGCGGGCGGTCTTCGCCGACGTCTGCGTCCTGGCCGAGCCGGGCGTGCTGCGCAACCGCCGGTTCGCCAACGTGGTGCTCGTCGGGGTTACCGCACCCGGCCGGTTACCGCTCAACCACCTGGCCACCGCCGCCGCGCGGGACTTCTTCCCCGGACGGCTCGTGCACGGTGCGGCGCTCGACCGGTTCGCCGGCGGTGCCTGCCCGGTGACCGACCGGAACGCCCCGGGCTCCCCGGAACCCCCGTCCACCCTGTTCTCCTGACCGGCGTGCGGGTGCCCGTGCCCAGCCCAGCCTCCGGCCTGGAGAGGCAGGCGACGACGGCGCCGCCCGCGGCGCCGGACGAGCAGATCAGGACCGGCGCCGCGGACGGGGCGGGATCAGCTTCGCCTGATCACGCCGCAGGCGACCCGGCCGCCCGAATCGCCGGTAGCCAGCGTCGCGGCGTCGGGACCTGGCACGCCAGCAGCGCTGTACCGAGTGGGGATGTTGGCGAAGTTGTCCGGCGCTGCGTGGACGATGAAGGCCGCACCGTCGGCGTCGAAGATCTGCGAGAACGTGACCGCGTCGGTCTGGGACACCGAAACCACGGTACCGTCGCGGGCCACCAGGAGCGACGGCAGGTCGCCCGCGTGGTCGCCGTGCGTCGTACCGGCCGGGTTCAGATGACCACCGGCGGAGCCGAAGGGCACCCGGGCACCGGTCGGGTCAACGAAGTTCGGGTCGCAGATTCCGACGGCGTGGATGTGGAAGCCGTGGAAACCTTCGGCGAGTCCGCTGAGCCGCCCAGAGACGATCAGCTTTCCGTTGGACGACTGGATGCTGACGGAGCCGAGGGTGGCGCCGGCCGTGTTCCTGACCGTGGCCCGGGCACCGGAGGATGTCTCTTCGGTGTCGGCCGCGGTCGCGACGCGGGGCAGCAGCAGAGCGGCTGCCCCGATGAGGACGAGGATCGCGATGACTCGGGGGGTGCGGGTAGAGCGCATGGGCTCCCCAATCCTGAGATGACGGAATACGCGACCGGTCGCCAGCACATTGTTCACTGTTAATGTCCTCCGGTGTTACTGTTGATTTCCCCTACGACCCCAAAACTCCACCAGGGAAATGCGCGGACTCCACGGTCCGGGTAGCCGCGAATTTTCTCAGCGCAGCCGCTGGACGGGCGGCAACTGGTACCGGCCGTCGAGCACGGCCGCCTGCGGCTGGTACAGCCGGATGATCGGCCGGAACTCCCCGGCCGGTGCGGGCAGCCAGTTCGCGACCGAGTCCGGATCGGACGGCCGGTCGTGCTGCAGCAGGATCGTCAGCGAGCCGTCCTCGCCGTAGCGCAGGCCGGGCGTACGGTCGCCGACCGAGTACCGGTCGATCGGGTTCGCGACCAGGAAGAAGTCCGGGAGGTCGTACATCGTCAGCGACCAGAACGCCTCCACCGGCGGCGGTTCGGGGAACGCCAGCGCGTACGACCGCGACCCGACCAGCGGCTCACCGTCGGAGTCGACGAACGTGTAGGCGTACACCGCCTCGTACGCGTGGTTGCCCCACAGCCCGGCCCGCGCGGCGAGGGCCCGGGTCGCGTACGCCACCGCCCGGTCGGTTATCTTCCACTGTGGAGCATCGATGGTCCCCGGCCCCAGGTGGTCGGTGTTGTAGTCGAACAGGTGCAGACCCATACCCCACCCGTTGACCAGCGATCCGGTGCCCTGCCGGGTCAGGTCCTCGATCCGCTGCCGCCCCTCGATCATGCCCTTCACCAGCGCCTCCGCCAGTTCCGGCGGCGGCAACCGGTACGGCGACCCGCCGGTCTCCAGCAGTCCCAGCGAGGTGAACCGCTCCTGGTAGATCAGGTCCACCGTCGCCGGACGGAACGCGGCCATCCAGACCCGCAGCTTCTCGAAGAAGACCAGCTCCTCGGGGACCAACCCGTCCGGCTCCGGTACGCCGGCCAGCGGCGCGTCCCGGGTCAGCGGGGTGAGCGTGAGCGCCTCCTGCAGGGCCCGTACCCGCGGCACGTCGTCCGGACCGTCGCAGGCGAACCGCCCGACGATGGTCGCGATCGTGGTCGGCGACTGCACGACCCGGGCGCCGTCGGGGGCGTTGCCACGCCAGTCCGGCGGTACCACCAGGTAGGTGGCGGCTCCGGTACCGGTCGCGCGGCGCCCAACATAGGCGATGTTATTCGTCCACGCGTCGATGAATTGCAGCACGTAGTAGGCCCCGCCGGTGTCCGGTACGCGCAGCAGCAGCGGCCCGCCGGACAGGTCCAGCTGGGCCACCGAATAGAGGGTGTCGTTGTTCACCGAGACGAACCGGTCCTCCGGGCCGGCGAGCCGGGACGCGTGGCTGAACTCGTTGAACGGCGCCGGCCGCAGCGCACCGATTCCGTCGTACCGCAGCCGAAGCATCTGGTCGACGTCGAAGACGAGCGGGAACCCGTACACGTAGGCATCAGCGGCCAGCGAGATCACGGCGACCCTCCGGAGCAATTCTGATTTATCCGGATTCTGTTACTATAACCCTCAGCCGAGAAGCTGCTTCTGCACCTTCCCCATCGCGTTGCGCGGCAGCTCGGCCACGAGATGCACCCGGCGCGGCCGCTTGTGGACGGACAGCTGCGCCGCCACGAACGCGACCAACTCGTCCGGCCCGACGCCCTCGGCGACCACGTACGCGACGATCTCCTGCCCGAGGTCGGCGTGGGGTGCCCCGACGACGGCCGCCTCCCGGACCGCGGGATGCGCCAGCAGGGCGTCCTCGACCTCACCCGCACCGACCCGGAAGCCGCCGGTCTTGATCAGATCCACCGAGGACCGCCCGACGATGCGGTGCATCCCGCCGGCGTCGACCGTCGCCGCGTCCCCGGTGCGGAACCAGCCGTCCGCGGTGTGCGCGGCCGCGGTCGCGTCCGGCCGGCCGTGGTACCCGGTGAACAGCGTCGGCCCGGACACCTCCAGCGCCCCGATCGCCTCGCCGTCGGCCGGTACCGGGCGGCCGTCCTCGGCCACGATCCGCGTGGCGACGCCGCGGACCGGCAGACCGACGTGGCCGGGCCGGCGCTCGCCGTCGACCCGGGTGCTGATCGTGATCAGGGTCTCGGTCATGCCGTACCGCTCGACCGGCCGCCGTCCGGTGAGCCGGGTCAGCTCCGCGAACACGCTCGGCGGCAGCGCGGCGCTGCCCGAGACCAGCAGCCGCGCGCCGGCCAGGGCCCGGGCGGAATCCGGGTCACCGCAGACCCGGGACCAGACCGTGGGTACGCCGAAGTAGAGCGTCCCGCGCGCCGCCGCGTACGCCCCGGGGGTCGGCCGCCCGGTGTGGACCAGCCGCGACCCGACGCGCAGCGGTCCCAGTACCCCGAGCACCAGCCCGTGGACGTGGAACAGCGGCAACCCGTGTACCAGCACGTCCTCGGCCGTCCACGCCCAGGCCTCGGCGAGCGCGTCGAGGCCGGCGGCGACCGCCCGGCGGGGCAGCAGCACGCCCTTGGGCGCGCCGGTCGTACCGCTGGTGTAGAGCAGCAGCGCGGGCGCCTCGGGGTCGGCCTGCCGCTCGTGCGGGTCGGTACCGGCGGCGAGGTCGACCGGCGGCATCGGTGCCGCGCCCGAGTCGCGCCGGATGTGCTCGCGCTCGATCGGGCCGGAGTCCGGCGGGACGGGCACGAACGGCACGCCGGCCAGCAGCGCGCCGACCACCGCGACGACAGTCTCCAGGGACGGCGTGACCTCGACCGCTACCGCGGGTGCGCCGGCGATCCGGCCCGCCACCGCGCCCGCGGCCCGGCCGAGCTGCTCCCACGACAATCGCCGGCCGGTGACCTCCACCGCGTCCGGCCGATCCGGGAACGCGCCGTGGACCGCCGGCAGCAGCATCAGCCGGCTTGTGGCCGGGTATCGGCCCAGCTGCCCTCGGCGATCGGCTTGCGGCCGAGCAGCGGCTCCCACCAGGCGCGGTTCTCGGCGTACCAGCGGATCGTCTGCCGGACGCCGGTCTCGAACGGGATCTCCGGCTTCCAGCCCAGCTCGTTGGAGATCTTCGACCAGTCGAGCACGTACCGGCGGTCGTGGCCGGGCCGGTCCGGCACGATCGTCTTCAGCGAGGCGGGCAGCCCGAGCTCGTCGAGCACCAGGTCCGCGATCTCCTCGACGCTCGCCTCCACGCCGGTGCCGACGTGGTACGTCTCCCCCACCCGGCCCTGCCGCAGGATCAGCTCGATGGCCCGGCAGTGGTCCACGGCGTGGATCCACTCGCGCCGGTTCTGCGTGGACGCGTAGAGCGGCAGCGGTTCGCCATTGAGCGCGCGGGTGGTGAACAGCGGGAGCACCTTCTCCGGGAACTGGTGCGACCCGTAGTTGTTCGCGCAGTTGGAGATCGTGATCGGCAGCCCGTACGTCTCGTGGTACGCCCGTACCGCGTGGTCCCCGCCCGCCTTGCTGGCGTTGTACGGCGTCCGCGGCCGGTACGGCGACTCCTCGGTGAACAGCTCGTCGGTGTCGAGCGCGAGGTCGCCGTAGACCTCGCAGGTGGAGACGTGGTGGAACCGGCTGACGCCGTGCCGGCGGGCGGCCTCGAGCAGCGACTGGGTCCCGAGCACGTTGGCCCGGAAGAACCGGCCCGGCTCCAGCACGGCGAGGCTGTTGTGCGATTCGGCGGCGAAGTTGACCACGATGTCGATCCGGTGGTCCTTCATCACCTCTGCCATGCGGGCCTGGTCGCAGATGTCCGCGTGGACGAACGTCACGTCGAAGATCACGTCATCCAGGTTCGGCAGGTTTCCGGCGTACGTCAGCGCGTCGACGACGACGAGCGCGTCGTCCGGGTGCGCCGCACGCCAGTGCCGCACGAAGTGCGACCCGATGAACCCGGCACCACCTGTGATCATTGCCCGCATGCCGAGGAAGTCTAATCCGGCCTCGGCAGCGCCCCGTCAGCCACCTAGGTACGCCTGCACGACCTCGGGATCGTTGGCGAGATCGGCCGCCGCACCCTCCAGCTTGAGCGCGCCGGACTCCAGCACGTACGCCCGGTCGGCGACCTCCAGCGCGGCGAGCGCGTTCTGCTCGACCAGCAGAACCGTGGTCCCCTGGTCCCGGATCCGTGCGATGGTCTCGAAGATCAACTCGACGAGTACCGGCGCCAGACCCATCGACGGCTCGTCGAGCAGCAGGAGCTTCGGGCGGGCCATCAGCGCCCGGCCGACCGCGAGCATCTGCTGCTCGCCACCGGAGAGCGTGCCGGCAAACTGGCCGATGCGCTCGCGCAGCCGCGGGAACAGCTCGTACACGTGCTCCTTGTCGGCCGCGATGCCGTCCTTGTCCGACCGGACGAACGCGCCGAGGTCGAGGTTCTCGTCGACGCTCATCCGGGGGAAGATCCGCCGGCCCTCCGGCGCGTGCGCGATCCCCTTGCGGACTATGTCGTGCGCCTGCATGCCGCTGATCCGCCGGCCCTCGAACGAGATCAGGCCCCGGCGCGGGTGCAGCAGGCCGGAGATGGTCCGCAGCGTGGTGGACTTGCCCGCGCCGTTCGAGCCGAGCAGGGTGACGATCTCGCCCTGCCGTACGGTCAGCGACAGGCCCTTCACCGCGGCGATGTTGCCGTAGTAGACCTGGATCGCGTCGACCTCCAGCATCGGCCCGGTCGCGCGCTGCGCCGGAACCGAGGCGAGGCTCCCGGATTGGGTCATGTCCGCTGTCCCTTCGCCGCCTTGCCCAGGTACGCCTCGACGACCCGCTGGTTGGCCCGGATCTCCTCCGGCGTGCCCTCCGCGATCCGCTCGCCGCGGTCGAGCACGGTGACCCGCTCGGAGACCCGCATGACCACGCTCATGTCGTGCTCGATGAGCAGCACCGAGAGGTCCTTCTCGACCCGTACCCGGTGGACGAAGTCGGTGAACCGCGCCGACTCCCGGGGGTTCATGCCGGCCGTCGGCTCGTCCAGCAGCAGCACGCTGGGGCGCAGGGCGAGGGCCCGGGCCACCTCGAGCCGGCGCTGGTCGCCGTAGGAGAGGTTGCGCGCGTACTCGCCGAACGAGCCGCCGATGCCCACGAAGTCCAGCAGCTCGCGGGCGGTCTCCCGGGCCTCGCGCTCCTCGCGGCGCTGGCGCGGGGTGCCCAGCACCGTGGCGGTCACGCCGGAGCGCAGGTGCGGGTGCATCGCGACCTTGACGTTCTCCTCCGCGGTCATCAGGCCGAAGAGCCGGATGTTCTGGAACGTCCGGCCCACCCCGAGGCCGGCGATCCGGTGCGGTGCCAGGTTCGTCACGTCCCGGTCGCCGACGTAGACCCGGCCGACCGTCACCTCGTACAGGCCGGTGAGGACGTTGAAGAACGTCGTCTTGCCGGCGCCGTTGGGCCCGATGATGCTGACGATGCCGCCCTGGGGCACCTCGAAGCTGACGTCGTTGACCGCGACCAGGCCACCGAACCGGACAGTGACGTGCTCGGCCCTGATCGCACTCACCGGCGTTCACCCGCCTCGACGTTGGCCTGTTCGTCAAGCTCATCCACTTCGATGGCATCCTGCCCGACCGAGGTCTTGTCGTGCTCGCGCAGCACGAGCCGCGTTCGTGCCTCGGGCAACATACCCTCCCGCCGGAACAACATCATCAGCACCAGCACGCCGCCGAAGAGCAGGAAGTTGTACGAGGTGAAGTCGATCTCGGTGCCGAACTGGGTGTTGAACGCCTCGCCGGCCCGCCGCAGCCCGGTCTGGTTCACCCAGGCGATGACCAGCGCGCCGAGGGTCACCCCCCAGACGTTGCCCATCCCGCCGAGCACCACCATGGCCAGCAGTGTGATCGAGATGGAGAAGTTGAACCGGCCGGCGAACGCGCCGTTGACGTGGGTGGCGTAGGCGACGCCGCCGAGCCCGCCGGCGACCGCGCCGATGCCGTACGCCGCCAGCTTGGTCCGCATCAGCGGGACGCCCATCGCGCTGGCCGCCACCTCGTCCTCGCGGATGGCGAGCCAGGCGCGCCCGAGCTTGCCGTCGCGCAGCCGCAGCGACATGAAGATGATCAGGGCGGCCAGGGCGACGAAGATGAGGTACCGGGACAGCTCGTCGAACGGGCCCAGGTTGCGGACGCTGAAGCCGTTCGCCTCGATCGCCACGCTGCGCACCGGGTCCACCGGAGTGATGCTCTTGTCCCCGTTGGAGATGTTGTAGCCGAAGACGTTGTCCCCGTTCCGGAAGACCTGCGGGATGATCTCGCCGAAACCGAGCGTGACCAGGGCCAGGTAGTCGCTGCGCAGCCGCAGGGTGGGCGCGCCGATCAGGACCCCGAACACGAAGCACAGTGCGGCGCCGGCCAGCAGCACCATCCAGAAGCTGAAATGGACGCCCGGTTGGTCGGTCGGTACGGCGCCGAGGAAGTGCACGTTCAGGAAGTGGAAGAAGCCCGACATCAGCCAGCCGGCGGTGTACCCGCCGATCGCCCAGAACGCCACGAAGCCGAGGTCCAGCAGCCCGGCGTAGCCCACCACGATGTTGAGGCCGAGCGCGCAGATCACCCACACCAGAGCCTCGTTGATCGTGGACTTCGGCAGCCAGGTGTCCAGGAACGGCTTGAGGCCCAACCGGGTCGCGTAGTAATGCAGCAGGAAGAAGAGGAGGCCAGCGATCAGGAACCCGAGCGGCCAGCGCAGGTGCGCCGGGATGCGGCGGCGCCGCGGCGGCGTCGGTTCGGGCCTGGACAGTTCGTATCCCACGGCTACTCTCCCGTCCGCTTGCCGAGCAGGCCGTCCGGCCGGAACACCATCAGCAGGATCAGGATGCTGAACACCACGGTCTGCGACCACTTCTGGCCGAGCCCGTACGGCGCACCGTCGTTGATGCCCTGGATGAGTCCGATGAGGACACCGCCGAGCACGGCGCCGGTCAGGTTGCCGATGCCGCCGAGCACCGCCGCGGTGAACGCGATCAGGCCGAGCTGGAAGCCGAGGTCGTACCGGGTGGTGCCGATCGTCTGCTGGTACATCACGCCGGCCGCGCCGGCCAGCGCGCCGCCGAGCAGGAAGGTGAACGAGATCGTCGAGTTGACGCTGATGCCCATCAACCTGGTCGCGTCCTGGTCCTGCGAGGTCGCGCGCATCGCCTTGCCCTGCTTGGTCTTCGCGACCAGCCAGCGCATCAGCAGCAGCAGCGGGATCGCGAGACCCAGCACGATGAGCAGGTTGACGTCGATCCGTACGCCGCCGATGAAGAACGAGTCATCGGGCAGTACGCTCGGCCAGTTGCGCTGCCCGGAGCCGTTCCACTTGAGGCCGATCTGCTGCAGCACGAAGCTCATCCCGACCGCGGTGATCAGCGGAGCCAGCTTCGGCGCCCGGCGCAACCGTCGGTACGCGAAGAACTCGATGGCCACGTTGGCCAGCCCGCAGAACGCCATCGTGGTCACGAGCGCGACGAAGAACACCACCCACCCGGTGGCGCTGGGCCCGGTCTGGTTGGCGAGCGTGGTGATCACGAAGGCACTGAACAGAGTGCCCAGCATGAACAGGTCACCGTGGGCGAAGTTGATCAGCTGGATGATCCCGTACACCATCGTGTAGCCGAGCGCGATGAGGGCGTACAGCGCGCCGTTGCTCAGCCCCGCGACCGCGGCGGAGAAGAACTGGACCGGCGAGGCGACGATGTTGGCGATCAGCCAGACCGCGGCCAGGGCCAGTACCAGAACGGCCGAGGTGCGCAGCACGATCGCCTTCGTGGACAGCGGCGGCCGGACGGCCGCCGGGGTGAGGGTGGTCTCGGCCATGAGGCTCCCTGGGCGCGAATGGGCGGAGGCAGCGAGTCGGCGTGGTGCGCCGGACCGCCGGCGCACCACACCACGACGACAAGGTCAGCTGGTGAGCGGCCAGGCCTTGTGGAAGGTCTCCACCTTGCCCTTCATGATCAGGACGGAGATGTCCCGTGCGCTCGTGTCACCGCTGGCCGGGTCGATCTTGACCTCCTTGCCGAGCACGGCCTTGTCCGCGCCGATCGAGATCCCGCCGCCCTCGAAGACCGCGTCCCGCACACTCTTGCGGGTGCCGTCGGACTTCTCGATCGCCTGCAGAATGGCCTGGAGCGCCATCACGCCGTAGAGGGCGTAGCTGGAGACCGGCTCGGACCCGTACTTGGTCTTGTAGTCGGTGAGGAACTTGGCCGCCGCACCACCGGCTGACCGCAGCTGCGCGGAGTCGAGGCCGGCGAACGTCAGGTACGTACCCTCCGCCTCGGGCAGGTTCTGGAACGCGGTGTACCCGGTGAAGCCGTCGGGACCGATCAGCTTGACCGTGCCACTGTTCGGGCCGAGCTCCTTGACCTTGTCCTTGGTCAGCTGGCCGCCGTTGTTGTCGAAGATGCCGCCGAAGTAGACGCAGTCCGGGTTCTTCGCCTTGACCTGCTGGAACAGCGCGGTGTAGTTGGGCTGCGCCTTGTCCCAGGCCTGCTCGCCGGAGATCGTGATGCCCTGCACCTTGGCCTCGTCCGCGAACGCCTTCGCCACGCCGATGCCGTAGGTCTCGTTGTCGTTGAGCACGTAGCAGTTCTTGATGCCCAGGTCCTTCGCGGCGAACTGCGCGGCGGCCTTGCCCTGGAAGTCGTCAGTGGTGATGACGCGGGCATAGCTGCGCTTTCCGCTGGGGAAGAACTTCGCCGGCTCACCCGGGTCCCACGCCTTGGTCAGGCCGGGGTTGGTGTTCGCGTGGGAGATCATCAGCATCGGGCCGTCCGGGGCCTGGTTCAGCACCGGCGCCTCGATCTTGGCGCAGCCCGAGTTGAACGTGCCCATCACCGCGACCTCGTTCGCGGTACCGACGTGCTCGGTGGCGTTCGCGGCACACTTGCCGTCGTCCCAGGCACCCTTGGCCGCGGTCGCGTTGTCGTACTTCTTCAGGGTCACCGTGTGCTTGCCGGCCTTGCCGCCCACCTGCTCCAGGTAGAGCTGCATCGCGTTCCACGTACCGTCCGAAGCGTCCTTCGACGGGCCCTGGAACGGCAGGTCCACCCCGACCACGACGGCCTTGCCCTCGGTACCGCCCTGGTTGCCGGTGCCCGCCGGATCGCCCCCACACGCAGCGGCGCCCAGAGCGACGACCGCGAACGCCGCGATCACTTTCACATGTCTGGCCATGCGGAAAGGTCCTCTCCTTCGTCATGACGTGCGACTGGGGCCGGCAACGGCGTGCACATCCCCCGAGCTCCTCCCCAGGGGCCCGGTAACACCGACCTCGATCGTGGCGACGACCGTAGGGCGGGACGGTCCCGCACGGCGATGGACGACTGTTGTTTCGCATCCCTCAGCCGTTCAACAAATGTCGAGAAACAGCCTTCGACCTGCGGTTCTTTCGCATTTCCCCTGCGTAACGCTTTGGCGGCGGTCTCGCGCGCTCGTCCAATTGGACATCTGTTCAAGACCGCCCGGGCCGTCCATACTGCGTCGAACAGCGGGACCCCAGGAGCCGCCCGTGCACTCTGACCTGCAGCGGATCGTCGACGACCTGACGGACTACGTCGGGCTGCCGATCCAGCTTACGGACGTACGGCTGGATTCGATCGTGTTCGGACCACATCGAGATGACATCGACTGGATCCGGCGGGAGAGTCTGCTGTTGCGGCGTACGCCCCCTCAGGTGCGGGCGCTCCTGGAGGGCAGCGGGGTCTTCACCGCGACCGGGCCGTTGCGCATCCCCGCCGATGCCGCCCTCGGCATGTGGAGCCGGGTCGCGGTACCGGCCCGGTGGCACGGCGTCACCTACGGTTACCTGTGGATCCTCGACGCCGAGTTCGTGCTGACCGAGCACCAGCTCCAGCACGTGGTGGACGTGGGTGCGGAGATCGGCCGGCTGCTGCACGGCATGCAGCGGGCCCGGCACGTCGACGCGAGCCGGCTCTCCGACCTGGTGGCCGCGCCCCTGGAGGTACGGCAGCGGGCCGCCGCCGACCTGTTCGAGTCGGGCGCGCTGGCTCCCCGCTCGCCGGTCGCCGTGGTGGTCCTGCAGCACCAGATGCCCGACACGCCGGCCGACGGGTTCGACGCGGCGCTCTGGGACGTGGGCAGCGAGGCGCTCCCCCGGGCCGTCCTGCGGGTCGTCGAGCAGAACCACACCGTGCTGCTCGTCCCGCTGCCCCGCTCCGGCGACCTGGAACCGGCCCGCTCGGCCGCGTCCCGGCTGCGCCGCATCTACCTGAACACCACCCACCCGAAGGTGACCGCCGTGGTCGCCGGGGTCAGCGACCCGCACGCCGAGCTGGTCGAGGTGCACAGCGCGTACCGCCAGGCGAAGCTCGCCGCCCGGGTCGCCGAGGCACTGCCCGAGCTGGGCCCGGTGGCGGAGTGGAGCCGGCTGGGCGCGTTCCGGGCGCTGGTGAGCATCCCGACCGACCAGGTCGGTGGGCTCGCCCTCGACCCGGTGCTACGGTCCATTGTGGACGCCGGCGACCCGAACCTGCTGCCGACGCTGGAGGCGTACCTGGACAGCGGGTGCGACGTCAAGGACACCTCGGAGTTTCTGAACGTGCACCGGGGGACGGTCTACTACCGGCTGCACAAAGTGGAGTCGGTCTCGGGGCTGAGCCTGCGCGACGGGCTCGACCGGTTGACGCTCCATCTGAGCATCAAGCTCGGCCGGCTCGCCGGTGTCATCAACCATCGTCCGGCTGGTGGTTCACAACGTCGTCGCTAGGCAGACCGATCACTGGAGGCTACGGGCGTCCGGACATCGGGGTCAGGCCACGACGATAGGGTGCCCTGTCATGGGGCAGCACATGACGCCGGAGGAGTTCCGGGAGTACGGGCACGCCGCGGTCGACTGGATCGCGGACTACTGGTCCGGGCTGTCGGACCGGCCGGTCTTCCCGTCCGCGACCGCGCCGGGCGACGTCTCCGCGGCCCTGCCCACCCGGGCCCCCGCAGGCGGCGAGCCCTTCGACGCGATGCTCGAGGACCTGGACCGCATCGTCGTACCGGGATTGACCCACTGGCAGCACCCCGGTTACTTCGCCTACTTCCCGGCCAACACCTCCGGGCCGAGCGTGCTCGGCGACCTGATCTGCGCCGGGCTGGGCGTGCAAGGGATGCTCTGGTCCACCAGCCCGGCCTGCACCGAGGTGGAGACCGTGGTGCTGGACTGGCTCGCCGACCTGCTGGACCTGCCGGAGCGGTTCCGCTCCACGAGCGCGGGCGGCGGCGTCATCCAGGACTCCGCCTCGTCGGCCACGCTCGTCGCCACGCTCGCCGCGCTGCACCGGGCCAGCCGGGGCACGTGGCGAACCGCGGGGGTCCGGCACGGTCAGGCGTACACCGTCTACACCTCGACCCAGGGCCACTCCTCGATCGACAAGGCGGTCCGGATCGCCGGGCTCGGGTCGGACGCGCTGCGCACGATCCCGGTCGACCCGCAGACGCTGGCGATGGACCCGGAAGCGCTGCGCCGCGCGATAGAGACCGACACGACCGCCGGCCTCACCCCGGCGCTGATCGTCGCGACCGTCGGGACCACGTCCACCACCGCGATCGACCCGCTGCCCGCGATCGGCCAGCTCGCACAGCGGTACGGCGCCTGGCTGCACATCGACGCCGCTTACGCCGGTGCCGCCGCGGTCTGCCCCGAGTTCCGCTGGATCCATGATGGACTGTCCGTTGCGGACTCGTACTGCTTCGACCCGCACAAGTGGCTGCTGACCGGCTTCGACTGCGACGCGTTCTGGGTGGCCGACCGGGCCACGCTGATCGAGGCGCTGACCGTCATGCCCGAGTTCCTGCGCAACGCGGCCACCGAGTCGGGCGCGGTCATCGACTACCGGGACTGGCAGGTACCGCTCGGCCGGCGGTTCCGGGCGCTCAAGCTGTGGTTCGTGCTGCGCTGGTACGGCGCCACCGGTCTCCAGGAACACATCCGCACCTGTGTCGCGCTCGCCCAGGACCTCGCCGCGAAGATCCAGCAGGACGACCGGTTCGAGATCGTCGCGCCGCACCCGCTGTCGCTGGTCTGCTTCCGGCTGCGCGGCCCGGACGAGCGCAACGAGCAACTGCTCCGCAGACTCAACGCCTCCGGTGCGGTCTACCTCACCCACACGAAGGTCAACGGCCGGTACGTGCTCCGGCTGGCTGTGGGCTCGCCGTTGACGAGACCGTCGCACGTGGCAACGGCATGGGAGCTGATCCAGCGCGAGGCGGCACAGTGACGGCACCCGACCGGCGCAGGACCCGGGTGGCCAGCACCACCGCGCCGGCCCAGAGCGCGAGCACGGCGGCGTAGACCGCGATCCGGACGCCGCCCGCCGCGCCGGCGGCCACCAGCAGCGCCCGGGCGTTGATGAGCACGATCAGGCCGCCGACCGCGGCACCCAGGACCTGGGCCGGGACCAGCCGGACGAACCAGGCCGCGACCGGAGCGGCGATGAGGCCGCCGGCGAGCAGGGCGCCGACGATCGGCAGCACGAAGCCGCCGCCGCCCAGACCGATGAGGAAGCCCACGGTGGCCGCGCCGGCGACCAGGAACTCGGCCGTGCCGACCGAACCCACGACCTTGCGCGGCTCCAGCCGCCCGGAGACGAGCAGCGCCGGGGTCGCGATCGGACCCCACCCGCCGCCGCCGGTGGCGTCGACGAGGCCCGCGACCAGGCCGAGCGGGGCGAGGAACCGCTTGTGCAGCGGCCGGCCGACGACGAACGGGCGCACCGGGCGGGTGAAGCGCACCAGCAGGTACCCGCCGAGGACCAGCAGGATCCCGGCCATCCAGGGCGCGGCCGCGGCGGTGGGCATCCAGGAGAGCACGGTCGCCCCGGCGAACGCGCCGACCGCGCCGGGTACCGCGATCCGGCCGACCACCCGCCAGTCGATGTTGCCGAACCGCCAGTGCGCGACGCCCCGGGCCAGCGCAGTGAAGACCTCGGCCAGGTGGACCGAGGCCGAGGCCGAGGCCGGGGTCAACCCGATGATCAGCAGCAGCGTGCTGGAGGTGACCCCGTAGCCCATGCCGAGCGCGCCGCCGACGAACTGCGCGGCGAGGCCGACGAGCGCGACCACCAGCAGCTTCCGCATCGTATTCAAACCTACTTCTTCGAGATTCCCTATCGACTTAGTAGGGAGTCTTCCCGATGACGGCGATCGACGTCAACCCATGACGGGTGTCAGACCCACGCCTCGGGGTCGGCGGCGAGCCGGCGTACCCGCGACGGAAGCTTGCCGGTCGCGACGTCCGCGGCCGTGACCTCCTCGAGGATCAGCCGCTCGCTGGCCCGCAGCGCGATCCACACCTCCTGCAGCGCCCGGGCCGCCCCGCGGTACCCGAGCTCCTCGGGCCGCTGGCCGCGGACGTGCGACAGCGGCCCGTCGACCGCCCGGATCACCTCCGCGAGGGTGACCTCCGGGGCGGGACGGGCCAGCCAGTACCCGCCCTCCGGCCCGCGCTGCGACTGCACGATGCCGGCCCGTCGCAGCTGCAGCAGGATGCTCTCCAGGAACTTCGGCGGGATCTCCTGCGTCTTGGCGATCCGGTCGGCGGTCAGCGGCACGCCCCGCTCGGCCGCCGCCAGCTCGGCCACGGCACACAGGGCGTAGTCGACACGGGCGTTGAAGCGCACCCGACCAAGTCTGGCACAGTCACCGGATGCCCCGGACAGTTGTACCGGCCCGGCGCCCGCGAAGACTAGCCACCCACCCGGCGCAGCAGCCCTTCCTGCACGGTCGTCGCCACGTGCCGGCCGTCCGGGGTGAACATCCGGCCGGTCGCGAGGCCGCGGGCGCCCGAGGCGGTCGGGCTCCAGCAGTCGTAGAGGAACCACTCGTCCGCGCGGAACGGGCGGTGGAACCACATCGCGTGGTCGAGGCTCGCGCCCACGAACCCGCCCGGCCCCCACACCTGGCCGTGGTACGACAGCACCGAGTCCAGCAGGGTCAGGTCGCTCGCGTACGCCGAAAGGCAGGCGTGCAGGGTCGGGTCGTCCGGCAGCTTGCCGTCCAGGCGCATCCAGACCCGCTGGTACTCCTCGGACGGACGGTCACCGGGCCGTACCCACCCCGGCTCGCCGATGTAGCGCACGTCGATGGGGCGCGGGATCATCGCCCAGATACCGAGCCGTTCCGGGTACCGGGCGAGCCGCTCGGTCATCGTCGGCACCTCGTCGGGCGGCGGTACGTGCAGCGGGGCCGGCGTCTGGTGGTCGAGGCCCTCCTCGGCGACGTGGAACGACGCGGACATGAAGAAGATCGGCTTGTCGTGCTGGATCGCGACCGACCGCCGGACCGAGAACGACCGGCCGTCGCGGATGTTCTCCACCTCGTACCGGATCGGCACGGTCGAGTCGCCCGGCCGGACGAAGTACCCGTGCAGCGAGTGCACCCGCCGCGCCGGGTCGACCGTCCGGCTCGCCCCGACCAGTGCCTGGGCCGCGACATGACCGCCGAAGAGCCGCTGCGGCCCGACCTCGGGGCTCTCCCCCAGGAACCGGCCGTCGCCCAGGTCCTCCAGGTCCAGCACCTCCAGCAGCGCGTCGACCGCCGCCTGCCCCGACACCAGCTCGGTCATGACGACAGCGACCCGAGCCGGTGGACCCGCAGCGTATTCGTCGAGCCCGGGATGCCCGGCGGGCTGCCCGCCACGATCACCACCGAGTCGCCCGGCTGGGCCCGGTCGAGCCCGAGCAGTGCCTGGTCCACCTGGCGGAACATGTCGTCGGTGTGCCGTACGGACGGGACGAGGAACGTCTCCACGCCCCAGGAGAGCGCGAGCTGGTAACGGACGGCCGGCTCCGGGGTGAACGCGAGCAGCGGCAGCGAGCAGTGCAGGCGGGCCAGCCGGCGTACCGTGTCCCCGGTCTGCGAGAACGCGACCAGCGCGCGGGCGCCGACCGCGGTGGCGATCTGCGAGGCGGCCACGGTGATCGCGCCGCCGCGGGTCCGCGGGTCGTGCTGCAGCCGGGGTACGGCGATCGACCCCGCCTCGGTCGTCGAGATGATCCGGGCCATCGTGGAGACCGTGAGCACCGGGTACTTGCCGATGCTGGTCTCGCCGGAGAGCATCACCGCGTCCGCGCCGTCGAGCACCGCGTTGGCCACGTCGCTCGCCTCGGCCCGGGTGGGTCGGGAGTTCTCGATCATCGAGTCGAGCATCTGGGTGGCGACGATCACCGGCTTGGCGTTCTCCCGGCAGGTCTGGACGGCCCGCTTCTGCACCAGCGGTACCTCGTCCAGCGGCAGCTCGACGCCGAGGTCCCCGCGGGCGACCATGACCCCGTCGAACGCCTCGACGATCGGGTCCAGCGCCCGGACCGCCTCCGGCTTCTCCAGCTTGGCGAGCACCGGACGGTGGATCCCGACGTCGTCCATCACCTCGTGGACCGCCTTGACGTCGTCCGGCGAGCGGACGAACGACAGCGCGACGAGGTCGACCCCGAGCCGGAGCGCGAAGCGCAGGTCTTCGATGTCCTTGCCGGACAGCGCGGGGACGCTGATCGCGACGTTCGGCAGCGAGATGCCCTTGTGGTCGGAGACCTCGCCGCCCTCGACCACCAGCGCGGTGATGTCCGGGCCGTCGACGCCCGTGACCTCCAGCGCCACCTTGCCGTCGTCCACGAGCAGCCGGTCGCCGACCTTCACCTCGGCGGACAGCCGCGGGTACGTACAGGAGACCCGCTCGGCGGTCCCCACCACGTCGTCGCCGGTGATCACCACCGTGTCGGCGGTACGCCACTCCACCGGCCCGTCCGCGAACCGGCCCAGGCGGATCTTCGGGCCCTGCAGGTCGGCCAGGATGCCGACGGCCCGGCCGCTGGCTTCGGCGGCCTGCCGGACCTGCTGGTAGATCTGCTCGTGGTCGGCGTGCGTGCCGTGGCTGAAGTTCAGCCGCGCGACGTCCATGCCGGCGTCGACCAGCCCGCGGATCCGCTCCGGCGTGTCGGTCGCGGGGCCGAGGGTACAGACGATCTTCGCGCGGCGGTTCACCAGCATGAGGCTAGTACACCCCGGGGCAGGGTCAGTCCGCGCTCAGCGGGACCGTCTCCGGGCGTACCGGGGACGGCAGCGCACCCGGGGCGCCGAGGTACCCGTGGATCGCGGCGGCGGCCGCCCGGCCCTCGGCGATCGCCCAGACGATCAGCGAAGCACCCCGGTGCATGTCGCCGGCGACGAAGACCCCGTCGGCGCCGGTCTGCCAGTCCGGTCCACAGTCGACGGTCCCGCCGTCGGACGGCAGGCCGAGCTGGGCCAGCGCCGCCAGCGCGTCGGTACCGGAGAAGCCGATCGCGAGCAGCACCAGATCGGCCGGCAGCTCCCGTTCGGTGCCCGGCACCGGGATGACGATGCGCTCGCCGGCCCGCTTGACGACGGTCACCTCGGCGATGCGTACCGCCCGGACCCGGCCGGCCGCGTCGCCGATGAACTCCTGCACGGCGACCGCGAACTGGCGGACCCCACCCTCCTCGTGCGCCGGGTAGGCGCGCAGGATCCACGGCCAGGTCGGCCACGGGTCGCGGCCCTCGTCGCGGGACGACGGCGGCAGCGGGTAGATGTCGAGCTGGGTGACGGACGCCGCACCCTGGCGGTGCGCCACGCCCAGGCAGTCGGCGGCCGTGTCGCCGCCACCGATGATGACCACGTGCCGGCCGGCAGCATCCACAGTGGACCCCGGCGGCACGGGCAGGCCGGCGACGAGACGGTTCGCCGGTACCAGATGGTCCATCGCCAGGTGGATCCCGGCCAGCCGGCGCCCCGGCACCGTGAGCATCTCCCGGGCGGCCAGCGCGCCACAGGCCAGCAGCACGACGTCGTGCGAGGCGCGCAGCTCGTCCGCGCAGACCGTCACCCCGACGTCGACGCCGGTCCGGAACCGCACCCCCTCCGCCCGCATCTGGGCCAGCCGCCGGTCGATGTGGTGCTTCTCCATCTTGAAGTCGGGGATGCCGTAGCGCAGCAGGCCGCCGAGCGCGTCGTCCCGCTCGTACACGGTCACCTGGTGGCCGGCCCGGGCGAGCTGCTGCGCGGCGGCGAGGCCGGCCGGCCCGGACCCGACCACCGCGACCGTCCGTCCCGACGGCGCGGAGACCGTGGCCGGCGCCAACGCCGGAGCACGGTTGATGATCTCGACCTCGACCTGCTTGATCGTCACCGGTTCCCCGTCGCCGATGCCGAGCACGCAGGACGCCTCGCACGGCGCCGGGCAGAGCCGCCCGGTGAACTCGGGGAAGTTGTTCGTCGCGTGCAGCGCCGCCAGGGCGGGCTCCCAGGCGCCGGTACGGACCAGGTCGTTCCAGTCGGGGATCCGGTTGCCCAGCGGGCAGCCGTCATGGCAGAACGGGATCCCACAGTCCATGCACCGGGTGGCCTGCTCGCGGACCAGCTCGTCGGGCGCGGACGGGTACACCTCCCGCCAGTCGAGGATGCGCACCGGTACCGGCCGCCGGGCCGGCAGCTGGCGCTCGTACCGCAGGAATCCGGTCGGGTCAGGCACGGGCCACCGCCATCACGGCCTCGTCGGCGTCGAGCCCGGCCGCCTCGGCCGCCCGCATGGTCTCCAGCACCCGCCGGTAGTCCCGCGGCACCACGGCGGTGAACTCGCCCGCGGCCGCCGGCCAGTGCGCGAGCAGCGCACCGGCGACCGGCGACGCGGTCTCGGCCAGATGCCGCTCCAGCAGGTCGCGCAGCACCCGCCGTTCCTCGGCCGCGACCGGTTCGAGATCGACCAGCTCGGCATTGACCAGCGCGGGGTCCAGGCGCCACACGTACGCGATCCCGCCGGACATGCCGGCGGCGAAGTTGCGCCCGGTCCGGCCGAGCACGACGACGGTACCGCCGGTCATGTACTCGCAGCCGTGGTCGCCGACGCCCTCGACGACCGCCACGGCACCGGAGTTGCGCACCGCGAACCGCTCACCGACCCGGCCGCGGCAGTACAGCTCGCCGCTGGTCGCGCCGTACAGGATCGTATTGCCCGCGATGATCTGCTCCTCGGCGGCGAACGGCGCGGCGAGGTCCGGCCGGATCACCAGCCGCCCGCCGGACAGGCCCTTGCCGACGTAGTCGTTGGCGTCGCCGTGCAGCCGCAGCGTCACGCCGGCCGGCACGAACGCGCCGAACGACTGCCCGGCGGTACCGTGCAGGTCGACCTCGACCGTGTCGTCGGGCAGCCCTTTGCCGCCGAAGTGCCGGGTCACCTCGCCGCCGAACATCGCGCCGACGCTGCGGTGCTCGTTGCGTACCCGCACCCGCAGCCGCAGCGGCGTACCGTCGGCCAGCGTCGCGCCGGCCGCCGCGATCAGCTCGTTGTCCAGCGCCCGGCCCAGGCCGTGGTCCTGCGCCGCGGTCCGGTGCCGGGCCGCCTCGTCGGACACCTCGGGTACGTGCAGCAGCGGCGTGAGGTCGAGCCCGTTCGCCTTCCAGTGCTCGACGGCCGGCCTGACGTCGAGCAGCTCGGCGTGCCCGATCGCCTCGTCCAGGCGGCGGAAGCCGAGCCGGGCCAGCCACTGCCGGACCTCCTCGGCGAGGAAGAGGAAGAAGTTCTCGACGAACTCCGGCTTGCCGGTGAACTTCGCCCGCAGCGCCGGGTTCTGCGTGGCGATGCCGACCGGGCAGGTGTCCAGGTGGCAGACGCGCATCATCACGCAGCCGGCCACGATCAGCGGGGCGGTCGCGAAGCCGAACTCCTCGGCGCCGAGCAGCGCCGCCACGACCACGTCGCGACCGGTCTTGAGCTGGCCGTCGACCTGCACGGTCACCCGGTCCCGCAGGTTGTTGAGCAGCAACGTCTGCTGCGTCTCGGCCAGGCCCAGCTCCCACGGCACGCCGGCGTGCTTGAGCGAGTTCATCGGGGACGCGCCGGTCCCGCCGTCGTGGCCGGAGATCAGGATCACGTCCGCCTTCGCCTTGGCGACGCCGGCCGCGACCGTACCCACGCCGACCTCGGCCACGAGCTTGACGTGTACCCGGGCCGCCGGGTTGACGTTCTTGAGGTCGTAGATGAGCTGGGCCAGGTCCTCGATCGAGTAGATGTCGTGGTGCGGCGGCGGGGAGATCAGCCCGACCCCGGGCGTGGCGTGCCGGGTCCGGGCGATCCACGGCCACACCTTGGTACCCGGGAGCTGCCCGCCCTCGCCCGGCTTCGCGCCCTGGGCCATCTTGATCTGCAGGTCGTCGGCGTTGACCAGGTACTCGGTCGTGACCCCGAACCGGCCGGACGCGACCTGCTTGACCGCCGAGCGCCGGCGCGGGTCGTAGAGCCGGTCGACGTCCTCGCCGCCTTCGCCGGTGTTGGACCGGCCGCCGAGGGAGTTCATCGCGATGGCGAGGGTCTCGTGCGCCTCGGCCGAGATCGAGCCGTACGACATGGCGCCGGTGGAGAACCGTTTCACGATCTCGGTCGCCGGCTCGACCTCGTCCAGCGGTACCGGTTCGCGGTCCTCGGTGAGGATCTCGAACAGGCCGCGCAGCGACGCCTTCGCGGTCAGCGCGTCCACTGTGGACGTGTACCGCTGGAAGACGCCGTACTGCCGGGTCTTCGTCGCGTGCTGCAGCAGGAACACGGTCTCCGGGTTGAACAGGTGCAGTTCGCCGTCGCGGCGCCACTGGTACTCCCCGCCCGGGTCGCGCTGCCGCCCCGCGGGATCGGCCAGCGGCGGGTACGCCCGCGCGTGCCGGGCCGCCACCTCGGCGTGGATCTCGGCGAGCCCGATCCCGCCGATGCGGCTCGTCGTGCCGGAGAAGTACCGCTCGACCAGCCGGCCGTCCAGCCCGATCGCCTCGAAGACCTGCGCCCCGCAGTACGACGAGACGGTCGAGATGCCCATCTTCGACATGATCTTCAGGACGCCCTTGCCGAGCGCCTTGACGTAGTTGCGGACCGCTTTCGCGTCGCCGCCCATGTCCTCGATGGACTCGAAGGCCAGGTACGGGTTGACCGCCGCGGCGCCGTACCCGATGAGCACCGCGACATGGTGGACCTCGCGGCAGTCGCCGGACTCGACGATCAGCGCGACCTGGGTGCGGGTCTGCTCGCGGACCAGGTGCTGGTGTACCGCGGCGGTGAGCAGCAGCGACGGGATCGGCGCCAGGTCGGCGGTCGAGTCGCGGTCGGAGAGCACCAGGATCCGCACGCCGTCCTCGATCGCCTCGGAGACGTGCCGGCAGATCTCGACCAGCCGCGCCTTGAGCCCGGCCGCGCCGTCGCGCAGGGGGTACAACCCGGAGACCCCGACCGTCTTGAACCCGGGCTTGTCGCCGTCCTGGTCGACCGAGACGATCTTGGCTAGCTCGTCGTTGTCGATGACCGGGTACGGCAGCACGATCTGCCGGCAGCTCGCCGGGCCCGGGCGCAGCAGGTTGCCCTCCGGGCCGATCGTCAGCGACAGGCTGGTGACCAGCTCCTCCCGGATCGCGTCCAGCGGCGGGTTGGTGACCTGCGCGAAGAGCTGGTGGAAGTAGTCGTAGAGCAGCCGCGGCCGGGCGGACAGCGGGCTGACCGGGGTGTCCGTGCCCATCGAACCGACCGGCTCGGCGCCCGCGCGGGCCATCGGGCCGATGAGCACCTTGAGCTCCTCGTCGGTGTACCCGAAGGTCTGCTGGCGGCGCAGCACCGAGTCGTGCGCGTACACCACGTGCTCGCGCTCGGGCAGGTCGTCGAGGTGCATGAGCCCGGCGTGCAGCCACTCGCCATAGGGGTGCTGCGCCGCCAGCGACGACTTGATCTCGTCGTCGTCGATGATCCGGCCCTGGTCGGTGTCGACCAGGAACATCCGGCCCGGCTGGAGGCGGCCCTTGGCGGTGACCGTGGCCGGGTCGAGGTCGAGCACGCCGGCCTCGCTGGCGAGCACGACCAGGTCGTCGCTGGTCCGCCACCACCGGCCCGGGCGCAGGCCGTTGCGGTCCAGGACCGCGCCGACGACGGTACCGTCGGAGAACGCCACCGAGGCCGGGCCGTCCCACGGTTCCATCAGGCACGCGTGGAAGCGGTAGAAGTCCCGCTTGTCCGCCGCCATCGCCGGGTCGTTCTCCCAGGCCTCCGGGATCATCATGAGCACGGCGTGCGGCAGGCTCCGGCCGGCCAGGTGCAGCAGCTCGAGGACCTCGTCGAAGTTGGCCGAGTCGCTGGCCTCGGGGGTACACACCGGGAACAGCCGCTTCAGCGCTCCCGGAAGCTCCTGGCTGGCCAGCAGCGCCTCCCGGGCGGCCATCCAGTTCTTGTTGCCCCGGATGGTGTTGATCTCCCCGTTGTGCGCGATGAACCGGTACGGGTGGGCCAGCGGCCAGCTCGGGAACGTGTTCGTCGAGAACCGCGAGTGCACCAGCGCGATCGCGGACTCTGTGCGCGGGTCGCGCAGGTCCGGGTAGAAGCTCGCGAGCTGGGCCGGCGTGAGCATGCCCTTGTAGACGATCGTGCGGCAGGACAGCGACGGGAAGTACGCGAGCACACCGCGCTCCCGGGTCTCCCGCTCGACCTGCTTGCGCACGCAGAACATGACCCGGTCCAGGTCGAGCCCGCTCAGCGGGGCGCCGTCGGTGAGCCGGCGGGCGGCGAGGAAGACCTGCCGGATCCGCGGCCGGGCCGCCTCCGCGGTGACCCCCAACCCATCGGCGTCGGTCGGTACGTTCCGCCAGCCGAGAATCTCGGCTCCCTCGACGAGCGCGTACTTCTCGAGGACGCCCAGCGCCCGGGCCTCGTCAGGGGCGTTGGTGGGCAGGAAGACCAGGCCGGTGGCGTACTGGCCGGCCGGTGGCAACGGGACGTCGCAGGCCTCCCGGTAGAACCGGTCCGGCACCTGCAGCAGGATTCCCGCGCCGTCGCCGGTGTCCGGCTCCGCGCCCCGCGCACCCCGGTGGTCCAGCCGGCACAACGCGCTGAGCCCGCGCGCCACCACATCGTGGGAGCGGCGGCCGTGCAGGTCGGCCACGAAGGCGACGCCGCACGCGTCATGCTCGTACGCAGGGTGGTAGAGGCCCTGCGGGTCGGGACGCTGAGGATACGGGTACGCCACAGCCACCGGGCCTCCTACTCGTCACGACTTGGGTCTGTCAGTTGTGCGGTCGGGACGACATCGGCCCTGATGGGTCCCTTGAGTCTACGTTAGGGAGCACCGAAGTCCACCTCGGTGATCGCGCATCCACATCGTGGGACACGCCGTCCGGCCCCCGGCCGCCAGGATCGCTGTCAGCTACGCCCGAGGGGAGGTCGGACCGCGCCTTCGCGTACCAAACAAAGATCTTGGGCGTGCGGGCCCGCGGGGAGACGGCGCGCCCCCACGGCCCGCGGCGCCTGCGGCGGCCGGGCGCTCGCCGGACAACCGGACTTTTCGGAAATTTACCGCTACTCAGCGTTATGCTCCGCACAAAGGCTGGGTGCGGGGCTGGCGGACGCCGGGCCTGCGGTACGAGGAGGAACGATGTCGAACATCCTGGCGGTCGACGTCGAGAACACGTGGGAGAACACTGTCGACCGGTCCGTGAACATCGGCGTGAAGATTCTCGCGTTCGTAGCGATCTTCCTTATCGGCTGGTTCATCTCGCGGCTGCTCTACCGGCTCGCGGACCGGCTGCTCGACCGGGTGGGCTTCAACCGGCTGGCCGATCGCAGCGGGTTGCGGCGCTGGACCGGACGGTACCGGCCGTCCGACCTGCTCGCTAAGATCATTTACTACGGACTGTTACTGTTCACGCTGCAACTGGCGTTCGCGGTCTTCGGCCCCAACCCGATCAGCGATCTGCTCAACGCGGTCGTGGCCTGGCTGCCACAGTTGATCGTCGCCTGCGTGATCGTGGTGGTCGCGGCGGCGATCGGGGGAGCGCTGTTCGACATCATCCACAACGCGCTCGGCGCGCTCTCCTACGGCCGGCTGCTGGCCCGGACCGTGCAGATCGCGATCCTCGTGCTCGGTGTGATCGCCGCGCTCAACCAGGTCGGGGTCGCCACCACGGTCACCATGCCGGTGCTGATCGCCGGGCTCGCCGCCATCGCCGGGATCGCGATCGTCGGCGTCGGCGGTGGCCTGATCCGGCCGATGACCCAGCGCTGGGAGCGGATGCTCAACCACGCGGAGGCCGAAGGCGGCAAGGTCCGCGAGCACCTGCGCACCCGGGCCGGCCAGCGGCAGGAAGCGCCGGGTGCGTTCGGGCAGCCGACGTACCAGAGCCGTACCGGTGGCCAGGCGGCCCAGGACGTCCAGCGGGCCGCCGACCGGGCCGCGCAGGAGGCCCGGGACGCCACCTCCCCGTAGGAGCGCAACCACGCCGTAGGAGCGCAACCTCGCCGTAGGAGCGCAAACCACAAAGTGCGGGCACTTAGTGGTTATCGGGGTCCGATCAACCACTAAGTGCCCGCACTTTGTGCGCCAGGTGCGCCAGGTGCGCCTTGTGCGCCGGGTGCGCCGGGTGCGCCAGCGGGCGGGTGCCAGTTCGCGGCGTCCGCGGTCGCCCGGTCCAGGATCCGCGGCGAGAGCATCCCCAGGGAGGCGTCCCGGGCCCGCTGGCCGAACCGCCCGCGCGCCTGCAGCACCCGCCCCACCCGGTGCGACAACCGCAGCAGCCGGGCCGCCCGCGCGGTCCGGTACCGCGTGTACGCGTCGAGCGAGGCCCGCAGGGTCTCCCCCGGTACCGTGTCGCGGACCAGGATCCGCAGCGTCGCCGCATCCTCGAAGGCCAGGCACGCGCCCTGGGCGAGGTGGTGCGGCATGGCGTGCGCCGCGTCCCCGAGCAGGACCACGCCGCCCGGCCCGGCCGGGAAGCTGTAGCTCGGCGGCAGCGGCCGCAGCTCGCGCACCGCGTGGTGGACGAGGTCGTCCGGCTCGGTCACGGCCAGCAGGTCGCCGATCGGCGCGTGCCACCCGGCGAACCACCTTCGCAGCAGGGCGAGCTGGGTCGCCGGCGGCTCGGGCCGGGGCGCGCCGACCGCGGTGGCCGTCCAGTAGACCCCGCCCCGCGTGGAGGCGCCGGCCGACCCGCGCTCGCCCAGCAGGGCGTGCCGGAACCGGTACCCGGCGCCGAGTGTCTCGCCGGTCGCCGGCAGGTCCGCCGGGAGCGCGGAGGCCCGGTACCACGGGATGACCGCGCGCCAGGCCGCGCACCCGGAGCTGATCGCCCGGGCCTCGCGCACCAGGCGGGCCCGGATCGCGCTGTCCACCCCGTCGGCGGCGACCACCAGGTCGGCTTCCCAGGTCGACCGCCCGTCGCTGACCGTCGGCCGGTCGTCCGGCCGCACCGAGACGGTCCGCACGGTGACGCCGTTGCGGATGTCGATCCGGTCGCCGAGGCCGGCGACGAGCGCGTCGTGCAGGTCCTCGCGGTGGACGACCGACGGCGTGGCCGTGCCGACCGGCCCGGCGGGCGGCTGGACCAGCCACTGCCCGTCCGGCCGCCGGATGCCCGTGGCCGGGGTGGGCCAGGAGATCCCGTCGAGGCCGGCGGCGAGTCCCAGCGCGCGCAGCGCCCGGAAACCGTTCGGCCACAGGAACAGCGCGGCCGGATCGGCCCGCAGCCGCTCGGCGCGCTCCAGCAGGGTGACCTGCCACCCGGTACGGGCGAGCGCGCCGGCGGCGGCCAGCCCGCCGACGCCTGCGCCGACCACGACGGCCGACCGCATCGACGGACTCCTAATCGACGGACTCCTAACGGTCGTCGCGGGCCTTGGCGTCGACCGGCGCGGGCTCCTCGTCCGACTCGTCCCGCTCGGTCCGCTCCTCCTCGACGGCCTCTGGTTCTGCCGGCTGTTCCGGCTCGTTCACTTCGTCGACCGCATCGGCCTCCTCGACCGACGCCGGCGCCGCCTCCGCCGCGGGCTCCTTCGCCTGGTACTCCGCGTACTCCTGCTCGGTCACCACCGTGTAGTTGCCGTCCTCGCCCGGTACCAGGAACTCCTGGGGGCCGCGCATGCGGAGGAAGTACAGCAGCGCGCCGAGGAACACGACGATCGAGACCCAGACGTTCAGGCGCAGACCAACGAACTCCAGCGCCTTGTCCGTGCGCATCGCCTCGATCCAGGCCCGGCCGGCCGTGTACGCCATCACGTACAGCGCGAACGCCCGGCCCCGGCCGAGCTTGAACCGCTTGTCGGCGTACCAGACGAGCAGTGCGACACCCAGGTTCCAGAGCAGCTCGTAGAGGAAGGTGGGGTGGTAGGTACCCAACGAGATGGGATTGCCGTCCGCGTCGGTCTCGGCCTTCCCGGTCTCCGGGTTGATCTGGTAGATCGTCAGGGCCCAGGGCAGGTCGGTCCGTCCCCCGTACAGCTCGTTGTTGAACCAGTTGCCGAGCCGGCCGACCGCCTGCGCGAGGGGGAGCCCCACGGCGAGCGCGTCGGCTACGAACGTGAGCGGGATGCGCAGCTGCCGGCAGGCGAACCACGCGCCCAGCGCGCCACCTGCCACCGCACCCCAGATGCCCAGGCCACCCTTCCAGATCATGAACGCGTCCGCGAAGTTGCCGTCGGCGCCGAAGTAGGCGCTGGGCGACGTGATCACGTGGTAGATCCGGGCCCCGACGATGCCGAACGGTACGGCCCAGACGGCGATGTCGAGCACCGCCCACGGTGGCGCGCCCCGGCGCCGCATCCGGACCTCGGTGACGGCGCACGCGACAACGATGCCGGCGACGATGCAGAGGGCATATGCCCTGATCGGGATCGGCCCGAGGTGCCAGACGGCGGTCGTCGGGCTGGGGATGGCTGCAAGGTTCACGGGTGCACACGCTACCGCTGATTCGACTCGTCGAGTTGCCCTGGCCTCGACCGTTTGTGAGTTCTAGGCTTCCTGAATGAACTCGCTCACCTCAGCGGTCGCCGCGGTGATCACCGACCGCAGCGGCCGCGTACTGCTCTGCCAGCAGAGCCAGGGGCACCGGCTCTGGACCCTGCCCGGGGGGAGGATCCGCTACGCGGAGAGCCCGGTGCAGGCGGTCCTGCGGGACGTCCTGGAGGAGACCGGTGGTAACACGGAGATCGTCGATCTCGTCGGCATGTACCAGCTGACCGGCGACGGCTGCGGCGACGATCTGCCCGATGTGCTCGTTCACGTGTTCCGCGGCCGGATCGACGGATCCGAGGTCACGCTCAACGCACCCGGCCGGATCTGCCGGCTGTCCTGGCACGACCCGGACTACCTGCCGCAGCCGCTGACCCCGACCACGCGCATCGCGATCGCCGACGCGGCGGCCGGCCGCTCCGGTGTCCTGCGCAACGTGCAGCGCGACACCGAGCCCGAGATTCCCGAGGCGACCGACTCGCCGCTAGCGGAACAGCCGGGCGCACTGGTCGCGGCCGGCTGAGCTGCGCTCAGCGGCCCGCAGACCGCACTCCCGCGGCGAGGTCCTCGACGAGTTTGCCGAGCGCGGACATGCCCTCGTCGAACGATGACGCCGCCAGCAGGCAGCCGACCAGCGCGCTGCCCACGATCACGGCGTCGGCGTACGTGCCGACCGTCGCGGCCTGCACGCCGTCCCGCACGCCGAGCCCGACGCCCACCGGCAGCGAGGTGACCTCCCGCAGCCGGGCCACGAGCGCGGGCGCCTCCGCGGAGGCCGACTCCCGTGCCCCGGTCACGCCCATCACGCTGGCCGCGTAGACGAACCCCCGGCAGGCGGCGGCCGTCTTCGCCAGGCGCGCGTCAGTCGAGGACGGCGCCACCACGAACACCCGGTCCAGGTCGTGCGCGTCCGATGCGACCAGCCATTCGTCTGCTTCGTCCGGCAGCAGGTCCGGCGTGATCAGCCCGGCCCCGCCGGCCGCCGCGAGGTCCCGGCCGAACGCGTCGACCCCGTACCGCTCGACCGGGTTCCAGTAGGTCATGACCAGTGCGGTGGCGCCGACGGTGGCGAGCGCCTCCACAGTGGACAGAACGTCGCGGGTCCGTACGCCGCCGGCCAGTGCGATCTCGGCGGCCCGCTGGATGACCGGCCCGTCCATCACCGGATCCGAGTACGGCAGGCCGACCTCGACCACGTCCACGCCCGCCTCGACGAGCGTGCGCAGCGCGGTGATCCCCCCCGGCACGGTCGGGAACCCGGCCGGCAGGTAGCCCACGAGCAGCGGCCGGTCGTCCCTGAACCGGATCATGTGTCGAGCACCCCGAACCACTGCCCGGCCGTCTCCATGTCCTTGTCGCCGCGCCCGGAGAGGTTGACCAGGATCGTCGCGCCCGGCGACGAGCGGGCGACGCGCACCGCGCCGGCGAGTGCGTGCGCGCTCTCGATCGCCGGGATGATCCCCTCGGTACGGCAGAGCAGCGCGAAGGCGTCCATCGCCTCGGTGTCGGTGACCGGCTCGTACCGGGCCCGGCCGACGTCGTTGAGCCAGGCGTGCTCGGGCCCGACCCCGGGATAGTCCAGCCCGGCCGAGATCGAGTGCGACTCGACGGTCTGCCCGTCCTCGTCCTGCAACACGTACGTCCGGTTTCCGTGCAGCACGCCGACCGCCCCACCGGTGATCGAGGCCGCGTGCAGTCCGGTCTCGACGCCGGACCCGCCAGCCTCGAACCCGACCAGCGCCACCGACTCGTCCGGGACGAACGCGTGGAAGATGCCGATCGCGTTCGAGCCACCACCGACGCAGGCGCAGACCACGTCCGGTAGCGCACCGGTCAGGTCGAGGCACTGCTGGCGGGCCTCCACCCCGATCCCGCGGGCGAAGTCCCGCACCATGGCCGGGAACGGGTGCGGTCCGGCGACCGTACCGAGCAGGTAGTGCGTGTGCTCGACGGTGGTGACCCAGTCCCGCAGCGCCTCGTTGATGGCGTCCTTGAGCGTGCGCGACCCGGTCGTCACCGGTACCACGGTCGCGCCGAGCAGCCGCATCCGCACCACGTTGAGCGCCTGCCGGCGGGTGTCCTCCTCGCCCATGTAGACCACGCACTCGAGCCCGAACAGCGCCGCCGCGGTCGCGGTCGCCACGCCGTGCTGGCCGGCGCCGGTCTCCGCGATCACCCGCGGCTTGCCCATCCGCGAGGTCAGCAGCGCCTGCCCGAGCACGTTGCGTATCTTGTGCGCGCCGGTGTGGTTGAGGTCCTCGCGTTTGAGCAGGATCCGCGCGCCGACCTCGGCGGAGAGCCGGGTCGCGTCGTAGAGCAGGCTCGGCGTGCCCGCGTAGTCGCGCAGCAGCCGGCCGAACTCGGCCTGGAATGCCTCGTCCGCCTGCGCGTGCCGGTACGCCGCGTCCAGTTCGTCCAGCGCCGCGACCAACGCCTCGGGGACGAAGCGGCCTCCGTACCGTCCGAAATGGCCGGTTGCGTCCGGCAGCAACCCGGCCGCGGAGAGCGTCACCGGACGGGCCTGGGTGTTGCCGGATGGTTACCGGCGTTGACCAGTTCGGCGACGGCTTCCCGCGGGCTCTTCTTCGTCACCAGACCCTCCCCGACCAGCACGGCATCGGCGCCGGCGGATGCGTACCGGATCAGGTCGTGCGGTCCGCGGACGCCCGACTCGGCCACCTTGATTATCTTGTTCGGCAGCCCCGGCGCGATCCGCTCGAACACCGAGCGGTCCACCTCGAGCGTGCGCAGGTTGCGGGCGTTAACGCCGATCACCCGGGCACCGGCCGCGAGCGCCCGGTCCGCCTCGTCCTCGGTGTGCACCTCCACCAGCGCGGTCATGCCGAGCGACTCGACCCGTTCGAGCAGGCCGGTGAGCACGTTCTGCTCCAGCGCGGCGACGATCAGCAGGACCAGGTCGGCGCCGTACGCCCGGGCCTCGTGCACCTGGTAGCTGGAGACCACGAAGTCCTTGCGCAGCAACGGTACGTCGACCGCCGCGCGCACCGCGACGAAGTCGTCCAGCGAGCCGCCGAACCAGCGGCCCTCGGTGAGCACGCTGATGATGCGGGCGCCGCCGGCCGCGTACTCGCTGGCCAGCTCGGCCGGGTCGGGGATCTCGGCGAGCGTCCCCTTCGACGGCGAGGCCCGCTTGACCTCCGCGATCACTCCGACGCCGGCGCCGCGCAGGATCGTGTACGCGTCCTTCGGCGCCGCGGCGGCGCGGGCCAACTCCTTGAGCCGCGGGAGGGGGACGAGCCGTTGTCGTGCCTCGACGTCCTCCCGCACTCCGGCGAGGATCTCATCGAGCACGCTCGCGGAGTCGTCAGCCGTCATGCGCCCGATGCTAGGCGCCACCATGGACCGGGCAGAGTCCGGGGTATGGCGCACCTCACGACGGGAGGTAGGGCATAATGCCGGGGCCCGCGCAGCGGCAGCGAGGGCCGGCATTGCAGCTACGTCAGCCCTGGCGCAGCGGCGGCATCGGGATCGGGATCTGGTACGCCGTCGCGCCGCCACCGACGCCGCCCTCGCAGGTGTTCGGCGGCTGCGTGGTGACGCCCCGGGTCGACGGCCGCTCGGCCGCCCAGAACATGTAGCCGAGCAGTCCGGCCGTCGTACCGGCGCCGTTGGGCGCGACGGTCTGCACCCACGATCCGGTCGAGTTCTGCAACGACGACCCGAAGTTCACGCACTCCGGCAGCACCTTGCTGCCCTCGGCGATGTACAGGCCGGCGGTGAACTTCGCCGGGGCAAGCGGCGGCACCGGCGGCGCGTACTGCGGCTTGCCGTCGATGTGCTCCTGCCAGTTGGCGATCGCGGCGCTGGCCGAACGCGGCTGCCGGGCCGGCACCATCGCGTTGGCGTAGTCGAGCACCGGCGTATCGGTGCGCAACCAGTCCGCCGTCGCCTTGCGGTTCAGGTCGATGAGCCACCGGTCGCCGGCCGCCACGTCGATGGTGAGCCGGGCGGCCGGGTTCGCGCCGCTCGCGTCGTACGGGTGGACCGCGCGGTAGGCGTCGATGAACGCCTGCAGCGCGACCAGGTTCGGCGAGGAGTTCTGCTCGTAGTCGATCTCGATGCCGACCCCGAGCCGGCTGGCCACCGCGGCCGCGTTGCGCCCGAACTGGGTGGCGTCCTCGGCAAGCGCCTGGTTCCACGCCTCGGTGTAGGTGATCCCGCCGATCGAGAGCATCACCCGGATGCCCCGGCTGCGGAAGTAGTCGACGATCTCCGGCGTCATCCCCCGCGGTACCCCGTTGACGGTGGTCGCGTCGTTGGTGAGGTGCAGCAGCTTCAGCGGATGGACGAAGCTCAGGATGACGAGGTTGACGCTCGGTCGACCGTCGCCCCGGTCCACGAGCCAGTGGTTCTTGCTGTCGAACTCCGCCACCGTGCGGACGGTCCCCCAGATGCAGGCGTCATCACTGCAGTGCCAGGCGCCGTACACCTGGAGCGGGGTGACCGCGGCCTGCGCGGCCGGCGGTGACAGGGTCAGGGAGAGGATGGTGATGGCAACGATCGCGATCAGCCGGCGCATAGACAGGAATCTTAACGGTTAGCCGTCCTTCGTGGGATCCTCCCCACGGTCCAACGCCTCCCAGAGGTCGCGGTCGGGATCCGTCCGGGATGCGGCGCGCTCGTACCGGGTACCCATGTGCGGCCACCCGTGCCCGCGCGCGACGGCGAAGGCCCCGGCCGCGGCGACCGCCAACCCGCCGGCCGCGCACAGCGCCGGCCATCCGGCGGGCAGGCCGGGCACGGCGCCGGCCACGATGCCGAGTCCGATCCCGGCGAGCAGGACGCCGACCACGGTCCGGCCGCGGCCGCGGGTGGCCAGCAGCGCGCCCGCGCCGGCCAGCGCGACGACACCCAGCGCGGACAGCACCGCGCCGCCGGTCTCCGCGGTGCGCACCGGCGGCAGCGGCGCCGGCCGCGCGGTCACCTCCACCGCCCAGGTCCGGGTCGCCGCGAACAGCGCCAGGCCCGCACCGGCCAGATCGACGAGTACGGCCGAAGCCAGTTCCCGGCGCGGAGTCATCGGGCCGGTCGCAGCGTCTCCGCCGCGGCGATCGCGGTGAGCACCGCGGCCGCCTTGTCCCGCGTCTCGCGCTCCTCCGCACCCGGGTCGGAGTCCGCCACGATGCCGGCGCCGGCCTGCACGTAGGCGATCCCGTCCCGGATGAGCGCGGTGCGGATCGCGATCGCCATGTCCAGGTCGCCGCCGAAGCCGAAGTAGCCGACGGTACCGCCGTAGAGGCCGCGCCGGGTCGGCTCCAGCTCCTCGATGATCTCCATCGCGCGTACCTTGGGCGCGCCCGACAGCGTGCCCGCCGGGAACGTGGCGGCCAGCGCGTCGAACGCGGTGCGGTCCGCGGTCAGCTCACCGACGACCGTGGAGACGATGTGCATGACGTGGCTGTACCGCTCGATCGTCATGAACTCGGGCACGTCCACCGTGCCCGGCCGGCACACCCGGCCGAGGTCGTTGCGGCCCAGATCGACCAGCATCACGTGCTCGGCCCGTTCCTTCGGGTCGGCCATCAGCTCGGTCGCCAGCCGCGTGTCCTCCTCCGGCGTCGCGCCGCGCGGCCGCGTGCCCGCGATCGGGTGCAGCAGCGCCCGGTCGCCGGTCACCTTGAGGTGCGCCTCCGGCGACGAGCCGACGATGTCGAACCCGTCGAAGCGGAGCAGGTACATGTACGGGCTGGGATTCGTCGTGCGCAGCACCCGGTACACGTCCAGCGGGTCCGCGGTCGTGCGGCGGGCGAAGCGTTGCGACACCACAATCTGGAAGCACTCCCCCGCACGGATCGCCTCCTTCGCGATCTCGACCGCCTTGGGATAGCCGCCGTCCGCGGTGCGGCTGCTGTGTTGCGGTCGACCGGCTGGATCATCCACTGTGGAGACCAGCGGCGGCGTCGGGCGGGACAGCGCGGTGGTCATCGCGTCGAGCCGGCCGATCGCCTGGTGGTACGCACCGACCCGGGCGTCCGGGTCGTCCGGGACCAGCACGTTGGCGACGAGTACCGCCTCGCCCGTGTAGTGGTCCAGCACCACCAGGTCGGTCGCGAGCATCAGACCCAGCTCGGGTACGCCGAGGTCGTCCTCGGTCAGCTCGGGCAGGCGCTCGAACCGGCGCACCATGTCGTACGACAGGAAGCCCACCAGGCCGCCGGTGAGCGGGGGCAGGTCGGGGTGGCCGGCTCCGCGCAGGGCATCGATCGCGCCGCGGACCGCGGCGATCGGGTCGTCGCCGACGGCGTGGACCGCGTCCGGCGGGTTGCCGAGCCAGCGGACGCCGGCACCGTCCGCGATCAAGGTGGCGACACTGCGGACTCCGACGAACGAATAGCGCGACCACGCCGTACCGGCGGATCCGGCGCCCTGTTCGGCCGACTCCAGCAGGAACGTGCCCGGTCCGCCAGCCAGCTTGCGGTACACCCCGACCGGGGTCTCGCCGTCGGCCAGCAGCCGCCGGATCACCGGTACCACCCGGTGCTCCGCCGCCAGTTCCCAGAAGGCCTTCTCGTCCGGGGTCACCGCACCTGTCGTCACCGGACCTCCCGCACGGTCAGCGGCCGGTGGAAGCAGGTCCGCTCACCGGTATGGCAGGCCGGACCGATCTGGTCGACGTCGAGCAGCAGGGCATCCCCGTCACAGTCGAGCGAAACCGCCTTGACGTACTGGTGATGTCCGGAGGTCTCGCCCTTGACCCAGTACGCCCGGCGGCTGCGGGACCAGTAGGTGGCCCGGCCCGTGGTGAGCGTACGGTGCAGTGCCTCGTCGTCCATCCACGCGAGCATCAGCACGTCGCCGGAGTCGTACTGCCGGACGACCGCGGGGACGAGCCCGTTGGCGTCCCGATGCAGGAGGGCCGCGACGGCCGGATCGAGCCTCGGTTCTGTCACAGTCACCGATTGTTCCCTACGCTGCGTGATGGTCGCTTCGGGCCTCCCACGATATTCACAGATCCGGGCCCAAACAGGGGGGTGTGCTCGTGGGATAAGGGTTGTACTTTGTTCTTGCGCCGCCACCGCGTCTTGGCAGGCGCTCACTTCCCTTCTTCGTCGGGTTCGGCGTACCCGTGGCTGGTCCGTCTCCGGATTGCAGACGCGCTGCTTCCGGCGCGGCGGATCGTCGCCGACGGCGAGGGCGGTGCGCGTCGCGGAACACCGGGTACGGGCGCACCTCGGGCGTACCGGCAAGCCCGCCGGGCCGTCCACCACACGGACGGAAGGACCAGCCATGCAACCAATCAACACCGAGCAACCACCAGGCTCCGCTGGCGTCGTGCCGACCCCACGGCCATCGTCCGACGAGTACGTTCTGGACGAGGCCACCACGGAGATCCCCGTCATCACAACGGACTCCCCGCAGCCGGCGGAGACTGCCGCCGAGGAACTCGCGGCCGACGACGCCGACACCGAGGTTGTGGCCTCCGACGACACCGAGTCCACCGAACCCGTTGACTCCGGGTTCGGCGAAGCCGAGACCGCACCCGAGACCGCAGCCGAGGAAGCGATCGAGGAACCAGTCGCGGCTGAGGAGACCGCCGAGGAGCCGGCCGCCGAGGAGCCGGCCGCCGAGGACGTTTCGGTAGCCGACGAGGGAACCGCCACCGAAGAACCGCAAGCCGTTGAAGAACCGGCCGCGGAGGAGGAGACCGCCACCGAGAACGCGGCCGTCGAGGAGCCCGTAGCCGAGGAAGGGGAGGCCGAGACCGCGGACGAGCCGGTAGCCGAAGAAGCAGCGGCAACCGAAGAAGAGGCCGCAGTCGAAGAGCCCGCCGCGGAGGACGAGGCGGTCACCGAGGAGCCGGCCGCCGAGGACGTTGCGGTAGCCGACGAGGAAATCACCACCGAAGAACCGCAAGCCGTTGAAGAACCGGCCGCGGAGGAGGACACCGCCACCGAGAAGGCGGCCGTCGAAGAGCCCGTAGCCGAGGAAGGGGAGGCCGAGACCGCGGACGAGCCGGTAGCCGAAGAAGCAGCAGCGGCAACCGAAGAAGAAACGGCGACAGACGAGACCCTCGCGGTCGAAGAACCCGCGGCGGAAGAGACCACCGACGAACCCGTAGCCGAAGAAACACCAGCGGCCGAAGAAGCAATCGCCGAAGAAGAAACGGCCTCGGACGAAGACGTCGCAGTCGAAGAACCCGCGGCAGAGGAGACCACCGACGAACCCGTAGCCGAAGAGGTGACCGGAGCCGAGGACACCACCGAGGAACCAGCCACCGAAGAAGCAACCATCGAAGAACCCACAGCCGAAGAAGAAACGACCTCGGACGAAGACGCCGCAGTCGAAGAACCCGCGGCGGAGGAGACCACCGACGAGCCCGTAGCCGAAGAGGTGACCGGGGCCGAGGACACCACCGAGGAACCGGCAGCCGAGGTACCGGTGGGCGAGGTGGAGTACGTCGAGGAGCTCGCCGAGGCGCCGGTCGCCCCGGTCCTCGAGGAGACGGAGACCGAAGCCGAAGCCGAGCCAGCGGCAGAGGCCGAGACCGAAGCCACCGAAGCCGAGACCGAGCCAGTGGCAGAGGCCCAGACCGAAGCTGAGACCGAAGCCGGGACCGAGACCGTCGCGCCGCTCGTGGCCGACGTGCAGGAGGCCGTCGCCGAGGCCGAGGCCGCGATCCAGGAAGCCCGGGCGGCCGTCGCCGAGGCCGAGGAGGCGCTGGGCGAGGCGGCGATCGAGACCGGCCCGGTAGCCACGCTGGTCGAGGCCGAGCCGGAGCCGGCAGCCGAGCCGGTGGCCGAGCCGGTGGCGGCAGCCGAGGCGGTGGAGAACGGTCTGACCAAGGCGGTCACCCTGCTCCGGCCGGGCGACGTGGCGGAGTCCGCGATCGCGGTGTGGACGCCGGACATCGTGGGGCAGTTCCGGGCCGAGTGGCGCGCTGTCCAGGATCTCTTCATCGACGATCCCGAGGCGGCCGTCGCGGCGGCGAACGACCTCGTCGGCAAGGCGGTGCACGTCCTGGCCGACTCGTTGCTCGCCGAGGTCGACCTGGACCCGCGCCAGCACTCCCCCAACCCGGACACCGAGGAGATGCGCGTCGCGATGCGGCGGTACCGCGACTTCCTCGACCGGGTGCTCAACCTCTGACGTGAACCCCGGTGATCCGGTAGCGGAAGACTCGCTATGGCGAGCCGGAGGCTACCGGATCATCGTGTCAGTGGCCGACCGCCCGCATCGAGCCCTCCGGGTACCGTTCCCCGGCCACGGCCCCGGCGGGCACCGCCGCTTCCAGGCGCGCGACCTGGTCCGGTGTCAGCGATATCGACGCTGCCGCGGTGTTCTCCTCCAGATACGACACCCGCTTGGTACCGGGGATCGCCACGACGTCCTCGCCCTGGGCCAGCACCCAGGCCAGGGCCGCCTGTGCGGGTGTGCAGCCGATCTCCGAGGCCACCGCCCGGACCGCCGCCACGAGCGGGAGGTTCCGGGTCAGGTTCTCGTCGGAGAACCGTGGCGCGGACTGCCGGAAGTCGTCGGAGGCCAACGCCGCGCGCGAGGTCACCGTCCCGGTGAGCAGCCCGCGACCGACCGGCGAGTACGCCACCACCGCCACGCCCAGCTCGCGGCACGTGTCGAGCATCGGCCCCTCGACGACGTCCCGGGTGAACAGCGAGTACTCCATCTGCACCGCGGCGATCGGGTGCACCGCGTGCGCGGCCCGCAGCGTGGCCGGCGAGACCTCGGACAGCCCGAGGTAGCGCACCTTCCCGGCGGTGACCAGCGACGCCATCGCCTCGACGGTCTCCTCGATGGGCACCGCCGGGTTGCGCCGGTGGGCGTAGTACAGGTCGATCGTGTCGACGCCGAGCCGGCGCAGCGAAGCGTCGCAGGCCTCGAGCACGTACGGCCCCGAGGTGTCGATCGTCCAGGTGCGCGGACCGGTCGCGGGCAGCCGGTTGCCGAACTTCGTGGCCAGGAACACCTCGTCCCGCCGCGCGGAGACGACCGGCGCGAGCAGCTTCTCGTTGTCGCCGAACCCGTAGATGTCGGCGGTGTCGAGGTGGTTCACGCCGAGGTCGAGCGCGCGGTGCAGGGTCCGGGTGGACTCCTCGTCGTCGCGCGGTCCGTAGGCGAAACTCATCCCCATGCAGCCGAGACCGATCGCCGAGACCGACGGCCCGTTGGTACCGAGCGTGCGCTGCCTCATCCGGGTCGCTCCATCTCCGCGTACAAATCGATCTTGTGGTTGATCGCCTCGAGGTCCTGCTGCAGCTCGGCGATCCGGGCCAGCACCCGGTCGCGGTGCTGCTCGAACAGGCGCCGCCGGTCGGCGATGGTCCGGTCGCCGAGGCGAGCGAGCTCCGCGTACCGCCGCATGTCCCGCACCGGCATGCCGGTCCGGCGCAGCTTCGTCAACATGGTCAGCCAGTTCAGGTCCTGCTCGGTGTAACGGCGGCGGCCGGCCGGGTCACGCTCGACGGGCCGGACCAGCCCTTCCTGCTCGTACCAACGAAGGGTGTGGGCGGTGAGCCCAACCTGGGCGGCGGCCTCGCCGACGGTCACAGCTGTCACGGCGACAAGCCTCTCTCTTCGAGTGCACCCGAAGTCAAGCCGCTTGACCGCCGGCGAGTATTTCACCTAGCGTTGAGTTCATCATCTGTTGAGTTTCTGGAGGGCCCATGGAGACCGCGATCGAGGTCAACGACCTCGTCGTGCACCGCGGCAAGAGGGAGGTGCTGCACGGGTTCAACTGCCGGATCGCCCGCGGCAGCGTCACCGGGCTGCTCGGCCCGAGCGGCAGCGGCAAGACCACGCTGATGCGGGCGATCGTCGGCGTACAGATCGTCAAGTCCGGCACCGTGACCGTGCTCGGGCAACCGGCGGGCTCGCCGGACCTGCGCCGGCGGATCGGCTATCTCACCCAGGCGCCGAGCGTCTACCTCGACCTCACCGTCCAGGAGAACACGCGCTACTTCGCCTCGCTGTACGGGCTCGGCGCGGCCGCGGCGGACCGGGCCATCGCCGACGTCGGCCTCGCGGACGCGGCCAGGCAGCTCATCGCTACGCTCTCCGGCGGCCAGCTCAGCCGGGCGTCGCTCGCCTGCGCGCTGGTCGGGCAGCCCGAGGTGCTCGTGCTCGACGAGCCCACGGTGGGGCAGGACCCGGTGCTGCGCGACGAGCTGTGGCGGCAGTTCCGCCAGCTCGCCGCGGGTGGGGCCACGTTGCTGGTGTCCAGCCACGTGATGGACGAGGCGCGCCGGTGCGACCGGCTCCTGCTGATCCGGGACGGGCAGCTCATCGCCGACGACACGCCCGCGGCGGTCAAGACGGCGGCCAGCACCGACGACCTGGACGACGCGTTCCTAACCCTGATCCGCGAGCGGGAAGGTGCGTTGGCATGAGGATCCTGGCGAGCACGACCAACCGCATCCTGCGCCAGTTGCGCCACGACCGCCGGACGATCGGGTTGCTGGTGGTCGTCCCGGTCATGCTGCTGACGCTGCTGTACTTCATGTTCGACAAGCAGGAGCCGGTCTTCGACCGGATAGGCCTGATCATGCTGGGCGTCTTCCCGTTCGTGATCATGTTCCTGATCACCAGCATCGCGATGCTGCGGGAGCGGACCAGCGGCACCCTCGAACGGCTGCTCACCACGCCGCTGGTCAAGGTGGACCTGCTCTTCGCGTACGGGATCGCGTTCGGCATCGCGGCCGCCGTCCAGGCGTCGGTGGCGGCCGGGGTGTCGGTCTGGTTCTTCGACCTGGAAACCGCCGGCCCGCCGGGACTCGTCGTGCTCATCGCGATCGCGAACGCCGTGCTCGGCGTGGCGCTGGGCCTGTTCTGCAGCGCGTTCGCTCGTACCGAGTTCCAGGCCGTGCAGTTCATGCCGATCGTGGTGCTGCCCCAGGCGCTCCTGTGTGGACTCTTCGTCCCGCGGGACCAGATGGCCGGGTGGCTGGAGGCGATCAGCAACGTGCTGCCGATGTCGTACGCGGTGGAGGCGCTGCAGGAAGTGGGCAGCCATGCCGATCCGACCGCGACGATGTGGCGGGACCTGGCGATCGTGGCCGGCTGCATCGTGGTGGCCCTGGTCCTCGGCGCGGCGACCCTGCGCCGGAGATCCGCCTGACCGTGAAGCGCCGGACCGGCCGGCGACCGGGCAACCAGGACACCCGTGCGGCGATCCTCGCGGCGGCCCGGGAGGCGTTCGCGGAACGGGGGTTCGACGCCGCCTCGATCCGGGCCATCGCGGCCGACGCCGGGGTCGACCCGGCGCTGGTCCACCACTACTTCGGGACGAAGGAGGCGCTGTTCCGGGAGGTCGTCCAGGTGCCGATCGATCCCGCGGAGTTCCTGCCGCAGGTGCTGGTGGGCGGGCCGGACGCGATGGGCGAGCGGCTGGTCCGGACCTTCCTCCGGGTCTGGGACTCCCCCGCCGGCGCGGCGGTCGCCGCTCTGCTGCGCTCCGCGATGAGCAACGAGTGGACGCTGCGGATGCTGCGCGAGTTCGTCACCACACAGGTCCTGCGCCGGGTCATGAACCAGCTGGAGGTGGACCCGGCCGAGGCGGCGCACCGGGTCGGCCTGGTGGCGACGCAGATCGCCGGGATGGCCATGATGCGGTACGTGATCCGGCTGGAGCCGGTCGCCAGCGCGCCGACCGAGTGGCTGGTGGCGACGATCGCGCCGACCGTGCAGCGCTACCTCACCGGCGCGCTGCCGGACACCCCGCCGGGCGGGCGTCGCTGAACCGCCACGCCCGCCCGGCCCTCCCTCAGGTCACGTCCTGGTAGAGCACCTGCAGCACCGGGTCGTTCCGGAACCTCTTCCACTGGCTGGCGTCGGCCTCGTTGCCGGCGCGCAGCCCGATGTTCATCTCAGGCTGGCCGGCGTTGGCCGCCGCCTGGACGGCCGCGGTGACGCTGAACTCGACGTACGCGGGCGGGCTGCCGCAGACCACCGTGTTGCCGTGCGCGACGGTCCGCTGGTCGGTGAGCTGGAGCCAGGCCGGCTGGTTCGCCCACGTGGTGCTGGACGAGATGCCGCCGGTCACCCAGGACTGCACCGGCCGCGGCGCGCAGCTCCACGACCAGGTCTCCAGAATGACCAGGCGCGCGTCGAGGATCTGCTTGCCCTGCAGTCCGTCGATGTTCATGCGGAACACCGCCCGGTTGACCCCGGGCGTGCTCGCGCCGTCGTTCAGGTACCCGATCCGTGCATCGTCGGACCGGTTCCAGAACGCCGTCGTCGGAAAGTTGCTGCGCAGCTGGGACCAGGCCAGCCGCTGGCCGACGAAGGATCCTGTCGTCTGCGCCTCCGCCGACGCCGCCGGCATCCCGGTCATCAGGACGGCCAGCAGCGCCCCCGTGCAGATCGCAAAGCGCATCGAACGAGTCATGCACTCTCCCCGTGTTGGTTGGAGCGCCCAGACTACCGCAGTTGATCGACACCTGTCTGTCCCGAATGGACCGACGGAGGTCAGCGGGACTGCTCCAGCCAGGATGCGTAGAGCCGGCCGTAGATCGAGGACGGGTCGCGGACCAGCTCGTCGTGGCGTCCGCGTTGCACGATCCGGCCGGCGTCCACGACGATCACCTCGTCCGCGGCCTGCGCGGTGGAGAGCCGGTGCGCGATCGCCACCGTGGTCCGGCCGCGGGTGACCGCGTCGAGCGTGCGTTGCAGCCGGACCTCGGTCGCCGGATCGACCGCGCTGGTCGCCTCGTCGAGCACGAGCAGGTCGGGGTCGGCGACGTACGCCCGGGCCAGCGCGACGAGCTGCCGCTCGCCGACCGACAGCGCCTCGCCGCGTTCGCCGACCGGGGTGTCCAGCCCGGCCGGCAGCCCGTCGACCCAGTCGGCGAGGCCCAGCTCGGCGACGGCCAGCGTGAGGTCCTCGTCGGACAGCGACGGCCGGCCGAACCGGATGTTCTCCCTGATCGTCGCGTCGAACAGGAACCCGTCCTGCGGCACCATCACCACCCGGCGGCGCAGCGAGGCGAAGCGCACCCGGTCGAGCGGTACGCCGGAGAGCAGCACCCGGCCCTGCACCGGGTCCATCAGCCGGGTCAGCAGCTTGGCGAACGTGGTCTTGCCGCTGCCGGTCTCGCCGACCACCGCCACCCGGGTCTTGGCCGGGATCTCCAGGTCCACATCGGACAGCACGGTCGGCCCGCCGGGGTACGCGTACGAGACGCCGGCGAACCGGATGTCCAGCGGGCCGGGCGGCAGATCCAGCCCGTTCTCGCCGGGATCGGCGACGTCCGGGGAGATCTCCAGCACGTCGAGCACCCGCCGCCAGCCGGCGATCGCGTTCTGGCCCTCGTTGAGCACCTCGGTCGCGATCTGCACCGGCTGGATGAACAGCGCGACCAGCAGCAGGAACGCGGTCAGCTGCCCGATCGACAGCGAACCGCCCACGCCGAGCAGCACACCGACCACGACCACCGCCGCGGTGGCCAGGCCGGCCGCGATCTCACCGGCGGAGAAGCTGGTGACGGCGGTACGCATGGCGCGCTGCTGCGCCGCCCGGTGCGCGTCGATGCTCTCGTCCAGCCGGGCCGCGGTGCGCTGGGACACCCCGTACGCCCGGATCACCTCGGCCCCGACGACGCTCTCGCTGACCGCGGCGAGCATGGCGCCGACCCGGACCCGGACCTCGCCGTACGCCTTCGCCAGGCGCTTCTGGAACGCCCGGATGACCAGCACCAGCGGCAGGAACGCGGCGTACACGACGAGCGTCAGCTGCCAGGAGTAGACCGCCATGACCACCGTGGTGACCAGCACCTGCCCGGCCGAGACCAGCAGGATCACCCCACCCCACTGGATGAACTGGGTGATGGTGTCCACATCGGACGTCACCCGGGACACCAGCGATCCCCGCCGCTCGGCCTGCTGGTGCAGCATCGACAGGTCGTGCACGTGCCGGAACGTGCGGGTACGCACCCCGGCCAGCGCGGTCTCGCTGACCGTGAACAGCCGGCGCATCATCAGGTACGCGCAGGTGGTGGTCACCGCCAGGACGGCAACGGTCAGCCCGACCACGGTCGCGATCACGTCGAGGTCCGGCCCCGCGCGCAGCCCCCTGTCGATGCCCTGCTGGATCGCCACCGGCACGGCGACCCGCCCGGCCATCGACACCACCGCGAGGCCGAGCGTGCCGGCGAGGCCCGTGCGCAGCTCCGGCGAGAGCGCCAGCCCTCGCCGCAGGGTCCGCCACGCCGACTCTTCGTCCGCGGCACTCACGCGTCCACCTCCTCGTACGAGCGCTCGCGTTCCCGCTCGGCCTCGGCCCGCTCGTACGCGGTGACCAGGTTCGCGTACCCGGGCGTGGTGGCCAGCAGCTCGGTGTGCCGGCCGCGGGCCACGACCCGGCCGTGCTCGAGGTAGACCACCTCGTCGGCGAGCGCGATCGTCGCCCGCCGGTACGCGACCACGAGGACGGACGGGCCGTCACCGCGCAACGCGGCGAGGATCGCCGCCTCCACCCGCGGGTCGACCGCGCTCGTGGCGTCGTCGAGGACGAGCAGGCGGGGCCGGCCGGCGAGCGCCCGGGCCAGCGTGAGCCGCTGCCGTTGCCCGCCGGAGAGCGTCGTGCCGCGCTCGCCGACCATCGTGTCCAGCCCGTCCGGCAGCGCGGCCACGAACCCGTCCGCCTGGGCGAGCCGGAGCGCCCGCCACACGTCGTCGTCGGAGATGCCCGGCCGGCCGAGCGCCACGTTGCCGCGGACCGTGTCGTCGAAGACGAACGGCACCTGCGGTACCAGCGCGACGGTCCGGGCCAGCGAGGCCGCGGAGAGCTCGCGGAGGTCCACCCCGTCCAGCGCGACCGTGCCCTGCCCGGGGTCCATCAGCCGGGCGGCGAGCGCGGCGACCGTGGACTTGCCGGCGCCGGTCGGCCCGACCACGGCGACGGTACGGCCGCGCGGCACCTCGAAGCCGACCCGGTGCAGCACGTCGCCGTCCGCCCCGGGGTAGCCGAAGTCCACGGTGGACAGCGCGACGGTGGCCGGGCCCGAGCTCGTCAGCTCCCGCGAGCCGTACGCCATCTCGCCGGTCGCCTCGAGGACCCGGGAGACCCGGTCCCAACCGGCGACGCTGCGCGGCAGCTCGGCGAGCACCCAGCCGATCGCCCGGATCGGGAACGCCAGCACGGTGAAGAGGAACGCGACGCTGACCACGTCCTCGATCTGCACCGCGCCGGAGCGCAGCCGCACCGCACCGACCACCAGGACGGCCAGCGTGCCGAGGCTGGGCAGCGCCTCCAGCAGCGGGTCGAACATCCCGCGTATCCGGCCGACCCGGACCAGCGCGTCGCGCAGCTCGTACGCCCGGTCGGAGAACCGCTCGGTCTCCGCCGCCTCCCGGCCCATCGTCTTGACCACGAGCGCGCCGTCGAAGCTCTCGTGCGCGATCGCGCTGACCTCGGCCCGCAGCTGCTGGGCGCGGGCCTGGCGCGGCGCCATCCGGCGGGAGTAGGCGACGTTGAGCCCGAACAGTGCCGGGAAGATCGCGCAGCCGATCAGCGCCAGCATCCAGTCCACGACGAACAGCGAGGCCACCGCGCCGATCAGCATGACCAGCGTGCCGACCGCGAACGGCAGCGGCGCGATCGGGAAGAACGTCGCCTCCACGTCGGAGTTCGCGTTCGACAGCAGCGTGCCGGTGGCGTGCCGCTGGTGCCAGGCGATCGGCAGTTCCAGGTAGCGCCGGGTGACCCGCCGGCGGTACGCGGCCTGCAGCCGGAACTGCATGAAGCCGGCGCCCAGCCGCCGGGCGAAGATGCCCAGCACCCTGCCGGCGCTGATCAGCAGCAGGACGCCGGCGGCGACGGCCAGCGCACCCGCGGTCGCGCTGCCCTGCTCGATCGCGGGCAGCACGACCCGGCCGACGATCTGGCCGACGACGAACGCTGTGGCGATCGTGAGCAGGCCGAACAGGGAACTGCCCGCGACCGCGACCGCGAAGATCGCGGGCTGTTCGCGGATGGCCCGGCCCAGCACGCGCATACCGCGAGTGATGATTCCGGGCTCCGACACGCGCACCACCGTACGTCATGGGCGCTTCCGCGGTCCTTACCAATACGGCCCGGGGACGGGCGACGTAGGTCACACATAGGATCGGTCCCGTGGCAGACGAACGGCTGGCCCGGGCCGAGCGTTACGCGCTCGCCGACCTGATGGCGGAGCTCGGACCGGACGCCCCGACGCTCAACACCGGCTGGACGATCCGTGACCTGGCCGCGCACGTGATCGTCCGGGAACGCCGGCTGGACGGGGCCGCCGGCATCCTGGTGCGCGGGCTCCGCGAGCACAGCGAGAAGGTCCGCCGCGCGGTCGCCGATCGGCCGTTCGACGAGCTGGTGGCCGAGGTCCGGCATCCACCATGGTGGACATTCTCGGCAATCCCGCTGCTCGACGTCCTCGTCAACACCTCCGAGTTCTTCATCCACCACGAGGACGTCCGCCGCGCTCAGCCCGGCTGGGAGCCGCGCGACCTGCCGGTGGTCGTCGAGCGGGAGCTGTGGCGGCGGGTCCGCTCGTCGGCCCGGCTCGCGCTGCGCCGGTTCCGCGCCGTCGTGGTCCTGCACGCGCCCGGGTACGGCGAGAGCACCTTCGGCGTCTCCGACTCCCCGACCCGGGTCCGCGTCTCGGGCCCGCCCGGTGAGCTGCTGATGTTCGTCTCCGGCCGGCAGCGCGCCGCGCGGGTCGAGGTCACCGGTCCGCAGCCGACGGTCGACTCGCTGCGCCGGGCTCGTCTCGGTGTGTGACGGCCGGCTGCTCGTCCGCGGGTAGGCCGATGTCGGTGACGATCTCGTCGGCCTCCCGCCAGTGCCGTGCCGCCCCGTCGAGGTCACCGCGCCGGCGCAGGGCGTGGCCCAGCGTGGTCAGCGCCCGCGCCTCGCCGAGCCGGCAGCCGATGTCGGAGTGGATCACGATGGCCTGCCGGGCCCGGGTGACGGCCGACTCCGGCTCGTCCCGGGCCAGGTGAACGTCGGCCCGGGCGGTCAGCGCGAGCCCTTCGAGCATCCGGAAGCCGCCCCGGCGGGCCAGCTGGACCGCCTGGTCGGCGTGGGTCACGGCCTGATCGAGCCGGGTCTTGGCGGGCGTGGGGTGGCACAACGCGACCGCGATCCCGGTCAGCGACACCACCTCGGCGTACCGGGTCTCCGTCTCCCGGGCGAGCCGCAGCGCCTTCCGGTGGCACTCGAGCGCCCGGCCGGGCTCGCCGAGACCCTGGTAGATGCTGGCCAGGCAGTTGAGCACATCGGTCTCGTAGCTGCGGTCGCCGGTCTCCCGGGCCGCCTCCGTCGCGGTCCGGGCCAGCTCCAGCGCCCGGTCGTACCGGCCCGCGTCGCGGTACACGGCGGCGAGCACCCGCAGCGTCTCCGCCTCGGCCCCGCGGTACCCGGTCTCCCGGATCAGCTGCAGCGCCCGGTTGAGGTGGTCGAGCGCCTCCTCCAGCCGGCCCATCGCCTGGCAGATCTCGCCGAGGTTGGAGAGTCCGACCACCTCACCGCCGGGTGAGCCCACCTTGCGGTACAGCTCCAGCGCCTCGGCGCTGTGGTCGGCGGCCTGCACCAACTGCCCCAGCGACCAGTAGACGGCACCGAGGTTGCTCAGGTTCGCGGCCGTGCCACCGAGCCGTCCGGTCTGCCGGTTGAGCGCGAGCGCGTCGAGGTAGCCGGCCGCCGCGTCGTCCAGCCGCCCGGACCACCAGTACGCGCTGCCGCGGTTGCCGGTCGCGGTCGCCTCGCCGTCCAGCCACCCGCTGCGCCGGGCCAGCCCCTGCGCCCGGGTGTAGTGCGCGATGGCCGGCGCGTACCGGGCTTGCAGGAGGTGCGCGTCGGCGATGCTGAACTCCGCCGCCGCCTGCGCCCGCAGGTCCTGCCCGGACCGGGCCGCGGCCAGCGCGGCGCGCGCGATCGCCAACCAGTCCACCGTGTACCGGCGCAGCCAGAAGTAGCCGCGCAGCGCGTCGGCCAGCAGCCAGGCCACCGGACGGGCCGGTTCGGTCGCGGCCTGCTGGACCGCGGCCACCAGGTTCGCCCGCTCGGCGTCGAGCCAGGTGAGAGCCTCCGGGTAGGTGGCGAACGCGCCTCCCCCGGGCAGCTCGGCCGTGGCCGGCAGGCGGAGCTTGTCCGGGTAGAGCCGGTCCGCGGCGGCCGTCGCCGTCGCCAGCAGCCAGCCGTCCAGCCGGTCCCGGGCGGCCGCGAGCTCGCCGGCGGTCTCCTCGGTGTGGGCCCGGTCGGCGGCGTAGAGCCGGAGCAGGTCGTGGCAGGTGAACCGGGCGGCGGCGTGCTGGTCGAGCAGGTGGGCGCCGGCCAGCCGGTCGAGCCACCGGCCGGCCACCTCGCTGGGGTGGCCGGTCAGCGCGGCCGCCGCGGCCGCCGTCACGTCCGGCCCGGGTACCAGCCCGAGCAGGCGGAACAGCCGGCGCGCGTCGGGTTCGAGGGCGGCGTACGACCGGTCGAACGCGGCCCGGACCGCGCTCTCCTCGTCGCCCTCCAGCTCCAGCGCGCCCAGCCGGTTGCTGCTCGCCAACGCCGCGACCTCGTCGGCCACCGCCCGTCCCGGGTGCAGGGTGAGGTTGGCGGCGGCGATCCGCAGCGCCAGCGGCAGGTTCGCGCACAACGCGGCCAGCTCGTGGACCGCCCCGGCCTCGGTGCGGACCCGGGCCCGGCCGAGCAGCCGGACCAGCAGCGCCACGGCCTCCTCCACGCCGAGCACGTCGAGCGCGATGTGGTCGGCACCGTCCCGCGCGACCAGCCCGGCCAGCCGATCCCGGCTGGTGACCAGCACCAGGCAGCCGGGGCCGCCGGGCAGCAGCGGCCGGACCTGCTCGGCGGTACGCGCGTTGTCGAGCACGACCAGTACCCGCTTGTCGGTGAGCAGCGTGCGGTACAGCGCCGCGGCCTGGTCCAGGTCGGCCGGCACCTGCTCCACCGGTACGCCCAGCGCGAGCAGGAACCGCGACAGCGCGTCGACCGGCCGCAGCGGCGCGGTCGGCGCGTAGCCGCGCAGGTTCACGTAGAGCTGGCCGTCGGGGAACCGGTCCCGGACCTGGTGGGCCCAGTGCACGGCCAGCGCGGTCTTGCCCACCCCGGCGGTACCGGTGATCACCAGGATCGGCAGGCCGGCCGGGCGGGTGCGCAGCAGCTCGTCGAGGCGGGCCAGGTGCCCGGTCCGGCCGGTGAACGCGGTCGTCGCGGCGGGCAGCTGAGCGGGTGCGGGCGACGCCGGCGGCCCCCCGGTCGCCCGACCGGCGGCCCCCCGGCCGCGCAGGTACCCGCCGAGCGCGTCGGCGCCGGCCAGGATGTCGCGCTGCACCTGCTGCAGCATCGCGCTCGGCTCGACTCCGAGCTGCTCGACCAGGGTCTCGCGCAGCCTGCGGTACGCGGCGAGGGCCTCGGCCTGCCGGTCGACGCCGTAGAGCGCGAGCATGTGCTGGGCCCACAGCCGCTCCCGCAGCGGGTGGGCGCCGACCAGCGTGGTCAGCTCGGCGACCAGGTCGGCGGCCCGGCCCCGGCGTAGATCTACGTCGATCCGTTCCTCGACCGCGCCGAGCCGCCGCTCCTCCAGGTGCACCGCCTCCGCCCGGCACGCCTCGGTGGTGACCGCGGTGAGCGCCGGCCCGCGCCACAGCGCCAGCGCCTCGACCAGCAGCTCGCCGGACCGGGTCAGGTCGCCACACCGCCGCGCGGCGGCGACCAGCTCGTCGAACCGGTCCAGATCAAGCTCGCCCGGGCCCACCTCGAGCAGGTACCCGGGGTCCCGCGTCATCAGCGGCTGGCCCCGGTCGGTCCGCAGCACCCGGCGCAGCTGCGACACGCAGCCCTGCAGCAGGGCCCGGGCGGTACCGGGCGGGTCCTCCCCCCACAGGCACTCGATCAGGCGGTCGGTCGGCACGACCCGGTTGGCGGACAGGAGCAGGACCGTCAGCAGCGCGCGCTGCTGCGGCCCCGGTACGGTCAGTTGTCTCTCGTCGTCCCAGACCTCCAGGGGTCCCAAGATGCCAAAACGCATGAACGCCCCCTATGTATCGAAGAATGGGACGCTAGCAATGCCCTAGCCGGCCTGTCGTCCGCAATGTCAGGTACCTCACAGGAGGTCAGTTCGACGGGAGCGCGACGGTCGCCCGCAGGCCCGGCCCGCCCTCGGCGAGGGTCACCCGGCCGTGGTGGACCTTGACCAGTTCGCGGACGATCGCCAGGCCCAGGCCGGCACCGCTGTCCTGCCCGCTGTCCGCGTCGCGGGCCCGCGCGTCGTCCAGCCGGGTGAACCGGTCGAACACCCGCTCGCGGTCCCGCTCCGGGATCCCCGGGCCGTCGTCGGCGACGGTCACCTCGACCCGGCCGTCGACCGCGGCCACGGTGACGTCGACCGCGGACGCCGCGTGCCGTACCGCGTTACTCACCAGGTTGTCGACGATCCGGCGCAACCCGTCCGGGTCGCCGGCCGTCCACAGTGGATCACCAGGCGCCGCGCGGACGGGTACCCGGGCACCGGTGTACCCGGCGGCCACCTCGGCGACGAGCGCGGCCAGGTCGACCGGCTCGCGGTGGTGCAGCCGCGGGTCACCCTCGTCGGCCCGGGCCAGCAGCAGCAGGTCGTCGACGAGCCGGCCCAGCCGCTGGACGTCGGTGAGCAGGTCGGCCGGCGGTACCTGGTCGCCGATCCGCTCCGCCACCTCCAGCTGGGTCCGCAGGCTCGCCAGCGGGCTGCGCAGCTCGTGCGCGGCGTCGCCGACGAACCTGCGCTGCCGCTGCCGGGCCGCCTCGAGCCGGTCCAGCATGCCGTTGAGCGTCACCGCCAGCCGGTGCACCTCGTCGTCACCGTCGGGTACCGGCAGGCGGGCCACCCGGGCCGCCCCGGTGATCTCCTCGGCCCCGCTGCGCAGCGCCTCGACCGGGCGCAGTGTCCAGCCGACCACGTGCCAGGCGAGCACGGCCAGCGCCGCGAGCAGCACCGGGTACGCCAGCAGCAGCGCGGCGCGCAGCAACCGTCCGCTCGACTCCACCTCGCTGGCCGGCGCGGCGACGAGCACGGTCCGCGCGCCGCCGCCGATGTCGAACGCGACCACCCGCAGCGGCCCGCGCAGGCCGGCCCGGGCACCGTCGACCCGGAGCACCTCCCCGCCCCGGGCCCGGCGCAACTCGTCCGGACGCAGCAGCGGGACCAGCCGGTCCGCGCCGACGGATGCCGCCGAGACCTGGGAGTTGGCGTCGAGCACCTGCACGACCTGGGTACCGGCGGTCGGGATCGGGTCGACCAGCGCGTCCAGCTCGACCAGGCTCGCCACGTCGGCCGCGGTCCGGCGCGCACCCTCGTCGAGCGCGTTCTCCTGGACCAGGTGTAGCACGGCCACCAGCACCGCCCCGCCCGCGGCCAGCCCGAAGGCCAGGCCGGTCGTCCCGATCAGGACGAGCCGCCCGCGCAGCGACAGCCGCCGGAACCAGCCCATGTCAGCCGCCACTCAGCCGGTAGCCGGCGCCCCGGACGGTCTCCAGCGACCGGCACCCGAACGGCGCGTCGATCTTCCGGCGCAGGTACCCGACGTACACCTCGACCACGTTCGGGTCGAGATCGGCCGCGGCGTCCCAGACGTGGTCGAGCAGCTCGATCTTCGTGACCACCCGGCCGGCGTGCCGCATCAGGTACTCCAGCAGCGCGAACTCCCGGGTGGTCAGCGAGATCTCGGTGTCGTCGCGGCAGACGCGGCGGGTCGCCGGGTCCAGCGTGAGCGCGCCGGCCCGCAGCACCGGCGGCCGCTCGGGCGCGCCCCGACGCATCAGCGCGCGGAGCTTCGCCAGCAGCACCACGAACGAGAACGGCTTGGTCAGGTAGTCGTCGGCGCCGGCGTCGAGGCCGTCGGCCTGGTCGTACTCGCCGTCCTTGGCGGAGAGCATCAGCACGGGTACCCATACGCCCTCGTCCCGCAGCGTCTGCACGACCCGGTAGCCGGAGAGGCCGGGCAGCATGACGTCGAGCACCACCGCGTCGTACTCGCCGTGCCGCGCGGCCTCCAGCCCACGGGTACCGTCCGCGACCACGTCCACCGCGTACCCCTCGGCGGCGAGGCCGCGGGCGAGGGCACGCGCCAGCCTCGGTTCGTCCTCCACCACGAGCACCCGCACGCCATCCAGCGTGGCACGCCCGGCACCGAGCGCTCTCAGGGGCCACACAGGTGATCCGGCGCACGATGAACGCATCGCCCACAACGGGGAGGTTCCGATGTCGTTCGCACTATCGCTCCGGCGGTGGGCCCTGCCGCTCGGTGTCGCCGCCGTGGTCCTCGGCATGGGGGTCGCGGTGACGGCCCTGCGGGCCTCGGCCGACCCGACCCTGCCGCCGCGCAGCGCCGCCCAGTTGCTCGTCGACGTGCAGACGGCCCGGCTGGAAGGGCTCTCCGGCACCGTCGTGCAGCGGGCCGACCTCGGGTTGCCGGCGATCCCGCTCGGCGGGGGCGGCACCGGCAGCGCGGAGCTGTCGTCGCTGATCAGCGGGTCGCACACGCTGCGGGTGTGGTACTCGGGGCCGGACAAGGTCCGGGTCGCGCTGCTCGGCCGGCTCGGCGAGTCGGACATCGTGGCGAACGGCCGGGACCTGTGGATCTGGTCCAGCAGCGAGCAGACCGCGACCCACCGGACGCTGCCCGAGGGGCTCGACGCGCTGCACCCCGACAAGATGCTGCCGGTCACCCCGCAGGAGGCGGCGGACCAGGTGCTCGCCCTGCTCGACCCGACCACGGTCGTGACGACCGACGGCACCGACCGGGTCGCCGGCCGGCCGGTCTACGAGCTGGTGCTCGCCCCGCGCGACGGCGCGTCCCTGGTCAGCCAGGTGCGCCTCGCGGTCGATGCGGAGAAGCGGGTGCCGCTGCGGTTCCAGGTCCTCGCGAAGGGCACGCCGGCGCCGGCGTTCGAGATCGGCTTCACCCAGGTGACCTTCCAGCGGCCCGGTGACGAGCACTTCACGTTCACCCCGCCGCCGAACACCCGGGTCCAGGAGGAGGACTCCAGGCCCGAGAAGACCGCCCCGGACCGGACGATCCCGCGGGAGAAGCTCGTCCCGCCGGACAAGCGCGAGGAGCTGCGCAAGCACCTGGAGCAGGGCACCCCGGCCACCGCGGACCGGAGCAGGACGCTCGGCGAGGGCTGGACCACCGTCCTCGTCACCCGCGTCGACGGCAACCTGCCCGAGGGCGCGAACGCGCTGCTCAACGGGCTGACGCCGGTCAGCGGCGGCTGGGGCAGCGGAAGACTGCTGCGGACGCGGCTGGTCACCGCGTTGCTGACCGATGACGGCCGGCTGCTCGTCGGCGCGGTCACGCCCGAGCGCCTGTACGCCACCGCGGCCGACCCGGCCGCCGCGCTGAAGTGACGGCTGTCGAGTCGGTCGGGCTCACCAAGCGGTTCCGGTCGGGTCAGGTCGCGGTCAACGCGATCGACCTGGCCGTACCGCAGGGCAGCGTCTACGGCTTCCTCGGCCCGAACGGGTCGGGCAAGACCACCACGATCCGGATGCTGCTGGGCCTGATCCGTCCGACCGCCGGCAGCCACCGCCTGCTCGGCACCGACCGGCTGATCGAGGCGCTGCCGCGGGTCGGATCCCTGGTGGAGGGCCCGGCATTCCACCCGTACCTGTCGGGGCGGGACAACCTGAACCGGCTCGACGCGGCCGACCGTACCGCCGACCCGAAGACCGCCCGGGCGCGGGTCGACGCGGCACTCGACCGGGTCGGACTGCTCGCCGCGGCCGGCAAGCGGTACCGGGCGTACTCGCTCGGCATGCGCCAGCGCCTGGCCATCGCCGCGACCCTGCTGCGCCCGCGCGAACTGCTCATCCTCGACGAGCCGACGAACGGCCTCGACCCGCAGGGCACCCGGGAGGTCCGGGCGATCCTCACCGGCCTCGCGGCCGGCGGCGCGACCGTCCTCCTCTCCACCCACCTGCTCTCCGAAGTTGAACAGATCTGCAGCCACGTCGGCGTGATGCACGTCGGCCGGCTCGTGGCCCAGGGCTCGCTGGCCGACCTGCGGGCCCGTACCGCGCCCCGGGTCGAGGTCCGTACCCCCGAGCCGGCCGCCGCGGCCGCGGTGCTGAGCGGGCTGGGGCTGGCCGAGGTGGCCGCCACCGCCGAGGTGGCCACCGCGCTCGCCGGGGACGTCGCGCCGGAGAAGGTGGTCGCCGCGCTGGTCGCCGAGGACGTCCCGGTACGCGGGTTCGCCGTGCTCGCCCCGGACCTGGAGGAGATGTTCGTGGCGCTGACCGGGGAGGGCTTCGATGTCAACGGCTGACCCCCCGCTGGTCAGCTCGCGGTTTCTCCGCTCCGAGCTGTGGCTGATCTTCGGCCGGCGGCGCAACTGGGCCGGCCTGGCGGTGCTCGCCGCGGTACCGGTGATCATGGCGGTCGCGGTCCGGATCGCCGCCCCGCAGCCCGGCGACGGACCGGACTTCCTGTCCAACATCGTCACCAACGGGCTGTTCGTCGCGTTCGCCGCGGTCGCCATCGAGCTGCCGCTGTTCCTGCCGCTCGCGGTCGGCGCCATCTCCGGCGACGCGGTGGCCGGCGAGGCCAACCTCGGCACGCTGCGCTACCTGCTGCCGGTACCGGTGCGCCGCACCCGGCTGCTGGCCGTGAAGTTCGCCGCGATCAGCCTGTTCGCGCTGGCCGCGGTCGGGCTCGTGGCCCTCGTCGGTACGGTCCTCGGCCTGGCCCTGTTCGGCGGCGGCCCGCTGCCGACGCTCTCCGGTACGGTCCTGCCGTTCTGGTCCGGGGTCGGCCGGCTGGTGCTGGTCTGCCTGTACCTGGCGGTCTGCCTGACCGCGCTGGGCGCCATCGGCCTGTTCGTCTCGACCCTGACCGAGCAGCCGATCGGCGCCACGATCGCGATCGTCATGCTGGCCATCGTCAGCCAGATCCTGGACTCGATCCCGCAACTGCACGTGATCCACGAGTACCTGCCGACGCACTACTGGCTGGCCTTCGGTGACCTGATGCGGGACCCGATCGCGACCGGCGAGGTCTGGCGCGGGGTGTGGTCGGCCGTCGCGTACACCGCGATCTTCCTCGGCGCGGCCTGGGCCCGGTTCCTCGGCCGGGACGTGTCGAGCTAGTGGATCTCTTGCTGCTGGAAGATAGCGGCAATACGCTGCGGTAACACGACTGATACGTGACCGCCGTCACGCGTGCTCCCGGAGGCGACGCACATCATGGCTCTGGACGTTCCATACAGGTCCATTCCGGACATGTTCTTCACGCGGGTCGACGCCACGCCCGACAGGAAGGCGCTCGGCTACCCGACCGGCACCGGCGACGCCGAGCAGGTGGCCTGGCTGACCTGGGCCCAGGTGGCCGAGCGCGCCTCGGCGATCGCGGCCGGCCTGCGCGGCCTCGGGATCGGTTCCGAGGACCGGGTCGCCATCCTGGCGAACACCCGGATCGAGTGGGTGCTCGCGGATCTCGGCGTGATGTGCGCCGGGGCGGCCACCACGACCGTCTACCCGACCACCGAACCGGAGGACGCGACGTACATCGTCGCCGACTCGGGCTCCAAGATCCTTATCGCGGAGAACCCGGCCCAGGCCGCGAAGATCGTGGACGCCGGGCTCACCCACGTCGTGCTCATGGACGGCGAGCCGGACCCGTCGGCGGCGGTACCCCAGCTCACCCTCGCCGAGCTGGAGCGGCGCGGCAACGAGGCGCTCGCCGCCGAGCCGGGTCTGGTCCGCGACATCGTCGCGCAGATCCGCCCGGACCAGCTCGCGACCCTGATCTACACCTCCGGTACGACCGGACGCCCCAAGGGCGTGGAGCTGCTGCACGCCGGGTGGTGCTGGGAGGGCGTGGCCCAGGCCGAGCTGGGCCTGCTCGAGCCCGAGGACCTGCAGTACCTGTGGCTGCCGCTGTCCCACTCGTTCGGCAAGACGCTGATCTGCGGCATCATGCACGTGGGCCTGCCGACCTATGTGGACGGTCGGCAGGACAAGCTGGTCGACAACCTCGCCAAGATCCAGCCGACGCTGATGTGCGCGGCGCCCCGGGTCTTCGAGAAGGTGTACAACCGCTCGGTCACCACCGCGATGGCGCACGGCGGGGCGAAGGCGAAGATCTTCGCCTGGGCGGTCCGGATCGGCAAGCGCAAGGTCGCGCTGGAGCAGGCGGGCAAGCCGGTACCGGCGGGCCTGGCGGCCAGGTACAAGATCGCCAACAGGCTGGTCTTCTCGAAGTTGCAGGCCCGGCTCGGCGGGCGGATCCGGGTGCTGGTCTCCGGCGCCGCGCCGCTGTCGGTCGAGATCGCCGAGTTCTTCGCCGCCGCCGGCCTGCCGATCATGGAGGGTTACGGGCTCACCGAGACCAGCGCGGGCAACTTCGTCAACCGGCCCGAGCACCTGAAGATCGGTACCGTCGGCCAGCGCCTCGGCGACCTCGAATGCAAGATCGACTCCGACGGCGAGATCCTGGTCCGCGGTGTGCCGGTGATGCGCGGGTACCACAACCTGCCGGACCAGACGGCCGAGGCGTTCACCGAGGACGGGTTCTTCCGTACCGGTGACATCGGCGAGCTGGACTCCGAAGGGTTCCTGCGGATCACCGACCGCAAGAAGGACCTGGTGAAGACGTCCGGCGGCAAGTACATCGCGCCGTCGCACATCGAGGGGCTGTTCAAGGCGATCTGCCCGTACACCTCCCAGGCGGTGGTGATCGGTCAGGCCCGCAACTTCTGCACCATGCTCATCACGCTCGACCCGGACGCGATCGCGGGCTGGGCCGCCGGCACGCCGGTGGCCGGGAAGTCGTACGCCGACATCGCCGCCTCGCCCGAGGCCGAGCAGATGGTGGCCGGGTACGTGAAGGAGCTGAACGCGAAGCTCAACCGGTGGGAGACCATCAAGAAGTTCACCATCCTGACCCGCGACCTGACGATCGAGGACGGCGAGATGACCCCGTCCATGAAGATCAAACGGCGCTCGGTCGAGTCCAACTTCGCGGGTGAGATCGACAAGATGTACGAGGGCACGGTCGCCGCCATGTAACGGCCGGCCTGGAGCAGATCCACGCGCGCCCAGCCCGGGCCGGGCCCGATCAGGTCGGCACCCGCTCCGCCCGCGCACGGTCCGGCACGGCCGACTCGACCGCGACCATCGCCACGCAGACGACCGCGAGCAGGGCCAGCGCGACCAGCGCCGGCACCTGCATCGCGACCGGGACGAGCCCGACGAGCCCGAGGGCGGCGATGACCCTGGGCCAGCCGACCGTACCCAGGCTGCGCAGCCGGAAGCCGAGCTGGCCCAGCAGGTAGAGCACCACCCCGCCGTAGAGGGCGTAGACGCCGATGGGTTTGAGCGGCTCGCCGAGGTCGGCGAAGACCTTCTTCAGCCCGAACGACAGCACGATGATGCCGGCGATCATCGGGTAGTGCAGGTACGTGTACGAGTCGCGGGCCAGCGCGGCCCGCGGCACGTCGTGCAGCCGGGCGAGCGCGTGCTCGGCGGCGGTGGAGAGCCGGTCGAAGTACGCCCACCACAGGGCCGCCGAGACCGCGATGCCGAGCGCCGACGCGGCGATGATGGGCCAGGAGATCGGCTCGTCGATGACCCCGACGCCGATCGAGACGATCGACTCCCCGAGCGCGACGATGATGATCAGGCTGTGCCGCTCGGCCCAGTGCGCGGCCGAGTTGATCCGCCAGCCCCGCGCGCCGGTCAGGAAGATGCCGACGTAGTCGGCGCCCAGCGCGGCCGCCCACAGCACGGTGCGCCCGGTCAGCGTGTCGGCGAACGCGGCCACGGTGAGCAGGCTGGCCCCGGCGAGCATCGGCACGCTCGCCCGCAGTACCTGCCGGCGCAGCCCCCAGTCGCCGCGCGCGGCCTGCCAGTACACGGACAGGTGCAGTACCCGGACGACCAGGTAGCAGACGACGAACACCGCTGGCGCGTACAGCCCGCCGGGCAGGTCGTCGAACGCCTCGGGGATCGTCAACGCCACCACGAACATCGTCGCCATCACGCCGAACAGCGCGATCCGGGTCATGCCCTCGTCGGCGCGTACCGTATTGCCCAGCCACGCGTAGCAGCACCAGCACCACCACAGCAGCGCCAGTACCAGCAGCCCGCGCACGATCCCGCCGGCCGACCCGCCGTCGTGCGCCATCAGCGCGGTCACCTGGGTCAGCGCGTAGACGAAGACCAGGTCGAAGAAGAGCTCCAGCGCCGAGACCCGGTTGCCCTCGGCCATCGCCGCCATCCGCCGCGACAGCCGCGGCACGCGCGGTCCTCCCGGCTCGAGGTCAGTCGCCACTCCGCAAGTCTGCCAGCCGGCCGGCGACGAACCTGATCTGGTCGAACTCGACCGTGCAGCCGTCGCCCGTCGGCGACTGGGCCTCGAATCCGACCGACACCGGCGCCGGCACCGCGAGCGCGAAGTGGCGCACGAAGTGCCAGCAGGTCGTGCCGGCCGAGTCCCTGGTCGAGGCACTGGTCGAGGCACTGGTCGAGGCACTGGTCGAGGCGTGGAACGCCCAGGCCGGGCCGAGCCGGGAGACCCGCAGCCACAGCGTGTCGCCGTCGACGGTGAACCCGTTCGCGTCGTCGGAGACGCCCCGGGTCACCACGGAGACGGCCATCGGCCGGCCCTGCGGCGAGCGCTCGAAGCACAGCTTCGCCCAGTTCGCCGGGTCGGCCCAGACGAGCAGGGCGCCGGCGTCGTACGTCGCCGCGAAGCCCACCCGCACCCGGGCCGAGAGCTGGAAGTCGCCGTCCGGCGGTGCGCCGAGCAGCCGTGGCGCGCCCAGCGACGGGGCGTCCCCGCCCGGGTCGACGAACATGTCGGTACGCGGTCCGGCGCTGATCGACAGCGCACCGTCGTCGCTGCGGAACGTCTCGGCCGGAACCGCCCAGGAGAGCGGGAAGGGGAGATCCATCAGGCGATGATAGCCGGCTCCGTCCATGATGGACGGTGCGAGCGTTCGATGTCGTACCGGGCCGCCGCGATCCGGTGCACGGCCTCGGTCAGGTCGGCCGCGGGCAGCGTGAACGGCAGGCGCAGGAAGCGTTCGAGCGTCCCGTCGACGCCGAACCGCGGCCCGGGTGCCAGCCGGACCCCGAGCTCGGCCACGGCCCGGGCCAGCGCGCTGGAGACCGGGCCGTCCAGCTCGGCCCAGAGGCTGACCCCGCCGGCCGGTACGGTGAACCGCCAGTCGGGCAGCTCCATCCGTACCGTGGCGACGAGCGCGTCCCGGCGGGCGGCCAGCTCGGCCCGGCGCGCGGGCACGATCTCGGCGGCCCGCCGCAGGAGCTGGACGGCGACGAGCTGCTCCAGCACCGGGCTGGCCATGTCCATGCCGGCGCGGACCGCCGCGAGCCGCTGGACGACCGGGGCCGGCGCGCGGATCCAGCCGACCCGCAACCCGCCCCAGTACGGCTTGCTCATGCCGCCGATCGACAGCACCCGGGCGTGCCGGTCGAACGAGGCGACCGGCGCCGGCATCTGCTGCCCGTCCAACGGAAGGTCCACGAAGGACTCGTCGACCACCAGGTCGGTACCCGTGCCGTGGACGGCCGCCACCAGCGCGGCCCGCAGCGGCTCCGGCATGAGGTGCCCGGTCGGGTTCTGGAACTCCGGCACCACGTAGGCCACCCGCGGCCGGGCCTGGCGCAGCGTGCCGAGCAGCAACTCCGGATCCCAGCCGCCGTCGGGCAGGCCGTACGTGACGATGCGCGCCCGCCGCCCGGTCAGGCCGGCGAGCGCGTTCGGGTAGGTCGGCGACTCCACCAGCACCGGCTGGCCGGGCGCGACGAGCAGCCGGATCACCAGGTCGAACGCGTGCTGTACACCGCTGGTCACCATGATCTGTTCCGGGCTGGTGGACAGGCCCCGGGCGGCGTACCCGGCCGCGACCGCCTCGCGCAGCTCCGGGATCCCGGTCGGGTGGTAGCCGGCGCTCGACGTGTAGCGGCTCAGCTCGTCCACCGCGGCGCGGCCCGCCTCCTGCAGCTGCGGCGGCGCGGCGAGCACCGCGCTGCCCAGGTCGATGACGTCGCGGTCCTCCTCGGCCGTCCACAGCCCGGAGGTGTCGACCCGGTGGCCGGCCGGCAGCGTGGTCCAGCTCCCGGCCCCGCGGCGGCTGGTCAGGTGGCCGGACTCGCGGAGCTCCCGGTACGCGGCGGAGACCGTGGTCCGGCTGATCCGCAGCGTGTCGGCCAGCTCTCGCTCGGCGGGCAACCGGACGCCGAGCGGCAGCCGGCCGTCGGCGAGCAGGCCGCGGACGGCGCCGGCGAGTGCCGCGTACTCCGGGCTGCGCCGCCGGCCCGGCAGCGCGTGCCAGTGCCCGAGCAGCCGGGCGAGCTGGTTGCCCCGGAGCGTCGCGATCATGCCAGCCCTCCAGAATTGGCTATTGCCGTCTCAACGGATTGGCGTTAAGAGTGGCACGCAAGCCCGGGACTGGCAACACCTCGCTGATGCCACTTCGGTACCATCCGGGGGCGCCTCGGCGCGGTGCGCCGCTCAGCGCAGCACGACGACGGGGTTGACCAGCGTGCCGAGGCCCGGCGCGGCGACCGTGACGAGGTCGCCCGCGGCGAGCGAGAAGTCGCTCGGCGGCACGATGCTGGTCCCGGTGAGCAGCACGACCCCGTCCGGGAAGCGCAGCGCCCGCACCAGCCACTCGACCAGCTCCTCGACGGTGCGGCGCATCCGTGACAGCGGTACCCGGTCGGTGTAGCGCACCTCACCGTCGTGCGCGACGGTCAGGCTGATCTCCAGAGTGGACACCTCCGGCACCCGCGACCGGGGCACCAGGCATGGCCCGAGCGCGCAGCTCCCGTCGTACACCTTGGCCTGTGGTAGGTAGAGCGGGTTCTCGCCCTCGATGTCGCGCGAGCACACGTCGTTGCCGAGCAGGTAGCCGGCGATCCGCCCGCGCGCGTCGACGACCACCGCCAGCTCGGGCTCGGCCACGTTCCAGGTCGACTCCGGGCGGATGGTGACCGCGGCATCCGGGCCGCGGACGTCTCCGGGCAGGGACTTGAAGAACAGCTCGGGGCGGTCCGCGGCGTAGACCTTCGTGTAGTAGTCCGCGCCGCCGGACTCCTCCAGCCGGCCGTCGCGGCTGCGCTCGAACGTGACCCCGGCCGCCCACACCGGCTGCCGGTCGACCGGGGCGAGCGTCCGGGCGCCCGCAGGCACCGCCCCACCCGGGGCGCGGAGCAGCTCGTCGAGCCCGGATCCGCCGGCGCCGAGCGCGGCCGCGAGCCGGACCTCCGGTGCGAGGAGCCGCTGCGGTCCGCCGTCGGTCGGGCCCACCGCCAGCCGGCGCGCCCCGTCCACCTCGACCTGCCAGATGCCGTCGGTCACACCAGGCCCGCCCGTACCGCGTAGAGCGCCGCCTGGGTCCGGTCCTGCACGCCGAGCTTCGCCAGGACCGCGCTCACGTGCGTCTTGACCGTCTTCTCGGCGAGCCCGAGCGCCCGCGCGATCTCCCGGTTGGACCGGCCGCGGCCGACCTCGGTGAGCACCTCCCGCTCCCGGGGGGTCAGCCGCGCCGCGTCCGGCACCGGCCCGCCGGCCAGCACCCGCGCCACCTCCGGGTGGAGCAGCGTATGTCCCAGGTGGACCGACCGGATCGCCGCGGCGAGCGCGGGCGGGTCGACGTCCTTGTACACGTAGCCGGCGGCTCCGGCCCGTACCGCCGGCAGCACCGCGGCCGGCTCGGTGAAGCTCGTCACCACCAGCACCCGCGCGGGGTTGCCCCGGGCGGACAGCTCGCGCAGTGCTGCCACCCCGTCCGCGCCCGGCATCCGCAGGTCCAACAGGATCACGTCGGGCCGCAACGCCTCCGCCTGGGCGACCGCGGACTCGCCGTCCGCCGCCTCGCCGACCACCTCCAGGTCGTCCTGCACGTCGAGGAACGAGCGCAGGCCCTCGCGGACCACCCGGTGGTCGTCCACCACCAGCACCCGGATCGGGTCAGCCAACGGGCACCTCCAGTCGTACCGTCGTACCGGCCCCCGGCCGCGACTCCACCACCAGGCGGCCGCCCGCGGCGCGGGCCCGCTCCCGCATCGACGCGATCCCCAGCATCGGCCCGCCGGAGCCGTCGCCGTGCGCGGTGAACCCGGCGCCGTCGTCGCTGACCTCCAACGCCAGCGCGCCGTTGCGGCCCCGCAACCGCACCTCGACGGTACGCGGTGAGCCGTGCCGCAACGCGTTGTGCAGGGCCTCCTGGGCGATCCGGTACGCGGCCGCCTCGCCGGCCGCGCCGAGCCGGGGCACCAGCTCGTCGGCGGTGAACGTGACCCGGGCCGCGTGCACCCGGTCGAGCAGCGCGACCTGCTTGCGCAACGCGCCGTCCAGCCCTTCGGCGGCCAGGTCGGCGGGGCGCAGCCCCACCACGATCGCGCGCAGCTCCTCGGCGGCCTCGGCGGCCAGCGCCCGGACGGTGGCGAGCTGGCTCCCGGCCCGGGCCGGGTCCCGGGTCACCAGCGCCGCCGCGGCGTCCGCGGTCAGCCGCAGGCTGAACAGCTTCTGCGCGACCGCGTCGTGCAGCTCCCGGGCGATCCGGTTGCGTTCCTCCACGATGGACAGTTCCCGGCTGCGCTCGTAGAGCCGCGCGTTCACCAGCGCGATCGCCGCGTGGGCGGCGAGGATGCGCAGCAGGTCCTCGTCCTCGGCGGTGAAGCCGCCGGGCGCCTCCTTGTTCGCCAGGTACAGCGCGCCCAGGATCTGGCCGCCGTCGGTGATCGGCATGCCGAGGAAGTCCCGCAGCTCGGGGTGGTGCCGTGGCCACCACTCGAACCGCGGGTGCGCCCGGATGTCCGGCACCCGGACCGGGGTCGGGTCGTGCAGGAGCACCGCGAGCAGCCCATGCTGGCGGGGCAGCGGCCCGATCGCGCGCGACTCCTCCTCGCTGACCCCGTCGACCACGAACTCGGCGAACGCGCCCGCCTCGTCGGGGACGCCCAGGGCGGCGTACCGGGCGCCGAGCAGCGCCCGCGCGGACGTGACGATCGTCTGCAGCACCTCGCGCACCGACCGGCGTGAGGTGACCGCGAGCACCGCGGCGCTGACCGCCGTGAGCTGCTCGCGCTCGTCCACCCTCGCACGGTACCGCGCCGAAAGGACGTGGGTCGTAGGTCCAAGGTCGTAGGTCCAAGGTCCCAGGCGCGGCGGGGCTGCGGCCCGATGGCGCTGCGCCACCGGCTGCCTAGCGTTCCAGGCATGGCTGTAGCGATCATCACCGGTGCGTCCCGCGGGCTCGGGCGCGCGCTCGCCACCGGGCTCGCCGGGGTCGGCTGGGACCTCGTGGTCGACGCCCGGGACGGGCGGCCGCTGGCCGACCTGGGACCGCGGGCCAACCCGATCCCGGGCGACGTCACCGACCCCGCGCACCGGGCCGCGCTGGTCGCGGCCGCGGACGCGCTCGGCGGAGCGGACCTGCTCGTGAACAACGCCGGCATCCTCGGGCCGAGCCCGCAGCCGGTCCTGGCCGACTATCCGGTCGAGGTGCTGCGGGAGGTGTACGAGATCAACGTCTTCGCGCCGCTCGCGCTGGCCCAGCTCGCCCTGCCCGGTCTGCGCAAGCGCGGCGGCGCGGTCGCCAACATCACCTCCGACGCGGCCGTCGAACCGTACCCGGGGTGGGGCGGGTACGGCTCGGCGAAGGCGGCGCTGGAGCAGGCCAGCCACGTCCTCGCGGCCGAGGAGCCGGACGTGCGGGTGTGGCGGGTCGACCCGGGTGACCTGCGCACCCGGATGCACCAGGAGGCCTTCCCCGGCGAGGACATCAGCGACCGGCCACCGCCGGAGGCCGTCGTACCGGCGTTCCTGCGGCTGCTCGCCGCCCGCCCGGCGTCCGGCCGGATCAGGCTGGCGGACCTGTGAACCTCTGGGTTCCCCTCGAGGTGGCGTCGCTCGACCGGGCGCGGTCCTTCTACGAGGCGCTGGGACTCGCCGAGGTGGACTCGTGGGACCGGGACGGTGAGCGCGGGGCGGTGCTGCGGGTGCGGGGCGACGCGTACGTCGAGCTGGTCCAGCCGGCGCCCGGCCCGGCGCCGGGGCCCGCCGTCGCGTTCGCGCTGGAGCTCGCCGACGAGCGGGCCGTCGACGCCGCCGCGGGACCGGGCCAGCGGTTCCCCCGCGGCCACTACGGGACGACCGTCCACGATCCTGACGGCGTACCGATCCTGGTCTGGAGCGAGAAATGACGGTCTCCACAGTGGACTTCACGCTGCCCGAGGAGCTGGCGGCGGGCGAGCCGCCGGAGGCCCGCGGGGTGGCCCGGGACGGGGTCCGGCTGCTCGTCGGCTCCCGGGACACCGGCGTAACCCACCACCGGCTGCGCGACCTGCCGTGCCTGCTGCGCCCCGGCGACGTGCTCGTGGTGAACACGTCCGCCACGCTCCCGGCCGCGGTATCCACGGTGGACGGTCTGGTCGTGCACTTCTCGACCGAGCGCCCGGACGGCCGCTGGCTGGTCGAGCTGCGCCGGTCGACCGGGCCGTACCCGGGAGGCGTGTCCGGCCAGCGGTACGTCCTCGATGGCGGGGCCACCGTGACGCTCGTCGAGCCGTTCTCGGCCGGGCGGCTGTGGGTGGCCACCGTCTCCACCACCGACGTCGTCGGCTACCTGCGCCGGCACGGGCGCCCGATCCGGTACCGCTACCTGCGCGGCGACTGGCCGCTGGCGTACTACCAGACGGTGTTCGCCACCCACCCGGGCAGCGCGGAGATGCCCAGCGCCGGCCGACCGTTCACCGACCGCCTGGTGACCCGGCTCGTCAGCGCCGGCGTCCTGGTCGTACCCGTGCTGCTGCACACCGGGGTCGCGTCGCCGGAGGCGCACGAACGGCCGTACCCGGAATGGTTCTCGGTACCCGCGGCGACCGCACGGGTGATAGCCCACACCAAGCGCGACGGCGGCCGGGTGATCGCGGTCGGCACCACGGTCGTGCGGGCTCTGGAGACGACCGGCGGCGCGGCCGGCGAGGGCTGGACCGAGCTGGTGGTCACGCCCGAACGGGGGGTACGGGTCGTGGACGGCTTGCTGACGGGGTTCCACGAACCGCGCGCGTCCCACCTGGACATGCTGGCCGCGATCGCCGGTCCCGCCCTGCTGCACCGGTGCTACGCCGAGGCGCTCGCGGGCGGCTACCTGTGGCACGAGTTCGGCGACCTCAACCTCATACTTCCGTGAGCGGGCGGTAGTTCACGCCCAGCGCGTCCAGGCGGCGGAGGTGGCCGGCCAGCCGGGTCCGGAAGTCCGCGAAGCTTCCCCCCGGCCCGGACCAGGCCACCTCCGCGAGCGCGCCCAGCCGCGGGAACGCCCGCCACTCGACGAGGTCCGTCCGCGGCAGGTACTCGCTCCAGAGCTGCCCCTGGGTACCGAGGACGTCACCCGGGTCGTACCCGTAGACGGTCTCCAGGGGCAGCACGCCCGCGATGGCCAGCGGTTCGTCCTCCCGGTCACCCTCCGCCCAGTCCAGGTAGGTGTGCGTGTACGGCGCCGCGACCACCTCGTGCCCGGCCCGGCGGGCGGCCTCCACCCGGTCCACCCCGCGCCAGGCGAAGACCACGGTGTCCGGCGGCGGCCGGTGCTCCAGCACCTCGTCCCACGCCCCGATGCGCCGGCCGTGCCGGGCCAGGTGGGCGCCCAGCTCGCGCATCCACCAGCCGAGCAGGTCGTCCACATCGGACAGACCTTGTTCGGTGGCCCGGGCCCGCGCGCTCGGGCTCGCCGCCCACTCCTCCGGCGGTACCTCGTCGCCACCGACGTGGACGAACTCGAACGGGAAGACGTCGACCAGCTCGTCCAGCACGTCCCTGACGAAGGTCAGCGCCACATCGTCCACATTGAGCACGTGCGGGGAGATGCCCCAGGTGGTCCGCACCTCGTGCCGGTGACCCGGGTCGTTGCCCAGCTGCGGGTACGCGGCGATGGCGGCCTGCATGTGGCCCGGTGCGTCGATCTCGGGCATGATCCCCACCCCGCGTGCTGCCGCGTAGGTGACCAGCTCCCGCAGCTCGGCCTGGGTGTAGAAGCCGCCGTGCGGGGTGCCGTCGGTCCGCCCCTCCCGGGCATGCCCGGCGGTCGTCTCCCGCCGTACCGAGCCGATCTCGGTCAGCCGCGGGTACCTGCCGACCTCGAACCGCCAGCCCTGGTCGTCGGTGAGGTGCAGGTGCAGGGTGTTCAGCTTGTGCAGCGCGAGCAGGTCGACGAACCGGTAGAGGAACGGCAACGGGTGGCACCAGCGGGCGACGTCGAGCAGCGCGCCCCGCCAGCGGTAGCGGGGTACGTCGGTGATGTCGACGCACGGCAGGTGCCCGTCCTGGATGAGCTGCCGCAGCGTCTGAACCGCCCAGCGCAGGCCGTCCACGCCGTGCGCCAGGGCCTCGATCCCGGACCCGCCGACCCACAGCCGGTAACCCTCCGGACCCAGCCCCGGCTCGTCGACGAGGCGCAGCGTCAGCGCCCCGGCGCCGGGCGAGCCCGCGTCCGGGAAGTCGTGGCCGAGCAGCTCCCGGGCCAGCTCGGCGATGCCGGGCGGCGCGTAGAGCCGTACCTGCGGGTGCAGGCTCGTGGTGCCCGGCAACCGGGTCAGCGACCGCGGACGCGGGATGATCTCTGGCACGCCGCCTACCGTACCGGGTGCCCGCCGGCCCGCAGAGCCCCCTTGACGTCGGCGATGCTCAGCTCACCGAAGTGGAACACGCTGGCGGCCAGGACCGCGTCCGCGCCGGCGGCCACGGCCGGCGGGAAGTCCGCGATCGCGCCGGCGCCGCCGCTCGCGATCACCGGTACGTCCACGGCCGCCCGCACCGCCCGGATCAGCGGCAGGTCGAAGCCGTCCTTGGTGCCGTCGCGGTCCATCGAGTTCAGCAGGATCTCGCCCGCGCCGAGGTCGGCGCCCATGGTGGCCCAACCGATCGCGTCGATGCCGGTCCCCCGCCGGCCGCCGTGGGTGGTCACCTCGAACCCGCTTGGCAGCGCCGGCCCTCCGCCCGACGCGCGGCGCACGTCGAGGGAGAGCGTGAGCACCTGCCGGCCGAACCGCTCGGCGATCTCGCCGATCAGCTCCGGCCGGGCGATCGCGGCGGTGTTCACCCCGACCTTGTCCGCGCCGGCCCGCAGCAGGGTGTCCACATCGGACACGGTACGCACCCCGCCGCCGACGGTCAGCGGGATGAACACCGACTCGGCCGTCCGGCGGACCACGTCCAGCATCGTCGCCCGGCCGTCCGACGAGGCGGTGACGTCGAGGAAGACCAGCTCGTCGGCGCCGGCCGCGTCGTACGCGGCGGCCAGCTCCACCGGGTCGCCGGCGTCGCGCAGGTTCACGAAGTTCACGCCCTTGACCACCCGCCCGGCGTCCACGTCCAGGCAGGGGATCACGCGGACCGCGACGGTCACGGCTTGATCGCCTCCACCTCGACCTCGACCAGGTGGTCGGGGTGGATCAGCCGGGCCACCACCACCATCGTGGAGACCGGCTTCACCGAGCCGAACAGCTCGCGGTGGGCCCGGCCGGCCGCCTCAGCATCGTCCGGGTCGACCAGGTAGGTCCGGGTCCGGACGACGTTGACGATGTCGGCGCCGAGCGCGACGATCGCGTCCAGCGCGATCAGGTAGGCCTGGCGGGTCTGGTTGTAGGCGTCGCCGACGAAGGCCACCTCACCGTCCACCGTGGATGTGCAGCCGGCGGTGATGACCCGGTCGCCGGCGGCGACCGCGCGGCTGTAGCCGACGACCTCCTCCCACGGCCCGCCCGACGCGTAGCGCTGGATCACCGCAGCACCTCCAGCGCCTCGGGTACCGTGAACGCGCCCGCGTAGAGCGCCTTGCCCACGATGACGCCCTCGACGCCGTGCTTCTCCAGGCTGGTCAACGCGCGCAGATCGTCCAGTGTGGACACGCCACCGCTGGCGATGACCGGCCGGTCGGTCCGGGCGCAGACATCCCGCAGCAGTTCCAGGTTCGGGCCCCGGAGCATGCCGTCGCGGTGCACGTCGGTCACCACGTAGCGGGCGCAGCCGGCCCGCTCCAGCCGCTCCAGCACCTCGAAGAGGTCACCGCCGTCGCGGGTCCAGCCCCGGGCGGAGAGGGTACGGCCCCGCACGTCGAGCCCTATCGCGACCCGGTCGCCGTACTCCCCCACCACCCGGTCGCACCACTGTGGATCTTCCAGCGCGGCGGTGCCGATGTTGACCCGGGCCGCGCCGGTGGCCAGGGCGGCCCGCAGCGACTCGTCGTCGCGGATCCCGCCGGAGAGCTCAACCCGCACGTCGAGCCGGCCGACGACCTCGGCCAGCAGCGGCGCGTTGGAACCCCGGCCGAACGCGGCGTCCAGGTCGACCAGGTGGACCCAGCTGGCCCCGCCCTCCTGCCAGGCCAGAGCGGCGTCGAGTGGCGCGCCGTAGACGGTCTCGCTGCCGGCCGCGCCCTGCACCAGGCGGACGGCCTGGCCGTCCGCGACATCCACCGCGGGAAGGAGGGTCAGTCCCATCCGATCTCATATCCTCCGGTCGAGAGTGATCACCACGAGGGCCGGCGCGACGAGCAGCACCAGCGCGGTCAGCCCGATCCGCAGCGCCAGCGGGTCGATCAGCAGCCAGACCAGGCCGAGCGCGAGCACCGCGGCGATCGCGATGCCGGCCCGCTCGGCGCGGCTGCGGCGCGCGTACAGCTTGCCGGTCCGCCGGCGGTCGGGCAGCCTCGGCCGCAACCGGCGCAGCGCGGCCCGGCGGCGCCGCCGCCGCTCGCGCACTGCCCGCTCCTTCTCCGCGGCGGCGAGCCGTTCCGCCCGCCGCTGCGCCCGCAGCTTGCTCATGGCCCACCCCGGGTCACAGGGTGGCTACCCAGTTGCGCAGCAACGCGGCACCGGCGTCGCCGGACTTCTCCGGGTGGAACTGCGTCGCCCAGAGCGGGCCGTGCTCGACCGCGGCGACGAACGGCCGCCCGTGGACGGTGATCGCCGCGCCAGGGCCACCGCGCGCGGCGTACGAGTGGACGAAGTAGAACCGGGTACCCGGGGCCAGCCCGGCGAACAGTCGCGACCGCGCCGGCCAGCCGACGGTGTTCCAGCCCATGTGCGGCACGATCGGCGCGTCGAGGCGCACCACCCCGCCGGGCAGCAGGCCCAGGCCCTTGGTGACGACGCCGTGCTCGTCGCCGTACTCGAAGAGCACCTGCATCCCGACGCAGATGCCGAGCACCGGGCGGCCGGCCGCGACCCGCTCGGCGATCACCGGGCCGGCGCCGATCGCGTCGATGCCGGCCATGCAGGCCGCGAAGGCACCGACTCCGGGCACCACGAGCCCGTCCGCCGCGGCGGCCGCGCCGAGGTCACCGGTGACCGTGACGTCCGCGCCGGTCCGGGCGACCGCCCGCTCGGCCGAGCGCAGGTTGCCCGAGCCGTAGTCCAGGACGACCACCGTGCTCATCTCACCGTGCTCATCTCACCTGCTCATCTCACCTGCTCATCTCACACCAGCCACATCACGCCGCCGGCGAACGCGAGCAGCGCGAGCAGTCCACACAGGACGACCGAGCCGCGGGCCGCCTTCTGCCTGTGGAGCGAGTACGTGCCGCCGGCGAGCAGCCCGGCGAGCCCGAACATCACGACCGGCAGGACGGTGTTCACAGCTGCCCCTTGGTGCTCGGCACGCCGTCCACCCGCGGGTCGGGAGCGACCGCGTCGCGAAGCGCCCGGGCGACGGCCTTGAACTGCGCCTCCACCACGTGGTGCGGGTCCGGCTGGGCGCCGGGCCGGGCGGCCCGGAGCACCACGACGTGCAGCGTCAGCCGGGCCGCGTGTCCCAGCGACTCCCACACGTGCCGGGTCATGCTGGTCGGGTAGACCGGCCCGACGTAGGGAGCCAGCCCCGCCGGCTCCTCGTGCACGACGTACGGCCGGCCGGACAGGTCGACCGCCGCCTGGACGAGCACCTCGTCGAGGGGGATGACCGCGGCACCGAACCGGCGGATGCCCCGCTTGTCGCCCAGCGCCTCGGCCAGCGCCGTACCGACGGCCAGCGCGGTGTCCTCCATCGTGTGGTGCGCGTCGACGTCCAGGTCGCCGGTGGTCCGTACGGTCAGGTCCAGCCCGCCGTGCCGGGCGAGCTGGGCCAGCATGTGGTCGTAGAAGCCGATGCCGGTCGAGACGTCGGCCCGACCGGCACCGTCGAGGTCCAGTTCGACCAGGACCTTGGTCTCGGCGGTCGCGCGCTCGACCCGGGCTCTGCGGCTGCTCACCGTTGCACCTTTCGTTCGCGACTGCGGGGCTCGCTCCGCTCGCTCCTCGCGCTCACCCTGCCACCTTTCGTTCGCGACTGCGGGGCTCGCTCCGCTCGCTCCTCGCGCTCACCCTGCCACCTTTCGTTCGCGACTGCGGGGCTCGCTCCGCTCGCTCCTCGCGCTCACCCTGCCACCTTTCGTTCGCGACTGCGGGGCTCGCTCCGCTCGCTCCTCGCGCTCACCCTGAGGGCATGCAGGAAGGCGTCGTTCTCGGCGGGCGTACCGGCGGTCACCCGCAGCCAGCCGGGCAGGCCGACGTCCCGGACCAGCACACCCCGGTCGAGCAGCCGGCGCCAGGTGCTCTTCTCGTCCGCGAACCGTCCGAAGAGGACGAAGTTCGCGTCGCTCGGCGCGGTCTCGAACCCGGCCGCGACCAGCTCGCGCACGATCCGGTCCCGCTCGGCCTTGATCGCCTCGACGGTACCGAGCAGTGTCTCGGCGTGGGCGAGCGCCGCGCGGGCCGCCGCCTGGGTGAGCGTCGATAGGTGGTACGGCAACCGGACCAGCTGCACCGCGTCCACGACGGCCGGGTCCGCGGCGAGGTAGCCCAGGCGCACCCCGGCGAGCGCGAACGCCTTGCTCATCGTCCGGGTGACCACGAGCCGTGGATGGCCGTCCAGGAGGGACAGTGCGGTGGGCGTACCCGGGCGGCGGAACTCGGCGTACGCCTCGTCCACGACCACCATGCCCGGCGCCTCGTGCAACACCGCCTCGACCACGGCGAGCGGCAGCGCGGTACCGGTCGGGTTGTTCGGCGAGCAGAGGAACACCACGTCCGGCCGGTGCGCGGCGACCTGGCGCCGGGCCTCCTGCGGGCTCAACTCGAAGTTCTCGTCGCGGTGGCCGTCCACCCAGGATGTACCGGTACCGGCGGCGAGCAGCGGGTGCATCGAGTAGGCCGGGACGAACCCCAGCGCCGACCGGCCCGGCCCGCCGAACGCCTGCAGCAGCTGCTGCTGGACCTCGTTCGACCCGTTGGCCGCCCACACCTGGTCGGCGCGCACCCCGAGGTACCCGGCCAGATCCTCGCGCAGGGCCACGGCGTCGCGGTCCGGGTAGCGGTTGAGGTCGCGCAGCGTCGCCGCGAGCGCCTTCTCCACCGCCGCCACCACCTCGTCCGGCAGCGGGTACGAGTTCTCGTTCGTATTGAGGCGCACGGGTACGTCGAGCTGCGGCGCCCCGTACGGGCGCAGCCCACGCAGCTCGTCGCGCAGCGGCAGGCTCATCCCCCGAACCTCGCGGTGACCGCTTCGCCGTGGGCCGGCAGGTCCTCGGCGTGCGCGAGCGCGACCACGTGCTGCGCCACCGCCTTGAGCGCGGCCTCGTCGTACTCGATGACCTGCACCGACCGCAGGAAGGTACCCACCGACAGCCCGGCCGAGTGGCGGGCGCAGCCACCGGTCGGCAGCACGTGGTTCGACCCGGCGCAGTAGTCGCCCAGCGACACCGGCGAGTGCGGGCCGACGAAGATCGCGCCCGCGTTGCGGATGCGCGACGCCACGCTCCGGGCGTCGGCGGTCTGGATCTCCAGGTGCTCGGCGGCGTAGGCGTCGGCGACCCGGACCGCCGCGTCGAGGTCGTCGACCTGGATGGCGGCCGACTGGCTGCCGGTCAGCGCGGCGTGGATCCGGTCGGCGTGCCGGGTGTGCGGCACCCGCGCGGCCAGCTCGTCGTCCACACTGGACACCAGCTCGGCCGACGGCGTGATCAGGACGCTGGCCGCCTTCGGGTCGTGCTCGGCCTGGCTGATCAGGTCCACCGCCACGTGGACCGGGTCAGCCGTGCCGTCCGCGAGCACCGCGATCTCGGTCGTCCCCGCCTCGGAGTCGATGCCGACCACCCCGCGGACGAGCCGTTTCGCCGCGGTCACGTAGACGTTGCCCGGGCCGGTGACGAGATCGACCGGCGCGCACTCCCCCGGCACCCCGTAGGCGAACATCGCGATCGCCTGGGCGCCGCCCACGGCGTACACCTCCTCGACACCGAGGAGGACGCAGGCCGCCAGGATCGCGGCGTCCGGCAGGCCGGTCTCCGGCTGCGGCGGGCTGGCCAGCGCGATCCGCTCGACGCCCGCGATCTGCGCCGGTACGACGTTCATCACCACGCTCGACACGAGCGCGGCGAGGCCACCCGGCACGTAGAGGCCGACCCGCGCGACCGGCCGCCAGGTCTGGGTGACCGTGCCGCCGGGGACGATCTCCGTGGTCACCTCGGCCGGGCGCTGGGCCGCGTGGCCGCGCCGCGCGCGGGCGACCGCCTCGGTGAGCGCGGCCCGCACATCCGGGTCGAGCGCCGCGGCCGCCCCGGCCAGCGCCGGCTCCGGAACCCGCAGCCGGTCCAGGCGTACGCCGTCGAGCCGCTCGGTCGCCTCCCGTACCGCCGCCGCGCCATGATCCCGGACCGCCTCGACGATCGGGCGGACCGCGTCGGTCGCGGCCGCCACGTCGAGCTCGGCCCGGGGCAGCAGGCTGCGCAGGGCGGTCGGGGAAAGGCTCGCGCCCCGCAGGTCGATCCGGGTCAACACGCTGGCAAGTCTAGGTGACCCGACACCCTCCCCCGCTGCGGGAGGTTGTCGATATGACGGACCGGCGTCCGCGCCGAGGACGGGCGCGGTTCGGGCACGTTAGGCTCGATCCGTGGGCCGCTCGTTACCACTGTTCCCGTTGGGTTCGGTGTTGTTCCCCGGGCTGGTCCTGCCTCTGCACGTGTTCGAGGCGCGGTACCAGGCGCTGGTCCGCGACCTGATGGTGCTGCCCGAGGGCACGCCGCGCGAGTTCGGCGTGGTGGCGATCCAGCGCGGCTGGGAGGTGCAGGTGGGCACCCTCGCGACCGACCTGACCCTGCACGAGGTGGGCTGCACCGCGCAGGTACGCCGGGTGACCGAGCGCCCGGACGGCCGCTTCGATCTCGTCACGGTCGGTCGGCGGCGGTTCCGGATCGCGCGGATCGAGCCGGAGAGCACGCCGTACCTGGTCGCCGAGATCGAGTACCTGCCCGAGTCGCTCGGCCCCTCGGACCTGGCCGAGCGGCTCGCGCCGCGGGTGCTGGCGGCGTTCCGGCGCTACCTCGCCCTCGTCGGTACCAGCGGCGGCGAGGTCACCGAGCAACTACCCGAGGAACCGACCGTGCTGTCGCACCTGGTCGCCGCGACCGCGAGCCTGACCGTGGAGGACCGGCAGCGGCTGCTCACCGAGCCGGACACGGTGTCCCGGCTGCGCGCGGAGCTCCGGCTGCTCAGTCGGGAGGAGACGCTGCTTCGCCGGGTCCGGGCCGTGCCGGTGCCGCTGGCGGAGCTGGCGGCGCCGTCGAGCCCGAACTGAGGTCGGGCCGCGGCTGGTGCTCCGGCTGCTGCTCCGGCTGCTGCTGGCCGTTCGGGGACGGCGTCTGCCAGGGCGCCGCCCAGAGCGGCGACTCCCCGGGCTCGCCGAACGGTCCGTAGAGCGGCGGCACCGCGGGCTCCGGCTCGGGCCGCAGCGCCGGGTACCGGGACCAGCCGGCCAGCAACGTGTACGTGACCACGGCCGCGAGCGCCGCCACGAGATGGACCCCGGTCGCCTTCGGGACGACGCCGAGCCACCGGCCGGGTTCGGCGATCCGCAGGTCGGGCGGGTGGGTCAGGCTCGTGCCGGGTGCCGCGGCGGCGACCGCCCGCTCGTACCCGGCCAGCCCGACCTTCTGGCCGATCCAGGCGGCGAGGACGCCGGCCACCACGGTGCCGAGGGCCAGCCCGGCGAGCATGGCCGGGCCGCGGTACCGGCGGGCCAGCCACCAGGCCAGCAGGGCGGCGACCACGCCGACGAGCAGGCCCAGGATGGCGAACCAGCCGTCGCCGGCGACCATCTGCTCGGGTGCCGGCTCGGCCGGGGCGACGCCGCCCTCGACCTTCACAACTGGGATGTCCGGCGCCACGAACGACCAGAGCAGCCCGTACGGCACGCCCAGCGCGGCGACGACCAGCCCGACCACAAGGGCTGCGACGACGGTACGTCCCGCCGGCCGGGTGCCGGTTCGCGCGCTGGAGTCCATTGATTGATCCTGCCACGTCCGGCCGGAAGCGTCCGCCGGAGGCTGCCGGGCCGGCCCGGCCACCGCCCCACCCGCCGCGGGGATCGCCGTCAGGGCACGTGATCATGTAGTGCCATGGCATGATCGCGTGCCCTGTTCGTGATCATCCACTGTGGACCGATTGGCGGGTCGCGGGTGCCGGCCGCCGGCTATTCGACCGCGCCCGCGCCCAGCAGCGCCTTGAGGTCCGCCATCAGCGCGGTGGTCGGTGCCACCCGGAGCGGCCCGAGCCGCAGCACCGTCGCCTTGCCGCCGTTGACCAGCTTGAGGTGCACCTCGGCGGCGCCCGGGTGGCTGGCCAGGACCTCGCGCAGCCGCTCGACGAGCGGTGGCGTGCAGCGCGACGGCGGCAGGGCCAGCACGACCGGCCGGACCTCCTCCGGGGACGAGGTGTCCGGCATCGACAGATCCATCGCCATCAGCCGCGGCGCGTCGTCCCGCCGGTCGACCCGGCCGCGGACCGCCACGATGGCGTCCTCGGCGATGTACTGCCCGACCAGCTCGTACGTGTTCGGGAAGAACAGCACCTCGACCGCCCCGTCGAGATCCTCCAGCGTCGCCGAGGCCCACGGCCGGCCCTGCTTGGTGATCCGCCGCTGAACGCCGGAGAGGATACCGGCGAGCACCACGACCTGGCCGTCGGGTACCGCGCCCTCCTCGCCGAGCGAGGCGACCGACATGTCGGACGCGTTCGCCAGCACGTGTTCCAGGCCGTGCAGCGGGTGGTCGGAGACGTAGAGCCCGAGCATCTCGCGCTCGAAGGCGAGCTTGTCGGACCGCTCCCACTCACCGGACGGGATCGGCGGGGTCACCACGAGCCCGGCGTCCGCGTGGCCACCGGCGTCGGCGAAGAGCGAGCCGAACAGGTCGTACTGCCCGACGGCCTCGTTGCGCTTCTGGTCGAGGAACGCGTCGATCGCGTCCGCGTGCACGGCGAGCAGGCCGCGCCGCGGGTGCCCGAGCGAGTCGAACGCGCCGGCCTTGATCAGCGACTCGACGGTCTTCTTGTTGCAGACCACCGCGTCGACCTTGCGCAGGAAGTCGTAGAAGTCCGTGTACGCGCCCTGTTCCTTGCGCGCCCGCATGATGGACTCGACCACGTTGAAGCCCACGTTGCGCACGGCGGCGAGGCCGAACCGGACGTCGGTGCCGACCGCGGCGAACCGGGCCTGCGACTCGTTCACGTCCGGCGGCAGCACCTTGATCCCCATCCGCCGGCACTCGGCGAGGTAGACCGCGGACTTGTCCTTGTCGTCGCCGACGCTGGTCAGCAGCCCGGCCATGTACTCCGCCGGGTAGTTCGCCTTCAGGTACGCCGTCCAGTACGACACGACCCCGTACGCGGCCGAATGCGCCTTGTTGAACGCGTAGTCGGAGAACGGGACGAGGATGTCCCAGATGGTCTTGATCGCCCCGTCCGAGAACCCGTTGGCGCGCATGCCGGCGGCGAACGGCTCGAACTCCTTGTCGAGGATCTCCTTCTTCTTCTTGCCCATCGCGCGCCGGAGCAGGTCGGCCTTGCCCAGCGAGTACCCGGCGAGCTTCTGCGCGATCGCTATCACCTGCTCCTGGTACACGATCAGCCCGTAGGTGTCGTCCAGGATGTCGGCGAGCGGCTCGGCCAGCTCGGGATGGATCGCCACGATCTCCTGCTGCCCGTTCTTGCGCAGCGCGTAGTTGGTGTGCGAGTTGGCGCCCATCGGGCCGGGCCGGTAGAGCGCGCCGACCGCGGAGATGTCCTCGAAGTTGTCCGGCCGCATCAGCCGCAGCAGCGAGCGCATCGGGCCGCCGTCGAGCTGGAACACGCCGAGCGTGTCGCCGCGGGCCAGCAGCTCGTACGTCGGCTTGTCGTCCAGGGGCAGCTCCTCGAGCACCAGGTCGACGCCCCGGTTGTGCCGGATCGCCTCCAGGCAGTCGTCCAGCACGGTGAGGTTGCGCAGCCCGAGGAAGTCCATCTTGAGCAGGCCGATGGACTCGCACGCGCCCATGTCGAACTGCGTGATGATCGCGCCGTCCTGGTCCCGGCGCCAGATCGGGATCACGTCGGCGAGCGGCTCACCGGAGAGGATGACGCCGGCCGCGTGCACGCCGACCTGCCGCTTGAGGCCCTCCAGCCCACGCGCGGTGTCGACCACCTTCTGCACGTCCGGCTCGCCCTCGTAGAGCTGCCGGAACTCCACCGCCTCGGGGTAGCGCGGGTGGCCCGGGTCGAAGATGCCGCCGAGCGGGATGTCCTTGCCCATCACCGCGGGCGGCATCGCCTTGGTGATCCGGTCGCCGAGGGCGAACGGGTAGCCGAGCACCCGGGCCGCGTCCTTGATCGCGGCCTTGGCCTTGATCGTGCCGTACGTGACGATCTGCGCGACGCGCTCCTCGCCGTACTTCGTCGTCGCGTACCGGATCATGTCGCCGCGCCGGCGCTCGTCGAAGTCCATGTCGATGTCGGGCATCGAGATCCGGTCCGGGTTGAGGAAGCGCTCGAAGATCAGGCCGTGCCGCAACGGGTCCAGCTCGGTGATGCCGAGCGCCCAGGTGATGATCGCGCCGGCCGCCGAGCCGCGGCCCGGCCCGACCCGGATCCCCTCCCGCTTGGCGTAGCTGACCAGGTCCGCGACGACGAGGAAGTATCCCGGGTAGCCCATCTGGCAGATCACGTCGAGCTCGAACTCGGTCTGCCTGCGGTGCGCCTCCGGGATGCCGTCCGGGAACCGCCGGGCGAGCCCGGCCCACACCTCCTTGCGCAGCCAGGACTCCTCGGTCTCGCCCGCCGGCACCGGGAACTGCGGCATCAGGTTGCGCGCCGCGAAGACCGGCGCGTAGTCGCCGACCCGCTCGGCGATCTCCAGGGTGGTGTCGCAGGCGCCGGGCACCTCCCCGTCCCACAGCGCGCGCATCTCCGCCGGCGACTTGAGGTAGTAGTCCCGGCCGTCGAGCTTGAACCGCTTGGGGTCGGCCAGCGTCGAGCCGGACTGGACGCACAGCAGCACCTCGTGCGCGTCCGCGTCGGCCGCGAACGTGTAGTGCAGGTCGTTGGTGACCACCGGCTCGAGCTGCAGCCGCTTGCCGAGCCGGATCAGGTCCTCGCGGATCCGCCGCTCGATCTCCAGCCCGTGGTCCATCAGTTCGAGGTAGAAGTTCTCCGGGCCGAACACGTCGCGCAGCTCGCCGGCTGCCGCGCAGGCCTTCTCGAAGTCACCGATCCGCAGCCAGGTCTGGATCTCGCCGGACGGGCAGCCGGTGGTGGCGATGAGCCCGCGGGCGTACGTGTCGAGCAGCTCGCGGTCGGCCCGCGGCTTGTAGAAGAACCCCTCCAGGCTCGACAGCGAGCTGAGCCGGAACAGGTTGTGCAGGCCCGCGGCGTCCGCGGCGATCATCGTCAGGTGGGTGTACGCCCCGCCGCCGGAGACGTCGTTCTCGCCGCCCTCGGCCCAGCGCACCCGGGTCCGGTCAAAGCGCGACGTGCCCGGCGTCAGGTACGCCTCGATCCCGATCAGTGGCTTGATGCCGGCCGCGCGGGCCTGCTGGAAGAAGTCGTACGCCCCGTAGAGGTTGCCGTGGTCGGTCATCGCCAGCGCCGGCATCTGCTGCCGTGCGGTCTCGCGGAACAGGTCCTTGAGGCGGGCGGCCCCGTCCAACATCGAGTACTCGGTGTGCACATGGAGATGAACAAACGAGTCGCCCACGGCTTCAGACCCTAGCCCTCAGGTACGACACAGTCTTCTCGACTGGCCGTCAGCGCGCGAACGGCTCCATGATCACTGCGGTGGCGCGCAGCCAGGCCCGCTTGGTGGTCGGGCCGATCTGGGCGTACTCGATCGAGGAGCCGGTCTCCAGCACCGGGTCGTACGGCACCACGACGACCGCCCGGGTCCGGGTGGCGAAGTGCCCGGCCAGGTCGTCGAGCAGCGGCGACGGGCCCGGCGACGAGCAGGACAGCAGGGTGACCGCGTTGGCAACCAGGTCGCCCATGCCCATCTCGACGAGCAGGTCCAGCATCCAGTCCGCGGTGAACGCCGCGTCCTCCCGCGGCACGGTGGTCACTACGAGCTGGTCGGCCACCTGCAGGACGGTCTGCCAGTTGGGACTCTCCACGTTGTTGCCGGTGTCCACGCAGACCACGTCGTGCGTGCGGCACAGCAGGTCCAGCACCCGGCGTACCGTGTGCGGGTCCAGGCGCTGCGCGAAGCGCGGGTTCTCCTCGCCGGCCAGCACGTCGTACGACCCGTCCGAGGCGTGCCGGAGGTAGTCGTCGAGGCGCTCGCGCAGGTCGAACCCGATGCCCGCCTCGATCTCCAGCAGGTCCGCGATGAGGTGCCGGATGGTCCGGGCGTGCCGGGCGCTGCCGGCCCGCAGACCCAGCGTGCCGCGCAGTTCGTTGTCGTCCCAGGCCAGCACGCCGCGCCCGCGGACGCCGCCGATGGTGGCCGCGGCGAGCACGGTCGCGGTGGTCTTGTGTACGCCGCCCTTGGGGTTGGCGAACGCGAGCACCCGGGGCCCGCCGAAGTTGCGGCGCAGCACGTTGACGTGCTGGTCGCCGGCCCCGTTGGGTTGCGGCTGCCGCCACTCGATCGTGCCCGGGTACGGCGGCCGGCCGTCGGTGGTGACCTGGTCCTGGGTGGGCACCCGGGCGGTGCCGACGTGCGGCTGCTCACCGGTACGGCCGCCGAGAAACGTCCGGTCGAGGAGCGCACGCCACCGTGGACCCGGCTCGGGTGCCTGCCCCCAGCCGGCCTCGGTGCGCTCCACGCTCGACCCTCCCCTGACAGGCTACGAACCACACCCTATGCGGGTCGCGCAGCGGTAATCCACAGTCCTGCTCCTTCGGGCGATGGCCGCCCTCCGGACTGTGACCGTGAACCATCCGGCCGGTGGCCGATCGACCCGACCGCACTCGGCTCAACGGTCAGCGCCCGCCCACGCCGCCGCCACGCAAGGGTCCGTTCGCGACAATCACGCAGCGTCACGCAGGATTCTCAAGGCGTGCGCCAGGTCCTCAGGGTAGTCGCTGACGAACCGGATCTCCTTGCCGGTCGTCGGGTGGGCGAAGCTCAGCTCCCGGGCGTGCAGCCACTGCCGGTGCAGGCCGAGCCGGGCCGCGAGGGCCGGATCCGCGCCGTAGGTGAGATCGCCGACGCACGGGTGGCGCAGCGCCGCGAAGTGGACCCGGATCTGGTGCGTACGCCCGGTCTCCAGCAGCACGTCCACCAGGCTCGCCGCCGGGAACGCCTCGATCGTGTCGTAGTGCGTGATGCTCGGCTTGCCGCCGGAGACCACCGCCCACCGGTAGTCGTGCGTCGGGTGCCGGTCGATCGGCGCGTCCACGGTGCCGCGCAGCGGGTCGAGGTGGCCCTGGACCACCGCGTGGTAGCGCTTGTCGACATCGCGCGCCTTGAAGGCCCGCTTGAGGACGCGGTACGCGTGCTCGCTCTTCGCCACCGCCATGAGCCCGCTCGTGCCCACGTCGAGCCGGTGCACGATGCCCTGCCGCTCGGCCGCGCCGCTCGTGGAGATCCGGTCGCCGAGCGCGGCCAGCCCGCCCAGCACGGTCGGTCCGGTCCAACCCGGACTCGGGTGCGCCGCCACCCCCACCGGTTTGTCGACGACCACGATGTCCTCGTCGCGGTAGACCACCCGCAACCCTTCGACCGGCGCCGCGGACTCCACTGTGGACGGTACCACCGGTGGCGCGGGCAGCGTGACGTCGAGCCAGGCACCGCCCCGCACCTTCTCCGACTTCGGCCGGGCCACCCCGTCCACGAGGGCGTCGCCGGATTCGACGACCGCGGCCGCCGCCGTCCGCGACAGCCCGAACAGCCGGGCGATCGCCTGGTCGAGCCGCATCCCGTCGAGACCGTCCGGGACCGGCAGCGACCGTCGTTCAGCCACCGGCCCGGGTCCGCCCGCCGGGCACGCTGGTGCCGTCCCGGCGGCGGCCGGTCAGCTCCAGCAGGATCGCCAGGATCACACCGCACACCAGCGCCGAGTCGGCCGCGTTGAAGACCGGGAACGCCTGGCCGTGGTCGTCGAAGACGCTGATGAAGTCCACCACGTGGCCGACGAACGGGCCGGGTGCCCGGAAGATCCGATCGATGAAGTTGCCCAGCGCGCCCCCGAGCACCAGCCCGAGCGCGACCGCCCAGGGCACGGACCGCAGCCGCCGTGCCATCCACACGATCCAGCCGACCACCGCGAGCGTGATCACCGGGAACACGAACGTGTACTCCTGGCCCAGGCTGAACGCCGCTCCGCTGTTGCGGGTGAGGACGAGATAGACCGCGCCGCCCAGCAGCCGCACCGGCGCGCGGCCGGCCAGCTCGACCACGGCCAGGTGCTTGGTGACCTGGTCGATGACGAGCGTCGCGACCGCGATCGACGCCAGCAACACGACCGCCCCGCGGGCGTACAGCCGCGCCGGGACGGTGACCGGCTCTGCCTCGGGCGAGACGTTCAGCGTCGCTCCTCCAACTGTTTGCACGTCACGCACAGGGTTGCCGAGGGGAAGGCGGCCAGCCGCTCCACCGGGATCGGGTTGCCGCACCGCTCGCACCAGCCGTACTGACCGTCGTCGAGCCGCTCCAGCGCCCGCTCCACCTGGGTGATGCGCTCGAGGATGCTGTTCGCGAGGGAGATCTCCTGCTCCCGCTCGAACGTCTTGGTCCCGGTGTCGGCCTGGTCGTCGCCGGCCGAGTCGGTCAGCCGGTCGCGTTGCAGCTCGGCGATGTCGCTGAGCGTCGTATCGTACTCGGCGCGCAGCTCGTCGCGACGGTCGGCGAGAGCCGCACGGATCTTCTCCGTCTCCGCCGCGGTGCGGGTCGTCTTGGCCGGGGCTGCTTTCGCGCCCCGGCTCGCGGTCTTGGTGTCGGCTGGCTTCGCCATCGTCGCTCCCTTGGCCGCGTTCTCCGCGGCGATCGGCGGGGCCTGGTTCTGGTTGAGCGCCGCCTCGGCGGTGGCCGCGGTGGCCGGTCGCCGGGCGACTCTTGTCGCGCCGCCTGGCGGCGGCGCGGCGGTAGTGGTCTTGCTCGAGGGCGCCGTTGCCCTGGTCTTCGGAGCCGCTGCCTTCGTGCTGGTGGTGGTCTTTTTTGCCGGTGCGGCCTTGGCGGGTGCGGCCTTCTTCGATACGGACGCGGCCTTCGCGGGTGCGGCCTTCTTCGACGCGGGCGCGGCCGTCGCGGGTGCGGCCTTCTTCGACGGTACGGCCTTCGCGGCCCTCTTCGCGGGCGCGGCCTTCTTCGCGGGCGCGGCCTTCTCGGCGGGTGCGGCCTTCGTCGCCGGTGCGGCCTTCGTCGTCGCGGCCTTGGCCGCCGCCTTCTTCGCCGTCGCGCGCTTCGCGGCCGCCGCCTTGGCGGTACTCGCGGCCTTGGCGGTGCTCGTGCCCTTGGCGGGGCTGGTGCCCTTGGCGGCGCCGCCCGCGGCCCGGCCGGCCGTGGTCTTCGCGGGGGCGGCCGTCTTAGCCGTGCCGGCGGTCCTCGCGGTGCCGGCCGTCCTCGCGGTGCCGGTTGTCCTCGTCGCGGCCTTCTTCGCCGGCGCGGTCGCCTTCCCGGCCGCGGCAACCGCCCTTTTCCCGGTACCCGCGGTCGTGCTCCCGGCAGACCCGTCGGCGCCGGCTGTCCCCCGCGCCGGCGTGCTGGCTGCGCTTCTCGTGCTGCTACCGGCCACGGTGGCCTTTGGTGCGGCCTTCCGCGTGACCTTGGTCCGCTCGGCCATAGCGTCCCCCACATGCAAAACGGGCGCGCGGCGGGGCGCCGCGCACTCCAGAGGGTGGCAAGAATACGGAACGTACGGACGTCCGACAAACCTGCCACACCCTCTTACCCCGAATCGGCCTGCCGTACCTCGGAATCCGGCCGCTATTCGGCGCGTTCCCGGCCGTCCTCGTCGAACCAGCGGGCCAGCCGCCCGCGCCGGCTGACCGCCCGCAGCCGGCGCTCGGCAGCGTCTCTGACCTGGGCGGTCGCCACGATCAACACGCTGTCGCCGACGCGCAGCCGGGTGTCCAGGGCGGGTACGAACGCGCTACCGTCCCGGACCACCAGCGTCACCACGGCACCGATCGGCAGCCGCAGCTCGTCGAGGTGCACACCGGACAGCCGGGACCCGGGAGGCACATCCAGCTGGAGCAGGTCCGCCCCCATCCGCTCCAGCGGCGCGGTCTCCACGTTCAGCTCGGCCGCCTCACCCGGGGCGGTGACCCGCAGCAGCCGGGCCACCGCGGGCAGCGTACCGGTCTGCACCAGGGTGAACACGATCACCAGGACGAACACCGCGTCGAAAAGGTACTCGGCGCCGGGTACCCGGACCGACAGCGGCACGGTCGCCAGCACGATCGGCACCGCACCGCGCAGCCCGGCCCAGGACAGGAACGCCTGGTCGCGCCGGCCGACCCGGAACGGGGTCGCGGAGACGAAGACCGACAGCGGGCGGGCCAGCAGCATGAGCACCACGCCGATGACGAGCGCCGGCAGGATCGCATCGCCGAGTCGGTCGGGCGAGGCGAGCAGGCCGAGCAGCACGAACAGGCCGATCTGGGCCAGCCAGGCCAGCCCGTCGGCGAAGCCGAGGATCGCCTGCCGGTGCGGCAGGCGGGCGTTGCCGAGCACCACGCCCGCGACGTACACGGCGAGGAACCCGGAGGCGTGCAGCACCGCGCCGGCCGCATACGCCAGCGCGGTCAACGCGATCGCGGTGATCGGGTAGAGCCCGGAAGCGGGCAGGGCCACGCGCCGCAGCAGCCACGCGCCGAGCCAGCCGACCGCGGCGCCGACCGTCGCGCCGAGGGCCAGCTCGTAGCCGACGATCAGCACCTCCTGCCACCACGGCCGCTGCCCGAGTTCGCCGGTCGAGAGGAGCACGACGAGCAGGACCGCCGGCGCGTCGTTCATGCCGGACTCGGCCTCCAGCATCGCCCGGATCCGGGGCCGGATGCGCAGCCGGCGCAGGGTGGAGAAGACCGCGGCGGCGTCGGTGGACGAGAGCACCGCGCCGAGCAGCAGCGCCAGCCGCCACTCGATGTCCAGCAGGTAGTGCGCCGCCACCCCGACCACCGCGACGCTGACCACGACGCCGACCGTGGCGAGCATCGCGGAGACCGGCAGCACCGGGCGCAGGGTCGACCAGCGGGCGGTCAGGCCGCCCTCCGCGATGATCAGCACCAGCGCGCAGAAGCCGAGGATCCGGGTCAGCGTCGCGTTCTCGAACTCGATGCCGAACCCGGCCTCGCCGATCGCCGCGCCGAGCAGGAGGTAGACCAGCAGGCTCGGTACGCCGAGCCGGGTCGAGAGCCGGACCGCGCCGACGGCGACGAGCAGCACCGCGGAGGCGATCAGCAGTGCCGCGTCCAGGCCCCCGTTCATGAAGTGCCGTCGCGCAGGCGGTCCACGCGGGCGGCGACGTCTTCCGGTGCTCCGTCGACGGTGAACAGCTTGTCGCGGCTGGCCGCGCCGGCGCGCAGCAGTACCGACGCCGGACGCAGGCCCAGCGCCGCGGCGAGCGCGCGGCGGGCCGCCTCAGTGGCGCGCCCGTCCACGGCCGGCGCGGCGACAGCGATGACGAGCGCGGGTCCGAAGGGGCCGTCGTACCGGCCACCGACTGCGGTCCGGGACGCACCGGGTCGTACCCGGACCGGGACGCTCAGGCCACCGCGATCAGGCATGCCCTATTGTGGCGTCACACCCGCCGCGCCTCGGCGAGGATCGCGCTGTCCGGTTCGCAGAGGCTGCACGGGGTGAAGCCCAGCTCCACGGCCTCGCCCACCGGCAGCGGCTCGTTCTCCCGGCCGAGCAGGTGTACGCACCCGGCAAGGTGGTAGCGCGGCCGGCCGTCGATCACGAGCACCTCGATCGCCATGCGCGCCACCCGAGCCGCGTCCGCTGCCGAGATCAGCTGCGGGGCCGGCTCGTCCGGCGGATCCTCGTCGTCGAGGTCGTCGAACTCGGCCTGCACCTGGGCCGGGATCTCCGGCTCGGTGACCGGGGCGGCGGAGGTGCTCCGCCCGCCGCGCCGCTCTGCCGGCGGGTCGGCCGCGACCGGCGGCCCGGGCGGCGGCTCCGCTGGACCGGTTTCGAACCGGGCACCGTCGGCGTAACGCGCCCCGGCGGTACGGCCCGCGGCCACCGGTACCCGGGCCGGGTCTGTGGCCGGCCCTCGGTCGTCATCCTCGCCGTCGGGCTCCGGCCCCAGCGCCTCGTCGAACTCGTCGCGCTCGCCGACCCGGCTGGCCACCGCCTGCCGGGCACCCACGACGAGGGCGATCGCGGCGAACAGGCTCGCCGCGATCGAGCCGATGAGAAGCGTGTTGGAACCGCGCGCCAGGCCAACGCCCAGGAGCACGACCGCCACGAGGATGAGCAGCAGACTTCCGACTATCACGGCTCACCCCCCTGCCGGCCCGGGTGAGCCGGCACTGGTTGTCCGCGGAGTTGTTGGGCTCGCTCCGCCACGCGCAGCTGCGGCCTACCGCGTGCCGCCGTCGAGCCCCGAGCGCCCGCCGTACGACCCGGCCAGACCGGCCGCGGCTAACCCACCGGTCCCCCCGGGCCGGTTACCGCCCTCGGTGCGGGTCATCTCCGCTTCCAGGCTCTGGCTGCGGCCCTCGAGATCGCGCAACTGGCTCTCGAGGTACGCCTTGAGGCGGGTACGGTATTCGCGCTCGAACTGCTTCAACGTCTCGATGTGCTGCTGCAGCGCTGTCCGCTTGGCGTCCAGGCCACCCATCGCCTCCTGGTGGCGCTGGCGGGCATCCCGTTCGAGGGCGTCGGCCTTCGCCCGCGCCTCCCGGGTGACCTCCTCCGCCTTGGACCGCGCGTCGGACAGTAGCTTGTCCGCCTCGCGCCGGGCGTCGTTGACGTGGTCGTCGGCGGTGCGCTGCGCCATCATCAGTACCCGCAGGGCCTGCTGCTCGCCGTCGCCGCCGACCGGTCCACCCTGGGTCCGGATCTGCTCCAGCTCGGCCTGCATCGCCCGGGCAGCCTGCTCGGCCGCGGCCTTGTCCCGCTGTACGCGGTCCATCTGGGCCTTCAGCTCCGCGTTCTCCGCGGCCAGCCGTGGATCGGCACCCGGCCCCGCCGGGACCCGCCCACCGCCGCCGCGCTCGAGCTGCGCCCGCAGCTCGTTGTTCTCCTCGATCAGACGGGCGAGCTCGCGCTCCACCTCGTCCAGGAAGGCGTCGACCTCCTCCTCGTCGTACCCCCGCTTGCCGATCGGGGGCTTCTTGAACGCGACGTTGTGGACGTCGGCCGGGGTCAGCGGCATCGAAACTCCTCGGGTCAGTTGCGGCCGCGCCAGTCGCTGGTCACTCGGTGCTCACCGAGTCGATCAGCGGCCCTACCACGAATCTCATCAGCACGAACAGGATAACCAGCAGCGCAATAGAAGCCAGGTCCAAGCTCACGCTACCAAGTCGTATCGGACGGATCACTCGCCTCAACGCCTTGAGGGGCGGATCGGTGACGCTCCACACGACCTCGAGTGCGGCGGCGGCGCCGCGGCCGGGGTGCCAGCGCCGCCCGAACTGCAACACCGCACCCATCACGAACCTGGCGAAGAGTGTCACCAGGAAGAGGTACAGCGCCAGGTAGACAGCTTGAAAAACGTTCGACAGCACTCCGGCATGGTCCCTTGAACTGGTCGAGCCAACCTCAGCTCTGGTTGAAGAACCCGCCCTCAGCGATCCTGGCCTTGTCCGCCTCGGTGACCTGGACGTTGGCCGGTGAGAGCAGGAACACCCGGTTGGTCACCCGCTCGAAGTTACCACGCAGGCCGAAGACCAGACCGGCCGCGAAGTCAACCAGACGTTTGGCGTCCGCCTCGTCCATTTCGGTGAGGTTCATGATCACCGGGACGCCCTCACGGAAGTGCTCGCCGATCGTCCGCGCCTCGTTGTACGTCGTCGGGTGCAGAGTCGTGATCTGGTATCGCCGTTCCTCGTCGTCCGCGACCACGGCCCGCTCGCGGAGCTGTATCTGCGGGGCGAGCGCCAGGTTCTCGCGGGTCGCGAAGCTGGTCGCGGTGGTGCTCGTGGGACGGGTGATCGACCGGACGCTGGCGCGCTCGGTCCGGCCCGGGTCGCGGTGCTCGGAGAGCCGCTCGGCGGCGCGCTCGGCGGACCGGTCGGTAGATCTGGCGCGCGGCAGCACCGGACGCTCGTCGTCGTCCTCGTCGTCGTCTCCGAAATCGTCGAGCCGGGAGCGGTACCCGTCGCGGTAGCGGTCGTCGTACCCCCGCTCGTCCTCCTCTTCGATGAGGCCGAGCCAGACCCCCGCCTTGCGCAGAGCGCTCATCGGCCCCGCCTCCCTCCCGACCCCCCGTGCCGCATGTTGCCAACGGCAAACAACACGGATGTAGTTTGGTCTCCGCCGTCAGGCTACCCCAGCGGGGGGCGGTTTCCGAGCAGAGCACTACCGATCCGCACATGTGTCGCGCCGTACCCGATGGCCGCCTCCAGGTCGTGGCTCATCCCGGCGGAGATCGCGGTGGCGTCCGGATACTCGGCGCGCAGCCGCTCGCTCACCTCGGCGAGGAGGGCGAACGCGCGCTCGGGCGCCCAGTCGATCGGGGCCACCGCCATCACGCCCCGCAGCCACAGCTCGGGCCGGGCCGCCACGGCGGCGGCCAGCGCCGGTACCTCCTCCAGCAGGCACCCGCCCCGCGCCGGATCCCGGTCGAGACTCACCTGCAGGAGTACGCCCACCTCCCCCGCCTTCGCCAGCGCCGCCACCAGCTCCGGCCGGTCCACCGAGTGCACCAGGTGCGCGTAACGCACGACCGACCGGCACTTGTTGCGCTGCAACCGCCCGACGAAATGCCACCGCACGTCGACCCCGGCCGCGGCGACCTCGGCAGCCTTCGACGCCGCCTCCCGGTCCCGGTTCTCGCCGATGTCGGGTACCCCCAGGCGGGCGAGCCGGACCACGTCCGCGGCCGGATAGGTCTTGGTGACCGCGACCAGCGTGACCTCGCCGGGATCCCGCCCGGCCGCGGCGCAGGCCCCGGCGATCCGCTCCCGCACCGCGACCAGCGCGCCCGCCAGCTCCCGGTCCCTCACCGCACCGTCCGGGAAGGTGCCGTCCGCGGAGATCGTCACAAGGCATTGTCCCCTGAAGGTACGGCGTGGGGGTGGGCGCCCGGGGGGTTGGGCGCCCACCCCAGGGGGTCAGGAGCCGTTCTTGAGGAAGTCGGGGACGTCCACGTCGTCGAAGAGGACCCGGCGCGGCGGCGGGGTGCCTCCCGAGTCGGAGGTCGGCGTCAGGATCGTGGTCGCGGTGACCGGCTGGTACGACTTGCGCGGCGGCTCGGACGGTTTGTACGCCGGCGCCCCGCCGTCGAAGCCCGCCGCGATCACGGTGACCCGGACCTCGTCGCCGAGCGCGTCGTCGATGACCGCGCCGAAGATGATGTTCGCCTCGGCGTGCGCCGCGTCGGTGACGAGCTGCGCGGCGTCGTTGATCTCGAACAGGCCCAGGTCCGACCCGCCCGCGATCGACAGCAGCACCCCGCGCGCGCCGTCCATGCTCTGTTCCAGCAGGGGGCTGGAGATGGCCCGCTCGGCGGCCTCGACCGCGCGGTTGTCGCCGCGCGCGCTGCCGATGCCCATCAGCGCGCTGCCGGCCCCGCTCATCACGCTCTTCACGTCGGCGAAGTCGAGGTTGATCAGGCCGGGCGTGGTGATCAGGTCGGTGATGCCCTGGACACCGGAGAGGAGCACCTGGTCCGCCTGGCGGAAGGCGTCCATCATGCTGATGCTGCGGTCGCCGAGGGCGAGCAGCCGGTCGTTCGGGATCACGATGAGCGTGTCGCACTGCTGGCGCAGTTCCTCGATGCCGGTCTCGGCCTGGACCTGTCGCCGCTTGCCCTCGAACGAGAACGGCCGGGTGACCACGCCGATGGTCAGCGCGCCGAGCTTGCGGGAGATGTGCGCGACGACCGGCGCGCCCCCGGTACCGGTGCCGCCGCCCTCGCCGCAGGTCACGAACACCATGTCCGCGCCCTTGAGCACCTCCTCGATCTCGTCGCGGTGGTCCTCGGCCGCGCTCTTGCCGACATCCGGGTTGGCGCCCGCGCCCAGACCCCGGGTCAGCTCGCGACCGACGTCGAGCTTGACGTCCGCGTCGCTCATCAGCAGCGCCTGCGCATCAGTGTTGATGGCGATGAATTCGACGCCCTTCAGGCCAACCTCGATCATCCGGTTGACGGCGTTCACGCCACCGCCACCGATGCCGACGACCTTGATGACCGCCAGATAGTTGTGCGGAGGTGTCATCGGTCTGCCCTTCCCTCGAGGTTGGTTCCCCACGTGCGCCGCTCAGCCTCGTCACCCCGGGCAACGGCAAACCCTCACCCTTTACTAGAGGCTTAAAGTTATGTCAACTAGCCGCCACACCGCGAACGTAAGGGCATGTCGAACCCGATCCAAGGACCGCATCGGCGTGTCGTAACACGGCTCTCGGCCCGAACCATGGTCCACAGTAGACTCAACGGACGGTGACGACCTCCGGCGCGCTGACGTCGATCTCGGTACCGGGGCGGTCCAGCAGAGCCGTGGCCACCTGCGCCTTCGTCTCGTTCTCGGTCGCATCGCCCCAGACCACGGTCCGCTTGTCCCGCAACGCCAACCGGATCCGGGTCGGTGATTCGGCGACCACCTCGACGAGCCTGCCGCGCAGCTCGGCGGTGAGCGCGGCCAGCACCGACAGGGCGGCCCGGGTGGTCGGGTCGTCCGGGGCGGGTTGGGCGAGCTGGACGAGCGGCAGGTCCGCCGGGCGCTTCGCGACGGTGTGGAACACCACCCCGCCGGCATCGACGATCAGGAACTGCTTCTCCTTCGGTACCGCCGCGACCGCGGTCCGCTCGACGACGGCGATCCGGATCGTGTCCGGCCAGTCCCGGGTCACCGTGGCGTGGGCCACCGGAGCCAGTCCGAAGACCCGGCGGCGTACCTGGTCGGTGTCGACCCGGGCGAGCGGCGTACCCGGGCGGATGCCGACCGCGTCCCGGACGTCGAGCGGGGTCAGCACGGACGTGCCGGCGACGAGGACCTGGCGCACACCGAGGACGCTTGTGCCGTACACGGTCCACGCGCCGAGCCCGAGCACCAGCAGCACCGCCAGCGTGGCCACCCACGGCGCCGCGGCCCGCATCCGTCGGCGCCGGACCCGCTGGTTGAACCGCCGGACCGAGGGCGGTACGGCATCCCGGCGCGCCCGGACCAGCCGCCACCGCCGGCCACCCGACCGTCGATCGCCCACCTGCCCACCCTGCCGGACCCATCCCGGTTGATCATGGGGTTAGCGGCGCGACACGCCGCTTGATGTCAACCTCATGATCGACGAGGCGGGACCGGCGGTGCGGCGGGCGAGTCCGCCGAGTGGCGGGCGAAGTAGGCGGCCCGCGGCGGCGGCACCGAGCCGGTACGCTCGGCGGCCCGCTGCGCCAGCGCGGTCAGCAGCACGTCGCCGAGGAGCGAGATCGGCGGTGCGCCCATCGTCACCACCACGTCGCCCTCCCGGGCCCGGCGGACCACCTCCATCGGTACGTCCTCCCAGGACGGTACGAACGCCTTCTGCTCGGCCGGCAGCGCGACCGCGGCGGTGAGCGCCACCCCGCCCTCCCCCGGCCCGCGCACCTCGCCCGGCCCGAAGACCTCCAGCACCACCACCTCGTCCGCGATCGCCAGCGCGGCCGCGATCTCGGCCTGCAGGTCGCGGGTGCGGTACACCCGGTACGGCTGGAACACCACGACCAGCCGGCCGGACCCGGCCACCTCGCGCAGCGTGTGCAGGGCCGCGGTCATCGAGGTCGGGTGGTACGCGTACTCGTCGTAGACCCGGACCCCGTCCTCCACGCCCTTGAGCTCGAAGCGGCGGCGTACGCCCGGGAACGACGCCAGCGCCTCGGTCGCGGACTCGGCCGGGATGCCCAGGCGCAGCGCGGTGAGCAGCGCCCCGGCGCTGTTGAGCCCGAGGTGCCGCCCCGGTACCGGCAGCGCCACCTCGCCGAGCGGCGTGCCGTCCAGGGTGGCCAGGTACCGCACGCCGGAGACCGACGACGCCACCTCGCTCAGCCGCAGGTCGGCGTCGGCCGCCTCGCCGTACGTGTGCACCGTGCGCCCCTCGGCCCGCAGCTTGGCGGCGAGCGCGGCCGTCCCCGGGTTGTCCGCGCAGGTGACCACGAACCCGTCCGGTTCGACCAGCCGCCCGAACTCGGCGAACGCCTCCGCCAGGCGGTCCAGCGACCCGTACGTGTTGAGGTGATCCGCGTCGATGTTCGTGATGATCGCGACGTACGGCTCGTAGCGCAGGAACGACCGGTCCGCCTCGTCCGCCTCGGCGACGAAGTACTCCCCGCTGCCGTGGTGCCCGTTCGAGCCGACCTCGGAGATCTCGCCGCCGATCACGAACGACGGGTCGAGCCCGGCGTGCTGCAGGATCAGCGTGGCCATCGAGGTCGTGGTGGTCTTGCCGTGCGTACCGGCGACCGCGATCGTGCGCCGGCCGGCCATCGCCGCGGCCAGCGCCTCGGACCGGTGCAGCACCCGCAGCCCGCGCCGGCGGGACTCGACCAGCTCCAGGTGGTCCGCCGGGATCGCGGTCGAGTAGACCACGGTCTCGACCCCGTCCAGGTTGGACGGCTCGTGTCGCATGTGGATGGTCGCGCCGAGCGCGCGCAGTCCGGCGAGCGCCGGCCAGTCGCGCAGCTCGCTGCCGGTGACCGGGATGCCGCGGGTCAGCAGCAACCGGGCGAGGGCGCTCATGCCGACACCACCCACCCCGACCAGGTGGACGGTGCCCAGCTCCTCAGCGGTGAGCGTCACCTCATGACCTCCATGTGACCTCCATCACGAACCGCCGGAGCTGTTCGTCGCCGTCCCGCCGGCCGTACCCGGCCGCAGCGGACGACATCGCGGCGAGCCGTCCGCCGTCGCGGGCCAGCGGGACGACCGTCCGCTCGATCGAGTCCGGCGTCAGGTCGGCGTCGTTGATGAGCAGCCCGCCGCCGGCCTCGACCACCGGCAGCGCGTTGCGCCGTTGCTCGCCGTTGCCCCAGGGCAGCGGCACGTACACCGCCGGCAGCCCGACCGCGGCGGTCTCCGCGCAGGTCATCGCGCCGGACCGGCACAGGGCCAGGTCCGCGGCGGCGTACCCCAGCTCCATCTCGGGCAGGAACTTCAGCGTCACGTACGGCACCGGCAGGTCGGGCGGGATCGGCACGTCCTCGTTGCGCGCGCCGATGATGTGCAGCACCTGGATCCCGGCCGCGGTGACCGCCTTGGCCGCGCCGGCCATCGCCAGGTTGATCGACCGGGCGCCCTGGGAGGCGCCGAAGACGAACAGCACCGGCAGGTCGTGGCGCAGCCCGAAGTGGCTGCGGGCCTCGGCCCGCCGGGCGGCCCGGTCCAGCGTCGCGATCGCGGTCCGCAGCGGTACCCCGGTCACCCGGGCCCGGCGCAGCGACGGCGCCTGGCGCTGCTGGTGCGGGAAGCCGACCGCGACGTGCCGGGTGAACCGCATGCCGAGCCGGTTCGCCACGCCGGGCGGCACGTTCACCTCGTGGATCACGATCGGGGTGCGCCGCCGCCAGGCCGCCAGGTATGCCGGTACCGACACGTACCCGCCGAATCCGACCACGACCTCCGCCGCCACCTCGTCCATCACCGCCCGCGCGGCCCGCGCCGAGCGCCACATCCGGTCCGGGGTCCGGACCAGGTTCAGGTTGACCGTGCGGGGCAGCTGGTACGCCGGGATGTGCCGCAGGTCGTACCCGCGCGGCGGAATGATCTCGGCCTCCAGCCCGCGGGGCGTGCCGAGGCAGGTGATCCGCACGTCCGGATCGTGCCGGCGCAGGCAGTCCGCGAACGCGAGCAGCGGGTAGATGTGCCCGCCGGTGCCGCCGCCGGCCAGTACCACCGACCTCACGGCTGCCTCCTTCCCTGCGCCGGCCGCCGCGCGGGAAGCGGCGGTAGCGGTGCCCAGAGTATCCGTACCCAGCGCGCGGGCGGCCGGGCGTGCAGGGCCCGGGTGGCGTCCGGCTCGGCCCGGGCGAACGAGGCGAGCATGCCGACCGCGGCCAGCGCGACCACCAGCGCGCTGCCCCCGTCGGAGATGAACGGCAGCGGCAGCCCGGTGATCGGCAGCAGCCCGACCACGCCGCCGATGTTGATGGTGGCCTGGCCGACCAGCCAGGCGGTGACCGCCGCCGCGGCGTACCGCCGGAACGGGTCGTCCACCCGCCGCGCGATCCGCAGCCCGCTGTACGTCAGCACCGCGAACAGCGCCAGCACCAGCAGGCAGCCGACGACGCCGAGCTCCTCGCCGATGACCGCGAAGATGAAGTCGTTGTGCTCGTTGGGCAGCCAGCCCCACTTGAGGCTGCCCTTGCCGAGCCCGACCCCGAACCAGCTGCCCCGGGCGATCGCGTAGAGCCCCTGCAACGGCTGGTAGCAGGCCTGCTGCGGGTCGCACTCGCTGGGGTTGAAGAACGCGGTGAGCCGCTCCCACCGGTAGCTGCGCTTCGCCACCACGAGCAGCGCCACCCCGGCCAGCGCCACCCCGGCCAGCGCACCGAAGACCCGCACCCGCACGCCCGCGGCCCAGAGCATGCCGATGAACAGGATCAGCAGGCACAGCATGGTACCGAGATCGTTGTACCCCACGAGCACGAACAGCACGGCCACCCCGGCGAACAGCGGCGTGGCCAGCTCCCGCCACCAGCCGATCGCCGCGCCCTTCTCGGCGAGCACCTTCGCGCCCCACAGCACCAGCGCGAACTTCGCCACCTCGGAGGGCTGCACCTGCACCGGGCCGACGTGCAGCCACAGGTCGTCGGCGGTGAACGGGCCGAGCGCCGCGGACCGGATCACCCGGGTCGACTCCAGCAGCGACAGCACGTCGAGCACGATCAGCAGGACGATCGAGAGGACCAGCAGCGGCTTGCCGAGCGAGCGGTACGTCCGGGCCGGCAGCCGCTGGCAGATCCAGAACGCGACCAGCCCGACGACCGCGTAGGTCGCCTGCTTGGTGATCGAGGCGTACGCGTTGCCCAGCTCCCGGAACGCCTTCACGCTGGTCGCCGAGAAGACCATGGTCAGGCCGATCACCAGCAGCAGGCCGCAGCTCGACAGCAGCAGGTAGTACGAGGCGAGCGGCCGGTCGAGCAGTCCGCGCAGCCCGGCCAGCGGGGCCCGGTCCGGCACCGACTCGGGCGCCCGCGGCGGCGCCGCGGTCATCGCAGGGCGCGGACGGCCGAGGCGAACGCGTCCCCGCGCTTCGCGTAGCTCGCGAACATGTCCAGCGACGCGGCCGCCGGAGCCAGCAGGACCGTGTCCCCCGGCTTGGCGAGCGCCGCCGCGGCGCGTACGACCTCCCCCATCGCCCCATCATCGGTGCTCGCCACGTCCACGACGGGCAGGCCGGGCGCGTGTCGTGCCAATGCCGTGGCGATCTCGGCCCGGTCGACGCCGAGCAGGACCGCGCCGGCGAGCCGGTCGGCCACCCGCGCCACAAGATCGTCGACGGCCACTCCCTTGAGCTGGCCGCCCGCGATCCAGACGATCCGCGGGTACGCGGTGAGCGAGGCGAACGCCGCGTGCGGGTTCGTGGCCTTGCTGTCGTCGACGTAGTCGACGCCGTCCACAGTGGCCACGTACGCGTTGCGGTGCGGCTCCGGCGTGTAGCCGGTGAGCCCACCGGCCACGGCCACGGCCGGTACCCCGTACCCGAGCGCCAGCGCGGCGGCGTGCAGGGCGTTGCTGACGTTGTGCGTACCGACCGGCCGGATCACGTCCGCGGCCACCAGGGCCGCGCCGGAGCGGTCCACCAGCATCCCGTCGACCACGCCCAACTGGCCGGCCGCGGGTACACCGGTGGTCACCCCGATGCCGTCCGGCGGCAGCAGCGCGGCGACGCGTGGATCGTCCACATTGCCCACCGCGATCCCGCCCGCGGCCCGCCAGATCCGGGTCTTGGCATCCGTGTACGCGTCGAACGTGCCGTGCCAGTCGAGGTGGTCGTCGGCGAGGTTGAGCAGTGCCCCGCCCTCCGGGGCCAGGTCGCGGGACCAGTGCAGCTGGAAGCTGGACAGCTCGACGGCGAGCACGTCGTACGAGGAGCGGTCGGCCGAGACCGGGACCAGCGGCGTACCGATGTTGCCCAGCGCGTCGCTGCGCAGGCCCGCCGCCCGCAGGATCGCGGCGAGCATCGTGGTGGTCGTGGTCTTGCCGTTGGTACCCGTGATGGCGAGCCACGGTGGCGCGTCCGGCCCGCGCAGCCGCCAGGCCAGCTCGGGTTCGCTGTAGACGTCGAGCCCGGCGCCGACGGCCGCGGCCGCGAGCGGGTGGTGCGGGGCGAACCCCGGCGAGACCACCACGTCGTCCACAGTAGACAGATCCGGCAGGGCGTCGCCGATCAGGACGCGCGCCCCGGCCGCGGCCAGCTCCTCGGTGCGGGCCGACGGGGTCCGGTCCACCACGGTCAGCTCGGCGCCCAGGTCCAGCAGCACCCGCGCCGCCGCCGCGCCGGCCACCGCGGCGCCGGCCACCAGCACCCGCCGCCCCCGGTAGCTCTGCACGGTCAGCCCACGACCCGCAGGAAGTCGCCGTAGAACAGGCCCAGCCCGACCGCGACCCCGATCCCGGCGATGATCCAGAAGCGGATCACGATGTTGACCTCGCTCCACCCGGCCAGCTCGAAGTGGTGCTGCAGCGGGGCCATCCGGAACACCCGCTTGCGGGTGGTCTTGTACGACACCCGCTGGATGATCACGGACGAGGTGATGATGACGAACAGCAGCCCGATGACCGGCAGCAGCAGCAGCGTCCGGGTCGCCATGGCCATGCCGGCGATCAGCCCGCCGAGCGCCATCGACCCGGTGTCCCCCATGAAGATCCGGGCCGGCGCGGCGTTCCACCACAGGAAGCCGAGGCAGGCACCGGCCGCGGCGGCCGCGATCAGCGCGATCTCCAGCGGGTCGCGCACCTGGTAGCAGTAGTCGAAGTTCACGCTGCGCACGTAGTCGAGGTCGCCGCACCAGTGCCGGTACTGCCAGAAGCCCATCAGCAGGTACGACCCGCACACCATGATGGACGCGCCGGTGGCCAGCCCGTCGAGCCCGTCGGTGAGGTTCACCGCGTTGGTGGTCGCGACGACCACGACGATGAACAGCACGACCGCGCCGACCTTGGTCAGGTCGATCCACTCGACGTCGCGGACGAACGAGACGGCCGTACTTCCGACGGTCTCCCCGTTGGTGCTCGGGAAGTACAGCGCGACGATCCCGAACGCCGCCCCGACCACGAGCTGGCCGAGCAGCTTGCCCCGTTCGGTGAGCCCGAGACTGTTGCGCCGGCGCACCTTGAGGAAGTCGTCCAGGAAGCCGACCGCGCCGCAGAACACCATCAGGCCCAGCAGCACCAGCGCGGTGATCGTCGGCCCGATCTGGGCGATCTGGCGCTCCGGCAACGTGGTGAGCACCAGGTGCCCGGCGACGTACGCGACCAGCGTGCCCACGATGAAGACCACCCCGCCCATGGTCGGGGTGCCCTTCTTCACCATGTGCATCTGCGGTCCGTCGATCCGGATCGGCTGGCCGGCCTTGAGCCGGGTGAACGCCCCGATCGCCACCGGCGTCCCGAACAGGGCCACCAGGAACGCGGCCGCCGCCGCGATGATCACCGATCTCATGGGCCGACCTCGCGGAGGAAGTCGGCGACGTCCCAGGTGCGGTACCGCGAGCCCTTCACCAGCACCACGTCACCGGGGCGAAGGGCACCGCGCAGGAGCGCGATCGCGGCCTCCTGATCGGTAGCGAGCACCGACTCTCCCTCCCACGTCGCCACCGCCGCCGCGCCGTCCCTGATCGGCGCGGCCGCCTGCCCGACCACGATCAGGAGTCCGACGCCGAGTTGCGCCGCGAGCTGCCCGACCTCTTCGTGTCCCCCGCGTTCGAACTCGCCGAGCTCGGCGAGGTAGCCGAGCACCGCGACCGTCCGCCGCTCCCGGCCCATCGCGGCGAGCGCGTGCAGGGCCGCCGCCGCTGACGCCGGGTTGGCGTTGTACGAGTCGTCGATCACCGTGACACCGTCAGCACGATCGAAAACATCCATCCTTCGGCTGGAGACCAGCCGAAGATCGCCCAGGGCCGCCGGCAGCTCGTTGTCCGGCATGCCCAGCTCGCGGGCGACCGCCGCGGTCGCCAGCGAGTTGCCGACCTGGTGCCGGCCGGGCAGGCCGAGCCGAACCGGTCCGCGGAAACCCGACATGATCAACGTGTACGACGCCCGCCCGCGATCATCGAGCGTCACGTCCTCGGCACGGACCGTCGCGTCCGGGGTCTCTCCGGCGAGCACCACCCGGGCCCCGGTGCGCTCGGACATCGCCCGTACCCGCGGGTCGTCGGCGTTGAGCACGGCCACCCCGTCCGGCGGCAGCGACTCGATCAGCTCGGCCTTGGCCCGGGCGATCGTGTCCACCGAGCCGAACTCGCCGATGTGCGCGAACCCGACGTTGAGCACCACCCCGATCCGCGGCGGGGCGATCTCCGCGAGGTACTTGAGGTGGCCCAGCCCGCGCGCCCCCATCTCCAGGATCAGGAACCGGGTCGCGGCGCCGGCCTGCAGCACCGTGTACGGGAAGCCCAGCTCGTTGTTGAGCGAGCCGGGTGGGGCGACCGTCGGCCCGACCCGGCTGGCCAGCTGCGCGATGAGGTCCTTGGTGGTGGTCTTGCCGGACGATCCGGTCAGGCCCACGATCGTCAGCTCCGGCAGCCGGTCCACCAGGGTACGGGCCAGCCGGCCGAGCGCCTGCAACTGGTCGTCGACGACCACGGTCGGTACGCCGTCGAGCTGCCGCGAACCGAGTACCGCCACGGCACCGGCGGCCATCGCCTCGTCGGCGAAGTCGTGTCCGTCCACAGTAGACCCGTCGAACGCCACGAACAGCCCGCCCGGGCGCAGCTTGCGGGAGTCGTACTCGACCGGGCCGGTCACCCGTACCGCCGGATCCGCGTGCAGCGTGCCCGAGACGATCGTGGCGATCTCGGCCAGCGTCATCGGGATCATGCGTCTCCTCCGAACCGGGCGGTCAGCGCGGCGGCCAGCTCGGCCCGGTCGTCGAACGGGGTGACCTGCGCGCCGATCTCCTGGGTCCGTTCGTGCCCCTTGCCGAGGACGGCCACGACGTCGCCGGGGCGGGCCCGCGCGACCGCCGCCCCGATCGCATCCCGCCGGCCGGGAACCTCCACGGCGGACCCGGAGTGGGCGACCACCCCGGCGAGCACCGCGGCCCGGATCCGGGCCGGATCCTCGGTCCGCGGGTTGTCGTCCGTGACGATCACGAGCTCGGCGCCCTGCGCGGCCGCCTCGCCCATCATCGGCCGCTTGCCCCGGTCCCGGTCTCCGCCCGCGCCCAGGACGCAGATGAGCCGGCCCACGGTCACCTCGCGGAGCGCGCGCAGCGCCGCGGCCACCGCGTCCGGGGTGTGCGCGAAGTCGACGAACCCCGCCACCGGCCCGGGTGCGCTCACCCGTTCCAGCCGGCCGGGTACCCCGGGACAGGCCGCGATGCCCTTGGCCGCGACGCCGGCGTCGATCCCGGCCGCGACCAGGCAGCCGAGCGCCAGCATCGCGTTGGCGAGGTTGTGCCGGCCCGGGATGGCGACCGCACTGTCGAGCCGTACCCCGTCCGGGCCGACGGCCGTGAACCGGGTGCCCTCGACTCCACCGTGGACGCCGACCGCGTACCAGGTCGCGTCCTGGTCGCCGGCCGCGGAGACGGTCACCGTCGCCGGCCGGCACAGCCCGGCCAGGGCCGGATCGTCCGCGTTGACCACCTCGGCCGCGCACCTGCCGTCGAAGAGCAGCGCCTTGGCCGCGAAGTAGTCCGCGGCCGTGCCGTGGAAGTCGAGGTGGTCGACCCCGACGTTGGTGAACGCGCCGACCGCGAACCGGGTACCGGAGGCCCGGCCGAGCGCCAGGGCATGGCTGGACACCTCCATCACCACCGAGGTGATCCCGCGTTCGAGCGCCACCGCGAAGAGCGCCTGCAGGTCGGTCGCCTCGGGGGTGGTCCGCACGCTGTCCAGCACGGTCTCGCCGAGCCGGGTCTCCACCGTCCCGATCAACGCGGTCCGGTGCCCGGCCGCCCGCAGGCCGGACTCGACCAGGTACGCCGTCGAGGTCTTGCCCGCGGTACCGGTGATCCCGATGACGGTCAGCCGCGCGGTCGGGTCGCCGTAGATCCGCGCGGCGATGCCACCCAGCTCGGCCCGCGGATCGGGGACGACCAGCGCGGGCAGCCCGGCCCCGGCGGCGGCCGGGGCGCCGGCCGGGTCGGTGAGCACGGCGCGGGCGCCGGCGCGGGCCGCCTCCGCGACGAACTCGGCGCCGTGCCGGCGCGCGCCGGGCAGGGCCGCGTAGAGGTCGCCGGGCTGCACCTCGGCGCTCGCGTGGGTGACCCCCGTCACAAGTGCCTCGCCGGTGGACGCACCCAGGTTGCTCAGCGGCAGCGGGCGCACGGTGCGGGGACGCGGATAACCGGGCACGGCGTCAGACCTTACCCGCCGGACACCGGTGGTCGAGCCGGCTCACCCCTCGATCACGAATTTCGGCGGCGCCACACCGGTCGGCGGCACCCGGTAGTGCAGCAGGGTGAACTCCATCATCTCGCGGAAGGCCGGACCGGCGACCACGCCACCGCCACCACCGGGCGTGTGCGCGAAGACCGCGATCACGTACCGCGGAGCGTCCGCCGGCGCCATGCCGATGAACGACGCGACCTCGCCCGGCATGTACCGGCCGTTCTGCACCCGCGACCCGGTACCGGTCTTGCCCGCCACCCGGTAGCCCGGCACCGCGGCGCCCCGCCCGGTCGCGCCGGGGACGGTCACCACGGCCTCGAGCATCTGGCGCAGCGCGGCCGCGTTCTCCTCGCTGAGCACCTGCCGGGTCTGCGGGGCCGGGGCCGGTACCCGCGTACCGTCCGGCTCGATCGTCTCGTGCACCAGGTGCGGGCGGACCCAGAGACCGCCGTTGGCGATCGTCGCGTACACCTGCGCCATCTGCATCGGGGTGACCGCCACGCTGTGCCCGACCGGGATCGAGCCGTGCGACGACCCGCTCCACTCGTCCGGCGGCAGCAGCTGGCCGTGCGCCTCCCCCGGCAGGCCGACGCCGGTCGGCTCGCCGAGCCCGAAGAGCCGCTGGTACTCGTACAACGTCGGCGGGCTCAGCTGCTCGGCCAGCTTGATCGTGCCGACGTTGGACGAGTACGCCAGGATGCCCGGCAGCGACAGCCTGGTGCCCGGCGGGAGCCAGTGGGTGTCCCGGAAGATCCGGTCGCCCTTGCGGATCGTCGGCGTGATCGGCACCATGCTGGCCGGCGTGACCACGCCCTCCTGCAGCGCGGCAGCCAGCACGATCGCCTTGTGCACCGAGCCCGGGTCGACCACCACCCCGGTACAGGCGTCGCCGCGCAGCTCGGCGGCGGTCCGGAACGGGTCGGCCGCGTCGTACGCCGGGTAGCTCGCGTCCGCGAGCACCTCCCCGGTCCTGATGTCCAGCACGACCGCGCAGCCCAGACTGCCGGAGACCTGCCGCATCCGCTTGGCGAGCACCTGCTGGACGACGTACTGCAGATCGCGGTCGATGGTCAGCCGCAGCGAGCTGCCCGGCTGGGCCGGGGTCTCCCGCAGGTACCCGCCCGGGATCTCGGTGGCCAGGTCACCCAGGCCGATCTCGAAGACCCGTTCGCCGTTGACGCCGTAGAGCAGCTCGTCGTAGCGCGCCTCCAGACCCTCCAGGCCGTGCAGCTCCTCACCGACGAAGCCGAGCAGGTTGGCGGCGAGGTCATGCCCGGGTACGTCCCGGCGCTCGTCGCGCCGTACGCCGATGCCCTTGATGTTCAGGGCGGTGACCGCGTCGCCGACGCGGATGTCGACACCCCGGGCGAGCCACTCGAACCGGGACGGGCCGCCGCCCGGCCGGTCGTGCTCGCGCAGTCGCGGCAGCAGCTCGCTGGGCGGGATGCCGAGCAGTGGGGAGAGCCGGGCGGCGGTCTGCTCCGGGTTGTCGATCATCGTCGGGTCCGCGTACACGTACCGGGCCTCGACGCTGTGCGCCAGGACCGCGCCGCCCCGGTCATAGATCGTCCCGCGCGGCGCGGCGAGGACCACCCGGTGCAGCCGGTCGGCCAGGCCCTCCGCCGCGTACGCGGCCGCGTCGGTCACCTGCAGCTGGACCAGGCGCAGCCCGATGACCGCGAACAGCGCGAACACCACGAGCGTGGCGATCCGCAGCCGCCGCGCCGGGTCACCCAGCCGGGGCGGGCGCGCCGGCTTGCCGGCCGGTCGCTTCGGCGGAGGGCGGCGCCGGTAAGCCGACCGCGCGGGTACCCGCGCGGTCGGCTTACCGGCGGCCGGCCCCCCCTTCGGCTGCGCCTTGCGCGGCGCCTTGGCCGGCGCCTTGGCAAGCGCCTTGGCCGGCGCCTTGGCCGGCGCCTTGGCCGGCGCGGGCTTCGGTTGCGCCCTCGCCGTGGGCGTGCTCGTCCGGCCGCCGGCCACGACGTCGAGCGCCGGCCGGAACGGGTCGGCCGAGGCTCCCTCCCGCACCGTGCGCCCGCGCGGCGTGTACCGGCGCGCCTCGGAGAGCCCGCGCCGCATCGGTACGACCGTCGGCTGGGTCTCCGGCTGGACGCCCGGCTTGGCTGGGCCGCGCCGCGGCGAGCGGGACGCCATGCCTCACCGCCCGCCGGTCGCCGGCTGGCTCGTCGTGCCCGGTTCGCCGGTCGCCGGCTGCGGCATCTCGAACACCCGCCCGTCGGGTAGGCGAAGGTACGCCGGCTTGCCGGAGGGCACCAGGCCGAGCCGCCGGGCCGCCGCCTCCAGGCTGCCCGATGACCCCTGCTCGGCCAGATCCTGCGCGAGCTGCTGCTCCTGCAGGTCGAGCTGGATCTGGTGCCGCTGCAGGTCGGCGAGACGGAAGGCGTTCTCGTTGATCTTCGTGTTGAGCATCAGGATGCCCAGCACGCCACCGATCACCAGGACGAGGACGAGCAGCACGAACGGTGCCCGTGGCGTCAGCACCGGCGGTGGCGGAGCCACCCGGAGCTTGCGGTGGTCGGTCGACCGGTCCGGTTGTGGTTGCGGCACGAGGGCTGCGGTGCCCTCCACCGGAAACTGCGCCGCGGTCCGGCCCCCCGATCGCGGTGCCTTGATATTAAGGGCGGTCATCGCTCCTCTCCCGACTTGTCGCGCCGCGGGGCTGGCCCGCGCGGCTGGTGTAGTGCCTTGACCCTGCGCTTCGGCCGTTCGCGGGCGGCCTCGGCCGGGTTGAGGCCCGGGTTGAGGCCCGGGTTGATCCGTTCGGCGGCGCGCAGCCGTACCGAGGCGGCCCGCGGGTTCGCCGCGACTTCGGCCTGGCCCGGCAGCTCCGCGCCGCGGGTGAGCAGGCGCAGCGTCGGCCCGGTGCCGGGCAGCTCGACCGGGAGGTCGACCGGCGCGGACGAGCGGGCGCGTACCGCCATCGCCTGCTTGACGATGCGGTCCTCCAGCGAGTGGTACGACAGGACGACGACCCGCCCGCCCGGGCGCAGCGCGTCCAGCGCCGCCGGTACCGCTCGCTCTAATGTAGACAGTTCGGCGTTGACCTCGATGCGCAGCGCCTGGAACGTGCGCTTGGCCGGGTGGCCACCGGTCCGCCGGGCCGGCGCCGGGATCGCGTCGCGCACCAGCTCGGCCAGGCGCGCGGACGAGGTGATCGGCGCCTTGCTCCGCTGCCGCACGATCGCGGCGGCGATCCGGCCGGCGAACCGCTCCTCCCCGTACTCGTGGAGGATCCGGCGGAGTTCGGTGGCGCTGTATGTGTTGACGACCTCCGCGGCGGTGATGCCGCGGGTCTGGTCCATCCGCATGTCCAGCGGCGCGTCCCGGGCGTAGGAGAACCCGCGCTCGGCGGCGTCGAGCTGCATCGAGGAGACGCCGAGGTCGAACAGCGCCCCGTCCACCTCGGCGAGGCCGAGCCGGTCCAGCACCGCGGGCAGCTCGTCGTAGACCGCGTGCACCAGGTGCGTGCGGTCCGCGTACGGGGCGAGCCGCTCGCCGGCCCGGCGCAGCGCCTCCGGGTCGCGGTCCAGGCCGACGAGCTGGACCTGCGGGTGGGCGGCGAGCACCGCCTCGGCGTGGCCGCCGAGCCCCAGGGTCGCGTCGACGTGTACGGCTTCGGGCGTGGCGAGGGCCGGGGCGAGCAACTGCAGGCAGCGCTCGAGCAGCACCGGTACGTGCTCCCCCATCTGCGACCCCCTCGCCGGTAAACAAACGCCGCTCGTCGTACCGCCAGATCCCCATCCGCTCCGGCTTCTGGCATCGGGGAAGTGATGCCAGAGGCCAAGGCGGGTGGAGATCTCGCGGTACGGCGGGCGGCCGGTGGTTCCGCTTCCGAGCCGTCACGGCGTTCGCGGCGCTGTGACGGCGCGGGGACTACATGCCGCCGGGCAGCACCCCCTCCTCGATGTCCGCGAAGTCGTCCTCGCTCTCCGCGAGGTACGTCTCCCACGCCTGCCGATCCCAGATCTCCACCCGGCTGCTCGCCCCGATCACGACGAGTTCGCGGTCGAGCCCGGCGTACTCCCGCAGGTGGCCCGGGATGGTGACCCGGCCCTGCTTGTCGGGCACCTCGTCGTGTGCGCTGGCGAAGAAGACCCGGCTGTAGGCCCGGGCGGCCTTGTGTGTCATCGGTTGTTCCCGGAGCTGGTCCGCGATCCGCTGGAACTCGGGTGCGGGGAACACGTACAGGCAGCGCTCCTGCCCTTTGGTGATCACGACACCTCCCGCCAGCTCGTCCCGGAATTTGGCCGGAAGGATCAACCGTCCCTTGTCGTCCAGGCGGGGAGTGTGCGTGCCCAGAAACACGACACCACCCCCCTCAACCGGATTCCCCCCAGGGACGGCGGGACCCCCCGGTCCTGCCACTGCGCCCCACTGTACTCCACTTTCCTCCACCCGCAATGGAAAACGAGCCGATCTCTGGGAGCTTGACTCGTATCCGCCCAGCTCAAGCCGAGTGGAGGCGGGTGGAGGGATAGCCAGGGCTGTCCAGTCCGCCATCTGACACGACCGCCATACCTGGCAAACCGCGCTCTCGGGCCCTCTCGGGGCGGTTCACCCGCCGTCGTGGAGCGATGTGGAGAGCGCCAGGTCGAGGGCGGCCCGGGCGGCGTCCCCGGACCAGCGGCTCGCGAACGCGTCCACCAGCCGCCAGCCCGCGCGGCGCAGCTCGCGCTGCCGGGCGAGATGGGCGTCGGGACCCTCCGGGTGTACCGCGCAGATCAGCCCGCGAGCCTGCGCTCCCTCCCCCACGCACAGGTCGACGGTCCACCGGCCGACCGGGTAGTCCGGCCGGACCACCACGCCGGCCCGCCGCAGCTCCTCGGCCAGCGCCCCGGCCCACCCCACCGGCCCGGCGCCGGAGGCCGCCGGCACCGGCGCGGGCCCCGACTCGCTGTACTCCAGGTAGTCCGCGATCAGCTCCGGCGCGTCGGAACCCAGCGAGGTCACCACGATCATCTTCCGCCGGGCCCGGGTCACCATCACGTTGAACAGCGCGGGATCCGCCGCGAACCGGTGCCGGCCCGGCCCGTCGGCGTCGACCACGCCGAGCGAGGCGACCACGGTCTCCGCCTCGCTGCCCTGGAACGCGTGCACCGTGCCGACCCGCAGCCCGTACCGTTCGATGTCGTCCACCGGGTACGCGGCCAGCAACCCGGACTCCAGCGCATCCGCCTGCGCCCGGAACGGCGTGACCACGCCGATCCCGACCGCCCCGGAGGAGACCAGCTCCTGTACCACCCGGAGCACCTCGGTGACCTCGGCCCGGTTCACCCCGTCGGTGACCGTGGCGCCGGCGACCCGTACCACGTCGATCACGTCGGTCGCGTCGTTGCTCGGGTGCCGCGTCGCCACCCCGATCCGCTGGTGGTAGAACCGCTTCGCGGAGAACTCGATGAGATGCGGCGCGCTGCGGTAGTGCTCGTCCAGCCAGATCACCGGGGCCGCGCCGGCCGCCAGGTCGAACGCGCTGACCCGCCGGACGTCGACCCGGTCGTCCAGCCCGTACCTGCGCAGCGTCGATGCCACGTCGACGTCCGCCACGAACGAGACGAACCGCAGCTGCCGCGGGTCCCCGACCACCATGGCCCGCCGCGCCCGGGCCAGCACCGGCGCCGCCCGTACCTGGTCGATGTGCGACGCCTCGTCGAGGATCACCAGGTCGAACAGGCCCGGCGTGGCGGGCAGCAGATCCTCGACGTCGCCGACCGTACCGATCCACAGTGGAACCGCGCGGACCAGGTCCGCCCCGGCGAGCCCGGCCAGGATCTCGCGCCGCCGGGCCCGCCCGGACCGCAGCGCGGTCACCAGCCCGGCCGCGCTGCGCCGCCCCGGTCCGGTCCAGCGGTGCTCGGCCCGGGCCCGGCTCCGCATCAGCGCCCCGACCGCCGCCGCCAGCACCTCGTCCGCCGAGGCCAGGGCCGCCCAGCTCGCCTCGAGGTCCGTCCCGCCGGTCGCGGCGAGCCGGGCCACCGCCTGCCCGGCCGCGGCCGCGTCCGCGGCCGCCAGTAACCGGTCCGGGCTCACCGGCCCGGCCACGCCGGTGGTACGCCGCAACCGCGCGACCCGCCGGCCGTGCCAGAACCGCCGCCACCACCCGGCGGGCCGTACCGGCAGCGCGTCGGCCAGCTCCCGTACCGCGGAGAGGTCGGCGTCCGGCTCGAAGACGGTCGGCAGCTCCGCGGCGAGCGCCGGGATCAGCGGCTCCCACCGGCCGAGCGTCGCGGCCTTCACCTCCACGTCGAGCGCGGCCCGGATGCCGGACTCCAGCAGGCGTACCCGGTCCCGCGCCGCCACCGCCTCGGCGTGCCGCGCGGCGACGGCCGAGCGGTCCACGCCGCTGGCCGTACCGATGCCCGCGGAGAGCGCGGCGCGCCGCTCGGAGTCGCCGAACAGCACCGGTACCGGCCCGGGATAGCGCGCGGCCAGGTCACCCAACACGTCCGCGGCGTGCGGTGACTGCGTCGCCACCAGCACCGAGCCGCCCGAGTCCACAGTGGACATCGCGGCCGCGACGACGGCGTGGCTCTTGCCGTTACCGGGCGGGCCGGAGACCACGACCACCCGGTCGCGGACCGCCCGGTGGACCACGTCCCACTGCGCCGCGTTCAGCGGCAGCGGCGAGAGCAGCTCGGCCGGGTCGCCCGCCACGACGTCCGCGGGCCTCAACCCGTACACCGCGGCCAGCGCGGTGTCGTCGAGCCCGGCCCGGCCGGACCAGTTGAGCAGCGCGTCCCGCATCGCCGCGCTGTACCGGTCGCGTACCGGATAGACGGCCGCGGCCCGCACGACGACCAGCCCGTCCTTCGGTACCTCACGCTTGTGCTGCACCACGGAGGTCACCGGCAGTCCGGCCGCCTCGGCCGCCAGGCGGAGCCAGGCCGGCGTCTCCGGGTCGGCGAGCCAGCCCCGCCCGGCGAGCCCGGGCGCCGACTCCAGCCGGGCCGCGACCGCCGGATCCCCGATCAGCGGGGTCAGCTCGAGGTCGCCGGCCTCGACGATCCGGTGCCCGGTCAGCGTGCGCTCGAGCCGTACCGGCTGGGAGAGCAACGGCACCAGGACGGTACGCACCTTGCCGTCCAACTCGGCGCGACCGGCCACCAGTCCCCAACCGCAGCGCAGCAACCGCTCGTCCCGGTGCAGCGCGTCGAGGGCGGCGAGCCGGACGACCGTCCCGCCGTGCAGCGTCTCGTGCGGATCCGGCACCCAGGCGAACGGCTGGTCACCCCGGGCCACGTTCCAGGACCGGGTACCGCCGCTCGGGGCCAGATCGGCGAGGGCCTCGAGGATGTCGGCCGCGGTGGGAGTCATCGCCGATCACGGTAACGGTCGGATCAACGGCGGTGCATCGTCGCGGGTCACCGCGGGGAGGCAAACGTCCGTACGATCCCCTCACACAGCTCACCGGGGAGGACGGGGTAAGCATGAGGCTGCGACACAGAATGGTGGTGCTCGGCGCCGGCGTTCTCGCCACCGCGGCGATCGGCGCATCTACCGGCGCTGATGCCGCCGAGGGCGACATCCTGCTGGCCGGCGGCCCGACGGCGATCGCCAACTCGTACATCGTCGTCTTGAACGACGCGTCGGTGACCGGTGACGGTGTCGCGAGCCGGGCCCGCGCCCTGGCCGGCAAGCACCGTGGGACGATCGGGCGGACCTTCCGCCACGCGCTGCGCGGCTTCGAGGCGCGGCTGACCGAGACGGCCGCCCGGCGGCTCGCGGCGGAACCGTCGGTACGGTACGTGCAGCAGAACCACACGGTCAGCATCAACGCCACCCAGGCACCGACGCCGTCCTGGGGTCTGGACCGCATCGACCAGCGCAACCTGCCGCTGAACAACTCGTATACCTACCCGAACACGGCAAGCAACGTACGGGTGTACATCCTCGACACCGGCATCCGCTTCACCCACCAGGACTTCGGCGGCCGGGCCATCTCGGGCATCGACACGGTGAACAACGACAACGACGCCTCCGACTGCCACGGTCACGGCACCCACGTGGCCGGCACGGCCGGCGGTACGTCGTTCGGCGTCGCCAAGGGTGTCACGCTCGTCGCTGTCCGCGTCCTGGACTGCAGCGGCAACGGCACGTTCGCGGGCGTCATCGCCGGCATCGACTGGGTGACCGGCGACCACGACCCGGGTGAGCTGGCCGTGGCGAACATGAGCCTCGGCGGCCCGGTCGACCAGGCCATCAACACCGCGGTGACGAACTCGATCGCGGACGGTGTGCCATACGCGGTCGCCGGCGGCAACGAGCTGATGGACGCGTGCAACCGTTCGCCGGCGAGCACCCCCAACGCGATCACCGTGGGCGCGACGACCACGACCGACTCGCGCGACACGTCGTACTCGAACTTCGGCCCGTGCCTGGACATCTTCGCCCCGGGCACCGGCATCACCTCGGCGTGGGTCACCAGCGACACCGCGACGAACACCATCAGCGGTACCTCCATGGCCACCCCGCACGTGGCCGGGGCGGCCGCGATGGTGCTCTCGGTGAACCCGTCGTTCACCCCGCAGCAGATCCGCGACAAGCTGGTCAACGACGCCACCCCCGGGGTCGTCACCAACCCGGGCACCGGCTCGCCCAACCGGCTGCTGTTCATCGGCAACATCACCCAACCGGCGCAGGACTTCTCGATCGCGGTCTCGCCCACCTCCGGCGCGGTCAACCCCGGTGGCTCGGTCTCCGCCACGGTCGGCACCACGACCACGGTCGGCGCCCCGCAGACCGTGAACCTCTCCGCCAGCGGCCTGCCGGCCGGCGCCACGGCGGTCTTCAGCCCGGCGTCGCTCACCTCCGGCGGCTCGTCGTCGCTGACGATCAGCACCACGAGCGGCATCGTGCCGGGCATCTACCCGGTCACCATCACCGGCACCGGGACCGCCACCACCCAGATCACGCAGTTCACGCTGACCGTGAACGGGCCGCCCGGCTGCTCGCAGACGAACCCGACCGACGTGACGATCCCCGACCTGGCCACGGTGGAGAGCACGGTCCTCGTCACCGGCTGCGCGGGCAACGCCAGCGCATCCAGCACGGTCGAGGTGCACATCGTGCACACCTACCGCGGTGACCTGGTGGTCACCCTGATCGCCCCGGACGGCAGCGGGTACGTACTGCACAACCGGTCCGGCGGCAGCGCCGACAACATCGACCAGACGTACACGGTGAACCTGTCGAGCGAGGCGGCGAACGGCGTCTGGCGGCTGCAGGTCCGCGACGCCGCGCCGGCCGACGTCGGGTTCCTCAACTCGTGGACGCTGACCCTCGCCGGTGGCGCGCCGACCTGCACCGGTACCAACGGCACCAACGTGACGATCCCGGACCTGTCCACGGTCGAGAGCAGCATCACGATCGCGGGTTGCCCGGGCAACGCGAGCACGGCGAGCACGGTCGAGGTACACATCCTGCACACGTACTCGGGCGACCTGATCGTCAGCCTGGTCGCGCCGGACGGCAGCAGCTACGTACTGCACAACCGGGCCGGTGGCAGCACCGACAACATCCACCGGACGTTCACCGTCAACCTGTCCAGCGAGGCACGCAACGGAGTCTGGCGGCTGCGGGCACAGGACGCCGCCGCCCTGGACACCGGGTTCATCGACAGTTGGACCCTGACCCTCTGAATCCCGACAACCCGGTTCCGCCTCACATTGATGTTGGTCGATCTATAGCATTCTGAAGGCTTTCATTTGCTGCAGGTCGGCCAACGTCGACCAACGCGGGGCGCCGTTCCCGTCCGGTCGACCGCCTGGCGTACCCTCGCTGCGTGACTCAACCGGAGCACCGGCTGCCGCTGCGGACGAAGCTCGCCACGACCGTGTCGAAGGGCGCGGCGGCGCTGTCGCGCGCGACCGGCCGCGGGGACGGTTCGGTCATCGGGGGACGCATCGGGCTCATGATCGACCCGAACCTCCTCGCGAACCTCGCCGCCGGCCGGCACGTCGCGCTCGTCTCCGGCACCAACGGCAAGACCACCACCACCCGGCTCACCGCGGCCGCGCTCGGCGTGCTCGGCGAGGTCGCCACGAACTCGCTCGGCGCCAACATGCCCACCGGCCACACCTCGGCGCTGGCCAAGGCGGGCCGGACCCCGTACGCGGTGCTGGAGGTCGACGAGCACTACCTCGCCCAGGTCCTCGCCGCCACCCGGCCGGTCGCGGTCGCCCTGCTGAACCTCAGCCGTGACCAGCTCGACCGGGCCAAGGAGGTGGCGATGATGGCGCAGCTGTGGCGCGACGCGCTCGCCGCCCACCCCGAGGTGCACGTGGTCGCCAACGCGGACGACCCGATGGTCGTCTGGGCCGCGCGCGACGCCACGGTCACCTGGGTCGCCGCCGGCCAGCGCTGGCACGACGACTCCTGGGTCTGCCCGGAGTGCGGCTCGCACATCGAGCGCTCCGGACCGAGCGAGTGGTGGTGCACCGGCTGCACGCTGCGCCGGCCGGCTCCACAGTGGACAATCAAGGACGGGTCGGTGGTCGACCCGGCGGGCGGGCCGCACCCGGTGAGGCTGCAGCTACCGGGCCGCGTCAACCTGGCCAACGCGGCCACCGCGCTCGCCGTCGCGGCTCATTTCGGGGTACGGGTACCGGACGCGCTCCCCCGCCTCGCGCAGGTGACGTCGATCGCCGGCCGGTACGCCACGGTCGTCCGCGGCGGCCGGACGATCCGGCTGCTGCTCGCCAAGAACCCGGCCGGCTGGCTGGAAGCGTTCGACATGGCCGAGGAGGCGCCGACCCTACTCGCCATCAACGCCCGCGACCCGGACGGCCTCGACACGTCCTGGCTGTTCGACGTGGACTTCGGCGCGCTGCGCGGCCGTCAGGTGCTCATCACCGGCGACCGGGCGTACGACCTCGCGGTCCGGCTGGAGGTCAACGGCGTCCCGTTCGCACACGTACGCTCGTTCGGCGAGGGCGTGGACGCGGTACCGCCCGGCCGGCTGGAGGTCATCGCGAACTACACCGCGTTCCAGGACATCAGGGCGGAGCTGGACCGTGTCAACTGAGGCGCTACGGATCGTCTGGCTCTATCCGGACCTGCTCTCGACCTACGGCGACCGGGGCAACCTGCTGATCCTGGCGCACCGGGCGGCCCGGCGCGGCATCGGGGTGGAGCCGGTCGAGATCCGCTCGGACCAGGTGGTACCGGACTCGGCCGACATCTACCTGGTCGGCGGCGGCGAGGACGGTCCGCAGGCACTGGCCGCGCAGCGGCTGATCGCCGACGGCGGCCTGCACCGCGCGGTCGGCCGGCGGGCGGTCGTCTTCGCGGTCTGCGCCGGCTACCAACTGATGGGTACGTCGTTCTTCGCCAAGGGCGCCAAGTGCGGCGGGCTGGACTTGCTCGACGTGGTCTCCGACCGCGGCCCGACCCGTGCGGTCGGCGAGCTGGCCGGCGAGATCGATCCCCGGCTCGGACTCCCCGCGCTGACCGGCTTCGAGAACCACGGCGGGCGTACCCACGTGGGCCCGGGCGCCGTCCCGCTGGCCCGGGTGACGGTCGGTGTCGGCAACGACGGCACGACCGAGGGCGCCTGGCAGGGCACGATCCTCGGCACGTACGCCCACGGCCCGGCCCTGTCCCGCAACCCGGCCGTGGCGGACCTGTTGCTGCGCTGGGCGACCGGCGACGGGACCCTCCCGCCGCTGGACGACACCTGGCCGGACCGGCTGCGCGCCGAGCGCCTGTCCGCGGTCGGCTGAGCCTGATGCCGTTCGGTCTGGTCGGCTACGCGTACGGCACGACCGCCGCGCGGCCGGCCCACTACCTCGCCGGCACCGCGGTCGTCGCACCGTCCAGTGTGGACTCCGTGGCGCTGGTCCCGGCCGCGATCGGGCTGCTCGTCAGCGCGGCCGCCGCCCTCTACCGGCGGGCTACCGGCAACCGAGGTTCAACCGGCACCCGGCGCAGTCCCCGAGCGCTGATCGACACCACGAACGGTCCGTGCGCCCGCATCGCCATGCGGACGATCTGCTCTTCGTAGGCGAGGAACCGCGCGGCGATGTCCGGTCCGGTGATGTTGGCGTTGGCAACGCCGAAGACCCGCGCGTCGCACCGAAAAACCGTCTCCGCCTCGATCTCGTTGCGCGCGATCGCGAGGTCCTCGCACAGGATCAGCCGCTCGCTCGCGAGCGCCTGCATCAGCCCGAGATGCTCCTCGAGCCATGTGATCGCGGGCCGGATCCGCTGTACGGGTACCCCGGCCGCCTTGAACGCCAGCAGCGTGTACGCCTCCGCCAGACCGACGAATGGAACGATCGCACGCGATCCCGGTCGGCGGGCGGCGGTCGTCACGAGGGGCCGTGCCACGATCTGCCGGCCGTCGGCCCGCTTGACGCTGTAGCCGACGGCCCAGTTCCGCAACGTCGTCGCCGGGACGGTCAGCACGCGGGCCGCCTCTGCCACGGAGTAGAGCGGCGTGATCAGGTCCGACCGGGCGGCCGTGCGACACGAGCGGGGCTGTGGCCGGCGGATGGATCACCTATGCTGCCCGCCATGTCCGCCCCACTGCCAGCCGACGCGTCACCGCCGAACTTCGACCCCGCCGCGGCGTATCCGGAGGTCGATGCGGTGCGGCGCGCGCTCCGGGGCGGGGACTGGCCGGCCGTACAACAGATTTTCGCCGGGCAGGGCAGCGACGGCCGGGACGTGCTGACGCGGGCCGCCGGTGAGGTCCGCGAAGCGGAGGGCTTCCTCCGCAGCATGGCGCAGCGTGATCCCACGGACACGCTCGCCGGCACGCTGTGGGCCTCCTGGCTCGTCGAGGCGGGCTGGAAGATCCGGACCGGGTACCGGGCCCAGCATGTCAGCCGCGAGCAGTTCGCCGCATTCCACGACCATCTCCGCCGCGCCGAGCAGGTGCTCATCGACGTGACGGCACGCGAGCCGGGCACGGCGGAGGCCTGGACGCTCCGGATGATGACCGCGCGGGGGCTGGAGCTCGGCCAGGCCGAGGCCCGGCGCCGGTACGACCAGCTCTCCCGGCACGTGCCGCACCACCTGCCCGCCCAGGCACAGCTCCTGCAGCAGCTCTGTCCTAAGTGGAGCGGTACGTTCGAGAAGATGCACTCGTTCGCCCGGGACTGCATGCTGGCCGCGCCGGAGGGCGCGCCCAACGCGATGCTCGTCGCGCAGGGCCACCTCGAACACTGGCTCGACCTGCCCGCCGGCGACGACGAGCGGTACCTGCGCGATCCCCCGGTGTGGCAGGAGATCCAGGAGGCGGCGCAGCGCTCGGTCCGGCATCCGGCGTTCCGGCGGGTACCCGGATGGGTCTGGGCGGAGAACACGTTCGCGGTCGCCTTCAGCCTCGCCGGCGACCACACCTCGGCCGCGGCCAGCTTCGCCGCGATCGGTCACCTGGCAAGCGAGTTCCCGTGGGCGTACCTCGACGATCCGGCCGCGGCGTTCACCCGGTACCGGGACAAGGCACTGGCGAAGGGCACCGCGAAGTGATCCAACACATCGACCTCGACGGCGTGCCGACCCTGCTCGCGCCCACGACCGGCCCGACCCTCGCCGGCCTGACGTTCCGGGTGGGCCGCGCGGACGAGACCCTCGCCCGCGGCGGCGTCACCCACCTGATCGAGCACCTCGCGCTGCACCACCTCGGCATGGCCGACTACCACTTCAACGGCATGACCGGCGCGACCGTGACCACGTTCCACACCGAGGGCTCGCCGGACGACGTCGCGGCGTTCCTGACCGGGGTCTGCGACGCGCTGAGCGACCTGCCGCTCGACCGGCTGGAGATGGAGAAGGAGATCCTCCGGACCGAGGACGCGAACCGGACCCGCTCGGTCACCGAGCCGCTGGCCTTGTGGCGGTACGGCGCCCGCAGCTACGGCATGCTCAGCTACCCCGAGTGGGGGCTGTCGATGCTGGGCCGGGACGAGGTCCGCGCGTGGGCCCGGCGCTACTTCACCAAGGGCAACGTGGTCCTCTGGATCGGCGGTGCCGGCGTACCGCCGGGGTTGCGGCTGCGGCTGCCCGACGGGGACCGGCAGTCGCTGCCGGAGCCGACCTCCGCGCTGCCGACCACGCCCGCGTACTTCGCCGGCTCGACCCGTGCGGTCGCGGTCGAGTCGCTGATCCGGCGGCGGACGGCCGGCGGCGTCTTCGCCGGGGTCCTGGAACGTGTGCTGTTCCGGACCCTGCGGCAGGAGGGCGGGCTGTCCTACACGGTCGCCGCGGTCTACGAGCCGCGCGACTCGACCAGCGCCTCGGTCGTGGCGCTCGTCGACGCGCTGCCGGAGAAGCAGGACGCGGCGCTCGGCGGTTTCGTCGACGTGCTGGCCGCCATGCGGGTCGGCCGCATCGAGCAGTCCGACCTCGACGCGGTGGTCGCCAAGAGCCGGGACGTGCTCGACCATCCGGACGTCCGCACGGGGCGGCTGCCGGCGTACGCGTTCAACATGCTCATCGACTTCGAGAACATCTCGATCGAGCGACTGCGCGACGAGCTGGCCGCGACCACGGTCGAGGATGTGCACGACGTGGCGCGCGAGGCCGCCGAATCGGCCCTGCTGATGGTGCCGGAGGGCCACGACGCTCGGTGGGCGGGCTTCAGCCAGGCGCCGGTCCGCTCCGAGCACGCGGTGACCGGTACCCGGTACCCGTCGCGGGAGTCGGCCGAGGTGGGGCTCGTCGTCGGTCCCGACGGCGCCAGCCTCGTCGCCCCGGACGGGCTCGTCACGGTCCGTTTCGACGACTGCGCCGCGCTGCTCGCCTGGCCCGACGGCGGCCGGGTGATGATCGGCAACGACGCCATCTCGCTGCGGGTTGAGCCGACCCTGTACGCCGTCGACCCGTCGGCACTGTCCACAATAGACCAACGGGTACCGGTGGGGCAGCACGTCGCGATGCCGGCCCGCGATCCGGACGAGATTCCCCGGCCGGTGCCACCGCCCCCGGTGCGCGCGGGCGGGCCGAGCCGCCTGGAGACCTTCACGTTCGCCGTCGTCGGCATCGCCGCGCTGCTCTTCGTCTGCCTCGGCGGGCTGATGACGATGGGCGTGAGCGCCGACGCCGAGGCGCGCGGCGGCGAGTGGGCGGTGGTCGCCACCGTCTGGTTCATCGCCGCCATCCTGATCCTGCCGACCGTGCTCCTCTACCGGCGCCGCGCGGCCGCGCGCGGACAGCGCTAGTCGCAGCCGGCGGGACCCGCGCGGATCGAGCGTCACCCCGTCCCACACGAAAGTCCACCCGCTCGACCACGTCGCGGCCGTCCGGGCCGAGCCGCAGCTGCGCGATCCGCCGGCCGAGCCGGTCCTCGGCGTCCCACGTGTACCGCCACCCAAAACGCCCCCGACGGCTACACGACGACGCTGACCATCCGCCCCGGTACGACGATGACCTTGCGCGGCTCGCCGCCGTTCAGCTGGTCGGCGACGGCGTCCAGCGCGGCGGTGCGCACCGCGTCCTCGGTCGCGTCGGCGGGCACCTCGATCCGGGCGCGGACCTTGCCGTTCACCTGGACCGGGTAGACCACCGACTCCGTCGCCAGCCAGGCCGGGTCGGCGACCGGGAAGTCCACATAGGCCAGTGAGCCGTCGTGGCCCAGCCGCTGCCACAGTTCCTCGGCGATGTGCGGGGCGACCGGCGCCATCATCAGCACCAGCGGCTCCAGCACCTCGCGCGGGGTACCGTCGGTGGAGATCGCGGTCGCCCGGTTGGTCAGCTCGATCATCTTGGCGACCGCGGTGTTGAACCGCAGCCCCTCCATGTCCGAACGAACGCCGTCGATGACCCGGTGCAGCACGCGCCGCGTCTCGTCGTCGGCCGGAGTGTCGACGATCCGGGACGCGCCGGTCTCCTCGTCCACGGCCAGGCGCCAGACCCGTTGCAGGAAGCGGTACGCTCCGACGACCGCCCGCGTCTCCCACGGCCGGGACACGTCCAGCGGACCCATCGACATCTCGTACACCCGGAACGTGTCCGCCCCGTAGGCCGCGCACATCTCGTCGGGGGTCACCACGTTCCTCAGCGACTTGCCCATCTTGCCGTACTCGCGCTTGACCTCGGTCTCGCCGTGGAAGTACCGGCCGTCGCGCTCGACCACCTGCTCGGCCGGCCGGTAGACGCCGCGCGCGTCGGTGAACGCGTACGCCTGGATGTAGCCCTGGTTGAACAGCTTGCGGAACGGCTCGAACGAGGACAGGTACCCCAGGTCGTACAGCACCTTGTGCCAGAACCGGGCGTACAGCAGGTGCAGCACCGCATGTTCGACCCCGCCGACGTACAGGTCCACGCCTCCACAGTCGCCCTCGAACTGCGGGCCCATCCAGTAACGCTCGTTCTCCGGATCGACCAGCGTCTTGTCGTTGGTCGGGTCCAGGTAGCGCAGCTCGTACCAGGAGGAGCCGGCCCACTGCGGCATCACGTTGGTCTCCCGGCGGTACCGCCGCGGCCCGCCGCCCAGGTCCAGCTCGACCTCGACCCAGCTCGACTCGCGCGACAGCGGCGTCTCCGGCTCGGTGTCGGCGTCGTCGGGGTCGAACGTCTTCGGCGAGAAGTCGGCGACGTCCGGCAGCTCGACCGGCAGCATCTCCTCCGGTACGGCGACCGGCAGCCCGGTCTCGTCGTACAGGATCGGGAACGGCTCACCCCAGTACCGCTGGCGGCTGAACAGCCAGTCCCGCAGCCGGTACGTGACCGCACCCTCGCCGGCGCCGTTGACCTCCAGCCACTCGATGATCTTTGCCTTGGCGTCCTCGACGTTCAGCCCGTCCAGGAATCCACTGTGGATCGCCGGTCCCTCGCCCAGGTACGCCTTGCCCTGGAAGTCGTCCGGCGGCTGCACGGTCCGGACGATCGGCAGGTGGTAGACCTCGGCGAACTCCCAGTCCCGCTCGTCCTGCCCGGGCACCGCCATGATCGCACCGGTGCCGTAGCCGGCCAGCACGTAGTCCGCGATGAACACCGGGATCTGCGCGCCGTTGGCCGGGTTGGTCGCGTACGCGCCGATGAAGACGCCGGTCTTCTCCCGCGCGTCCGCCTCCCGCTCGACGTCGGTCTTGCCGGCCGCGAAGGCACGGTACGCCTCGACCGCCCGGCGCGGGCTGTCGTGGCCGTCCGTCCACTGTGCCTTCGTACCGGCCGGCCACTCGTCGGGCACCAGCGCGTCCACGATGTCGTGCTCGGGCGCCAGCACCATGTAGGTCGCGCCGAAGACGGTGTCCGGCCTGGTGGTGAAGACCCGGATCCCGCCCGCCGCGGTCGGGAAGTCGATGTGCGCACCGACCGAGCGGCCGATCCAGTTGCGCTGCATCAGCTTGACCTTCTCCGGCCAGTCCAGCGTCTCCAGATCCTCCAGCAGGCGGTCCGCGTACGCGGTGATGCGCATCATCCACTGCTTCAGGCTGCGCTTGAAGACCGGGAAGTTGCCGCGGTCGGACCGGCCGTCGGCGGTGACCTCCTCGTTCGCCAGCACGGTACCCAGCCCCGGGCACCAGTTGACCGGCGCCTCGGAGACGTACGCCAGCCGGTACCCGTCGATGATCTTCCGTCGCTCGACGTGACTCAGCTCGGCCCACGGCCCTCCCCCGGGCGTCTGCCGGGTGCCGGCCTCGAACTCGGCGACCAGGTCGGCGATCGGGCGGGCCTTGCGCCGCCCGGGGTCGTACCAGGCATTGAAGATCTGCAGGAATATCCACTGTGTCCAGCGGTAGAACTCGGTGTCCGTGGTGGCGAACCAGCGCCGGTCGTCGTAGCCCAGGCCCAGCCGTCGCAGCTGGGCGCGGTACCGCACGACGTTGCGGTCGGTGGTGGTCTTCGGGTGGGTGCCGGTCTGCACCGCGTACTGCTCGGCCGGCAGCCCGAACGCGTCGAACCCCATCGGGTGCAGCACATTGCGACCGATCATGCGGAAGTACCGGGTGTACGAGTCGGTGCCCACGTACCCCAGCGGGTGGCCGACGTGCAGGCCCTCCCCGGACGGGTACGGGAACATGTCCATCACGTACAGCTTCGGTGCGCCGGCCCGCGGGTGCGACGGATCGCTGAGCGGCCCGGTCGGGTTCGGCGCGCGGAATGTCCCGTGCGCGTCCCAGTGGTCCTGCCAGCGCGCCTCGATCTCGTTCGCCATCGCCGCGGTGTAGCGGAAGGGGGGGATGTCCGCCTCGACCGTCTCGCTCATCGTGCTTGCCTCTCTTCGTCTCGGGGCTTCGGGGTGCAACGGTGCTCGGACACGAAAAAACCCCTCACGCAGGAGGGGTCGCCGTGCTGTACGCCGTCTAGGTCGTCAGCACGGCCTCGCAAGGAGCCGGAAGCCCCGGGTCATGCCGGGAGTGTACCACCTACGCCTCGAACCGGTGCTGCCGACCGGCGAGCCAACGGCGGACCGCCGGCACCACGATGCTCATACTGAGCTGGATGACCGCCTCGAGGCCCACATCGCCCTCCGGTAGCTGACCCGCTGCGGAGGGCATCGAAACTCAATGATCAACGGAATGCGGACAGGGCGTTGGCGGCCACCAGGCCGTCGACCGCGCCGATGATCTGGCGCAGGCCGAGGTCCAGCCCTCCGGCGATGGTGTCCAGCCGGGACAGCACCTCGCCGGAGGGCAGGCTGCTGTAGAGCTGGGAGTCGACCCGTACCACCCGGATCAGCGCGCCCAGCGCGGCGGTCGGGGCGTCCGGCAGTTCCCGCCCGTGCACGACGGCCCGCAGCCGGGCGCGGACCCGGATCACGACCGGCTCGTCGACGACCTGGTAGCGGGTCACGGGCACCAGGCCGAGCCGCCGCGACACGGCCTTGCGCAGCAGACCGGCCGCGATCAGGGTCGCGGCCGACCGCTCGTACGCGTCCTGCCCGAGCCAGCCGATCATGGCCCGTACCCCGGTCGGCGCCACGCCGCGGGCCAGCGCGTCGACCACCGAGTCCCCGGCCGCGTCGCCGGTCGGCCGGCGGTCGACCACCCCGACCCGCTGGTGCGACACGCGCAGCCGGCCGGCGAAGACGAGGTCCATGAGCATCGCGCCGGCCAGCCCGGCACCGAGGCTCGCCTCGTGTACCACCGGCTTCCCGGCCTCGTCGTGCCCGACCAGGAACAGCTCGTCGCGCAGCCATAGCGAGTACATGAAAGAGCCTCCGCCCCGGACCGCCGGGTGGGCTCTCAGTGATGAGCGGCAGCCACCGCCCCGAGCCTCGCGTGCACGTCCTCGTACACCCCGGCACGCGGAAGGTACGCCTTCGACAGCTTCGCCACCATCGTGTAGTTGGCGTCACATACGTTGCCCACAGGTGCCTCCCCCGCCTGGCTGACCAGTTGATAGGCATCGAGGAGATCAAGCGATACGAGCTCGGCCACCCACGTGACGAGATCCTGCTGGCTGATCCGGTACGCGTCCTCCAGCGGGCGCGCGTGCCCGGTCGACATCAGGTGCGTATCCGACTCCAGCCGCGGCCACGGCGTGGGTACCCCCTTGATGAGGTCGACTGCCACCACGGTGTTCATGGCCGCCTCGACCGCGACCCCGCTGACCTCACCGTGTCCCTGCCGGCAGTGCCCGTCGCCCAGCGCGAACAGCGCTCCGGGCACGTTCACGCCGAAGTAGACCGTCACGCCGGAGCGCAGCTCGGGCGTGTCCATGTTGCCGCCGTGCGCGTCCGGGACGATCGTCATCCGCGACTCGAAGGCGGCCGGTGCCACGCCCACCGTGCCGTGCATCGGGTCCAGCGGCAGGTCCACGGTGAACTGCGAGTTCCGGGCGTGGTACCGGACCGTGCCGGCCTCGCGGTCGACGTCGTACACCCAGACCCGTTCCTCCAGCGGCGGCTGCAGCGTCGCCGTGGTGTGCGTGGAGGTCAGCGCGCCGAAGTGCGGGAACGTCGAGGAGACCGCCCAGTCCCGGGCCGGGGTGATCGACACGAAGTGCAGGGCCAGCGTGTCCCCCGGCTCGGCGCCCTCCACGTGGAACGGCCCGGAGACCGGGTTCAGGTACGGGAACGTGCAGACCTGCGACGGTAGGTCGCCGACGCCGCGGACCGCTCCACCGAAGCAGTCCTCGGTGTAGACGTCCAGGATGTCGCCGGGCCGGATCCGGGCGACCGGCTCCCGGCCGCCGAACGTGTACGACAGTTCGGCGGCCGAGGGCCGGTAGGTCACCAGCTCGGTCACGGTGCCTCCAGGTTCGCTCCGCTACGCCCCGGTCCGGGCGCCGCGCCAGCTCGCGCACTCACGACAACCCGCTCAGCCGCGGGCGGCGGCCGGCGACGTAGAGCCCGATCAGGACGATCACCCCGATGCCGAGCCAGATCAGGCCGATCCGCTGGGCCAGGATGTTCGCCTTGATCAACACGAACAGCAGGATGGCGAACCCGATCAGCGGCGCGACCAGGTGCACCAGGATGTTCCGGCTGCGCCGGCGGATCATGTAGTGCCAGATCACCGCGACGTGCAGGGTGAGGAACGCGGCCAGCGCGCCGAAGTTGACCAGTGTGGACAGCAGCACGATGCCGTCGTCGCGGCCGAGCGTGACGTACAGCCCGATGGCCAGCGTGATGACCGCGACCGTGAACACCGCGTTGGTCGGCACGCTGTGCCGCGGCGACACCTTCGACAGGAACGACGGCAGCTGCCGGTCCCGCGCCATCGCGAACAGCAGCCGGGACGTGGCGACCTGCGCGACGAGCGAGTTCGCGAAGCCCCACGCGATCGCGGTGGCGACCGCGGTGAGCGTGCCCAGCCATGCCCCGCCGGCCGCCGCGGCCGCGTCGTAGAACGCGACGCCGTCCGGGTCGCCGTTGGCGATCAGCGCGTCCGGATCGGCCACGAACAGCGAGGCGACCCAGGTCTGCACGATGAACAGCACGCCGGCGAGCAGCAACGCGGCGATCATCGCCCGGCCGATCGCCCGCGCCTCGCCCCGGTTCTCCTCGGCGAGCATCGAGATGCCGTCGAAGCCGAGGAACGACAGCACCGCGATGGAGACCGCGCCGAAGATCAGCGACCAGGAGAACGTGTCGTTGTTGAACAGCGGATCGAGGCTGAAGCCGCGGCCCTTGCCCTGCGCCAGCGCCACGATGCCGATGACCAGGAAGATGGCGAGCACGATCAGTTCCAGCAACAGCATCACCCGGTTGACCGTGGCGGTGAGCTTGATGCCGAAGTAGTTGATGACCGTATTCATCAGCACGAACAGGACCAGCCAGGTCCACACCGGCACGTCCGGCACGGTCGCGTTCATCGCGATGCCGGCGATGAAGTAGAGCAGCGCGGGGACGAGCACGTAGTCCAGCAGGATCACCCAGCCGGCGAGGAACCCGACCGGTGGGGCGATGCCGCGGCCGGCGTAGCTGTAGACCGAGCCGGACATCGGGAACGCGCGGACCATCTGCGAGTACGAGAGGGCGGTGAAGATCATGGCCACCATGCCGATCGCGTAGGCGAGCGCGACCATACCGCCGGAGGCCTGGAAGACGCCGCCGAAGATGCCGAAGGGGGCGATCGGCACCATGAAGATCAAGCCGTAGACCACGAGGTCGGTGAAGCTCAACGAGCGACGCAGTTGCGGCGTATACCCGAACTCTTCGAGTTGGGGTTCGTCCGCCTGCGCGGCGAGAGGTGGGAGGGCCATGCGGCAGACGATAGACCTAACGTTTTCTCCAGAAAAGGTTTCTCTTAGAAGGACCGGAGCACCTCGAACTCCAGGCCGTTCGCCCGGGCCAGGTAGACCGGTTGGGAGACGTGGCGGCGGTGCACGGTGAGCTGCCCGCGTCCACCCAGGACGGTCGTACCGTCGGCGACCGCGTCGATGGCCTGGGGCGCGAACGTACCGGCGCGGGCGGCCAGCGCACCGAGCAGCAGCAGCCCGCCGTAGCAGGCCTCGCCGTGCCCGTTGAGCACCGGCGCGTGCCCGCCGTACCGGGCCTCGTACCGCTCCCGGAACGCCAGGCTCGCGTCGGTCGTCACGGCACCGAAGTAGCCCATCGAGGCGTACAGCTCTCCGCTGTCGTCGCCGGCCGCGCCCAGTAGGCCGTTCTCCTCCAGCGCCGCGCAGAGCCGGACCACCCGCTGGGCGAGCGCGGTGCCGGCCATGGCCCGGTTGAACGCGACCAGGTCGCTGCCGATCAATGTCAGCAGCACCGCGTCGGCCCGGGCCGCGGCGATCGCGTCGAGCAGCGGTTGCGGGTCCAGCTCGCCGCGCCGGACGTACCGCTGCCCGACCGCCTCGGCCCCGGCGGCGCGCAGGTAGTTCCGGGCGGCCGAATGCAGGCGGCGCGGCCAGACGTAGTCGTTGCCGAGCAGGAACCAGCGCCTCGCGCCGTGCGTCTCGACCAGCCAGTGCAGCGCGGGGCGCAGCTGCCGGTCGGGCACCTCGCCGGCCATGTAGATCCCGGGGGTCCGCTCGCCGCCCTCGTACGGCGGGGTGTAGACGAACGGCACCAGGCCACCGATCGCCCGGGCCAGCGCGACCCGGACATCGCTCGCGTGGGTACCCACGATCGCGTCGACCGTCCCGTCCCGGACCAGCGTGCTCACCCGCGAGGCGACCGTGGCCGGCTCCCCGCCGCCGTCCACGAGGACCAGCTCCACCGGGCGGTCCAGGACGCCGCGGGCCTCGTTCAGTTCGGCGGCCGCGAGCTGTGCGCAGTTGATCGCACAGGGCCCGACCATGCCGAGCGTTCCCGACAGGGGCACGACCAGCGCGACCCGCGCCGGCTCCGTCCCCGTGAGGGTGTCGTAACCCACGGCGGAAGTATCGTCGGTGTCCAGCGGTCGCGAAAGACGCGCATAAGGGGGAACCGGGTGGGGGCGGGAGGATTGAACGTCCTGGCCTACCGGCTGAGCGCCGCCGAACGGGCCGTGACGCAGCTGCTCGCCGCCGCCCTCGCGACCGAGCAGGTCACCGTCGAACAGTGGCGGATCCTCGCCGCGCTCTCCGACGGGCACGGGCACTCGATGGGCGACCTGGCCGCCGCGGTACTGATGCCGCACCCGACCCTGACCAAGGCCGTGGACAAGCTCGTGGACGACGCGCTGGTCTACCGGCGGCAGGACGACGCCGACCGGCGCCGGGTCGCCGTGTACCTCTCCGACCGGGGCCGGGAGCTGTGCCGGCGGCTCGACGCGGTGGTCGCCGAGCACCAGAAGGCGCTCGAGGCGGCCGTCGGCCGGACCGTCAGCGCCCGGCTGATGCGCGACCTGGCCCGGGTGGCTGCGCTGGGTTCGTACCCTGGCGGTTCGTACCCTGGCGGTTCGTACCCTGGCGCGCACGGGGATTGACGTCGCACCGGTGCAGCACGTGGTTCTGACCCGTACAAATCTGCATAGACGATGATGAAATCTCCGGACAGGCCTTGCGCTTGGTCCGTACCCTCGGCGAAGCTCACAACCCCGGCTAGCCTGAGAGGATGCATACCGTCGGTGCGGGGGAGGCACGGCACAACTCCCGCGAACCTTTCCGGGCCCCTGTGACATCTATACGGGGGGCCGTGGGACGAGGAGGAGGCCAGTGACCACCCAACGCACCATTGGCGAGCTGGGCGAGCCGATGTCGAATGCCGACTTCCAGGCCGCCACCGATTCGATTGTCGCCAATATCGAGCAGGTCATCGAGGGCAAGACCGCAACCGTGCGGCTGGCCCTCGCGGTCATGCTCGCGGAGGGCCACCTCCTGATCGAGGATGTCCCCGGCGTCGGCAAGACGAAGCTCGCCAAGGCCCTGGCCCGCTCGATCGACTGCTCGGTCCGGCGCATCCAGTTCACGCCCGACCTGCTGCCGAGCGATGTGACCGGGGTGAGCGTGTACAACCAGGAGACCCACGACTTCGAGTTCAAGCCCGGAGCGGTCTTCGCGAACCTGGTCGTCGGCGACGAGATCAACCGTGCCTCCCCGAAGACCCAGTCGGCGCTCCTCGAGTGCATGGAGGAGAAGCAGGTCACGGTGGACGGCACCACGTACGAGCTACAGGTGCCGTTCATGGTGATCGCGACCCAGAACCCGATCGAGATGGAGGGCACCTACCCGCTGCCCGAGGCGCAGCGTGACCGGTTCACCGCCCGCATCGCGATGGGGTACCCGGACGCCGGCGCCGAGCTGGCCATGCTCGACGGGCACGGCGGCGAGGACCCGCTCGTCGGCCTGCGTCCGGTCTCGGACGCCAACGTGGTCCGCCAGCTCATCGCCACGGTCCGCGACGTGCACGTCGCCGACGCCGTCAAGCAGTACGCGGTGAACCTCTGCAACGCCACCCGGGAATCGCCCGACCTGCGGCTGGGCGCCTCCCCACGGGCCACCCTGCACCTGCTGCGCACCGCCCGCGCGGTGGCCGCGCTCGAAGGCCGCGACTACGTGCTCCCCGACGACCTGCAGGCGCTCGCCGTGCCGGTCCTCGCGCACCGGATCATCCCGACCGCCGAGGCGCAGCTGTCCCGCCGGACGACCGACGCGATCGTGGCCGACCTCGTGCACCGGCTGCCGTTGCCGTCCGAGCGGCAGCAACGCTCGCCGTACGACACCCGGCCGGCCCAACCGCAGTCGACCGACTCTCGCTACCGGAGGTAACGACGTGCGTGAGGCGCTGCGCGGGCTCACCACGCGCGGCCGCTCATTCCTCGCCGCGGCCGCTGCGGCAGCGCTCTCGGCGCTGATCCTGGGTGAGAAGGACCTGCTGCGGGTCGCCATCCTGCTGGCGATCATCCCGCTGCTGGCCGCGGCCTACGTCGGCCGCAGCCGCTACAAGCTGGCCTGCAGCCGCAGCCTGCAACCGCACCGGGTGCAGGTGGGCGCGAGCGCCCGGGTCGTGCTGCGACTGCAGAACATGTCCCGGCTGCCGACCAGCACGCTGCTGCTGGAGGACCGGCTGCCGTACGCGCTGGGCAGCCGGCCCCGGCTGGTGCTCGAACGGCTCGGCGCGAGCCAGGCCAGCTCGGTCGCGTACACGGTCCGGGCCGACGTCCGCGGCCGGTACGAGGTCGGCCCGCTGGTGGTCCGGCTGACCGACCCGTTCGGGCTGTGCGAGCTGGTCCGCTCGTTCCCGACGATCGACAGGCTGACCGTGATCCCGCAGGTGGTACCGCTGCCCTCGGTCCGGCTGGCCGGCGAGTACGCGGGTACCGGCGACAGCCGGGCCCGGTCGGTCGCGGTGCACGGCGAGGACGACGCGGCCACCCGCGAGTACCGGCACGGCGACGACCTGCGCCGGGTGCACTGGCGGTCCACGGCCCGGGTCGGCGAGCTGATGGTCCGCCGCGAGGAGCAGCCCTGGGAGAGCCGGGCCACGGTCGTCCTGGACACCCGCGGGTACGCGCACCGCGGCGAGGGCCCGACCGCGAGCTTCGAGTGGGCCGTCTCCGCGGCCGCGAGTATCGCGACCCACCTGCGCGAGGCCGGCTACAAGGTGCGCCTGGTGACCGAGTCCGGGATCGACGTGGACGCCACCGACAGCACCGGCGACGGCACCCTGCTCGACCACCTCGCCGACGTGAAGCCGGCCCAGCAGGGCGAGGTGTCGATGCTGGTGGACCGGGTCCGGCGCCGCTCGGACGGCGGCCTGATCATCGCGCTGCTCGGCATGCTCACCGTGCCGGAGGCGGAGCTGCTCGCCTCGCTGCGCGGCAGCAGCGCCACCTGCGTCGGTTTCCTGATCGACGCGAGCACCTGGCTCAACCTTCCCACCGCGGCCCGCGAGGAGGCCGACCGGGCGCAGGCCGCGGCCGCGCTCGGCCTGCTGCAGAGCGGCTGGCGGGTGGTCGGGGTCGAGCACGGCGCGAAGCTGCCGGCACTCTGGCCCCAGGCGGCCCGGGGGTCACAAGGCTTCGCCTGGCGGGCCGCGATGGCCGAGACCGTCGCCGGAGTCACGGGAGGTACACGGTGACGAGCAGGCGGCACATCGGGCTGGTGGCCGGCGGGGCCACGCTGCTGGCGGCGCTCCCGCTCTCGCCGATCTTCGCCCAGTGGACCTGGCTGGTTAAGTGCCTGATCGCGGTGGTCCTCATCGAGGGCGCGGCGATGCTGGCCCGGACCCTGCGCGCGCCGATCTGGGCGCAGATCGCGTCGATGGTCGGCGCGCTGCTGGTGGTCTTGACCTTCCTCACCCCGGACAGCAAGGCGATCCTCGGCCTGATCCCCACCACCGAGACGTTCACCCGGTTCGGCCAACTGCTCACCGACGCCGGCACCGCGATGCGCGAGATGGGCATACCGGTCAGCGACCACGACGGGCTGCTGTTCCTGACCGTGCTCGGCGTCGGCGCGGTCGCCGTCTGCGTCGACATCTGCGCGGTGATCCTGCGCCGGCCGGCCCTCGCCGGGCTGCCGATGCTGGCGATCTACTCGGTACCGGTGGCGGTCGCGCAGGACGCGGTGCCGGTGCTGCCGTTCATCGCCGGGGCCGCCGGGTTCCTGTGGCTGCTGGTGACCGACAACGTCGACCGGGTCCGCCGGTTCGGCCGCCGGTTCACCGGCGACGGCCGCGACGTCGACGTCTGGGAGCCGTCCCCACTCGCCGCGGCAGGACGCCGCCTGGCGATCGTCGGCGTGCTCATCGCCGTGGTACTGCCGCTCGCGGTACCCGGCATGACCACCGGCCTGCTCGACCGGTTCGGCACCGGCGGCGCCGGGGCCGGCGGCAGCGGTACCGGCGGCAGCGGCCGGCAGGTCAACCTGTGGGCGATGCTGGAGGGCACGCTCAAGCAGTCCGAACCGTCCGACATGGTCCGGGTGCAGACCGCCGACCCGGCACCCGGGTACCTGCGCTTCGGGGTCGCCGACGACCTGCGGATGGACGGCTTCCGCAACCGGCCGCCGAGCGGCACCACCAGCGCGACCAACCTGCCCGCGCGGGACGAGCTACCCGAGGGCGTCTCGACGTACCAGGGCCACGCGATCGTCGACATCGCCAGCTTCAACATGCGGCTGCTGCCGGTCTACAACGAACCGGTCAAGTTCACCCGGGGCGTCGACTCCACCTGGTTCTACGACCGGAGCACCCAGGTCATCTACTCGGCGAGATCCAGCACGCTCGGCAAGAAGTACGAGTTCGACTACGTCCGCTACGACTACGACCGGCAGGCGCTGGCCACCGCCCGACCGCTGCCGCCCAACGACCCGATCCAGCAGCGGTACACCGTCGTGCCGGAGGGCGTGGCCGAGGTGGAGGCGCTGGTCAGCGAGCTGATCCAGGGCAAGACGACCGAGTACGACAAGGTTCGCGCGCTCTACGACTACTTCTCCTCGAAGAACAACTTCAGGTACTCGCTCGACGCCACCTCCGACACCGGCGGCCTGGCGATCGTCGAGTTCCTCGAGCGCAAGACCGGCTACTGCGTCCAGTACGCCGCCGCGCTCGCCTGGATGGTGCGCGAAGCCGGCATCCCGGCCCGGGTCGCGTTCGGCTTCACCCGGGGGATCAAGGACACGAACCGGCCGAACACCTACACGCTGACCAACCAGAACCTGCACGCCTGGACCGAGGTCTACTTCAACGGCTTCGGCTGGCTGGCGTTCGACGCCACGCCCGCCACCTTCATCACCGGCTCGGTCAACCCGGCCTACGCCCCGGACCCGGACGCGCCGGTGAACACCGGACCTGACCCGGAGTTGGTCCCCGGCCCGAACCCGAGCGGCACCGCCGGACCGGGTGGCCCCGACGACGACAACACCAGCGACCTCGACGAGAGCGACCCGTTCGCGGGCGGCCCGACGGGTCCCGCGTCACCCCGGTGGCCCGGGTACCTCGCGATCGGCGCGCTGGTCCTGCTGTTCCTGCTCGTGCTGCCCGCCGCCCGCCGGTCGCTGCTCCGCCGTAACCGCAGGCCGGTCGGCGTACCCGCGCCCGGGATGGCGGTCGCGACCGGTCCGGGAGTCCCGCTGGTCACGTCCCCCGGGGGGCCGGAGGCGGCCCGTGCCCGGCACGACGCGCACGCGGCCTGGGACGAGCTGATCGATACGCTGGTGGACTTCCGGCTTTCGGTCGACCCGGCCGAGACGCCGCGGACGACCGCCGCCCGGGTGGTGCGCGAGGCGTCCCTGCGGGACAACGCCGCGTCCGGCGCCGAACTGCTCGGCAAGGCCGAGGAGCGGGCCCGCTACGCCCGGATACCGCTCGCGAGTGACGGGCTGGGGTCGTCGCTGAAGGCGGTCCGGCGGGCGCTGGCGGTTCGCGCGTCCCGGCGGACCCGGGTAACCGCCGCGCTGTTCCCACCGTCGGTGCTGCAGCGCTGGCGGCTCGGTCTGGTGTCGGCGACCGCGACCGTGGTGGACCGGGCCGGACACTGGCGGAACACGCTGGTCCGGGCCTTGAGCCCGCGCCGGTTGCTCCCGTCGCGCAGCACTCGCTGAGTCCGGGTGACACCCCGTCACGTCAAAGAAGATCACCGTTGCAGAGACAAACCAGAGCTTTGTTCCCGCAACGGTGATCTTCCGCTACGTCGTCAGCCGCCGGCTTCCGGGCGCCTGCGCCACCGCTCCTCGAGCCGGTCGATGATCGACAACCGTCGGGCCCGGGTGCGCCGGCTGGTGGAGCCGCCGACGACATGCAGGTCGCCGCCTTGTGCACGGCGGCGGGACTGCAGCCCGAACGCTGCCGCGCTCAGCATCACCACGAACCCCGCCACACCGAGCAACGGGGTCTGCCTGACGGTGCCGTAGACGACCAGCGCGAGACCGATGATGCCGACACAGACCGCGAAGAGAAGGCGCCGCCGCGCGTGATGGCGCGGGTCGCTGGCGCGCACCGCCGAGGCGAACTTCGGGTCCTCGGCAAGCGACCGCTCGATCTGCTCGAACAGCCGCTGCTCGTGCTCCGAGAGCGGCACGGTACTCCTCCCCGGTCATCATGGCCGACCCGACGGGGTCGGCGGACCGTAGCAGCCAGCCGGCTGCCTACCCGCAAGTCTACGAGGGGGTCTGCGGGTCGGAAAGCGGGACGATGCGCGGCTGGATGGAATTTTCGTCCGACTCCCGCTCAGGCGCGCTGAGCAGGCTCGCCGGACGTACGGCGGATCGCCCGAACCGGGCGACAGCGGCATCCGCCGCCCGTTCCGCCTCCCGCCAGCCGCGTTCGGGCTCGCCGAGGGCCAGCTGGCGGGGCTGGCCGCCGGATGCGCCCAGCCCCTCGACCCGGACCCCGATCAGCCGGATCCGGTCACCCGGCCGTAACGCCTCGAACAGCCCCCAGGCGGTCGAGAAGATCTCCCGGGTCACGTCGGTCGGCCCGGGCAGTGTCCGGGACCGGTTCAGCGTCTTGAAGTCGCTGAGCCGGACCTTGATCGACACGGTACGCCCGGCCTGGCCGGTCGCGCGCAGCCGCGCGGCGGTCTTCCCGGCGAGCGCGAGCAGCGTCCGGCGGATCACGTCCGGGTCGGCGACGTCCTCGTCGAACGTGGTCTCCGCGCCGATCGACTTCTCCACGTGCTCGGGCGTGACCGGGCGCGGGTCGCGTCCCCAGGCGAGCGCGTGCAGGTGCGCCGCGGCCGCCTCGCCCAGCGCGGAGCGCAGCATGCCGGCCGGCGCGTGCGCCACATCGCGGACCAGGCGTAGGCCCAGCCGGCGCAGCACCTCCGCGGTCCGGTCGCCGACCCCCCAGAGCGCGTCGACCGGCAGCGGGTGCAGGAAATCCAGAGCCAGATCTGCCGGTACGACGAGAAGCCCGTCCGGTTTGGCGCGCGTCGACGCGAGCTTCGCCATGAACTTCGTGGACGCCACGCCGACCGAGCACGGCAGCGACTGCTCGCCGGCGATCCGGCCCCGGATCAGCCGGGCGATCTCGGCCGGGCGGCCGAACAGCCGCTCGGCGCCGCCGACGTCCAGGAACGCCTCGTCGAGTGAGAGCGGCTCGACCAGCGGTGTGACGTCGCGGAAGATCGCCATGATGGCCCGGGACGCGGCACCGTACCCGGTGAAGTCGGGTGGCAGGAAGATCGCCTGCGGGCACAGCCGGCGGGCCACCACGCCCGGCATCGCGCTGCGGACACCGAACCGGCGCGCCTCGTAGCTCGCCGAGCAGACCACTCCGCGCGGACCGTCCCAGCCGACCACGACCGGCTTGCCGCGAAGCTCGGGTTGCCGGCGCACCTCGACCGAGGCGTAGAACGCGTCCATGTCGACGTGCAGCATGCGGCAGCCGGTGTCGTCGGCGTCGGGGCCGAACCGTCCGTCGCCGTCCCCACCGGTACGCGCCACCGCCTGGCTGCGCCCCATGTCGGCAGACTAGCCCTGCCCGCTGACATTTCCGCTGCCATCTCCGCGCACCACGAGCAGCGGGATCTCCATCTCGACGGCGGTGTACGAGCCGTGGTACGCGATGAGCCGCGACTCGATGAGCGGTTGGGTGTCCGAGGCGACCACCGCGTACCGGTCGTGGCAGGCCACCACGACGTCGCCGACGCGCTGCAGGTGCGCCTCGGGCACCGGCCCGAACCAGCCGGCGGCCACCGCCTCCTCGCGCGGCGCTACCCAGGCGGCGCCACCCAGGATCCCGCGCCAGGCGGCGATCACGTCGTCGACGGCGCCGGGCTGGGTGTGCAGGTACCGGACCCGCGGCTCGCCGGCGACCACCCGGACCCCGGCCCGCAGGCGCGGGTCCGCATCCAGGTCGAAGCGGCGCTCGGCCGGTACGTCGAGCTGCCCGTGGTCGGCGGTCACCAGCAGCGCGGCGTCCGCCGGCAGCCCGTCGACCAGCGCGGCCAGCAGTTCGTCCACATCGGACACCGCGGCGCGCCAGGCGTCCGAATCGACACCGCAGAGGTGGCCGGTCCGGTCGAGGTCGGCATGGTAGCCGTAGACGAGCGCGCTCTCGGCCAGCGCGCCGAGCATCTGCGCCGCGATCTCGGCCGCCCCGACCGCGCCGCGGGCGGCTCCGCCGCGGTACGCTGCCCGGCTCAGCCCGCTGCCGGCGAACTCCGGGCGGTTCACCACGGACACCCCGAGCCCGGCCGCGACCGCGCGGTCGAACTGGGTGTCCAGCGGCTGCCAGCGCAGCGGGTCCGGATCGTCGTCCCAGAGCGTGTGGTTGAGTACCCGGTCGGTGCCGGGCACCCGGACGTGGAAGCCGAGCACGCCGTGGACTCCCGGGCTGGCGCCGGTGCCGAGGCTGACCAGGCTGGTCGGTGTCGTCGACGGGAAGCCCGAGGTGAGCGCGCGTCCCGGCGGCCCGAGACGCCCGGCCGCCAGGTCGTCGAGCACGGGCGCGTGCGGCGCGGCGAGCGGCAGGAGGTGGTACCCGAGCCCGTCGACGAGGAGCACGGCGACGCGCCGGACGCCGTCGAGCTGGGCCCGCAGGCCCAGCCGGTCGACAGCGCCCGGGACGTCGAGCACGGCCAGCGCGCTGGGCACGACGTCGGCGAGGCTGCCGGTCCCGTAGCGCGGCCGGACGGTCGTCAGGGTGTCCACGCTCAGGACACTAGTTGACGGTGCCGTTCCACGGCCCGCGCCAGGAACCCGCCGACCATCGGCAGGAAGCCGGCGGCGAGCTGGTCGGTCCGCGGTGTATCCGGGTCCGGGTCGGCGGTGAACAGGCCGTGGTCCGCGCCCGGGAAGACCGCGATGCCGTGCGGGTCGCCGGGCAGGTCGGGCAGGCCGGCGGCGAACGCGACCACGCTCTGCCGGACCGGGACCACCGTGTCTGCGGCGCCGAACAGGGCGAGCACCGGGCAGCGGAGGTCGGGCAGGATCGTGGCCGGGTCGAACGGCAGGATCCGGGCGAGGAAGGCGAGCGTCACCGGGTCGTCGAAGTAGCGGGTGCTGGTGGGGTACCAGCTCCGGTCGGCCAGCCGCTCCTGGTCGGCGAGCACGACCTCGACCGGCTCGCCGGCGATCAGCCGTCGGGTGCGCTCGTCGAGCCAGGCCAGCGCCTCGGCCAGGGCCGCCGGTGCGGTGCCCTCGGCGCGCAGGTCCGCCTCGATCCGGGCGCGCTCCTGCACCGCGGGGCTGACCCCCGGTCCGGACAGCGAGATGACGAAGTCCACGGCCTCCGGTCGCAGCGCGGCGGCGAGCAACGACACCCAGCCACCCTGGCTGCCCCCGAAGAGGCCGACCGGCTGGCCGCTCACCGACGGGTCCGCCCGCAGGACCTCGACGGCGGCGAGCGTCTCGGACGCCCGGTCGGTCAGCGACTGGTCGGTCCAGTGCCCGGGCGAGCCCCCACAGCCCGGCTTGTCGTGGGTCAGCACGACGGCACCCTGGCCCATCAGGCGGTCGGGCCACTCGCCCCAGTCGTCGGCGGCGCCGTCGCCGGAGCCGTCGACGAGGACCACGCCGGGCAGTGGACCCGGGCGGTCGGGGACGTGGATGAGGGCACGCAGGTCGCCGACCGCGGTAGGCACGCTGGTCCAGATCATGAGGGGTCTCCGTTCTCGGTGAGGTGGCTCAGCGGTACGGCACTGAGCAGCACCCGGACGAACCGCGCGCCGTCCGGGCGAGTGCCCGGGTCGGTCAGCCGCTCGAGGTACGGCTCGAGCACCCCGCGCAGCCGCTCCCCCAGCGACTCGAGTTCGTCGGCGGTGACCGGCAGCGTCATGCCGCCGACGAACGCGGCCCGGCGCCACGGCTCGGGCTCGTCCGCGCTCGCGGCGAGCCAGCCGCGCATCCGGTCGGCCTCCCGCTGGATGAACACCCGGTCGAGCTGCTCGGCGGCCGGGCCGGCGTCGGACGACCAGCTCTGCTCGAGATCGGTCAGCCGCCACGGGCGCTCCCGCCGGTCACCGCTGGCCGGTGCCTGCTCCACGAAGCCGTACTTGGCGAGTTGCCGCAGGTGGAACGAGCAGCTCGCCTGGCTCGTGCCGAGGTGCCGGGCACAGGTCGCGGCGGTCGCCGGGCCGAGCGCGGTGAGCACCTCGATCAGGTCGAGTCGCAGCGGGTGGGCCAGCGCCCGCATGGCGAGCGGATCGGTGACGCGCACGATGTCAAAGATAGCTTTGGCATCGGGAAGTTGTCAAAGGAATCTTTGGCTTTTCCGGACCCGACAGCGGGACCTTTCCTGACGATGCGTTATGCCGCCGCGCGGTGGTCGACGCCCGCCGGCCGGCGGGCCAGCAGGTGCAGCTGGGTGGCGATGTCCCGGTACGGCGACCGGTCCGCCGCGGCCAGCTCGAAAGCGACCAGGGCCTGCGGGTCGGCATCCGCCACCGTGCCCGGCACGAGGTCGGCGATCACGCGTACCCCGTGGATCTCCTCCACGACCAGGCCCGCGGCGCGGAGCAGGCCGTTCGCGGTCGCCGCGTCGTAGCGGCGACGGACCGCGTCGCGAGGTCGGGCTCCGGCGGGCTCGCCGCCGTCCGGGTCGGCGAGCAACGCGGTCGCGGCCGGCAGGTGTCCGGTGATCGCGCGGGCGAGCACGGCGGCCACCCGGTTCGCGACCAGCACGCTCGCCGCTGCCCCCGGCCGCAGGCTGCCGGCCAGCGCCTTGACCGCACCGGCCGGGTCGTCGACCACCTCCAGCACGCTGTGGCACAGGGCGAGATCGGCGTGCTCCGGCTCGACCAGCTCGGCGATCGCGTCCGCGTCGCCCTGCACCGCGGCGACCCGGTCCGCGACCCCGGCCTCCGCGGCCCGCCGGGTCAGCGCGGCGAGCGCGTCGGGGCTCGCGTCCACGACCGTCACCCGGTGCCCGGCCATGGCCAGCGGTACGGCGAAGCCGCCCGTCCCGCCGCCGACGTCGAGCACGGTCAGCGGACCCGGACCGGCCCGGTCCAGCTCCCGTCGCAGCACCGCCCAGACGACCGCCGTCCGCGCACCCAGTGTCCGGTCCACCTCGTCAGACTAGGTGGTCGCGGCGCCCGGCTGGCGCCGCGACCCTCCCCCGAGCGGGCCTACGGCGCGAACCGGTAGGCCCGGATGATGGTCTGCTCGACCGTGTTCCCCGCGCTGTCGGCGGCGCGGGCGCGGAAGGAGACGAACCCCTCCCCGCGCGGGTGCACCAGCAGGGCGCGCCCGTTGGCCAGCTGGACCCTCCGCCAGGTGACACCGTCGTCGTAGGAGACCTCGACGGTGAGCGACCTGATCCGCCCGACCCCCGAGTCGGGCTGCGCGGTGAGCCGTACCGGCACCGCGAAGTGCCGTCCGGATGGCGCCGTGTTGAACCCGTCGAGCTCGGGCGCGAACCCGATCACCCAGATCGGCAGGCGCTTGATCTCACCCTCGACATCGCTGGACCGGAACGTCCAGGCCGCGCTGACCCGCGTCGACACGGTGAACCGGTCATCGCGTGCCGCCTCCATCTCGACCCGGTAGGTGGCCGGCTCGGGTGGCAACGCCTTGGCGACGATCCCGGCGAACGGTTCGTCCACGATCTTCGTACCGTCGCGGAACAGTGCGCCGCGCTCGGCGGTCGTCAGCGAGTAGCCTTCGCGGCCGGCGCCGTCGCCGAATATCGGCGGGACGAAGATGAGCGTGTCGCCCTCCCGCGTGGCCCACAGGAACGGGGCGTCGACCGGTGGCAGGGTTGGCCCGAAGACTGCGCGGTTCCACCGCTCGCTGTACGTCCGCCCAGCCTTGTAGGTGGTCGGCGACGAGAACGTCGTGCTCAGGAACTCGGGGAACTCCCCCGGCTGGTACACGTCGAGGAACGTGAACCAGCGCAACCCGCCGTCGGTGTTGAACCGTTCCGTGGTCTGCACCGGCAGGCCGATGTCGTTGGTACCCGGGAACGAGCTGAACCCGTCCGGGAGCACCGCGAACGACCCCTTGAAGCCGCGCGCGCCGGTCGCGTTCGTGGCGTTGTCCGCCCGTACCGTGGCCAGATCCTTGTCCCGGACCCGCTCGTCGAACCCGGTCACCATCCGACCCTGGACCGGGTAGACCAGGTTGTAGACGAACGGACTGTCCAGTGTGGAGCCGTCCGGCCGGCCGCGGACGATCGTCGTCGACAGCAGCGTGAGGAACCCGTCGACGTGGCGGTCCGGGCCCAGGTTCACCGAGTTGACCCCCTCGAACGTATCGGAGAGGAGCCCGAACGGCAGCGGGCCGAGGTTGGTCGGCACGACGTTCGTCAGCTCGAACGAGACGCTCGTCGCGGACGGCTGCGCTACCCGGAAGGAGATCGGCCGGCTGCGCCGGGCGTCGATCGCCATCCGCTGGTCCCCGGTCGCGGCGGAGACGTCGAACGACGCGTGCGTGAAGATCGTCCAACCGTCCGGGTCCTCGATCGGGCCGTGGAACATGCCGGTGCCCAGCGCGTACCGGCCGACCGGCAGCCGCAGTGTCCTCGTCGACGGGCCCAGGACGACCTCGTGGAACGCGAACTCGTCGAGCCGGAAGACGAACGTGATGTAGTCCGACGTCGGCGCCCCGGTCCGGTCGGTGTAGTCCAGCGTGAGGTCGTACCGCTCGACGTCCTTGTCCACCGCCAGCGGGGTCTGCACCACGAGCCCGCCGGTGCCGGTGGCGGTCAGGAACGCGCCGAACGGCCGGTCCGGGCTCGCCACCCGGGTGTCGGCCGTGGCGGTCACCGCGGCCGAGCCGCCCGCGGGCACCGTCACCGTGGTGGCGCTGACCGAGAACATGCCGGCCGGTGCCCCGCCCACCGGCTGCACCGCGAGCGCGAGCGTGACCGCGCCGCTGCCGGAGTTGCGGTAGGTGACCGTCTTCGTCACCGGGGTGTCGTCGTCGTGCGGCCATTCCTGCAGCCCGAACCAGACGGCCGGCGGGTCGGCCAGGACCTGCTGGTTGATCGACCGCGCGACGTCGACCCGGCCCGCGCCCTGGTCGTAGGGGCTGAGGTCCGCGGCCGGCGAGGCCGCACCCATCAGCGCGGCCTTGAGCTGCGCCGGGGTGAAGTCGGGCCGGCGCTGGGCCAGGATCGCTGCGGCGCCCGCGACGTGCGGGGTGGCCATCGACGTGCCGGAGATCGTCGCGTACATCTGGCCCGGCTCCCCGATGAAGCCGTCCTTGCCCCGGGCGGCGGTGACATCCACACCCGGCCCGGTGATCTCCGGCTTCAGCGCCGAGTCGCCCACCCTCGGGCCACGGCTGGAGAAGTCGGCCAGCTCGTCGGTCTTCGTCACCGCGCCGACGCTCACCGCGGAGTCCGCTGTGGACGGTGAGCTGACCGAGCCGGGACCTGGCCCGGCGTTACCGGCGGCGATCACGAACAGCGTGCCGTGCGATGCGGTGAGCGTCTCGACGGCCGCCTCGAGCGGGTCCTGCTCAGGGGTGTCCGGGCCGCCGAGGCTCATGTTCACCACGTCCGCGCCCTGCTCGGCCGCCCACTGCATGCCGGCGAGAATCCACGACTCGGCGCAGCCGAACTGCACGCAGACCTTGCCGTCGAGCAGCTTCGCGCCCGGCGCCACACCCGTGTACCGGCCGTCGGACGCGGCACCGCTGCCGGCCACGGTGGACGCCACGTGGGTACCGTGGCCGACCAGGTCCCGGTCGTCCTCCTCGCCCTCGGTGAAATTGCGCTGGCCAACGACCCGATCGGCCAGGTCCGGATGCGTCGCGTCGATCCCGGTGTCCAGCACGGCGACGGTACGGCCGGTGCCGTCGTGGCCGGCCTGCCACGCGGTCGGCGCACCGATCAGCGGCACGCTCACATCCAGCGTCGGTTGCCTCAGGCCGTCCAGCCACACCCGCTGCGCGCCGCTCGCGGACAGACCCTGCCAGAAGGCGGTCGTGTCCTGGGTGGACGCCCGTACCGCGAGGCCGTTGACCACGGGCAGCGCCCTGCCGACCGTGGCGCCCGGCACGCTCGCGGCCGCCTTCACCCCGCGGTACGTCACGATCAGCGGCTACTTCTTGAATGGACGTACGGCTTCAGCCCGGCCAGGCTGGGTCGAGGTGTCCGGCGGGGTCGCTCTATCTAGCGGCTGCCCACCCGTAGCACGGGGGTGTGGCTCTGATCTGGCGTGCGGCCTGCCGGTCACCGTGGCGAGGCTGTGGCTCCAGAGGGGTCTGCCCAGCTCGAAGTAGCGCTGCCCTCCTCGCCGATATCAGTCGAGGTCTGGTTCGAGGAGGCGAGGCAGTGGCGCGGGTGATCATCGGGATGGATCCACACAAGCGGTCGGCGACGATCGAGATCATCGATGGGCGGGAGAGGGTCCTGGCCCAGGGTCGATACGGCACCGACAGTGCCGGCTACCGGGCCATGCTGGCCGCCGGGCGGCGGTATCCGCAGCGGGTGTGGGCGGTGGAGGGCTGCAACGGCATCGGCCGGCATGTGGCCCAACGGCTGGTCGCCGACGGGGAGACCGTGCTGGATGTGCCGGCGAAGCTGTCGGCGCGGGCGCGGGTGTTCGCTACCGGGCAGGGCCGCAAGACCGATCCGGTCGATGCCCATTCGGTGGCCGTGGTTGCGCTACGTACCACCGGATTGCGTCAGGTCGGGGTGGACGACGCCACGGTGGCGTTACGACTACTGGTCGACCGCCGCGACTGGCTGGGCCGGGCCCGCACCGACACGGTCAACCGGCTGCACGCACTGCTGCTCGATCTGGTGCCGGGCGGGGCGAAGAAGCACCTGTCCGCGTCCCAGGCCCGCACGATCCTGGCCACCGTGCGGTCGCGTGATGTGGTCGGCCGGACCCGCCGTCAGCTCGCCGCGGAGCTGATCACCGAACTCGCGGTGATCGACAGGAAGATCAAGCAGGCGAACGCGGCCCTGACCGAACTGATCGCGGCCACCGGCAGCAGACTGCAGCAGCTCAACGGGATCGGCCCGTCCGTGGCGGCCCGGCTGCTCGGCGACATCGGCGACATCACCCGGTTCGCCAGCCGTAACCACTTCGCGTCGTGGAACGGCACCGCACCCCTGGACGCCTCCTCCGGCGACCAACAGCGCCATCGCCTGTCCCGGGCCGGCAACCGGCGCATCAACCGGGCCCTGCACATCATGGCCGTCGTCCAGCTGCGTCACGACACCGAAGGCCGCGCATACTTCCGGCGTAAGCTCGCCGCGGGCAAGACTCCGATGGAAGCTATGCGCTGCCTCAAACGACGACTCTCCGATGTGGTCTATCGACAGATGGCCGCCGACATGAAAGCGAGTCCGGGAGGGCACTGGGGGACGACTCTGACATCCAGCGCGGCCGACCCAACCCCGACGGTCGACTCTTCGGACAAGCCACAACCCGGACTCACCGTCGAGCCTACGCCACCCACCACACCTGTCGAAGCCGATCCGGGGCCAGCGCCCACGCCGGCCGCCAAGCAACCGCAGACCCGAACGGCCAAACCAGCCCGTCCTACCGCCTTGACCAGAACTTCACGCACCACCTCAGCCCATCCGAGGAAGAGATCTTCGTCCAAGGCTTGACAAAGAGGGGAGCCAGGTCCGTGCGACGGTCGTACCCGAAGGAGAGCAGGGTCGTCACGTCGAACAGCCGGCGGTCCAGCTTGCCCTTGCCGAGCAACGGCACGGCGTCGCTCGGGATGACGTACTGGTGGCCGGCGATGCGGTGGGTCAGGAAGTTGACGCCGGCGCGCCCGGGACCCCGGTCGACTCTGATCCTGTCGCCCTTCACCACGACCCGGTCCCCGGTCAGCAGCGTGACGGTACGCGGTGCCGCTTGTCGTGGTTCGTCCGCCCCGGGTGGCGCGGCCCCTACGGAAGCCGCCGGAAGTATGGAGCCCAGAAGAACGGCGACCGCGAGGCAGCCGCCGACTCTCGTCCGTGTGCGCATGATCCTCCCCGTCTCCATGTGCGTCACGTCCGTACACTTTCCAGACGCCTTGCGCTCTGGCGAGGTTGCGACTGACATCAATGTGACAGAGAAGAATGCCCTATCGGGAAGTCACCGGAAGTCCCGGGACGGCGTCCGGACGGGCACCTCGACCGGATCGAGGCGGTCGGCGGTCAGGTTGACGACCCCGTCGTACTTCTCCAGCCTCCCCCGCACGAGCAGGGCGGGACTGCGCCGGGCTACCGTGCGGTACCGCTGCCACAGCCCCGGTGAGCAGGTCACGTTCAACATCCCGGTCTCGTCCTCCAGGTTCATGAACGTGATCCCGCTCGCGGTCGCCGGGCGCTGCCGGTGGGTGACGATCCCGCCGACATGCAGCCGCCGGCCGTGGTCCAGCCGCTCCAGCGCGCTGATCGGCACGGCGCCGAGCCGGTCCAGCAGCGGCCGGATGAACTCCGCTGGATGACTGTCGGGACTCAGGCCGGTTGCCCACACATCAGCCATCAACCGGTCCACGTCGTCCAGCGCGGGCAGCACCGGGGCGGCGACCCCGGTGGCCGTACCCGGTAGGCGGTCCGCCCGTTCCTGGGCCGCCGCGCCGGCCGCCCACAGGGCCTCGCGCCGGTCCAGGCCGAAGCAGGCGAACGCGTCGGCGGTGGCGAGCGCCTCCAGGTGGGTGGCTGACAGCCCGGCCCGCCGGGCGACATCGACCATGTCCCGGTACGGGCCGCCGCGGTCCCGTTCCGCCTCGATGCGCTCGGCCACCGCGTCCCCGAGCGTGCGTACGCCGGCCAGCCCCATCCGGATCACCGGCCCACCGATCCCCCAGTTGCCCGGTGGCTCCCCGGCGCCGTGGCGGGGTCCACCGTGGACGACCGGTGGCTCCAGCGTGGCCGTGGCCTTGCTCGCGTTGATGTCCGGCCGCCGGATGACGACACCGTGCCGGCGCGCGTCGTCCACAAGAGACTGTGGTGCGTAGAACCCCATCGGCTGCGCGTTGAGCAGCGCGGCGGTGAACGCGGCCGGGTGGTACCGCTTGAGCCACGACGACACGTACGCCAGGTAGGCGAACGAGTAGGCATGGCTCTCCGGGAAGCCGTAGTTGGCGAACGCGGACAGCTTCAGGTAGAGGTCGTCGGCGAGCGCGCCGGTGATGCCGTTGCCCGCCATGCCCGCATAGAGCCGTTCGCGCAGCTGCTCCATCTTCTGCGTGGAGCGCTTCGACCCCATCGCCCGCCGCAGCTGGTCCGCCTCGACCGCGGAGAACCCGGCGACGTCGATGGCGAGCTGCATGAGCTGCTCCTGGAAGAGCGGCACGCCGAGCGTGCGCTCGAGCGCGTTCTCCATCAGCGGGTGCGGGATCGTCGGCTCCTCCTTCCCGTTGATCCGGCGGATGAACGGGTGCACCGAGCCGCCCTGGATGGGCCCCGGCCGGATCAACGCCACCTCGACCACGAGGTCGTAGAACTTCCTGGGCCGCAGGCGCGGCAGCGTGGCCATCTGGGCCCGGCTCTCCACCTGGAACACGCCCACCGTGTCGGCCCGGCACAGCATCGCGTAGACCTCGGCATCCTCGTGCGGTACCGTGTGCAGCTCGTAGTGCCTGCCCTCGTGCTCGGCGATCAGGTCGAACGAGTACCGCAGCGCGGAGAGCATGCCGAGCCCCAGCAGGTCGAACTTGACCAGGTTGACGCTGGCGCAGTCGTCCTTGTCCCATTGCAGCACCGTGCGGTCCGGCATCCGGGCGTGCTCCACCGGGCACACCTCGACGATCGGCCGGTCGCAGATCACCATGCCACCGGAGTGGATGCCCAGATGCCGGGGGAACGTCTGCAACCGGTTGGCGTGCTCGATCACCTGCTCGGGGATGTCGTCGTAGTCCACGATGGCCGTCGTCCTCCAGCGGTCGATCTGCTTGCTCCACGCGTCCTGCTGCCCGGGCGAGAACCCGAACGCCTTGGCGACGTCGCGCACCGCCGACCGCGGCCGGTACGAGATGACGTTGGCGACCTGGGCGGTGTGCTGCCGCCCGTACTTCTGGTAGACGTGCTGGATGACCTCCTCGCGGCGGTCGGACTCGATGTCGATGTCGATGTCCGGTGGCCCGTCCCGCTCGGGTGCGAGGAACCGCTCGAACAGCAGCCCGAACTTCACCGCGTCGACGTTGGTGATGCCCAGCGCGTAGCAGACCGCCGAGTTCGCCGCCGACCCGCGGCCCTGCGCGTAGATGCCGTTCCGCTTGCAGAACATCACGATGTCGTAGACCACGAGGAAGTACCCCGGGAAGTTGAGTTCCTCGATCATCTTCAGCTCGTGGTGGATCTGCTCGAGCGCCTTGGGGTCGTCGCCGTACCGGTTGCGCGCCCCGTCCAGGGTCAGCTTGCGCAGCCAGCTCATCTCGGTGTGGCCCGGCTCGGGGATCGGGTAGTCCGGCAGGTTCGGCGCGACGAGCTGCAGGTCGAAGGCGAGCTCCTCGCCGAGGGCCGCGGCCCGGGCGACGGCGCCGTCGTACCCGCCGAACCGGCGCTCCATCTCCTCGCCGCTGCGCAGGTGCGCGGTGGCGGCCGCGGGCAGCCAGCCGTCCATGTCGTCGAGACTGCGCCGGGCCCGGACCGCGGCCAGCGCGGTGGCGAGCCGGCGGCGGGGCGGGGCGTGGTAGTGCGCGTTGGTCGTGGCGACCGTGGGCAGTCCCCGGTCCAGCGCCAGCTCGGCCAGGGCGTCGTTGCGCTCGTCGTCGACCGGGTCACCGTGGTGGGTCAGCTCGACCGCGACCGAGCCCGCACCGAACAGCGCGACGAGCCGGTCCAGCTCGCGGGCCGCCGCCTCCCGACCGCCGCCGCCCGGTTCGGTGAGCGCGGCCGGCACGTGGCCCTTGCGGCAGCCGGTCAGCACCAGCACGTGGTCGCGCAGGGAGTCGGCGACCTGCTCCAGGCCGGCGTAGTCCGGCCGGCCCTTCTCACCGCCGCGCAGGTGCGCCTCGCTCATCGTGCGCGCCAGCCGGGCGTACCCCTGCGCTCCCCGGGCCAGCACGAGCAGGTGGCGCCCGGCCGGGTCCGGCTCCCCGTTCTGTGGTTTCGGCAGACCCAGCGACAGCTCCGCGCCGAAGATCGTGGGCAGGCCCAGCTCGCGGGCGGCCTCCGAGAACCGGACGACGCCGTAGAACCCGTCGTGGTCGGTGAGGGCGAGCGCGGTCAGGCCGAGCCGGTCGGCCTCCTCGGCCAGCTCCTCGGGGTGGCTCGCCCCGTCCAGGAAGCTGAAGTTGGAGTGGCAGTGCAGTTCCGCGTACGGCACCGCGGGCGGGCGCCGCTCCCGGCGGACCGGCGGCGGCTGGTACGGCTGGCGTTTGCGGGTCCAGGCCGGTGAGTCCCCGCCGTCGGCGTCGACGGCGAGCGGGTCGATGACCAGCGGCCTGCCCGAGAGCCGGCGTTCCAGCTCGGACCAGGGCATCACCGGGTTGTTCCAGCCCATCAGTCGTACACCCCCTCCACCGTCCACACCCCGGCGCGCAGGGCGAGCAGCAGCCCCCGCCCGTCGGCGAGGCTGACCTGGAACCGCACCAGCCGGCGCGCCTCGGCCGGCGCCCACCAGCGCTCGTCGACCGGCCACGGCCCGGCCCACCCGACCACCTCGACGGGATCGCCGTCCGCCACGGCGACCCGGGCGGGTGCGCCGCTGACCGCCAGCCGGGCGGTGACCGTCACCGGGCTCCCGTCCGCCGCGAGAACCGCGGCCGGCTGCGGCCGGACCAGGACCGTCGCCGGCGACGGGGCGGGCAGCCGGCCCGGCCACGGGTGGGTTGACTGGCGCGGCGCCCGTTCCTCGCCCCAGGGGACGAGCCGGACCTGGTCGGCCGGTGACCGGCCGCCGTCCAGCACCGCGGTGACCACCGCCTCCATGCCGAGCATGCCCTGCACCCGGCTGAGCGCCCGGTGCGCCCGCTCCCGGTCCTCCCCGACGTCGCCCCAGAGCCCGGTCTGCAACCCCGCGTGCGGCACCACCCCGTCCGGTACCAACCGCAGCCGCAGGATGCCGCTCGTTGGCCGGGCGGTTCGGGTGAGCCAGCCCTCCAGCTGCCAGCGCACCCGGTCGGCGACGGCCGCGGCGGTCAGCAGGCCCTCGTGGTGCCAGGTGCGGTACAGCTCCTCCCCGTTCACGGTCACCGCCTCCACGCCCAGCCGGGTGCAGGCCAGGGCGTGCGCGGCGAGCCGGTCGTGCAGCCGCTGCGCGAGCGCGCGGGCCACGAACGCCGCCACGTCCACCCGGTCGAGCGGCTCGTCGAACGTCTCGGTCACGTCCAGGTGGGGTGGCGGCCGCCGGACGGCCAGCGGTGCGCCGTCCCGTCCGGCCGCGAGCCGGTGCGCGTAGGCCGCGTCGAAGCCGAACCGGGCCAGCACGTCGCCGGGCGGCAGCGCGGCGAAGTCGCCCAGCGTCCGGATGCCGAGCCGGCGCAGCAGGTCTGTCAACTGTGGACGGTCGAGCACGGTGATGTTCCGCCCGGCGAGGAACTCCGGCGTCCGGCCGGGCGCCACGACGAACCCCGCCCGCGCCGCCAGCCCCGCGGCGAACACCCCGTCCGCGATGCCCACCTGGCTCTCGACCGCGCAGCTCTGGGCGATGTGCTCGACGATCCGCTCGGCGGCCCGCTCCTCCCCGCCGAAGTAGCGGGACGGGCCGCGGGCCGCCAGCGCACAGGTGCCCGGCCGGAGGATCTCCACTCCGGGCGCCAGCTCCTCGACGGCCGCCACGACCGGCTCGAAGGCGCGCGTGTCCCGGGCCGGGTCGTACGCCACGACGGCGAGGTCCGGGCACCGGCTCTGCGCCTCGCGTTTGCGCAGGCCACGCCGGATGCCTTCGGCCCGGGCCGACTCCGAGCAGGCGACCACGCGGTTCGCCGCCAGGACCGCGACCGGCGTGTGCGCGGGCACCCCGTCGACGATCTCGGCGGCAACCACCGGCCAGTCGGGCAACCAGACGGCCAGGGTGCGGATCATGCCGACAGTATAGAACACATGTTCGATCCAGATTCCACCCGTCGTACCCCTGTACCGAAACGACTGTCGGAGTTACTTTCCGCGACGCCTGCGCGGGATCCGCGTGAGGCCACAAGGAGGATCCATGAGACACACGCGTACGCTTCTCGTGAGCGTCACCGCCGCGGTCACGGCATTCGCCCTGACCTCCGGCGGCCAGTCGTTCGCCGGCACGGCGGGCTCGGCCCGGTTGAGCAACACCACCGACGGCGGCCCGGCTGGTTCCACAGTGGACACATCGTCCGCCCTCGTTCAGCTCGTCGGTGACCCGCTCAGCACATCGGTGCGGACCCGCCCGGCCAAGGGCAAGAAGATCGACTTCTCGAGCACGACGGTCAAGTCCGAGCGGGCCCGGCTCTCCGCCCTGCGCAACGATTTCAAGGCCTGGCTGCGGGCGAACGCGCCGCGGGCCAAGGTCTCCGGCGAGTACGACATCTCGCTGAACGCGGTCGCGATCCGGCTGGGCGGCGAGTCACTGGCCACGATCTCGGCATCGCCGTACGTGCAACGCGCGGAGTACCAGGGGATCTACCGGCCGCTCGCGGAGGACCCCGACCTCGCGATCATCGACGCGATCGAGGCCTGGAACCAGGGCGGCGGCGCCGCGAACGCGGGTGCCGGCGTCAAGGTCGCGGTCGTGGACACCGGCATCGACGTCACCCACCCGTGCTTCAGCGACGCCGGGTACGCGCCCGCGCAGCAACTGGGCGACCAGCGGTTCACCAACAACAAGGTGATCGCCGCCAAGGTCTTCAACATGAAGGAGAACCAGGGCGGACACACGCCGGAGGCGATCCAGGACCACGGTACGCACGTCGCCGGTACGGTCGGCTGCAACTTCCAGACCCCGGCGACCGTGGCCGGCGTGGCGATCCCGTACGCGATGTCCGGGGTGGCACCCCGGGCCCTGCTGGGCAACTACAACGTCTTCCCCGGCCAGGTCGGCAACGCGCGCAGCGAGGACATCCTCAACGCGCTCGACGCCGCCTACGCCGACGGCTTCGACATCGCCAACATGAGCCTCGGCGGCAACGCCAACGGCGTCCAGGACCTGCTCACGGCCGGCGTGGACAACCTGGACCAGGCCAACATGGTGGTCGCGGTCGCGGCGGGCAACTCCGGCCCGGGCCACGGGACCATCCAGTCCCCGGGCAGCGCCGCGCGGGCGCTGACCGCGGGCGCGAGCACCGTGCCGCACTTCATCGGCGCGCCGGTGACCGTGGCCGGCACGACCTACGGTGCGGCGATCGGTGACTTCGCCACCGTCTCCGCCGACCTGACCGCGCCACTGGGCGTGGTGGCCGGCCCGGTCAACGGGCTCTCCACCGCGTGCACCCCGTTGCCGGCCGGCAGCCTGGCCGGGAGGATCGCCCTGATCTCCCGGGGGACCTGCACCTTCTCGCAGAAGATCCGCACCGCACAGGACGCGGGCGCGGTGGTCGTGCTCGTGGTGAACAACGTCGGCGGCGACCCCATCGCGATGGGGCTCGGCGGCATCCCGAACGAGCCCACGGTTCCGGCGTACCAGCTGAGCCTGGCCGACGGGATCGCGGTCCGGGCGCACAACGGGGCGGCGACGACGGTCGGCTCCTCGCTGGCGTACTTCCTGACCCCCAACGTGGACATCATGGCCGGGTTCTCCAGCCAGGGACCCACCGATGTGGACTTCCGGGTCAAGCCCGACGTGGTGGCCCCCGGCGTCAACGTGCTCAGCTCGGTCACGCACACCGCGTGCCCGGCACCGCCGTGCTTCGCGTTCTTCCAGGGCACCTCGATGGCGACCCCGCACCTGGCCGGATCGGCCGCGGTGGTCAAGGGGCAGCACCCGACCTGGAGCGCGGCCGAGATCCGGTCGGCCATCGTCAACACGGCCGAACAGGGCGTGCTGAGGAACTTCACCGCGTCCGCGACCGAGACCGACGTCAACGTCATGGGCGCCGGCCGGGAGAACCTGTTCGCCGCGGTCAACGCCGTCGCGGCGCTGGATCCGGTGAGCACGTCCTTCGGCGCGGTAGCGGCCGGCTCCGGCCAGACCGTGACCGCGACGGTCACCCTGCGGAACCTCGCCGCCGGATCCCGGACCTTCACCCTTGCCGTGGGTACGGCCTCGGGCGTCGGCGTCGGGTTCACGGTGAGCCCGTCGTCGGTCGCTCTCGCGGCCGGCGCCTCGGCGACCGTCACGGTCACCATGACGGCCGCCCGGGGCGCGGGTACCGGAGACCACGCCGCCACCCTGCGGATCAGCAGCGGCGGGTCCGAGGTCGCGCACGCGGTCGTGTACGCCCTCGTCAAGTAAGACACCGTGATCCGGTAGTGGAAGGCGCGTGATAGCGAGCCTTCCACTACCGGATCATCGCGCCGGACCCGTCGGCGCATGCGTCGAGTAGCCCGGCATCGCCAGCTTGACCCGGCCGCCGTCCACTGTGACGCTGACCCGATGCTGCTGCCCGGCCGATACCTGATACGTCCCGGCTCGCCCGCCGATCTACCGGTCTACCGACGGATCCTGTACGAGGCGGTGGGCTGGAATCCGGACCGTGTCCTGCCGCCGATGGCCGACGCTCTACGACACCCGGAGCTGGCCCGGTACCACCAGGGCTGGGGTCGGCCGGGCGACATCGCGGTCGTGGCGACTCTCGACGGTGAGCCGGTCGGCGGCGCTTTCTGCCGGCTCTTCACCGAGGAGGACCACGGCGAAGGCTACGTCGACGAGGAGACGCCCGAGATAGCGATCGCGGTATGGCCGGAGCACCGCGGCCGCGGGCTCGGCGGCCGGCTGCTCGCGGCGCTCGCCGACGCGGCCCGGGCCGCCGGGATGACCCGGCTGAGCCTCAGCGTCGAGCGACCGAACCCGGCAGCGCGGCTGTACCTGCGGTCCGGGTACGCCATCGTCACGGAGAACGAGAGCGACTACGTGATGGTCGCGGCGATCTGACGGACGAATGCGACCGCCGCGTGCGTGGGTGGGGCCGGCCGGCCGTACCGCTGCTGCGCCAGTGCGTCCGCGACCACTGTCCGATCCGGGTGGCCGGGATGCCCGGCAGTGGCGTGCTGGAGGAACCACTCACCAGCGTCCACTTTGGAGCACAATCGACCGTCGGCTGCGAAGCGCAGCGCCCGGCACGCGTTGAGGACCGCGTACGCTCCGGTGCCGTGCGCCACGGCCCAGTCAAGCTCGCGGCGCATCGCGGCCCGGACCAGATCCGCGGGTACCGTGCCGAAGACCTCGCTGGCGGGCGGGCCGACCACCGCCACGCCGTGCCGGCGGCAGACCTCCGCGTGCAGGACGAGATCCGGATCGCCGGGGTGTCCGTCGCCGACGGCGACGGTCAGCTCGCCGGCTCGGCCGGCGACGTGGACCTCGAACCGGCACCTACCCAGACGCGCGGCCGTCGCCGCCGTGATGACGCTCATCTCCAGCCCGGTGCCGGGACACGGCTCCGCGACCGAACGCAGCGCCTCCCCCAGACGCCGCTGCCACAGCGCCGTTCCCGGCGACGGCACGACCGCCAGGATGTCCACGTCGCTGACGTCGGGCCGGAACCCGCCGAGCACCGCCGAGCCGTGCAGGTACACGCCGATGGCGCCGTCCACCTCGGCCGCGAGGCGGCGGGCGTACTCCAGTACCGGCATGGGCGTCACCGCGGCCGGTACGCCTCGACCAGCTGGTCCATCACCGCGTCCAGCGCCTCGTCGGTGCGCTGCCGCGCCGGGTCCTCGTCGAACCACGCGGCGATCTCGCGGGCGCCGGTGTGGAACGGGATCGTCGCGGCGTAGTCCGGTACCACGCCGCGCAGCTTCGAGTTGTCGAACACCATCGAGTGCGCCTTGTCGCCCAGCAGGCCGGCGCCCCAGCGCGGGTCAGCCGCCGCGATCGCGTCGGACGGCACGTGCACGATCCGGGCCGGCGCACCGACCGCGGCCGCCAGGGTCTCCGCGATCTGGTTCCAGGTCAGCACGTCGTCGGAGGTGATGTGGTAGGCCTCCCCGATCGTGCGCGGGTTCCCGAGCAGCGGCACGAAGCCGCGGGCGAAGTCCTCGTGATGGGTCAGTGTCCACAGTGACGTGCCGTCGCCGTGGACGACGATCTCCTTGCCCCGGCGCATCCGGCCCAGCACCGTCCAGCCGCCGTCGAACGGCACGAGCGTCCGGTCGTACGTATGGGAGGGTCGCACGATCGTCGCCGGGAACCCCTCCTCCCGGTACGCCTGGACGAGCAGGTCCTCGCAGGCGATCTTGTCCCGGGAGTACTGCCAGAACGGGTTCCGCAGCGGCGTGGACTCCACGACCGGCAGGCGCGCCGGCGGGGTCTGGTAGGCCGACGCCGAGCTGATGAAGACGAACTGCCCGGTGCGGCCACGGAACAGGTCGATGTCGGCCTGGAGGTGCGCCGGCGTGTAGGCGACCCAGTCGACCACCGCATCGAACTCGCGGTCCCCGAGCGCCTCCTTCACCTCGGCCGGGTTCCGGACGTCCGCGCGCAGCACGGTGGCCTCGGCGGGCAGCGGCCGCTGCGCGCTCCGCCCGCGGTTGAGCACGTACAGCTCGAGGCCGCGTTCGACGGCCAGCCGCGAACAGGCGGAGCTGATCGTGCCGCTGCCGCCGATGAAGAGAATTGTCGGGGTACCCACCCCTTCGACCCTAGGCCATCCGTCGGCCCTACCCGTTGGTGGTTCCAGCGGGCGACGAGTGGGCGCTGGAACGGTTGTACCGGCGAATGGTCGGCGTGGCAGACCGTCCACACGGTCTGCTGCTCCCGATGGTGCACCCCTCGCGTGGCGTCAGCTTGCCCGGGCGCGCCGGTCGGCCAGCGGCACCACGGGCGGGAGCGTGCCCTCGTCGACCAGGCGGATCCGGCCGTCCTGGTCCGGCAACCACAGATCGAGTTCGATCCGCGGCCAGGCGGCCAGGCTGACCGTGATCCGGCGGCGGCGCAGCCGGCCGGCTCCCTGCCGGAGCCCGGACCACTCCTGATCGACCGCGGCGAGCCGGATGTCGCTGCCCTCCCAGGCGGGCCCGAGGGTCAGCACCGTGCAGCGGGCCTTCCTGGCCCGGGCCGCGAGGCGGCGGGCCAGCCGGCCGGAGACCGGGCCGGGCGGCTGCACCAGCACCAGATCCAGGCCGGGCAGCAGGGCCGCGGTCGCCTCCGCCCACACCGGGCCGGGCTCGGGTACGACCGCGAGCTGCTCCAGCCGGATCCCGAACTCGCTGGCGGCGACGTACCCGAACGACGGCACGCCGACCACCCCGCACCAGCCGCCCTCGACCGACACTCCGGCCAGCAATGCCATCGCCAGTGACATCCGGGCGGCGTCGCCCTGGACGGCCACCACCGCCCCGCGCTTCAGCCGCCGGCCGAGCAGCTCCGCCAGCGGCGGCAACACCGGCAGCCCTGGCTCCACCCCGTTCCGCGGATCGGTCTCCCGCAGCAGGCGCTGTAATGATGGCTCGGTGCGCGGGTCCGCCTTATGCGTCGCCTTCGCCCCGGCCCACGCAACGGCTACGCTGGCGTGTTCCGTGGCTCCAGGCGACGCGGCAGACCCGCTCCACTCGCGATCCGCGGCCGCGACCGCCTCGCGGTGTGATGAGCGGCGAAGTGTGACGATGTCGGCCACGTGCCCTCGCCCCCGAGTCTGTGCGTGTCGTGCGTGTGCTGGTCAGGCGACGAGGTCGTCGAGTCTCATCTGGTGCGCGGAGAGGCCGAGGGCGACCTCGACCAGGGCCACGAACTGTTCCGCGGCCCGGAGCAGATCGTCGGCCTCCCGCTCGCTGACCACCCGGGGGATGCCGGCCTCCGCGGCGGCCCGCTTCGACGCGCCCGCGGCGAAGAACGTGGCCCACTCGCCGAACTCGGGTGCGACCAGCACCAGGAGCGACCAGACGCTGGTGAGCCGGCCACGACGGCCGCCTGGAGCCGGCCTGGCCCGGGCGGCGAGCATGGCGGCCGCGGCGCGCAGGGCGGCCAGGTGGGCGGCGGCGAACCGGAGTCCGTCGGGCCGGGTCTGTGCCGCCTCGGCGAGCCCGCGCCGGGCGAGCACGAGCAGTTCGGCCGGCGAACGGTGGGGCAGCGCGTGCAGCGGTACCGTCGGCGCCTGCTTGACCGGCGCCTCCCCGTCCACGACGGCCGGCAGCGGCGGGGGCGCCGGCGGCGACACCGGCCCGGGGGGCGCAGTGCCGGCGCCCGCTCTGGGCACCACGGCCACCGCGATCGGCAGGGTCGCCTGAGTGCTGTGCATGGTCCCTCTCCTCCGCACTGTGCCGACAAACGCTCGTCGAACCGTGCCGCTGCGGAGGAAGTCGCAGCAGCGTTGCCGGCCGGGTGTGGCGCTTCCCCACACCACTCCCCGGCCGGCTGGACCGCTGCCCACCGCCCGGGGGTCGGGGGCGGTGAGCAGCGGTCCCGCCCAGGCCCGGACCCGCGAATGTCCGGACCTCCGGCGGTGTCCGTTGGAACCGCGTCGGTTCTAAAGGTACCGCATCGTTCGAACAGCCGTTCGAACTACTACTAGAGTAAACCGTGGGTACGACAAGACCGCAATCCCACCACACGTAGCCTCGGTCCCTGTGACCCGAATCCGGCCGCGCATCGGCCCTCACCTGGCCCTCGGCGCCGTCATGGTGATCACCGGCTGCACCCTCTTCGCGGTCAACGGGACCGTGTCCAAGCTGGCGCTGCGCGGCGCCTTCGACGCGCCCCAGCTGGCCACGCTGCGCGCCACCGGAGCGTTCGCCGGACTGCTCCTGCTCTGCCTCGCGGTGCGCCCGGCCCGCCTGCGGCTCACCCGGCGCGAGCTGCCGCTGATCATCGTGTACGGGATATCCGGCTTCTTCCTCGTACCCGTGCTCTATTTCGTCTCGATCGCCCGGCTGCCGATCGGGATCGCGTTGCTGTTCGAGTACACCGCCCCGCTGCTCGTGGCGCTCTGGGCGCGCTTCGGCCAGCACGCCCGGGTCCGGCCCCGGCTGTGGATCGGGCTCGCCCTGAGCCTGGCCGGGCTGGCCTGCGTCGCCGAGGTCTGGGGATCCCTGCGCCTCGATGCGCTCGGCGTCGCCGCCGCGCTCACGGCCGCGGTCCTGCTCGCCTCGTACTACGTGCTCGGCGCCCGGGGCGTCAGCCGCCGCGACACGCTGTCGCTGACCTGTTGGGCTTTCGGCTTCGCCGCGATCGCCGGCATGATCGTCCGGCCGTGGTGGAACTTCCCGGCCAGCGCGCTGACCGGGACCAGCGGCGGTGTACCGGTGTGGCTGCTGTGCCTGTACGTGATCGTGCTCGGCTCGATCGTGCCGTACCTGCTCCTCGCCGGCTCGCTGCGGCACCTGCCGCCCACCAGCGTCGGGATCATCGGCATGGTCGAACCGGTCATCGCGGCGACCGTGGCCTGGCTCGCCCTGGGCGAGGTACTCAACGCCGCCCAGCTCGCCGGTGGCGCCCTGGTGCTGATCGGCGTGGTGCTCGCCGAGACCGCGCGAACCGCCGGTCCCGGGGGTGCGGCTCCGCCCGTACCCGATATGGCGACGGTGATGCCCGCGGGCCGGGACGACCTAGCAAGATAGACCCATGCAGTCCACGCCCCCTCAGCACCCGAACGTCCAGGCCGTGCAGGACGCCCTGGAGTCCGCGGGCGCCCTCGACGGCTCGGGCGAGTCGTGCCGGATCCGGATGCTCCCCGATGCGGTGCACACCGCGGTCGCCGCGGCGGCCGCTCTCGGCGTCGAGGTCGGGCAGATCGCGAACTCGCTGATCTTCGATGCGGACGGGGACCCGTTGCTGGTCCTCACCTCCGGCGCCCACCGGGTGGACACGGAGAAGGTCGCGGACGCCATCGGGGCCGCGGAGGTACGCCGGGCCGCGCCCGAGTTCGTCCGGGAGCACACCGGCCAGCCCATCGGCGGCGTGGCCCCGCTCGGGCATCCCAAACCCGTACGGACGCTGGTCGACACCACCCTGCGCCGGTACGACGAGATCTGGGCCGCCGGCGGCATCCCGCACGCGGTGTTCCCGACGACCTACGCCCAACTCGTACGGATCACCGCCGGAACCCCCGCCGACGTCGCATGAGGCTGGTCCCCTGGACGCCGGACGACCTCGCGCGGCGCCTCGATGACGCGATCGCCGTGTACGGCGAGGCGATGGGCTACGCCCCCGACCTGCTGGAGGCCCGCCGCGGCTACATCGGCACGCACCTACGCCGCAGCGGCTTCCGGGCGGTGGCCACGCTGACCACCGACGGCCGGCTGGTCGGGTTCGGCTACGGCTACGCCTCCGCGCCCGGGCAGTGGTGGCACGACCAGGTCCGGGGAGCGCTGGACCTCAAGGCCCGCGAGGCCTGGCTGGCCGACTGCTTCGAGGTGGTCGAGCTGCACGTCCGGCCCGGGGCCCAGGGGCACGGGATCGGCGCCCGTCAGCTCCGTGCGCTGCTGAGCGTGGCGTCGGGTGCGACCACGCTGCTGTCCACGCCCGAGGCGGACGAGAAGGCCTCGCGCGCCTGGCGGCTGTACCGCCGGTTCCAGTTCGTGGACGTCATCCGCGACTTTCACTTCCCCGGCGACTCCCGGGCGTTCGCGATCCTGGGCCGGCCGCTGCCGCTGTGATCGGGCCGGCCTCAGCCGAACGACTTGCGGATCCCACCGAGCAGCTGCACCAGGCCGAACACGCCGAGGAACAGCCAGACCACGCCGGCGATGGTGACCGTACCGGCCGCCATCCCGCCGAGGACGTACGAGGTCAGGCCGGCGAGCACCAGGCCGGCCACGGTGACCGTCAGGCGGGCGCTGTGCTCACCTACGGATATCGACCCGACCGCGGTGAGCCCGATCGCGACGCCCTTGGCCCGGACGTACTCGTGCAGCCACGCCACCCCGCCGCAGAACACCAGCAGCGCGACCGGCGCCCCGACCGCCCAGAACGTGGCCAGCCAGCACAGCTCGGCGACGCGGGCGACGAGGGCGTCGTACAGGTAACCGAGCTTGGCGGTCCGGGAGGTCAGCACCGCGACCGCACCGTCGACGCCGACCGCGACCGCCCCGGCGATGACCAGCACGGCCGTGGGCAACGGCCCGGCGAGCCAGGCCATCGGCACGGCCAGCACGTTGAGGACCACTCCGGTGACCATGAGGGTCATCGGAGTGACCTGCCGGCGGACCATGATCCGGCCGAGTCCGTACGACATCCAGAGCCAGGCGCGCACCGCCGTCGACGCGTGGCGCGGATCGTACCCACCGTGCCGGGAGGCCCAGGCCGTCGCGTACCGGTCCCAGGTCAACGATTCAGACACGCGAGCCGACCTGCAGGTTCTGCCATACCTCGCGGGTCGCGGTCGACCGGTTGAGCGTGATGAAGTGGATGCCCGGGGCACCCTCGGCGAGCAGCCGCTGCGACAGCTCGGTGGCGACCTCGACGCCGATCGCGCGTACCGCCGCCTGGTCCTCGGCCACCTGCCAGAGCCGCTTGGCCAGGTCCGGCGGGAACTCCGCGCCGGACAGCTGGGCGAACCGCTCGATCTGGCGCACGTTGGTCACCGGCATGACGCCCGGCACGATCGGCACGTCGCAGCCGCGGGCCGCGACCGCGTCGCGCAACCGCGCCCAGTCCTCCCAGTTGAAGAAGAACTGGGTGATCGCGAAGTCGGCACCCGCCTGGCATTTGCGGACAAAGTAGTAGACGTCAGACTCGAGGTCCGGCGACCGCGGGTGCTTCTCCGGGAAGGCCGCAACCCCGACGCAGAAGTCACCGCTGTCCCGGACCAGACCGACCAACTCCTCGGCGTACGAATACCCCTGCGGATGCTTCGGCCACTCCGCCTGCGGATCCCCGGGTGGATCGCCCCGCAGGGCGAGCACGTTGCGGATCCCGGCCGCCGCGTAGCGCCCGATCACGTTGCGCAGCTCCGCGACCGAGTGGTTGACCGCGGTCAGGTGGGCCATTGCGAGCAGCGTCGTCTCGGTCGCGATCCGCTCGGTGACCGAGACCGTCGTGTCCCGCGTCGATCCGCCGGCGCCGTAGGTGATCGATACGAACGACGGCCGCAGCGGCTCCAGCTCCCGGATCGCCTGCCAGAGCTGGCGCTCCCCCTCCGGGGTCTTCGGCGGGAAGAACTCGAACGAGAAGGTGGGGCTGGGCGCGCGGATCAACCCACCGATGGACGGTTGCCCGCCCGGGAGCACGGAAGGAAGCCCCAACGCCACACGCCGACTCTAGCCGGCTGTCCAGCCCGAGCCGTGAAACATCTCAACTTCCTGCCAATCGCGACGCTGCCAGCACCGCCGGATTCAGCCTCATCAGGAGCATCTCTGGTACGCCCGGAGCGGCGCGACCAGCGGCGCGACCAGCGGCGCGACCAGCGGCGCGACCAGCGGCGACCGGCAGCTCGTGGACCTGACCAGCCGGCGCCAGGATGGTCCGCCAGCGATCCGCCTCGCGGACCCGCACCACGACGAGCGGCAGCGGTCCCCGGTAGCCGCGCCACGACCGCAGCTCGACCCGCCAGTAGCACGGGATGCCGGCCTCGGCGTAAATGTCCCGCTTGCGGACGCGATCGTGGTGCGCGTTCGTCGGCGACACCACCTCGACCACGGTGTGCACCTCGCCAGCCGGCACGCCCCGCGGTGGCAGCGGCTCGGTCGGGGTCATGACAACGATGTCCGGCACCGGCCCGTCCCCCTTCGGCATCCGGACGGCGACGGCGGTGACCGCCTCGGCGGTCTCGGGAAGCGTGTCGTTGAAGAGGCGGCACAGCCGGTCGGCGACGCGTTGATGCAACGGGCTCGCGGCCGGGGACACGATCAGGCACCCGTCGAGGACCTCGCACCGGACGTCCCACTCCGGTGGCAGCTCGAACAGGTCGTCCACGGTGTACGGCCCCAGGTGCGGATGCAGCACTGCACCAGCGCCCATCGCGCGACACCTCCTCGTCCACGTCGGGTCCAGTATGCCGGCACGGTTCAGCGCTCCGGCGGATCGATGTCGTTGGCGAGCCAGCGGTCCACGTACCCGACCGGGCCGTCGGGCTCGGCGGCCGGCCGGAAGGACGCCACCAGGGCCCGCAGCGCGAGCCGCCGGGCGAGGCAGGGCCACGGCTGCCGGCAGAGGTCACAGACCGTGGACCCGGAGATCTCCCGCACGACCACGTTGTGGTCGCGATGGACCCGGATCGAGACCCGCCACAGCATCAGCTGCCGCACACCGGGTGGCGGGTCGTCGGGTGGGTGATCCAGATCGAACGGCAGTCCGTCCATCGCAGCCCCCTCGTCGCTTGCGATCTGCGTCCGCGACACAGGGGACCGCCGCCCGTACCCGCTCGGGAGGAGCCAGCACGGAGACCACAGGCCAGCCGTCCTGGCCCCTGGGCCACCGACCACCTGGCCCCCGGGGCCAAGCCCGGGCCGGCCGCGGGGCCAGTCGGCGACGACCGGACCGGAGCCCGGATCACGGTCCCCTACCGTGAGCAGCGGCAGGGGCCATCGAGACCAGGGGAGGACGATGCGCGGCTTGCTGGCAGCCTTCAGCACGATCTGGGCCGTCACCGCGGTCGGCTGGCTGATCGGCAGGTTCGGACTGCTCGGCCGGGAGGGCGAGAACGTGCTGGCCCGGCTGGTGTTCTTCATCGCCACCCCGGCCCTGCTGTTCGACACGCTCGCCACCGCGGAGCTGCGCGACATCGTCACGCCCGCGCTCGCCGTGTTCGTTCTCAGTACCGTGACCGTTGCCGCGATGTTCCTGTTGTGGGCCCGGCTCGCCTGGCGGCGGTCGACCGGTGAGACGGTCGTCGGCACGATGGCCGCGTCGTACGTCAACGCGGCGAATCTCGGGCTGCCCGTCGCCGCGTACGCGTTGGGTGACGTGGCTTTCGCCGTACCCGTGCTGCTCTTTCAGCTCCTGCTGGCCGGGCCGGCGGCACTGGCGGTGCTGGAGATGGAGTCCCGCAAGGGCCGGGCGGCGCTGGTGCTGGCCCCGCTGCGCAACCCGATCATGCTGTCGGCCGCGGCCGGGCTGGCCGTCTCGGTCTCCGGCTGGGACCCGCCGGAGGAGCTGCTGCGGCCGTTCGCGCTGGTCGGCGCGGCCGCCGTGCCACTGGCCCTGCTGGCGCTGGGCGTGTCGCTGGGCGGTCCACGGCCGGTGGGCGAGGGCACCCGGAACACCCAGGTGCGCTGGATGGTGGTGGCTGTGGTGCTGGCGGTAGTGGTGGCGCTGAAGGTGCTCGTGCAGCCGCTGCTGGCGTACGCCATCGGGCGCGCGCTCGGCCTGGACGGCCGCATGCTGCTCGCGGCCGTCGTCACCTCAGGCCTGCCCACGGCGCAGAACGTCTTCGTCTATGCCGTCCGGTACGGGAAAGCCTCCTGGCTCGCCCGCGACGCGGTGGTGGTGTCCACTGTGCTCACCGCACCGTCCCTTGTGCTCATTGCCCTCTGGCTGGGCTGACCGGGGACGGGTCAGGCCGCGTCGAGGGCGTGGCGGGTACGCCGGCGCAGGTCCTCCAGGGTCGGTCCGGCGTCCACGAGGATGCGCGCGGCCGGGCCGTCGCCCTCGCGCAGCAACTGTCAACCATTGACCATCACCACCGCTCGGCGCTAGGTTGAACGAGTGTTCAGAACGGATGTTCAGACACGTCCTCCGCCCCCTGCCCGACGCGGCCTCCCCCGGCGCTGCGATGTCGCCGTGCTCGGCGCCGGCCTGGCCGGCATGGCGACCGCCCTGCGCCTGCAGGCCAAGGGAGTCTCCACCGTGCTGTTCGAGGCGCACGGGCACGCCGGCGGATGCGCCGGATACTTCCGCCACAAGGGTTTCTCGTTCGACGTCGGCGCCACGACGCTGGTGGACTTCGAACCCGGTGGGGTGGGCGCGGAACTGCTCGACGCGGTCGGCCTCCCGCCGCTGGACGGGGAGCCGCTGCCCGGGTACGTCGCCTGGCTGCCCGACCGGACCGTGACCCTGCACCGGGACCAGGCCGCCTGGCACGGCGAGCGCCTGCGCACGCTGGGCCGGACCGCGAACCACCGCGCGTTCTGGGCACTGCTCGACCGGCTGGCGGGCACGTTCTGGGCGGCCAGCCGGGCCGGCATCAGGCTCCCGATCCGCAACCCCGCCGACGCGCTGCACAACCTGCACGCGGTCGGTCTGCGGCACCTCCCGCTCGCCCGCCACATCGGCTGGACCCTCGGCGACGCGCTGCGGCGGTACGGGCTGCGCGACGACGCACCGCTCACCGGCCTGCTCGGCATGCTCGTCGAGGACACCGTCCACAGTGACCTCGACCGGGCGCCGCTGATCAACGCCGCGCTCGGCGTGACCATCCGCGGCGCCGGCCTGACCCGGCACCGCGGCGGCATGCACGGGTTCTGGCGCCGGCTCGTCGCGCACTACCGGTCGCTCGGTGGCGACCTGCGGGTCTGCTGCCGGGTCCACCAGGTCTCCGGGTCTGCCGGCGGCTTCCGGGTCCACACGGCACGCGGGACGACCGAGGCCGGTCAGGTCGTCAGCGCGCTGCCCGCGGCCACCACGGCGGCGATCGCTGACGCCACGGTCGCGCGGCTGCGCCCGTACCTGGAGCGGGACCGGCACGACCTCGGCGGCGCGATCGTCGCGTTCCTCGGCGTGCCGGAGGCGGAGGTCGCGGACCAGCCACTCACCCACCACCAACTGCTGCAGCGGTACGGGTGCCCGCTCGGCAACGGCAACAACATGTTCGTCTCGGTCTCCGCACCGGGCGACCGGGACAGCGCCCCGCCCGGCCACCAGGCCGTGATGATCTCGACGCACACCGAGCTGGCCGAGTGGGACGGACTGCCCGAGGCCGAGTACCAGCGCCACAAGCAGGAGATCGGCGAGCGCCTCCTCGGGTACGCCCGGCGGGCCTACCCGCGGCTCGGCGAGCGGGCCGTGGTCCGCCAGGTCGGTACGCCGCGGACCTACGAACGGTTCACGTTCCGGCCCCGCGGAGCGGTCGGTGGCGTACGCCAGACCCTGCGCAACACCAACCAGCACGCGATCCCGCACGACCCGGGCGTCGACGGCTTCTGGCTGGTGGGTGACTCCACCTGGCCCGGGCTCGGCACGGTCGCCTGCGTGCTGGGCAGCCGGATCGTCGCCGAACGGATCCTCGCCACCGTAAGGAGCCGGACATGACCGCCGTACCAGCCCTGGCCGAGCTCGGCCCGGACCTGGTCGTCACCACGCGCCACCAGCGGATCGCCGCGCTGACCCGGCCGTACCTCGGCATCGCCGTCTTCGCGGTCGTCGCCTGGCGCGGCTGGTGGTGGCTCACCCCGCTGGTGATGTTCGGCATCTTCGTCGCCGTGGTGACCGTGACCCACGATGTGGTGCACCGCTGCCTGGGGCTGGGCCGGCGCGCCACCGACTGGGCGCTGTTCCTGCTCGGCCTGGTCCTGCTGGAGAGCGGGCACGCCTACCGGATGACGCACCTGCAACACCACCGGCTGTTCCCCAGCGACGAGGACCCGGAGGGCTACCCGGCCAACCTCACCTTCTTCGGAGCTGTCCTCTATGGACCGGTGTTCCTGGTCCGGCTGTGGTGGTGGGCGTACCGGCGCGCACCCGCGACACAACGGATCTGGCTGCTCGCCGAGGCCGGCGCGCCGCTGCTCGCGGTCGCCGCCGGTGCGCTCGTCGCTCCCGCCCTGCTGGTCTACGCCGTGCTGGCCATCGCGGGGAGCTGGGTCTACCCGCTGTTGACCGTGTACCTGCCGCACCACGACTACGGCGACACCCCGCTGACCCAGACCCGCACGCTGCGGGGACGGATCGTCCCGGCCATCTTCCTGGAGCTGACCTACCACCTGGAGCACCACCTCTACCCGCAGGTACCGAGCCACCGGCTGCCCGAGCTGGCGCGCCGGCTCGACCCCTTCTTCGCCGGCGCGGGCGTGCGCCCGGTGCGGGTCATCTGAGGTGGGGCGGGTCGAGGCCAGGGAGCGCATCCTGCGCGCCGCCGTGCGCACCCTGGCCAGGCACGGGTACGCCCGGACGAGCGCCCGAGCCATCGCGCGCACCGGCGGGTTCGCCCCGGGCGTCATCTACTACCACTTCGCCGACCTCGACGACCTGTTCGCGGCGACCGCGCACTACACCAGCCAGGCCCGGCTCGCCCGGTACCGGTCCGAACTGGACGGTGTGACCAGCGCCGTCGAGCTGCTCCGGCGGCTGCGCGGGTTGTACGCCGAGGACGGCGCCGACGGGCACATCGCGGCCGTGCAGGAGCTGGTCGCGGCCGCGTCCGGGGCACCGGCGCTGGCCGTGCAGGTCCGCCAGGAGACGGCCGCCTGGCAGGACTTCGCCGCCGGCGTCATCGAACGGTTCCTGGCCGGTACCCCGTTCGCCGCGCTCGCCCCGGTCCGCGAGCTGGCCGCCGCGGCGGTCGCCACCTACCTCGGCATGGAGATGGTGTCCCACCTCGACGCGGACCGGGCCAGGCCGGACGCGATGTTCGACGCGGCCGGGCCGGCGGCGGCGATGTTCGACGCGCTGCGCCCCGATCCGTAGCGGCCGGCGCCGCCTGTCGTACCCGCGTGATAGTACAGACGTACTAACCCACTCGGGAGCTGGAGGTGCCGGATGCCTGGGTCCGAGCCTGCCCCCGCGACGGGTGGCGCCGAGCCGATCGGCGTCGTGCTGGCCCGGTTGCGGACCGGCCGCGGCATGTCCCAGCTGCGGCTGGCCGAGCTGCTGTGCGCGGCGTCCGGCCAGGCCACGGTCACCCGGCACGAGGTGTCCCGCTGGGAGCGCGCGGAACGGGTGCCGAGCGCGTACTGGCTGAGGTGGCTCGCCGCCGTCCTGGAGGTGCCGGTCGGACAGCTCGCCGAGGCCGCCCGGGTGGCCCGGGCGGGCCGATCGGCCGGAGCGGTCCGGATGCACACTCCACTGTGGACTCCACTGGACGCGGCGGCGCTGACCAGGCTCCTCGACGCCGGCGGGACCGACCTGACCCGGCTCGCGCACGGCTGGCTGGCCCAACCCGGCAACGCCACCCGGGCACCGGCGGCCGGACCGGGGCCGGGTGCCGCACCGGAGCTCGACGCGCTGGCGGCCCGCCTCGACGACCTCCGGCGAACCGACGACCTGGTCGGCGGCGCCGACCTCGCGGACATCGTGCTCGCCGAGCTGCGCGCCGCGGTGGGCCTGCTGCGCGCCCACCGCCCGACCCGCCGGCTGCTCGGCACGGTCGCAGGTTACGCGCAGCTCGCCGGATGGACGGCTGCCGACGCGGGCCGGCCGGAGGTCGCCCGGCGGGCGTACGCGGTCGGCCTGTCCGCGGCGACCGCCGCCGGGGACCGCGCGCTCGGCGCGCACCTGCTCGGCTGCCTCAGCCACCTGCTCGCCGAGCGGGACCCCACCGAGGCCCTGCTGCTGGCCCGGACGGCGTACGCCGGCGCCCGGCACACGGGCGGGGGCGGGCTGCAGGCGCTGCTGCTGCACCGGGTCGCGTTCGCGGCCGCGCTCGCCGGTGAGCGGCGGAGCAGCGAGTCGGCGCTCGCCGCGGCCGAGCGCGTCGCCGACCGGCTGGACCGGGCCCGGGAGCGCGACTGGCTCTACTGGCTCGACACCGACGAGCTGACCGCGCTGACCGGGCGGTGCTTCGCCGCCCTGGGCCGGCCGCTGCGCGCCGAGCCGCTGCTCCGGCAGCGCTGGGACCGCACGGCTGCCGGCCCGCGGCCCGCCGACCGGTCGCGCCCGGCGCGGGCCGGGCCGCGGACGCTCGCCATCGACGGCTGCTGGCTCGCCGCGGCCTACCTGGACGCCGGCGAGATCGACCAGGCCTGCACGGTCGCCCGGCTCGCGGTGCTGGCCGCGATCCGCTCGGGCTCACCTCGCGCCACCGCCCGGGTTCTCGCCACGCACCGGCGGCTGATCGCGGCAGGAGCGGCGGGAGCGGCGGGAGCGGCGGGATCCGCGCCCGGCCCGGCCACCGGCGCGGGCACCGGAACCGGACCGGCGGCCCGGACCTACGCCGCCCTGGTCCGTGCCGCCGAGCCGTACCTCCGGTATCCGGGCGGGCCGGAACCGGACGAGCGGACCCCGCGGGACGGCCCGGGACCTGCGGTCGGGCCGCCGACCAGCAGCGGCTAAGGTCAGCCGCGTGACGGTCTCCGCGGTGGACCGGGCGGACCTACGGGCCCGGGTCGAGCGGGCCCTGGCCAGGTTTCTCGCCCGGCAACGGGTGCGGCTGGCCGCGATCGATCCTGCCCTGCTGCCGGTCGCCGACGCGCTGGAGGCTTTCGTTCTGCGGGGCGGCAAGCGGCTGAGACCCGCGTTCGCGTACTGGGGCTACCGCGGCGCGGGCGGGGCTGACTCCGACGCGGTCGTGGCGACGCTCGCCGCGCTGGAGTTCTTCCAGGCGAGCGCGCTGATCCACGACGACGTGATGGACGCCTCGGACACCCGCCGCGGCGAGCCCGCCGTTCACCGGAAGTTCGCCACCCTGCACGAGAAGTCCGGCTGGCACGGTCCGGCCGACGGGTTCGGCGCGGCGGCGGCGATCCTGCTGGGTGACCTGTGCCTCGTCTGGTCCGACGAGCTGCTGCACGGCGGCGGCCTGGACCCTGCCACGCTGGCCCGGGCCCGGGACGTGTTCGACGAGATGCGCACCGAGGTGACCGCCGGGCAGTACCTGGACGTGCTGATCCAGGCCACCGGAGACGAGTCGGTGGCCAGCGCGGAGAAGGTCGCCCGGTTCAAGGCCGGCAGGTACACGGTGGAGCGCCCGCTCCTGATGGGTGCCGCGCTCGCCGGCGCCCCGCCCGCGGTGGCCGCGGCCTATTCCGGCTTCGGCCTGCCGCTGGGCGAGGCGTTCCAGCTACGTGACGACATCCTCGGGGTCTTCGGTGATCCCGCGCAGACCGGCAAGCCGGCCGGCGACGACCTGCGCGAGGGCAAGCGCACATACCTCGTGGCGCTCGCCTTCGAGCGGGCCGATGCCCGGGCCCGGGCCGTCCTGGACGACCGGCTGGGCGATCCGGCGCTGGACGGGTCCGGCGTGGCCGAGCTCCGCGAGATCATCCGCCGGACCGGAGCGCTCGCCCGCACCGAGGCCCGCATCACCGAGCTGACCGCCGCCGCCCTGGTCGCACTCTCCGATGTGGACCTCGACCCGGTCGCCGACGACGTGCTCCGGGACCTCGCCGCCGCGGCGACCGACCGGGCCCGGTAGCCGACCGGGATCACAGCGCGGGGATGCCGTCCGTCGGACCGGTGCCCCGCAACAGCACGTAGAGCGGCGCCGCACCCGACTCACGCCGGCTCTCGGTCGCCGCCGCGAACACCGCCAGCGCCCGCCGCCACGCCGCCGGGTCGGTCCGGGCCAGCACCCCGTACTGCTCCCACAGCAACACGTGTCCCTTGCCCGGCAACCAGCCCAGGTCCCCGAGGCAGTCGGCCAGCGCGTCCCAGTTGCGCCCGAACCACGCCGGGAACGCGAGCACCTTCGCGCACCGGTCGAACAGCCCCGGCGCGTCGGCGAGTCCCCGCCCGTCCAGCACGTGCGCGGTCCACCCGGCCGCGGACAGCTCACGGCGTACCGACTCGGTGTGGGCCCGGGACAGCCACCGGTACACCCCCGCCGGCCGCCCCCCGCCGATCACCACCTCGAGCCGTCCCACGTACCTCATCTCGTCCCCCATGCGTTCCGGCATCCCGTATCACCGAACCCCGGTCACCGAACGACCTGCCGGAACGACTGGTAGTGGTCGTCGGTGTAGTACACGTCGCCCTCGCCCCCGACGACGAGCCGCCGTGCCCCTCGGTCGGGCTCGCCCGGCGTCGGCACCGTGTACTCGCGGTAGTACCCCCGCGGCCTGGCCGGCAGCAGCCCCTCGAAGTTGTTGAACGTCGTACCGTCCTTGGCGTACGGCAGCCTGCCCCCGCCGTCCACGAGCGCGAGCGTCTCGCGCGCCTGGACCGGCAGGTCGCCGAGCGCCACGGTCGGCAACCCGGATCGCGGCGTGGCCGCGGCGGTCGTCGGGACGCCGTCCGGCCCGGCCAACCGGTTGGCGGTCCACCCCACGGCCACACCGACGAGCAGCGTCGCGACGGCGACCCCGATCGCCGTCAGTAACAACCGCCCACGAACCGGCCTGGTCAGCAGGGCTCCCCCTCGACTGTGCCGAGGGCAGCCCTCCCCCGGAATCACGTGCCTTCGCAGTGTGCGCGGCCGGCCGGAATCAGGCAAGCGGCCGGGCCGGCGGGTCACCGTGCGATCATGTGCGGGTGCTGCGCGTCGCCGGGCTGGTCGGGTCGGCGCTGCTGGCCGCCGCCGCGTACCTGGTCGGCGCGCTCCCCGGCACGGATCCCGCGGTGACCGTGCGGACGACCGGCCCGTGGGAGGCGCGGCACCTCGTCGGGATCACCGCCTGGCTCGCCGGATCGGTCGTGCTCGCCGCCGCCTGGTGGCGCGCTCGCGGCACGCCGAGCCTGCGCTGGGCGCTCGTCACCGGCGCGCTCTGGGCGGTACCGCTGGTCGTCGCGCCGCCGCTCGGCAGCCGGGACGTCTACGCGTACGCCTGCCAGGGTGCCCTCTACGTCGACGGTCGCAGCCCGTACCAGGTCGGTGTCGCCGCGGGCTGTCCCTGGCTGGACGCGGTGCCCGTACTGTGGCACGACACCCCGACGCCGTACGGGCCGCTCGCCGTCCTCGCCTCCGCCGCCGCGGCGGCCAGCGGCAACCTGCTCGTCGCGGTCGGCCTCCTCCGGGCCGTCGCGGTCGCCGGCATCCTGCTCCTCATCTGGTACGGCATCCGCCTCGCCCGGTCGCTCGGCGTCGAACCGGGTCCGGCCGTATGGCTGGCCGCGCTCTCGCCGGTCGTCGTGGTCCACGCGGTCAGCGGCGCGCACCACGACGCCCTCCTCGCCGGCCTGACCGTGGCGGCCCTCGCGGTCGCGGTCGAACGGCGCAGCAGCGCGGCCGGCGTGCTGCTCGGCCTGGCCGTCGCGGTCAAGGTGACCGGGCTCGTCGTCGTACCGTTCGCGCTGCTGCTCCTGCCGCGCTGGCGGGACCGGGCGCTCGCCGTCGCCGCGGCCGTCGCCGCGTTCGCCCTGCTGTCCGCCGGCAGCGGGCTCGGTGTCGGGTGGGTCGCGGCGTTGCGCGGGACCGGGTCGCTCGTCCAGTGGACCTCGCCACCGACCGGCCTGGGCATGGCGGCCGGTTACCTGCTGCGCGCGCTCGGCTGGCCGGAGGCGTTCGAGGAGGCGGTCGCGGTGGCCAGGCTCGCCGGCCTGGCCGTACTGGTCACGGTGTTGATCTGGTGGTGGCTTCGGGCCTGGCGGTCGGCCGCGACCTCGCCGCGGGCGGTGGTGGTCGCGGCCGGGGCGGCGCTGGCCGCGCTCACCGTGCTCTCCCCGGTCTTCTTCCCGTGGTACGCCCTCGCCCCGCTCGCCGTGCTCGCACTCTCCACTGTCGACCCCAGGGTCCGCTGGTGGCTCGCGGCGACCGGCGTGGCGCTCACGTTCCTCGTGCTTCCGTACGGTCTGGGTCTGGCGGTGTTGACGAAGCTGCCCGGTGCCGTGCTGGTCGTGGTGCTGGTGGCGGGGCTGGCCTGGCGCCTGTCCGTACCCAGACCGCGAGCGTCATGAGCACCAGGGCGAAGCCGAACCCGACGTCCTCCACCGGCGCGTAGACCACCCGGAGCCCCAGGATGGCGTCCGGGTCGTAGCGGACGACCTCGCGACCGGCGAGGATGCCGTTGGAGATCAGCTGGAAGAACAGCACGATCGCGTACGCGATCCAGAACACCCTCCGGGTCACTAGGCGAGTGCGCAGAGTGACGAGATCCACGAGCAGCGCGATCGTAACCGCCAGCCCGACGGCGACCGTGTACGTCATGCCCGGTCCCGCATCGTCCGCACCGCCTCGAACCCGAGCACCGAGCAGACCGGGATGACGACGAAGAACAGCAGCTCGTCGAGGGGCAGCCCGCCCGGCAGGACGACCCCGGTGGTCTGGGCCGGGTCGAGCCGCCAGTGGCCGGCCCGGAACGCCGCGATGTCCCAGATGGAGAACGCGAACGCCACGGGTACCACGGTGAGCAGAAGGCGCCGCCACTGCCGGAGGACTCCCACCCGGAGGACCGGCTCCAACCAGATCGCGGCGGCGAGGATTCCCGCGAGCACCGCGACATACGTTAAATGTCGCATATGTGACTAGCTTAGAACCCCAGAGCCTGCGCGCGCCGCTTAACCTCGGTAGCCCGGTCGCCGCCGAGGGCTTCGGCCGGCGTGCCGGGCAGCGTGTCGTCCGGTCGGTAGAGCCACCGCAGCGCCTCGTCGTCGTTGTACCCAGCGTCGTGGAGCAGGGTCAGCACGCCGGGGAGGTGCTTGAGCACGGTGCGGTTCGCGACCAGTTCCGCGGGGACCTGCAGGACACCGTCCTGCCGTACCGCGAGCAGCGCCCGGTCCCGGATCATCTGGTGCACCCGGTTGATCGGCACCTCGAGCCGCTCCGCGATCTCGGGCACGGTGAGCCACGCGGCCGGTCCAGGCTCGGGTGAATCGGTATCGGTCACGGTGACCAGAGTAGTTGCGAACGAAAGGTGTTCTCCCGGTGAACCTCTGGCCGGCCGTCCTACGCCGGACGCTCCCGTTTTCCGGACTCGGCCGTAGACTGCCAGCCAATGGATACACAGGTCACCGACAGCCTGCTCGGCACCCTGATCGATGGGCGCTACCGCGTCCGCGGCCGGGTGGCGCGCGGCGGCATGGCGACCGTGTACCTCGCCACGGACGAGCGGCTCGAACGGACCGTGGCCCTGAAGATCATCCACCCGATGCAGGCCCGGGATCCGCACTTCGTCGACCGGTTCACCGACGAGGCCAAGACGATCGCGCGACTGACCCACCCCAACGTGGTCGCGGTCTACGACCAGGGCAGCCACGCCGGCCTGCCGTACCTGGTCATGGAGTACGTCCGCGGCCGCACCCTGCGCGACATGCTCGCCGAGCGGCGCCGGCTGGCACCGGTCGAGGCGCTGGCCATCCTGGAGCAGGTACTCTCCGCGGTCGCCGCGGCGCACCGGGCCGGGCTTGTGCACCGCGACGTCAAGCCGGAGAACGTGCTGGTCGCGGAGGCGCCCAGCGGCGGGTCCGCGAACCTGATCGACGCGGTGGTCAAGGTCGCCGACTTCGGTCTGGCCCGTGCGGTGGAGGCCAGCGCCGACGACGCCACCGGCGGCCACCTCATGGCGACCGTCGCGTACGTCGCCCCCGAGCTGGTCACCGACGGTCATGCCGATCCGCGGACGGATGTCTACTCCGCCGGCATCGTGCTCTTCGAGATGCTGACCGGGCGGGTCCCGTACGACGGGGACCGGCCGGTCGAGGTCGCCTGGCAGCACGTGGACCAGGACGTCCCGCCGCCGTCGAAGTACGTCGCCGGCCTACCGGCCGGCCTCGACGAGCTGGTCGGCCGGGCCACCCGGCGCGACCCGGGTCGCCGACCGACCGACGCCGGCGCCATGCTCGCCGAGGTCATCGCGGTCCGCGAGGACCTCGGGGCGGCCAACGCCACGACCGCCCTGCTGCGCCCGGTCGCCGGATCCATCGTCGCCGGCCCCACGGTCCCGGTCCCACCGGTACAGCCGGGCGGCCGGCCTCCGTGGTCCCGGCTGCCGTACTCGCGCCCGGCCGGCACCGCGCCGTCCTGGGCGGACCGGCTGCGCCAGCTGCACCGGCGCCTCGTGGCGAAACCCCGCGGCCGGATGGGGTTCGTCGCCGTGCTGGTCGCGGTCGGCCTGCTGCTCGCGCTCGGCGGGTGGTGGTTCGGCGTCGGCCGGTACACCGCCGCCCCGCAGTTCACCGCGCTGTCGAAGGCCGCGGCCGCGGACAAGGCCCGCGCGGCCGGTTTCACGCTCCGGTACGACGCCGGCACGTACGACGAGAAGATCCCGCGCGACACCGTCATCGGGCAGCGCCCCGGCCCCGGTACCCGCATCGTCAAGGGCGGCACGATCGTGCTGACCCTGTCGCTCGGCCCCGAGCGCTACCGGGTGCCCGACGTGGTCGGCAAGGCGTACGACCTGGCGGTCACCGAGTTCGAGGCGCGCAAGCTCGTCCCGATCCGCAAGGACGCGTACGACGACAACATGCCGGCCGGCAACGTGCTCGCCGTCGACCCGGCGGTCAACACCGAGCTCAAGCCAGGAACGAAGGTGACCGTCACGGTCAGCCGCGGCAAGGCGCCGATCACCGTGCCGAACGTGATCGGCCGCCACGTCGACGAGGCGCGCACCGTCCTGCAGGGGATGGGCCTGTTCGTCCAGGTCGAGGAGGCCGACAGCGACAAGCCCAAGGGCACGGTGATCAACCAGACTCCGTCCGAGGGCGCCGGGCTCGAGGCCGGTGCGACGATCAAGCTGGTGGTCAGCAAGGGCCCGGCGATGGTCGCGGTGCCCGGGGTCAAAGGCCGGCCGTGCCAGGAGGCCAAGGTGGCGCTCGAGCAGGCGGGCCTGCGGGTCAACATCCAGGGCACGAACCCGAACGGTACGGTCGCCGAGCAGAACCCGCCGGAGGGTACCCAGGTCCCGCCGGCCTCCGAGGTCGTCATCTGGTGCCTGTGACGGCTGCGGGCCGGCCGGCACCGGTCGGCGCGCATGTGCCCACCGCCGGCGGACTGGCCAGGTCGGCACTGCCCTATGTGGATAGTGCCGGAGCCGAGGTGGCGCAGGTGTTCGTGTCGAACCCGCGCAGTTGGACGCGGCACCCGGGCGTCCCGGCACAGGACGAGGCGTACCTGGCCGCGGGCATCCCGACGTACGTCCACGCCTCGCTGCTGGTGAACCTCGGCTCGCCCACGCCGGAGACGGTCGAGCGGTCGGCCGCGACCCTGGCGCACGCCCTGCAGCGGGGCGCGGCGCTCGGCGCCCGGGGTGTGGTCTTCCACGCCGGCAGCGCGGTCTCCGTCGACCGGCTCGGCCGGGCGCTGGACCAGGTCCGTTCGGCACTCGTACCGCTGCTCGACCGGGCCGCCTCGCTCGGCTGGCCACGCCTGCTGGTCGAGCCGAGCGCCGGTGGCGGGCACTCGCTGGTGGCCCGGGTCGAGCAGCTCGGCCCGTACCTCGACGCGGTCGGTCGCCACCCGTGGCTGGGTGTCTGCTTCGACACCTGCCACGCCTGGGCGGCCGGGCACGACCTCGCCACGCCGGGCGGGATGACCGCGACACTGGACCTGCTGGTCGCGACCGTCGGCGCCGACCGGCTGTGGCTGGTGCACGCCAACGACTCCCGGGACGCCTGCGGCTCCGCCCGGGACCGGCACGAGAACATCGGCAAGGGCACGCTCGGTGCGGCGGCCTTCGCGGAGCTGATGGCCCACCCGGCAACGGCCGGCGTACCGGTCGTCGTGGAGACGCCGTCGACCGGATCGGCCGGCCACGCCGCCGACATCGCCTTCCTCAAGGACCTCCGGGCGCGCGGTGATCGGGCCGGCCGACCCCGTGCGCGCCGCCGCTCCCGTTCGTGACCGCCGTCCTGGTACGCCGATCGCCATGGCGCCGGGCGTACCCCCGATACACCGTCAGCCGGCGGCCCCGAGCGACTCGCGCAGGAAGTCGAGGTGCGCGGCGACCTGGTGGGTCTGGCCGCCCTCGTGGCCGTTGTAGGGCCACACGGACATCCGCTTCGGGCCGGCGTAGTGGTGGTACGCGGCGTACACGGTCGACGGCGGGCAGACCGGGTCCATGAGCCCGACCGAGAACAGCGCGGCAACCCCCTGCGCCCGGGCCGCGAAGTTCATCCCGTCCACATAGGACAGCGTGCGGAACACCTGGTCCACCCGGCGCCGCTGGATGCGGCAGTAGCCGACCAGCTCGGGGTACGGTCCCTCGGTCGCGACGTTCATCGCGCGCCGCCAGTGGCACAGGAACGGGACGTCGATCATCGCCGCGACCAGGTTGGACGCGAGGCCGGCGACCGCCAGCGCCAAGCCGCCGCCCTGGCTGGCGCCGCCGACCGCGATCCGGGACGGGTCCACGCCGGGCGCCGCCCGCAGCGCGTCCACCGCCCGGACCGCGTCGGTGACGAGCCGCCGGTAGTAGTACGCCTCGGGATCGAGGATGCCGCGGGTCATGAAGCCCGGGAACTGCGGGTCGACCGGGTACGGGATCGCGTCCGGGGTGTCGCCGGGCAGGAATCCGCCGCCCTGCCCACGGCTGTCCATCACCAGCGTGGCGTACCCGGCGGAGGGCAGGACCAGCCAGTCGTGCGGGAGGCTGCGGCCGCCGCCGTACCCGATGTAGGTGACCACCCCGGGCACCGGTCCGGCCACCCCGCGCGGCCGGAGGTACCAGCCGCGGATCGGCTGCCCGGCGAAACCCGGGAAGGTGACGTCCGAAACCTCGATAGTGGACAGTCCGCAATCGACGGCGGAAAAGGTCGGCGCGGTCTGGTGCGAGCGGGCCTCGGCGAGGGTACGGGCCCAGAACCCGTCGAAGTCGTCGGGCTCCTCGCGCGCCGGCGCGTACGCTTCCAACTCCGCCAGCGGCCAGTCGACCAGCGCCATCGAATCCACCTCCGTCAGATCGCCAACGGCCACGATTATTCGCGACGCGGCGGCCGGACCGAGGTGTGACCCAGGTCACAGTGACCAAGCGCACTATTGCCTGACCTGCGATCTTAGGGGAGCCTAACTGAGGAAAGGCTAACCACCGGAGTTCTCATGTACGTCTGCATCTGTTCCCGCGTCCGCGAGCGCGACGTCCGCGACGCGATCCGCTGCGGCGCCCGGTGCGAGGAATCGGTCGCAGACGCCTGCGGCGCGGGAACAGGCTGTGGCACCTGCCTCGACCGGATCTGCGACCTCATCGACGAGGAGTCGGCGGACACGCTTGCCGCAGTCGCCGCCTGAGGAGCCCGCTCCCGTACGCTTACACCCCATGCAAGGTGACGCAGAGGTCATCAACTACCTCAACGAGCAGCTGACCGCCGAGCTGACGGCGATCAACCAGTACTTCCTCCACGCCAGGATGCAGGAGAACTGGGGTTACACCAGGCTCGCCACGTACACCAGGCACGAGTCGATCGACGAGATGCGGCACGCCGAGATGCTGACCGACCGCATCCTGTTCCTGGAGGGGTTGCCGAACTACCAGAAGCTGTTCGCACTGCGCATCGGCGAGACCGTCAAGGAACAGTTCCAGTGCGACATGCAGATCGAGGTCGAGGCCGTCGACCGGCTGCGGCGCGGGATCCAGTACATGCGCTCCGTCGGTGACGTGACCTCGGCGAAGATCTTCGAGGACATCCTGGCCGACGAGGAGCACCACATCGACTACCTGGAGACCCAACTCGGCCTGATCGGGACGCTCGGCGAGGCGCTCTACCTGCAGAACGTCACCGAGCACCCGGACGCCGACTAGCCGGCGAGCAGCGGCGGCAGCACCTCGATCGCGCGGTCGACCCCCTCATCGTCCAGGTCCAGGTGCGTGACGAGGCGTGCGGTCCGCGGCCCCAGCACCGACACGAGTACGCCCGCCGCCCGCGCCGACGCGCCGAACGCCGGAGCGTCCACGGTGGACTTCGTCAGGTCCAGTGCGACGATGTTCGTGCGTACCTTCGCCGGGTCCACCACGCCGGTCGCCGCCAGCGCCTCGGCGAGCCGCCGGGCCCGGGCGTGGTCCTCGCCGAGCCGCCCGATGTGGTGTGCCAGCGCGTACCGGCCGGCCGCGGCGAGGATGCCGGCCTGCCGCATCCCGCCGCCGAGCCGCTTGCGGATCCAGCGCGCCTTGTCGATGCGCTCCGCGCTGGAGATGACCAGCGAGCCGACCGGTGCGCCCAGCCCCTTGGACAGGCAGACGGAGAGGGTGTCGAACAGTCCACCGTAGACGGACAGTGGCACGCCGTCGGCCATGTGCGCGTGCCAGATCCGTGCGCCGTCGCAGTGCAGTGCGATGCCGGCCGCGTTGGCCGCCCGGCGCAGGCTCTCCAGTGTGGACAGTGGGATCACCGCGCCGCCGCCGCGGTTGTGCGTCTGCTCCACGGCGATGGCGCGGGTAGGGACGGCCCAGTACCCGGCCGGCCGGATCATCCCGGCCACCAGGTCCGGGTCGATGTCCCCGCCGCACGCCGGCCAGGTCCGCGTGGAGACCCCGCCGTACGCAGCCGCCGCGCCGATCTCGTAGGTCACCAGGTGCGCGTCCGCGTCGCAGAGCACTTCGTCGCCCGCGGAGACGAGCACCTGCAGGGCGGTCTGGTTCGCCATCGAGCCGCTCGGCGTGAACAGTGCGGCCTCGTGCCCGAACAGCGCGGCGACCTCCGCCTCCAGCGCGTTGACGGTCGGGTCCTCCCCGTACACGTCGTCGCCGACCTCGGCGTGCGCCATCGCCTCGCGCATCGCCGGGGTCGGCTTCGTCACGGTGTCACTGCGCAGATCGACTGGTACGCCCACGCATCCACGCTACGCGACGGACAGCTTCAGGGTCGTGCCCGGGGCTTCCGCGGCCTGCAGCGTACGCAGCCGCAACAGCGTTTCAGCCCCGCAGCATCTCCGCGACGAGGAAGGCCAGCTCCAGCGACTGCTGCGTGTTGAGCCGCGGGTCGCACGCGGTCTCGTAGCGCCCCGGCAGGTCCGCGTCCTCGATCGCCTGCGCGCCGCCGAGGCACTCGGTCACGTCCTCACCGGTCAGCTCGACGTGCAGCCCGCCCGGGTGGGTGGTCAGGTCGCGGTGCACCTCGAAGTACCCGAGGACCTCGTCGACGATCCGGTCGAAGTGCCGGGTCTTGTACCCGTTCGAGGACTCGATCGTGTTGCCGTGCATCGGATCGCACTGCCAGACGACCTTGTATCCGGCCGCGGTCACCTTCTCCACGATCGGCGGCAGGGTGTCGCGTACCTTCGTATTGCCCATCCGGCTGATCAGCGTGAGCCGACCGGCGGTGTTGGTCGGGTTGAGCCGCTCGCACAGCTCGATCGCCTGCTCCGGGGTGGCGGTCGGGCCGAGCTTGACGCCGACGGGATTGGCCAGCCGGGAGACGAAGTCGACGTGCGCCCCGTCGATCTGCCGGGTCCGCTCGCCGACCCACAGGAAGTGCCCGGACAGGCCGTACGCCCGGTCGCGCACCACCCGGGTGAGCGCGCGGTCGTACTCCAGTGCCAGCGCCTCGTGCGAGCAGTACAGCGTCACCGTGCGCAGGGCCTCGTCGTCGGTCATCCCGCAGGCCCGGATGAACGCGAGCGCCCGGTCGATCTCGCGGGCGATCGCCTCGTACCGCTCGCCCGCCGGCGAGGTGCGCACGAAACCTTTGTTCCAGTCGTGCACGGCGTGCAGGTCGGCCATGCCGCCGCCGAGGTACGCGCGGAGCATGTTCATCGCCGAGGACGCGTTCGCGTACGCCCGGATCATGCGCTGCGGGTCGGCGACCCGCGCGTCCGCCGTGGGCACCAGCGAGTTGATCATGTCGCCGCGGTACGCCGGCAGGCCGAGCGCGTCGATCTCCGCCGATCTCGGCTTGGTGTACTGCCCGGCCACCCGGGACACCTTGACCACCGGCAGCGACGCGCCGTAGGTCAGCACGACCGCCATCTGCAGCAACGTGCGGGCGTTGGCCAGCAGGTGGCTCTCGGTGTTGTCGGCGAACGTCTCCGCGCAGTCGCCGCCCTGCAGCAGGAAGGCCCTGCCCTCGCAGACCAGGGCGAGCCGTTCCAGCAGTTGGTCGACCTCGTACGGGGCGACGACCGACGGGACCGTGTTGAGCACGGCACACACCTCGTCGACCAGGTCCGGGTCCGGCCACGGCGGCGTCTGCGCCCGGGGCAGTTCGCGCCATCGGTCCAGGCCGAGCGCGGCCGCCGCGTCGGCGGTACCCACCGGAAGGCCGATCTCCAGACCCGGATTGCGCAGCTGATGCCACTCGTGGCTCATGGCCCATAAGCGTACGGCGACCGGAACCACACGTGTTCACCGGTGGGTGGAGTCGGTTAGTGTTCGCATGACTACCAATAAGTGAGGAGTGCTGGTGGGGCGGCTGGCATCCACGTTCCGGCGTGCGGTGGCCGCGCATCGCGAGGCCATGGCACACCTCGCGGCGGCCCGACAGGCCGCCGACCCCGGTCCGGCCGCCATCGGCACCACGCCCGAGCTGCGTGACGTCACCGAGCGGCTGGCCGACATCGCGGCCGAGGTGGCGCCTGGCTGGCAGGGCGCGGTGCTGGTCGGCGGCGGGGTGCTGGCCGGCGGCGGGGTGCTGGCCGGCGGCGCGGGCGGTCCCGCCGGGCCGCCGCCGCCGTTCGGTGCGACCTCGCCGACCGGCCGGATGCCGGTCCGGGTCGGTGTCGCGCACGCGACCGAGGACACCGCGTTCCCCGCGCTCGTACCGCTGCTCGGCGGGGCGCACCTGGCCCTGGACACCGACGCCCGCGAGCCCGCGGTCGGCGCACTCCTGCGCTCCCTCGTGGTCCGGCTGCTCGGCGCGGCGTCGGCCGGCACGGTGCACGTCCTCGCCGCCGACCGGGCCGCGCTGGGCGCGACGTTCCTGCCGCTGCGCCGGTTGATCGAGGCGGGTGCGATCAGCGAGCCGGCCACCTCCGACGACGAGGTCCGCGCGCTGCTGGACGAGGCGGAACGGCACGTCCGGACCGCGCAGTCGGGTGCCGCGCCCTGGCTCGTGGTGGCCGCGGCCTCGGCGCCCGAGGGCCGGACCGAGCTGGCCCGGCTCGCCGCGCTGACCCACGCCGCCCCCGCGGCCCGGGTCTGCGTGCTGGTCGCCGGCTACCCGCCGCGACCGTACGGCGTCGAGCCTCCGGCCCTCGGCGGCACCACCCGGATCCGGGTCAACGGCGCGGTCGGCTGGCTCGGTGACCCGCCGGCCGATCCGTTCAGCACGTCCGGCGCCGGTCTCGCGGCACCGGTACGGTTCGACGGCGACCCACCGTCCACTGTGGTCGACCGGTTGGCGGACCACCTCGCCGAGCGGCACCGGCGCGCCGCGACGTTCGCCTTCGCCGACCTCGTCCCGGTCGAGCCGTGGACCGGTTCCTCCGTGGACGGTCTCCGGACCGTGGTGGGGCGCGCCGGCCGCTCCCCCGTGGTCCTGGCGTTCGACGACGCGACCCCGCACTGGCTCGTCGGCGGCCGGACCGGCTCGGGCAAGACCGTCCTCCTGCTGGACGTCCTCTACGGGCTGGCGGCCCGCTACTCCCCCGACGAGCTGGCGCTGTACCTGCTGGACTTCAAGGAGGGCATCAGCTTCACCGAGTTCGTACCGACGCGGCACGACCCGTCCTGGATCCCGCACGCGCAGGCGGTCGGCATCGAGTCCGACCGGGAGTTCGGCGTCGCGGTCCTGCGCGAGCTGCGCCGGGAGATGAACCGCCGCGCGGCCACGCTCAAACAGCACGGTGCCACGAAGCTCTCGGACCTCCGCCGTGGACAGTCCGATGTGGCCATGCCGCGGATCGTCACCGTCATCGACGAGTTCCACGTCCTGTTCCAGGGCAACGACGCGCTCGCCCGGGAGGCGACCGCGCTGCTGGAGGAGCTGGCGCGCAAGGGCCGGTCGTACGGCATCCACCTGGTCCTCGCCAGCCAGACCGTCTCCGGCGTCGAGGCGCTCTACGGCAAGACCGACTCCATCTTCGGCCAGTTCCCGCTGCGGATCGCGCTGCCCGGCGGGTCCGGCGTGCTCGACGTGCTCAACGACGCGGCGGCCAGCCTGGCCCTCGGCACCGCGGTGGTCAACCCGGCCGGCGGCGCGGCCGGCGCGAACACCATCGTCCGGTTCCCCGACGCGCACGGGGCGGCCGCCGAGGTGACCGCCCTGCGGCGGTCGATGTGGGAGGCGCGGACGCCGGGCTCGCACCCACCCGCGATCTTCAAAGGGTACGAGGCCGCGCACGTCGAGGACGACCCGGTCTTCGGCCGGCTGACCGTGGGCGGGCGGCGGCCGGCCGCGCTGGTCGGCCGCAATGTCGACGTGGGACTCTCCACCGCGAGCTTCCCGCTCGATGCCGCGCCGGGCCGGCACCTCGCGGTCGTGGGTACCTCCGCGGTCGGCGCGGACGTGCTGCACGCGGCGGCGGTCAGTCTCGGCCGGCAGCACGCGCCGGGCTCGGCCCGGTTCCTCATCGCGCCGCTGGTGGCCCTCGGCGACGAGGTCGCCGACGAGACGGCGGCCGCGCTGCGGTCGGCCGGGCACGACGTCTCCGTGCTGGACGCCGCGGGTCTGCGGGCCGAACTGGCCGGCTGGCAGTCGCGCGGGCCCGCGTACCTCGTGGTGTTCGGGGTGGACAGTGCTTCGGCGGCGCTCGCCGTGCGGGACCCGGACACCTTCCGCAGCGGGCAGGACGACCTGGTCACGCTGCTGCGCCAGGGCCCTGCCTTCGGCGTGCACCTGCTGGGCTGGTGGCGCGGGCTGCGCCGGCTGGCCGACGACATCGGCGGGACCGGCAACCGCGAGGACATCGCCTGCCTGGTCGCGCTCAACGTGCCCGGCTCGGATCTGGGACTGTTCCTGGGCCAGCACGATCTCGCGTACGCGCCCCGGGCCAACCGGGCGCTGCTGCTCGACCGGCACGACCAGCGGGTCTCGCTGATCGTGCCGTTCGTGCGGCCCGGCCGGGTCGTCGACGAGGTGGCGTAACGCGATGTCGACCTGGGACGAGTACGCGGCGCTGGCCCGGCACCTCGATCACCTGCGCCGGACGCAGGAGGAGGCGAGCGCCGGGCTGGCCCAGCACCGGGGTGCCCTGTCGACCGCGATGTCCCAGCTCGACCAGCGGCTCGCCGCCCAGCAGGAGCGGCTCAGCCAGCTCGGCCGGTCGATCGGCCAGCACGTGTCGAGCCGACCCGCGCCGCCGTCGGAGATCACCGATCCGGGCACGGCCGTGCGGCTCGGGTTCGAGCGGGCCGAGGCCGCGGATGCCGCGACGGCCACCGCCGAGCACCTGGCCCGCTATCCGCGGCTGTTCCCGTCGCTCGCGCCGGGTACCCGCAACCTGGTCGTCTACCTGGGCTGCGCGGCGGTCGCCGTGCTGCTCCAGTTCGGCCTGCTGCTGCTGTCCGACGCCGGGCGCATCGACACGTTCTCGTTGCTGGCCTGGATGTGCGGCGGGCTGCCGGCGATCGCGTTCTTCGTGGGGTACCTGGTGATCAGCACATGGGGGCGGCCGCGGCTGGCCTCGGCCGAGCCGGCGCCGCGCAGCCCGCGGCTCGGGTTCGCCATCTGCTTCCTGGCGATGCCCGTTGTCTACTGTGGATTCAAGGTGTTCTCGGCGCTGGCCTGACCGGCGGGCGGGCGGGCGCTACAGCATCGCGGTGTAGTCGCGGGCCGTGCTGATGCTCGCGTTGCCCAGCTGCGCGGCCTCGGCCAGGCGCGACTTGGCCTGCTCGAGCTGGGAGATCGCCTGGGCGACCTTGAGCGCGCCGCTGCCCACCGAGACCGCGCGCAGGATCGTGATCGCGCGGTCGAACCCGTCCACCACGCCCCTGATCCCGGTGATCGCGCGAGCCGTCTCGTCGCCGGCCTGCGCCAACCCGGCCTTCACTTCCTCGATGGTCGCCACGCCGGCCTCCCAGTCGCGCTGCGCGTTCAACTAGAAACGAAGAGTAGCCGAACGACAGGCGTACCGTCAGTCGCCGGCGGCGTCAGCCATCGACCGCGGGACCCGTACCGGCTCGAAGCGCAGGTTGCCGGCCGGGGTCAGCCAGCTCATGACCTGGATCGCGAGCCGGCCGGCCCGGACGGCGGGATCGGTCGCGTACAGCGCCCGGGCGGTCTCCGGGTCGACCCGGAGCACCACGATCCCCCGCATGCGCTCGTCGTCCTGGTCCGCCAGCGGGCCGGTGGCGACGATGTGCCCCTGGTCGACGAGGTCCGCCTGGTGCGCCAGGTGGGCGTCCTGGAGCGCGGCCGCCTCCGACTCGGTCAGCTCCGGCGCGTCCGGCGGCCGGACCACCAGGATGATCGTGTACCGGTCGAACTTCATCCCCGCACGATACAAGCTAGAGCCGGCTGGCGATCAACTCCGCCGCCCGGCGCAGCGTGGCGAGGTCCCGGTCCGACAGTCCACTGAGGATCTTCGCGGTCGCCCGGACCCGCGCGCCGCGGCCCCGCTCCAGCAGGCGCCTGCCGGCCGGGGTCGCCGCGACCACAACGACCCGGCGGTCCTGCACCGAGCGGGTCCGCGAGGCCAGCCCGGCCGTCTCCAGCGCGTCGACCAGCTTGGTGATGGCCGGCGGCGTGACCTGCTCGATGCGGGCGAGGCGGGTGATCGGCAGCGGTCCGGCGAAGACGAGGACGGACAGCAGGGACGCACGTGGCCCGTCCAGGTCGAGGATCGGATCGGCCGCCCGCACCTGGCGCAAGAGCCGTAACGCCGCCGAATGCACGAGATTCGCCGTCTCGTGCAGCGGGTCGCCCGGCACGCCGGCCGGCCGCGCCGGTAGTTGCCCCGGTCCCTGAACCATGGTTACTATTTCACCATAGTTAAGCAATGGGGGCAGCCATGGCACTCGGACCTGTTTCGCAGATCCACATCAGCGTGACCGACGTCGACCGGGCGGTGGCCTTCTACCGCGACGTGCTCGGCATCCCGTTCCTGTTCCAGGTGCCCGGACAGCCGATGGCGTTCTTCTCCAGCGGCCAGGTCCGGCTCTACCTCGGCGTGCCCGAGTCGCCCGACTTCGCCAGCCGGGTCGTGCTCTACTTCACCGTCGACGACGTCGACGCGGAGTACGAGCGCCTGGTCACGGCGGGAGTGTCCTTCCTGGACAGTCCACACGTCGTGCACCGGGACGGATCGGTTGAGCTGTGGATGGCGTTCTTCCGCGACCCGGACGGCAACAACCTGGCGCTCACCCAGGAGCGCGGCTCCTAGATCCGGCGGCGGCCGGCGAAGCCGGCGTCCATCCGGTGGTACCACATCAGCTCCGGCTCGCCCTCCAACCAGCACCACAGCACGGCGACGCCGGCACGCGAGCCGGGCCAGTCGAGCAGCAGCGGCGCGAACCCCTTGACGTCCGCGCCGGTCGAGGCGAAGTGCTCCAGCTCGGCGTAGAGCCGGGCCTCCATCGCCTTGGCGTCCGCGAGGTTGCCACCGCCGCGCTCCAGGTCCGCGCGCAGCTCGGCCAGATCCGCCCGCAGGTCCAGAAAGGCAGCTATGCGTACGCGCAGAGCCGCCAACCCGGCCCGCGCTTCCTCCACGGAGAACATGCCGTCAGTCACGCCGCCAGTATCGCCTCGATCGTTGGCCCCGTCGTGGGTCTGCCGGATTTGCCCTGGTACGAGGCTCCCCAGAACCACCGCGATCCTCACGCTGACTGTGCGGCGATCTCCTGGGCCCGGTCCCGGGCGGCTTCGAGGGCGGCGAGCAGCGCCGCGCGTACCCCGTGCTTCTCCAGTTCCCGGATCGCGTTGATGGTCGTGCCGGCCGGGGACGTCACCGCCTCGCGCAGCTTGACCGGATGCTCGCCGGAGTCGCGCAGCATGATGGCCGAGCCGATCGCGGTCTGCACGATGAGGTCGTGCGCGACCTGGCGGGGCAGGCCGAGCAGGATGCCGGCGTCGGTCATCGCCTCGACCAGGTAGTAGAAGTACGCCGGCCCGGAGCCGGAGAGCGCGGTGACCGCGTCCTGCTGCGACTCCGGTACCCGGATGGTCCGGCCGAGCGGAGTGAACATCTCCTCGGTGAGCGCCAGGTGTTCGGCGGTGGCGAAGGCGCCGGCCGAGATCGCGGTCATCGCCTGGTCGACGAGCGCGGGCGTGTTGGTCATGACCCGGACGACCGGCGTGCCGGGCGGCAGCCACTTGACGAAGAACGACGTGGGCAGCCCGGCGCAGAGCGACACGATCAGCTTGTCGTTCGGCACCTTCGGCCCGATCTCGGTCATGAGCGAGGCGGCGTCCTGCGGCTTCACCGCGATGGTGAGCACCTCGGCCTCGGCCAGTGCGGCGTCGTTCTCGACCACCCGGATGCCGTACCGGCTGCGCAGCTCGTCGGCCCGTTCCGCGCGCCGGGCGGTGGCCATCAGCCGCCCGGCCGGCCAGCCCGAGCGCAGCAGCCCGGCGAGCAGCACCTCACCGATCTTGCCAGCGCCGATCACCGCGATCGTGTGCACCGGACCCTCCTCACCCGGGTCAGCCGAAGAAGACCTCGGTCTCGGTGTATCGCTCCATCGGTACCGACTTCAGCTCCCGGGTCGCGTCGCTGAGCGGCACCCGCACGATGTCCGTGCCGCGCAGCGCGACCATCGTGCCCCAGTCCCCGTCGTGTACGGCGTCGATCGCGTGCAGCCCGAACCGGGTCGCGAGCACCCGGTCGAACGCGGTCGGCGTACCGCCGCGCTGGATGTGCCCGAGCACGACCGCCCGCGCCTCCTTGCCGGTCTGCTTCTCGATCTGATCGGCGAGCCAGTTGCCGATCCCGCCGAGCGCGACGTGCCCGAACGCGTCCAGCTTCTCGCTGCGGGTCATCAGGCCCTGGTCGCTCGGGGTCGCGCCCTCGGAGACCACCACGATCGGCGAGTAGTTCGTCTTGAACCGGTTCTCCACGTACGCCACGACCTGCTCCAGGTCGAACGGGCGCTCGGGCAGCAGGATGACGTTGGCGCCGCCGGCCATGCCGGAGTGCAGCGCGATCCAGCCCGCGTGCCGGCCCATGACCTCGACGACGACCGTACGGTGGTGCGACTCGGCCGTCGTGTGCAGCCGGTCGATCGCCTCCATCGCGATGTTGACCGCGGTGTCGAAGCCGAACGTGTAGTCCGTCGCGCTGAGGTCGTTGTCGATCGTCTTCGGTACCCCGATCACGTGCACACCCAGCTCGTGCAGCCGGGCGGCGACGCCGAGGGTGTCCTCGCCACCGATCGCCACCAGCGCGTCGACACCCAGCGCGGCGAGGTTGGCCTGGATCTTCTCGACGCCACCCTCGATCTTGAACGGGTTGGTCCGGGAGGAGCCGAGGATGGTGCCGCCGCGCGGCAGGATCCCGCGGACCTCGGCGATGCCGAGCGGTCGGGTCTCGCCGTTCAGCGGACCGCGCCAGCCGTCCCGGAAGCCCACGAAGTCGTGGCCGTAGGTCGAGACGCCCTTGCGCACCACGGCCCGGATGACCGCGTTGAGACCGGGGCAGTCGCCGCCACCGGTAAGCACGCCGATTCGCATTCCCACTCGTCCCTCTCGTCGGTGCATGTCGCAGGGGGTCGGCGCCATTGCCGGCCCGCAGGCCGCAACTGCGCACTGTAGTCGCCTTGCCCGCGGTCGGCCCGCTCACCCCGCCATGGCGCGCCAGCGGGCCAGGTTGTGCCGGGCGTCCACGAGCGCGTCGTGCCGGTCCGACTCGGCCGGCGGCAGCGGCGGGCGGCCCACGTCGTCCCAGCGCTGGCGCAGGTCCTTGGTGAACCGCGGGATCTCCCGGGGCAGCGCCGGCATCGCCCCCCACAGCTGGGCGAGCGCGACGTGGTCGTACGCCGCGTACCACGCCCACAGCTCCAGGTCCTCCCCCGGCTCGACCAGGAACGCGTACAGCTCCGCGCGGATCGTCGCGCGGGACTTCCACACCGGCGCCGAGGGTGAGGGCAGCTTGTCGAGCACGTTGCGGCGGACCCAGGGCAGGGCGCGGGAGCCGTCGAACTCGGTCGACACGGCGTAGTACTCCCGGCCGTGCTCGTCCACGACCCCGATCGAGACGAGGTCGATCAGGCGGCCGTCCTCGACGAACTCACAGTCGTAGAAGTAGCGGTAGACCATCGCCGCCCAGGCTACGCGGCGTCCAGCAGGATCCGGGCCGGGTGGCGGCCGGGCCGCGGTCGGGTCACCCGCCGCCGCACCGCGGGCGGACACATCGCGGCTCGTCGACCGGGCGTACGGTCAGGACCACGCCGGGGCCGGCCGAACGGCTCGTTCTCCTGAGCTGTCCGGCCGGCCCCGGTTCCCCGCGACCGCGAACGGTCGATCCACCCCCCTGACCCCGTCGGATAGGCCCAGCCTGCCCGAACGCGGGGCCCTATGCTGTCGGCCAGCCGATGTCGGGGTTGTACAGAGCGCGACAAGCACGTCATGATCTGGTGTTACGGACGGTTGTCACCTCTGGCGCCAAACTGGCCTCGGAAGACAGTCCGTGCTATTGATGTTCGGTTGTTCCAGCTGTCCGGCCATTACCGGCCGGAAGAGGCAGCGTCCAGACCGGGGAGGGGTTGGGGCCGTGGACGTTCGGCTGCCGGAGCCCGGTGATGCACTGACCGGGGTCGAAATGTTCGCCAGTCTCGAACCCGAGGTGCGGCAACGGGTGATCGCCGCTGCGGTGCCACGCACCTACCGCAAAGGCCAACTACTGTTCGTAGAGAACGATCCGGGGGAGTCACTCATCGTGCTCAGGCGGGGCGCGGTGGCGGTCTTCCGTACCGCCCCGACCGGGGAACGGGCGGTACTGTCCGTGGTCCGGCCGCCGGACACCATCGGCGAGGTGTCGCTGCTGGACGGATCCGCGCGATCCGCCTCCGCCGAAGCCATCGAGGACTGTTCCGCGCTGGCCCTGTCCCGGGCCGCGTTCATGGAGCTGGTGCACTCCAACCCGCGGATCCTCGATGCGGTCATGCGCTCGTTGGGCGCGCTCATCCGGCGGCTCACCGAGCAGACCGCCGACCACGTCTTCCTCGACCTGCCGGGCCGGGTCGCCAAGACCCTGGTACGGCTGGCCGGTGAGAACCAGGCGCCGATGGTCACCATCGAGCTGAACCAGAGCCAGCTGGCCGAGATGGCGGGCGGCTCGCGGCAGAGCGTCAACCAGGCGATCGGGTCGTTCGCCACGCGGGGCTGGCTGCGTACCGAGGGCCGTCGCATCGTCGTCACCGACCTTCCCGCGCTGCGGCGCCGGGCGGGCATGGCCGACAAGTGAGACGGGGCGTCCGTGACGAGGTCACGGACGCCCCGGGCCGGTGCCGCCCTACGTCGGGCCGGGCCAGTCGGGATCCGTGTCGGTGGGGCCGGGCCAGTCAGGCTCCGTCCCCGTCCCGGTCGGGCCGGGCCAGTCAGGTTCGGTCCCGGTCCCGGTGGGGCCGGGCCAGTCCGTATCGCCCCCGCCCTCGCCGGGGCCTGTGACGATGCCGGCCGCTTCCAGCTCGGCGAGCGTACCGGCGTCCACGTCGACCATGTCGCCGGCGGTGTGCGCCGTGCCTTCGTCGTCTGTCCAATCCTGAGCCAGCCGCACGTACACCATGCGAGTACTCCTCTTCACTGGAAGATCGGCCCGACTCTAGCGCCGCAAATGGGCCGAACGCACTGTCTGCTACCCAACAGGCCGGTTCACGACAGGCTGACGTGCGGCAATACTCAGATCGGACACGGGTTCCCGGCAAGGAGGACGAGGCAATCGCCGCGCCATGCCCTCGCTGCGGCCGGCCCGCCGCCGACGACGACCGGTTCTGCGGCGGTTGCGGTGCCGAGCTGAGTCAAGCCTGCCCGCACTGCGGCCGGGACCTGGCCCCGGACACCGCCTTCTGCACCGGCTGCGGCAGCCCGCGCGAGGACCGCACGCCCACCCCTACCCCGCTGGAGGACCGGCGCCGGGTGAGCGTGCTCTTCGTCGACCTGGTCGACTCCACGCCGTACGCCGAACACAGCGACCCGGAGCTGGTCCGGGGTGTGCAGACGAGCTTCTTCTCCGCGGCCCGCCGGGTGATCGGCCAGTACGGCGGGGTGGTCGAGAAGTACATCGGCGACGCGGTCATGGCGCTGTTCGGCGCGCCGGTGGCCACCGAGACCGACGCCCTGCGGTGCGTGCGCGCGGGCCTGGAGCTGCAACGGGTGCTTGCCCGCTTCGCCCCGCACGCCGCCGGCGGCCTGCGGTTCCGGGTCGGCGTCGCGACCGGTGAGGCCATTGTGGACATTCCCGCGGCGCGCGACGGCGGGCAGGCCATCGTCGCCGGCGACGTGGTGAACACGGCCTCCCGGCTGCAGGCGCTGGCCCCACCGGGCGGGGTGCTCGTCTGCGGTACGACGTACGCGGCCACCACCGCCTCGATCCGGTACGCCGACCACCAGTCGGTCGTGCTGCGCGGCCGCAGCACGGCCACCGACGTCTGGCTGGCCCTCGCGCCGGTACAGCGCCAGCAGCCCGACCGCGAGGCCGACCCCACCCCGGTGGTGGACCGCGAGCACGAGCTGGGCCTGCTGGTCAACGCGCTGCACCGCTCGGTACACGACCAGCTCCCCCAGCTCGTCACCGTGTTCGGCCGGGCCGGGATCGGCAAGAGCCGGCTGGTCCGCGAACTGTACCGGCACACCGAGCGGCTGATCGACCAGCCGGTGACCTGGCGGACCGGCCGCTGCCCGCCGTTCGGCGAGAACGTCACGTTCGCCGCGCTGGCCGACATCGTCAAGGCCGAGGCCGGCATCCTCGACACCGACCCGGCCGCCACGGCGGCGGAGCGGCTGCGGCTGGCCGTCCGCGAGCTGGTGGACGAGCCCGAGGCCGGCCGCCTGGTCGACGCGCTCGGGCCGCTGGTCGGCCTGCCCGGCGGCTCGCTCCGTGGCGGCTCGCTCCGGGGCGGCACGCTGCCCGGCGAGGAGGCCGAGTCGGCCTGGCGGCGGTTCCTGGTCGCGCTGGCCACCCGCCGGCCGACCGTCCTGGTCTTCGAGGACCTGCACTGGGCCGACGAGCCGATGCGGCGCTTCATCGAGCTGCTCGGCGCCTCGGTCCGCAATGTCCCGCTGCTGCTGCTCTGCACGGCCCGCCCCGAGCTGGTCGAGCGCGACCCGACCTGGGCCGGTGCCGGCTCGCTGACGATCACCCTGCCGCCGCTGCGGGACTCCGCCATCGCCACGCTCTACGCCCAGCTCTTCGGCCAGGCGGCGTTCTCCGCCGACCTGCTGGTCCCGCTGGTCGAGCTGGCCGACGGCAACCCGCTCTACGCCCATGAGTACGTCCGGATGCTCATCGAGCGCGGCGCGCTGCGCCAGTCCGGCCGCGGCTGGGCGCTCGACTCGGCCCAGCACGAGCTGCCGATGCCGGACAACGTCCACGCGGTCATCGCGAACCGGGTGGACCTGCTGGAGCCGCTCGACCGTACCGTCATGCTCACCGCGGCCGTGGTGGGCGTGCAGTTCTGGCCCGGCGCGGTGGCCGCGGCGCTGGGCCGGCCGGTGGAGATCATCGAGCGTGCGCTGCGCCGGCTCGAGCAGCGGGACTTCGTGCACGAGCAGCCGGACTCGACGATGGCCGGGCAGAGCGAGTACCGGTTCCGGCACGTGCTCGTCCGGGACGTCTGCTACCAGCGGCTGCCCCGGACCGAGCGGATGGCCCGGCACGAACGGATCGCGGACTGGCTCGACGCGGCGTCCGGCGGCCGGGACACCGACCTCGCCGAGGTGCTGGCGCACCACCGGTGGGCGGCCCACGAGATCGCCGGCTCGCTGAAGATCGACGCGCGCCGGTACGCGGCCTCCGCGCGGCACGCGCTGCACCGGGCCGCCCGTCGGGCGTACGCGCTGCGTGCCCTCGACACCGCGCACACCCACGTCACCCGGGCGCTGAGCCTGTTCGGTCCCGGCGACGACCCGGCCGAGCAGCTGCGCCTGGAGCTGTTCGCCACCGAGATCGAGTTCTACCGCGACGGTGACGCGTTCCTCTCCGGCGGCGGAGTCGAGCAGCTCACCGCGCTGGCCGAGAAGATGTACGGGTACGGCGACCAGGCGCATGCCGCCCGGGCCTGGACACTGCTCGGTCAGGCCGCCTGGCTGCGTGCCGACCGGCAGGCCGCACTGTCCTTTCTGGACCGTGCGGTGGAGCTCTTCGACGCGCTGCCGGATACCCCGGACAAGGCCGAGGCGTACGCCGAGCTGGGCCGGCTGCACATGCTCAACTACGAGCTGGAGCCGGCGCTGGCGGCCGCCGGCGCCGCGGCCGACATCGCCGAGCGGCTCGGCCTGATCGAGGTGCAGGCCAGCGCGCAGATCACCATCGGTACGAGCCGCTACCAGTCCGGCGACCCGGCCGGGCTCGACGCGCTGCACGCCGTCCTCGAGCTGTGCCGGTCCCACCAGCTCTTCACGCTCAGCCGGGCCTGCCGCAACCTCGCCTCCGCGCTGCAGGAGGAGGGCGAGGTCGCCCGGGCCGACGAGCTGCTGCTGCTGGCCCGGCCGGCCGGTGCGCCGTCGCTCGCGATCGGGTATTCCCGGGAGGCGCTGCAGGCCTACTACGCCGGCGACTTCGACCGCCAGCTCGCCGCCGCGGAGACCTTTGTGGACACCACCGGCGGCCTCTGGGACAGCCAGGCCCGGGGATTCCGCAACTGCCTGCGCGCCCTGCGGGACGAGGCGGTCCGCGCGGTGGGCGACGGGGACGACGTGGACGCCGCGCTGGCCACCGCGCGGGGCAGCGGGTTCCACCGTCCATTGTGGACCGCACTGGCGCTGGGCGCACTCTGCCGGGCCCTGCAGGACCGGCCGGACGAGGCCGGCGCGCTGCTGGTCGAGCTGGCCGACACCTCGCGCCGGGTACCGACGCTGGCCAGCGGCGAGTGGGTCGGCGCGGCCGCGCACGCCGCCGCGGTCGCCGGCCGCGAGGTGGCCACCATCCACGCCCGGATCGCCGAGACGCCACACCACACGCCGTGGTCCCGCGCCGCGCTGTGCACCGCCGCCGCCGCGCTCGCCGAGGAGGCCGGCGACCACGCCCGGGCCGCCGCGCTGCACGACGAGGCCGCCGCCAGTTACGCCAGATTCCCGAGTACCACCGACCGCATGCTCTCGCTCGCCCTCGCTGCCCGGTCGCGGAGCCGCAGCGGCGGGTCGGCGGCCGCCTCCACGCTGACCGAGGTCCGCGCGTTCGCGCTGGCCAACAAGGCGCCGCTGCTGCTGCGGCTGTGCGGGGAGGCGCTCACCGCGCCCGCATAGCCGGGTCGGGCGCGGCGAAACAGTGCATCAGCTCCGGCGGACCGTGACCGCCGAATGTCTCCAGGTAGCTGCCCAGCGGCAACCAGCCGAGCCGCCGGTAGAGGCGTACCGCCTGCCGGTTGAGGTCGGAGACGTCGAGGATCGGGTGCAGGCCGCGCCGGCCGGCCTCGGCGCAGGCGGTCGCGAGCAGGTCCGCGCCCAGCCCGGTACCCCGGGCCGGGGGCATGACGAACAGCCGGCCCACGACGGCACACCGGCCCGGGTCCTGACCGGACGCGGCGGTCCAGAACCCGACCGGCTTCTGCCGGCCGGCGGCGCGCAGCACCACGTGCCCGGTCAGGTCACCGGCATGCTCCGCGACCCAGGCGCCGAGGACTCGCTCCCGGTAGAGCCAGGCTCCGGGGTCGTCCGGCCAGCGGCTCGGGTACGCGTCGCCGTCGTGGACGATCCGCAGCGCGTCGACCAGCCGCTTCCGGTCGTCGGCTCGGCGCGCTCTGATGTGTCGCATAGGCTGCAACGCTATGCCGGTCAAGCTCGCCCTCGTCGTGCGGACCGACCTCGACATGGGCCGCGGGAAGATCGCCGCGCAGGTCGCGCACGCCGCGGTCTCGGCGGCCATCCGGTCGTACGGGCGGCCGGCGTTCACCGCCTGGCTCCGCGAGGGTCAGCCCAAGGTCGTCCTCAAGGTGCGCGGCGAGGACGAGCTGAGCGAGATATGCGCCGCCGCCGCAGCCGCCAAGCTGCCGGTCGAGGTCATCCAGGACGCGGGTCGGACCCAGGTCGAGCCCGGCACGGTGACCTGTTGCGCGATCGGTCCCGCCCCGGCGGAGAAGATCGACCTGATCGTCGGCTCGCTGTCGCTGCTCTAGCTCACGAGCAGGTCCGGTCCACCGGACGGCTCAGGAGACCGAGATCGGTTCGGCCGGCTTCTTGTCGGTCGCGGCGGCGTTGGACTTGGCGATCTGGTTCTTCACCTTCTGCGCGTAGACGTCCACGTACTCGCGGCCGGAGAGCTCCATCAGCTCGTACATGATCTCGTCGGTGACGGCGCGCTCGACGAACCGGTCGCCGGCCATCCCGGCGTACCGGGAGAAGTCCATCGGCGGGCCGAACCTGATCCGGACCTGCTTGATCTTCGGGAAGATCTTGCCCGGCGGCTGGATCTCGTCCGCGTTGAGCATGACCACCGGGATGACCGGCGCGCCGCTCTCCAGGGCCAGCCGCGCCACGCCCGTCTTGCCCCGGTACAGCCGGCCGTCCGGCGACCGGGTGCCCTCGGGGTAGATGCCGAACAGGTTGCCCTCGCGCAGGATCCGCAGCCCGGTCTCGATGGCCGCCTGGGCGGCCCGGCCGCCGGACCGGTCGACCGGGATCGTCCCGGTGCCGACGAAGAACATCCGGCTCAGGAAGCCTTTGAGGCCACGACCGGTGAAGTACTCCGCCTTGGCGACGAAGATTACCTTCCGCCTGACCATCAGCGGCATGAAGATCGAGTCGGAGAAGGACAGGTGGTTGCTGGCGATGATGGCGCATCCCGCGTCGGGCACATGGTGCCGACCTTCCACCTTCGGCCGGAAGATCAGCCGCAGCCACGGGCCGAGCAGGATGTACTTGAGCAGCCAGTAGAGCACCTGCGTCCTTCCGACAGAGTCCGACTTGAGCCTACGGACGACGCAGGGCACCCCACAACGCACTCCCCGAACCTGTGCCGGCCATGTCACGATTCACCGGTGGGTACCGGTGGACGGCGCGGACGGCGCGACAACGGGCTCGAGGCCTCGGAGTACGCGGTCGCGGGCGACGTCGACCCGCGCGTCGGCGAGCACCTGCTCGACGTGCTCGCCGCGGGTGGGATCGCCGCGTACCTGCAACCCGCGGCCGACCTGCACCCGATCACCCGGACCACGACCGTGCCGTCCCGGCCGACCGACCGGCTCTATGTCGACCGGGAGCACCTCGGCACCGCGCGGGAGTACCTGACCCAGCTCACCGCGCCGACGGAGCCGGCACCGGTGGAGACCGGCACCACGGCCACCGACGTCGATGCCGCGTGGGAGCTGATCGTCGCCGACCTGCGGTCGGATCTCGATCCACGGACGAGTACCTGGCCCGACCCGGACAAGCCCGCTAAACCGGACGCGCCCGCGAGGCCGGCATCGACCGGGACGACCACCCCGGCGGAGGAGCCGTCGCTGCTCGACGGGCTGGACACGTTCGGCGTGGACCTGCCGGACGAGGACGAGGGGACGTACACCCCGCCTCCCCCACCGCCGCTGCCCCGGCTGTCCAAGACGACGGTCGCCGCGCTGATCGCGATCCTCGCCGGGTTCATCCTGTTCATCTGGCCGAGCCTGCTGCCGATCGGGGAGAACCTCGCCCGGTTCACCGGCTTCGCCGCCTGTTTCGCCGGCGTGGGCATGCTCATCTGGCGGCTGCGCCCGGGAAACGACGACGAGGACTACCGCGACCCCGACGACGGCGCGGTCGTCTAGCTGCGCTTGTCGAGCCAGTCGAGGATCGCGTCGATCGGCTCCGGCCAGCGGGCATCGAGCATGAGGTCGTGGCCCATGCCGGGGAAGAGCAGCGGCGCCCCGCCGTAGCGCCGGGCGGCCCGTTCCAGAGCGGGTCGGGACACGATCCGGTCGTCCGGGCTGCCGACCACGAGCACCGGCGGATCACCGACCGGTGCCTCCGGCTCCCGGCGCAGCAGCAGCTGCCACTGGGCCCGCCGGGCGGCCGGGCCGAGCCTCTGCGCGTACCCGTCCGCGACGTTCGACGGCAGCTCCCGGCTGAAGAGCTGGCCGCGACGCAGCCGTAGCGGCCCGCCGACGACCGCCGGCAGCGTGCCGACCGGGTTGCGCGCCAGCGCCGCGCCGAACGCCGCGAGCCCGTCCCGCCAGCCGCCCAGCACCGGCGCGAGCAGCACCCCGGCCCGGGCCGGATACCGGGCCAGCGCCTGCGCGACGACCAACCCCGCCGCGCCGTGCCCCACCAGCACCGCTTGGCGGGGCAGCCCGGCCGCCACCTGGACCACATCATGCGTGTACGCCCGAAGCGTCGTCCCCGGCGCAGTCCCGGAGGAGCCGTGCCCGCGCAGGCTCATCGCGTACGCCGGGAAGCCCCGCGCCGCGGTGTGCTCCAGCCAGTTTTCGGCGAACGCCCAGGCACCGTGCCCGAAACCCGGCACGAACAGCACCGGCGGCCGCTGCTCCTCCCCCTCGGGCCGCGCGCCGAGCACCTCGCGCCGGACCGGCCGGACCGGGTACGCCCACTCGGCCGACCGGATCACCCTGGTCCTCATACCGCCACCTCACGCACGGTCTTCTCCAGGGCCCGCAGGTACACGATGTGGCTGACCTCGAACCAGTGCCGGGTCGAGTCCTTGACCTTCGCGTCGGTCCACGTCCGCTCGGCCGCCCCGCTGGTCCGGGCCCAGAACCCGGCGGCCCGCTCCGGGGCCAGCTCGCGTAGTCGCAACCAGCGCGCGAACACCACGGTCTGCCAGTGCACCAGCGAGAAGATGCCGGAGTCGGGCTGCAGCAGCCCGGCCACGGCCAGCGTCGGGTACCGCCGCGCGAACATGTGGAGATGCAGGCGCGGCCGGCCCGCGGTATCTACCCCGAGCACGTCCGGCGCGAGGAACTCGAACGTGGGCAGGTACCCGGTCGCGAAGATGACCAGGTCCGGTAAGATCCGCCGCCCGCCGGCGAGCTCGACCGAGCCGCGGTGGAACCGGACCACGTCGCCGACCGGGGTGAGGCCGCCGTGGCCGACGTAGTAGACGAGCTGGCTGTTCGCGATCGGGTGGGTCTCGTACACCTTGTGGTCCGGCTTCGGCAGGCCGAACCGGGGGAGATCGCCGACCGTCATCCGCAGCACCCGGTGGAAGAGCCACTGGCGCAGCCACAGCGGCAGGCGCAGCAGGTGGGCGAGGTCGTTGACCTGGTCGGCCGGGCGGCCGAGGGCGTACTTCGGGGCGTACCAGTAGCCGCGGCGCGTCGAGTGCCAGCAGCGGGCGGCGTTCTGCGCCGCCTCGACCGCGATGTCGCAGCCGGTGTTGCCGGCCCCGACCACGAGTACCCGGCGCCCGCGCAGCTGCGCCGGGTCCTTGTACGCCGACGCGTGCATCACCTGCCCCGAGTACTCGGACAGGCCCTCGTACTGCGGCCACTTCGGCGACCAGTTGTGCCCGTTGGCGATGACGAGCGCCGCGTACCGGGCGGTGCGTTCGGTCCCGCCGTGTGCGCCCTTGGTGGTGACGTCCCAGTGCCCGTCCTCGGCCGGCTCGACCCGGACCACCTCGGTACCGAACCAGATGTGCGGCCGCAGCTCGAAGTGGTCCGCGTACCGCTCCAGGTACGCCAGGAGCTGGCTGTGGTGCGGGTAGTCCGGCCACGAGTCGGGCATCGGGAAGTCGGGGAACTGGGTGAACGGCTTGCTGGAGATGAGGTGCGCGCTGCCGTAGACGGGGCTGCGGTCGTGCCGCCAGTTCCACCCGCCGCCGACGCCGGTCTCGCGCTCGAAGCAGTCGACGCCGAACCCGTGCTCCTTGAGGTTCTTCATGGCCACCAGACCGCTCGCGCCGGCACCGATCACGCAGACGTTCTCGCCGCGGTCGTACACCGGCCGTCCGTTGGCCCACAGAGTCGCGGCAGCTGCTGCGTCGAATCCCAGGTCCGTCACCGCTGGAATCCTCGCGGTCCGTAGCGGGCTTGTCTACCCCGCGCGCAGTGCGCGCGGGAAAGCCGGGGGCTCCCCCACAGGCCTCCGGCTCCCCGTCGCTACTTCTTCTTGCGTTTCTCCTTGTTCGTCTGTGCGTTGGAGATCTTCGCGGCTCGTTCCTTGGACATCCCCTTGTCCTTGAGCGCCTCGTAGGTCTCCGGTTTCTTCACCGACGGCCCAGGAGACTTTCCCTTCGGCATTGTCTGCACCCCCTACCTGCCCGCGGGATCTACCCCGGCGGGAAGGCGCTGAAACTACGCGGGCAGGCGGAGATCGGCGCGGACCGGAAAGTGGTCGCTGGCGAGGTGGACCTGGGGCGTGTCCACCACCTCGTACCCGCGCACGCCGATCCGCGGGTCCACGAATATGGCGTCGATGCGGCCGCTGGGCGCGGCGCACGAGAACGTCGACCGGTCCGCACAGCCGGCCTTGGCGCCGACGTCGACGAGCCCGTCCGCGAGCGTGCGCCAGGCCGCCCCGCCGGAGTTCTCGTTGAGGTCCGCGGCGAGGGCCAGCGGCACATCGACGTCTGCCATCGCCTTCTTCAGCAGCGTCGCCTGCGCCGGGCGCTCGGTCGGGTCGGTGGCCAGGTGCGAGCCGACGACCACGAACGGGACCCGGTCGACCGAGCAGCGGGCGAACGCCGCCCCGCGCATGTGCCGGCCGGGGGTCAGCGGGTACCGCAGGCTCCAGGTGTCGTGCACCCGTACCCGCATCGTGGTGAGGATCAGGTTGCCCAGCGCGGGCAGCCCGCCGACGGCGTAGATCATGCCGAAGTCGTGGGCCAGCCGCGCGCACCTGGTCCGCCACCGGAACCGCCGCGGGGCCTCCTGGACCACCAGCACGTCGGGCGCCAGGTCGCGGACGACCGCGCGGAGCGCGCCGGGGTCGTCCTTCAGGGAGTGGATGTTGTACGACACGACGCGCAGCTCCGGCATGCCCACCTCCTACCGTCGCCGGGCCAGATCGGCCACGCCGACCACGCCCGCCAGGTTGCCCATCCGCGCCGCCCGCACCTCGGCGACCGGCAGCTTGCCCCGCTGGGCCATTGCCTCGGTGTACGCCGCCCGGGTCGGACCCAGCAGCAGGTCGCCCGCGTCGACGACCCCGCCGCCGATGACGAGCACCTGCGGATCGAGGATCTGGACCACGTCCGCGAGCGCGGCGCCGAGCCAGTGACCGACCTCCGCGAACGCACCGCAGGCCGCCTCGTCGCCGGCGAGCGCGGCCTCGGTGACCATCGGCCCGGTGATCCCGCCGGTGCTGTCGCCGGCCAGGTCGAGCAGGCGCACCGCCCGGCCCGGTTCGTCCTTCGCGGTGGCCTGCGCGAAGCGGACCAGCGCGCTGCCGCTGGCGTACTGCTCGATGCAGCCCTGCCGGCCGCAGCCGCACGGGTGCCCACCCGGTACGGCCTCGAAGTGCCCGAGCTCCCCGGCGATGCCGTGCGCGCCGCGCACGATCTCCCCACCGAGCACGATCCCGCCGCCGATGCCGGTGCCGATGGTGAACATGACCATCGAGTCGGCGGCGTCCCGGGCCGCGCCGAACCGGAACTCGGCCCAGGCCGCGGCGTTCGCGTCGTTCTCCACCACGATCGGCAGGTCGATGGCGGCGGCCACGTGGTCCCGCAGTGGCTCGTGCCGCCAGGCGAGGTTCGGCGCGAACAGCACCGTCGACCGGCTGCTGTCGATCCATCCGGCGGCGCCGATGCCGACCGCGTCCACCCGGTGGGCGCCGGCCAGCTCGGTGATGACCTCGATGATGCGGTCCCGGGTCTCGGTGACGTCGGCGGCGGGCGTTTCCCGGCGGGTCTGCGCGACGACCTGCCCGTCGGGATCGACCACCCCGCCGAGCACCTTGGTCCCGCCGATGTCGACGCCGATCGTCAGCGACGTCATGCCTGCTCCACGTCGTCCGGCGGCGGGCCGGCCGCCTTCTTGACCGCTTTCTTCGCCATCGGCTTGGGTGGCGGTGGTTGCGCGGACGGTGGTTGCGCGGACGGTGGTTGCGCGGACGGTGGTTGCGCGGACGGTGGCTCTGTCGGTCCGGACCGGCCCTCGTCGCGGGTGGCCGCGCGCCAGGGTTCCTCGTCCGGGTCGGCGCCGGCCGGAGCCTCGGCCGGGCGGCTGACCGGCCCGGCGAACGAGCGCATCAGCCCGGCGACCGCGGCGGCCAGGTCACCGGCGCCGGTGGCCAGCCGCTCGGCGAACTCCGGATCCGGGTCCCGCATGGCGGCGATCACCCGGCACACCGGGCAGACGCAGCACTCCGCGCTGCCGGTGGCCACCGGCCCGCGGGTGCCGAGGCTGCGGGCGCCGACCGAGGCCGCGCCGAGCACCGCCGCGACCAGCCGCTCGGCTTCTTCCCGGGCCGACCCGGGTCGGACCGACTCCGCGCCCGTCGCTGGCATCGTTCCCCATCCCTTTCGAAGATCGCTGTTCCGGTACCCGGATGTGCAGTCCCACGACATGATCAGCGTCGGAAACGCCGATCTTGCGTGGCCCGGAAACGGAGGCTACCCGGCCCCCGACTCCACCCGGCGCTTCAGTTCCCGCAGCGCGGTATCCATGATCATCTTCTCGGCCTTGCGCTGGAACATGCCGAGCATCGCCATACCCAGCTCGACCTCCAGCGTGTAGGTCACCGTCGACGTCCCGTCCTCGTTCTCCACGATGTCGTACGAACCCCGCTGCGACTTCTGCATCTTCGACGGGGCCACCAGGTGCCACTCGATCCGCGAGATGTCCTCCGCGTACTCGTACGCCAGCGTGAACTCGTCGGTCAGTACCCCGGCATCGAGGACGAACCGGACCTGGCTCGCGTACCCGTCCTCGTACTCCTCGATCACGTCGACCGACTTGTAGGCGGAGACCCACTCCGGGTACCGCGGGAAGTCGCAGATGACCTCGGCGACGCGGGCCGCGGGCGCGTTGATGGTGATCGACTGGGTGGACGACTCCGCCATGGCCGAAGACTACGCGCTGCCGTAGACCGGGATGTGCGCCCCGCTGGTCACCGCCGACCCGACCGAGCAGAGGAACGCCACGACCGCCGCGATGTCGGCCGGTGGCACCCCGCGCACCGACGGCATGGACGCCCGGTTCGCCGGGGTGTCGATGACGCTCGGCAGGACGGCGTTGGCCCGTACCCCCGAATCCCGGTACTCGACGGCGAGCGCGTCGACGAAGGCGAGCACCGCGGCCTTGGCCGTGACGTAACCGGCCGCGCCGGCGAACGGCCGCACCGCGGCCCGGCTGCTCACGCAGACGAACGAGCCGCCGCCGGCCGCGACCAGGTGCGGCATCGCGACGTGCGCCAGCAGGTACGCCGGGCGCAGGTTCAGCCGCAACTGCTCCTCGAAGTCATCGACCGGCGTCTCGTGCACGAGCCCGCCGGAGGCGTACCCGCCGACCAGGTTGACCACGGCCCGCAGCGGCTTCCCCGGATCGGCAACCGCGGTCTCAACCGCCGACCGCGCCCCGTCCAGCGAGAACAGATCGACCACGCAGTCCGCGTCGCCCCGCCGGTCGGCCACCACCACCCGCCAGCCGTCGGTCTTCAGCCGCTCCACCACCGCGGTACCCAACCCGCCGGTCCCGCCGGCCACCAGCACGGTATCCACGCCCACACGGTAGCGTTTCGCCCGTGCGCGAGTTCTCTGTCCCGCCCGTGGCGACCATCGGTGACGCCGCGACCCTGACCGATCCCGTCTGGGACAACGCCGAGGTGGCACCCGACGCGGTGCAGTTCGACCGACGGACCCCCGCCGGCTGGCAGGAGGTCAGCTGCGCCGAGTTCAAGGACCAGGTGGTCGCGCTCGCCCGCGGCCTGGTCGCGGCCGGCATCGAGCCCGGCGACCGGGTGGGTCTGATGTGCAAGACGCGGTACGAGTGGACGCTGATCGACTACGCGATCTGGGCCTGCGGCGGGGTGAGCGTCCCGATCTACGAAACGTCCAGTGCGGAGCAGGTCGAGTGGATCCTCTCCGACTCCGGCGCGGTGGCCTGCTTCGTGGAGACCGACGCGCACCGGGCGGTGGTGCCCGCGGAGCTGACCGTCTGGTCGATCGACCCCGGTCTGGACGAACTGACCGGCGGGGACGCGGACATCGACGAGCGGCGGCGCACCCGGCGTGCCGACGACATCGCCACGATCATCTACACCAGCGGCACCACCGGACGCCCGAAGGGCTGCGTGCTGACCCACCGCAACATGCTCTGCGACATCGCCAACGCGGTACCCGGCCTGCCCAACCTGTTCCGCGAGGGCGCGTCCACGATGCTGTTCCTCCCGCTGGCCCACTCGTTCGCCCGGCTCATCCAGGTCGGCGTGGTGCAGACCCGGACCCGGATGGCGCACACGGCGGACGTGAAGAACCTCGTCGAGGACCTGCAGGCGTTCCGCCCCACGTTCGTGCTCTCCGTGCCGCGGGTGTTCGAGAAGGTCTACAACGGGGCCAGGCAGCGGGCCCACGCGGACGGCAAGGGTGCCATCTTCGACCGGGCCGAACGGGTGGCGGTCGCGTACAGCGAGGCGGAGCGGCCCGGGATCGCGCTGCGGCTGCAGCACCGGCTCTTCGACCGCCTCGTGTACAGCCGGCTCCGTGCCGCGCTCGGCGGTCGCTGCACGGCCGCCATCTCCGGCGGGGCGCCGCTGGGGGTACGGCTCGCGCACTTCTTCCGGGGCATCGGCCTGACCGTCTTCGAGGGCTACGGCCTCACCGAGACCTCCCCCGCCGTCGCGGTCAACCTGGAGAACCACATCCGGATCGGTACCGTGGGCCGCCCGCTCCCGGGCGTCACCGTGCGCGTCGCCGACGACGGGGAGATCCTCATCAAGGGTGACCTGGTGTTCCAGGGGTACTGGAACAACCCGGAGGCGACCGCCGCGGCGCTCGACTCCGACGGCTGGTTCCACAGTGGAGACCTCGGCGAGCTGGACCAGGAGGGCTACCTGCGGATCACCGGGCGGAAGAAGGAGATCATCGTGACCGCGGGCGGCAAGAACGTCGCACCCGCCGTGCTGGAGGACCGGCTGCGCGCGCACCCGCTGGTCAGCCAGTGCATGGTGGTCGGTGACCGGAAGCCGTTCATCGCGGTACTGGTCACCATCGACGAGGAAGCCTGGCCCACCTGGCTGTCCACACACGACAGACCGGTCGGTACGCCGGTCTCCGCGCTCCGCGACGACGAGGCGCTGCACGCGGAGATCCAGGCCGCGGTGGACGAGGCGAACAAGGCTGTCTCGAAGGCCGAGGCCATCAAGGCGTTCCGGGTCCTGCCCGGCGACTTCACCGAGGCCAACGGCCTGCTCACCCCGTCCCTGAAGGTCAAGCGGAACCTGGTGCTGAAGGAGTACGCCGACGAGATCGCAGCGATTTACCGCGGCTGAGCCGGCCGTCCCCCCAGACGGCAGCGCCCCCAACGGCAGCGCCCCCAACAGCAGCGCCCCCAACGGCCTGGGCCACCCCCACCCGCTGACGGTGACGGTGCGGCTGGTCCTCCTGGCGCTGGTCGCCGGGCTCACCGTGCTCGCCACCCGCGACCCCGGCAGCCTGCTCTGGATCGCCCTGCTCGCGGTCGCCGGCATCCCTGCGCTGCTGCCCGCGCGGCACGCCGTGCTCGGCACGCTCGGCCGGTTCGCCGAGGTGGTCGTCCTCGGCGTGGCGGCGAGCGCGGTCGCGGTCGCGGCCGACCAGTCCGGCCTGACCCCGAAGGGCTTCGGTGCCGCGGCGGTCCTGCCGTACCTCATCGTGCCCATCACGGCGGCCACGCTGAGCCACCGCTCGGTCGAGGCGGGCGGGCTGCTCGGCATCGCGGCCACCACGCTGGTCGCGGCCGGGCTGGTGACCACCTCGGACGGCACCACGCAGCTCTCCCAGCCGGGTTACGTGGCGGCCTGCGGCCAGTGGCTGCTGCTCGCCGGCGTCGGCACGCTCACCGCCGGCGCCCTGCAACGGGCCGTGCTGTCCAGGACCGAACCTCCGCAGCCGTACGCCGAGGCGACCCGCCTGCTCACTCAGTTGCGCAGCGTCGCCCGGCAACTGCCCGGGGCCACCCTGGATCCGGGCGGGCTGGCCGAGCACATCCTCGACGAGGTCCGCGCGGTCGCGCCGGCCGACCGGGCCGCGGTGCTCTCGGCGAGCGGCGGCGGACGCCTCGTGGTGCTGGCCCAGGCCGGTACCGAGCGGGTCGACTGGGAGACCGCGCTCGACTCCGACTCGGCCGTCGCGGACGCCTGGGCGAGCCAGCAGCCGCAGACCGCGGCGCGCTCGCAGTCGCGCTCCCGCAAGGGACGGGAGGTCTCCTCGCTGGTCGTGCCGTTGGTGGCCGGCGTGCGTACCGTCGGCATGATCGTGCTGGAGTGCGACGTGGCCGGCGCGTACCCGCCGGCCCTGGTCCACCAGGTGACCAGCCTCGCCGCACCGGCCGCGCTGCGGCTGGAGGCGGCGCTGCTCTTCGACGAGGTGCGGTCGCTCGCCACCAACGAGGAGCGGCAGCGCCTGGCCCGGGAGATCCACGACGGGGTGGCCCAGGAGCTCGTGATGGTCGGGTACGGCATCGACAACGCGCTCGCCACACTGCCCGACGAGGCGACCGAGACGGTGACCGAATTGAGGGCCCTGCGGTCGGAGGTGACCCGAGTGATCACCGAACTTCGACTGTCGCTTTTCGAACTCAGAAGTGAGGTTGACAGACACGGCGGACTCACTGCTGCTATCGCCGACTACGCCCGTACCGTGGGTGCCTCGGGTGGCCTGCGGGTCCACCTTTCGTTGGACGAGTCCACCGCCCGGTTGCCCGCTGCCATAGAGGCTGAGCTGCTACGGATCGCCCAGGAAGCGATCACCAACGCGCGCAAGCACGCGGGCGCGGCGAACCTCTGGGTGACGTGCGAGGTGGACCCGCCATATGCTCAGATCGCTGTCTCCGACGACGGACATGGCATCGGTGACCAGCGCCCGGATGGTCGGTACGGTCTTGCGATCATGACGGAGAGAGCGGAACGTATCCGGGGCCGGTTGGAGATCAGGCCACGTCACCCAAGCGGCACCACGGTTGCGGTCGTGCTCGGAACTCCGCCACGTCCGCGATAGCGTGGCAGCACAACGCAGGGCTTGGAGCTCCCGCTCGCAAGCTCGCAGAAGGGGAGCACACCGCGCATGTCCACCACCACGACACCGTCGACGACCGCTCGCACCAAGGTCCTGCTCGTCGATGACCACGATCTGATTCGCAAGGGGCTGCGGCACGCGTTCGAGCGCGACCGTCAGTTCGAGGTGGTCGGTGAGGCCGCCACGGCGGCCGAGGCGGTGCGCCAGGCCGGTGCGCTCCAGCCGGACGTCGTCATCATGGACCTCCGCCTCCCCGACGGCAGCGGCCTCGAAGCGACCCGGGCACTGCGCAAGTCCAGCGCCACCATGGGGATCGTGGTACTGACGATGTACGCGGGGGACGATCAGCTCTTCGGTGCGTTGGAGGCCGGCGCGAGCGCGTTCGTGCCGAAGACGGCCCCGGCCGACGAGGTGGTCGCCGCGGCCAGGCACGCCGCGTCGGCGCCGTCGGCGTTCACCGCCGCGGACCTCGCCGAGGCGATGAAGCGCCGGCTCGCCCCGACCGGACCGCAGCTCTCGCCCCGGGAGGGACAGGTGCTCCGGTTGCTCGCGGACGGGATGAGCGTCGCGGGGATTGCCAAACAACTATTCGTGAGCGAATCAACCGCAAAAACCCACATCTCGAAGTTGTACGAGAAACTGGGCGCGGCGAACCGGGCACAAGCGCTGATGACGGCGCTGCGGCTCGGCCTTCTCGAGGCGCCTGACGCGCCGAAATTCTGAACCGCGGTCAGCCACCCACCGATGCTCTGGATAGTCGGGTTCCCGCCCGGCAGAATGTCAGTGATCGGTAGGGTAGCGGCAAAAGGGGCACCGAATGGAGCAGGAGGTCCGGCCAGAGCACGGTGTGGCGGCGTCACGTCGTGCCCGTCGGCTCGACTGGACGCCTGACTCCATCGACATCGAGCGCCCCAGCGTGGCGCGTATGTACGACTACTACCTCGGCGGCTCCCACAACTTCGCGGTCGACCGTGACACCGCGCGGCAGGTGATCGCCGCGGTGCCGGACACGCCGCTGTTCGCCCAGTCCAACCGCGCCTTCCTGCGCCGGGTGGTCCGTTTCCTGACCGACTCCGGGGTACGGCAGTTCCTCGACATCGGCTCCGGTATCCCGACGGTGGGCAACGTGCACGAGATCGCCCAGAGCGCTGCGCCGGACGCCCGGGTGGTCTATGTCGACATCGACCCGATCGCGGTCACCCACAGCCAGGGCCTGCTGGAGGGCAACGACCTCGCCACCGCGATCGTCGGCGACCTGCGCGCGCCCGAGGAGATCCTGCGCCACCCCGAGGTCCGCCGGCTGCTCGACTTCGGCCGCCCGGTGGGCGTGCTGATCGTGGCGGTCCTGCACTTCGTGCCGGAGTCGGCCGACCCGGCCGGGCTCATCGCGACCATCCGCCACCACCTCGCGCCCGGCAGCTACCTCGCGCTGACCGTGCTCAGCGCGGAGGGCCGACCCCCCGAGGAGACCAGGGCGAGCGAGGAGATCTACCGCGACGTCAACATCCCGCTGACCGTCCGGGACACCGGCGACGTGGTCCGGATGCTCGCCGGGTTCGAGCTCATGCCGCCCGGCGCGGTGCCCATCCCCCGCTGGCGACCGAACCCCACCGACCTCGCCGACGAGGACCTGACCCGGTCCGTCTTCGTCGGCGCCGTGGGGCGGGTGCCGTGACCGAGCGTCGCGAGCGAACCGTCAACGCAGCGAAATGGCCCGGCGCGGCGGTCTTCGCGAGGGCATGGGTCAAGGCCGTGGCCGGGACCAGCTACGTACCGATGACCCGCGCGGAACTCGAGGGGCGCCTGCTCGGCTGCACCCTCCGGCTGGCCAACGCGCTGACCACTGACCAGATCGACATCCGGGAGGGGTACGACATCGGCGCCGAGCTGGTGGAGATCCATCTCGCCTCGCCGGAGGCGGTCGGCCGGACCGTCGAGGTCATCGAGCTGCGCCTGCTGCGCGACCTCGGGCTGGAGTGCGGCGAGACCGGTTTCGTCGCGGCCGACATCAGGGACCGGCTGGCCCGGATGCTGGGCACGCTGGCCACCGGGTACACCCGGGCGTTGCGTGACCGCACGCTCGACGAGCAGGAGACGATCCGGCGGGCCGCGCTGATCGCCCGGGACCAGGCCGAGCGGGCGCTGCGGGTCAGCGAGGCGCGGTTCCGGTTCCAGGCCACCCACGACCCGCTGACCGGCCTGCCGAACCGGGCGCTGTTCACCGAGCGGCTCTCGGCGATGTTCGGCGAGCCGGCCACCGACCGCCGCATCGGGCTGTGCTTCGTCGACCTCGACGGGTTCAAGGCCATCAACGACTCGCTCGGCCACCACATCGGCGACCAGTTGCTGGTCGCCGTCGCCGCGCGGCTGGGCGAGCGGATCTCGCAGCACCTGGTGGCCCGGATGGGCGGCGACGAGTTCGTCGTGCTCATCGAGGACAGCACCTGCGTCGACGACATCGTGAAGGTCGCGGACGCCGCGCTGGCCGCGATCGCCGAGCCGGTCCGGATCAACGGTCACGAGCTGTGCGTCTCCGGCAGCATCGGCATCGTCGAGCGCGCGGTCGAGGGCACCGAACCGCACGACGTGATGCGCGCCGCGGACATCACGCTGCACTGGGCCAAGTCCGGCGGCAAGGGCCGGTGGGCGCTGTTCGACCCGGACCGCAACGCCCGCGAGGTGGCCCGGTACGCGCTGTCGGCCGCCATGCCGGCCGCGCTCGACCGGGGCGAGTTCTACCTGGACTACCAGCCGCTGGTCGGCCTCTCCAGCGGCGCGGTGCTCGGCGCGGAGGCGCTGGTCCGCTGGCAGCACCCGGAGTTCGGCGTGCTGGTACCGGACCGGTTCATCGGCATCGCCGAGGAGACCGGGCTGATCGTCCGGCTGGGCACCGCGATCCTGGAGCAGGCGTGCGAGCAGGCCGTCGAGTGGACCGTGCCGGCTTCGCCGTACGTGAGCGTGAACCTCGCCGTCCGCCAGGTCCGCGACCCCCGGTTCGTCCCTGAGGTCTGCGCGGTTCTCGAACGCACCGGGCTCCCCCCGGGGCGGCTCCAGCTGGAGATCACCGAGAGCGCGGTGATGAGCGGTGACGACGAACCGGTCGCCGCGCTGCGCACGCTGGCCGACATCGGGGTACGGATGGCGATCGACGACTTCGGCACCGGCTACTCGAACCTGTCGTACCTGCGCCGGCTGCCGGTACACGGGATCAAAGTGGACGGTTCGTTCGTCGCCGGCCTGGACCGGGGCGACGCCACCGACGAGCGGATCCTCGCCACGCTGGTCTCGCTGTCGCACACGCTCGGCCTGAGCGTCACCGCCGAGGGCGTGGAGACCGCGGCGCAGGTGGAGCGGCTGCTCGCGATCGGGTGCGACGCCGGGCAGGGCTGGCATTTCGGCGCGCCGGGACCGCCGTCGGCCATCTGCGAGATGCTCCGCGCCGCGGCACCGGCTACCCCGATCGGGTGAGCAGCCCGGTCAGCCTGGCCGCCTGCGCCTCCCAGCGCCACTCCCGCTCCACCCAGGCGCGGCCGGCCGCACCCAGGCGGGCCGCGAGCGCCGGGTCGGCCAGCAGGTCCGCCACCCGCTCGGCGACGGCAGCCACGTCGCGACCGCCCACCACGTACCCGGTCTCGTTCGCCAGCACGGCGTCCGGCGCGCCGCCGGAGTCCCCCGCGACCACGGGCAAGCCGGCGGCCGACGCCTCCAGGTAGACGATGCCGAGCCCCTCCACGTCCAGACCCCGGCGCCGGGTCCGGCACGGCATGGCGAACACCGTGCCCGCCGCGTAGTGCGCGGGCAGATCGGCCCAGGACACCGAGCCGGTGAAGACCACGCCGTCCAGCGGTCCCGCCATCCGCTCCAATGTGGACCGGTACGGGCCGCCGCCGACGATCAGCAGGGCCGCGTCGGGAACCCGGCGGCGGATCAGCGGGAGCGCCCGGATCAGCGTGTCCTGGCCCTTGCGCGGCACGAGCCGGGACACGCACACGACGACCGGGCGGTCGGTGAGCCCGTACCGCTGGCGCACCGCGTCGCCGTCCACGTCGGGACGGTACGCGTCCACGTCCACGCCCGGCGCGAGCCGCCGCAGGTCGGTCAGGCCGTGCAGGACGCGGTCGAGCCGGACCCGGGTGTACTCCCCCAGGTACGTCACGACGTCCACGCCCCGGCCGATCCGGCGCAGCAACGCCCGGGCCCCCGGCAGCGCCGCCCAGCCCACCTCGTGCCCGTGGGTCAGCGCGACCGCGCACCCGATCCCGGCCCGCCGGCGCAGGCCGTCGGCGAGCAGCCCGAGCGGCGCCGCAGCACCGAACCACACGCTGTCGCACCGGTACGCCCGGGCGATCTCGGCCGCCCGCCGGGCCACCGACCGGGTCGGCAGCAGCACCGAGGTCGCCTCCCGGACCACCGGGAACGGCTGCTCCGCGTCGAACTTGTCGGCGCCGCGCCAGGTCGAGGCGTAGACCACCAACGAGCCGGTGGGTTGGCGTACCGCGAGGTTGTGCACGAACGACTGGATCCCGCCCGGGCGCGGCGGGAAGTCGTTGGTCACCAGAAGGGTCCTGCTCATCGGGCCCCTCGCGCGTAGGCCCGGGCCGCGGCGATCCGCTCCACAGTGGACGGATGGGTGGCGAACAGCACGTGCTCGACCCGGTCGGGGTCCACATCGGAGAGGTTGACCAGGGCGAGCCGTTTCTCCATCGACTCGAACGCGGCCGGATCGCCGGTGAGGTCCAGCGCGTGCCGGTCGGCGCGGGCCTCGACGCGGCGCGACACCAGGTTCTGCACGGGCATCGAGACCAGGCCGGCGACCGTGACGACGGCGACGAGCAAGGCGACCGCCCGCGGGTCGGCGAACGAGTCGGCCCCGGCCCGGCGCAGCAGGCCGGTCCAGGCGCCCAGGACGTACAGGCCGCAGACCGCCGCCGCGGCGCCCAGCGCGGTGAGCAGGGTCCCGGTGCGGACGTCGCTGTCCTTGGCGTGGCCCAGCTCGTGCGCCACCACGGACTCGACCTCGTCGTCGGTCGCCTCGCGCAGCAGGGTGTCGTAGACGACGATGCGCCGGGTCGGACCGAGTCCGGAGACGTACGCGTTGACCGCCCGGGTCCGCCTCGACGCGTCCGCGACGAGCACGTCCCGCACCGGTACGCCGTCCCGCTCGGCCAGCGCGACGAGCCGGTCGCGCAACGGCCCGGCGGCCATCGGGGTGAACGTGTTGAACACCGGCTCGACCAGGACCGGCAGCACGAACGACAGCAGCACGACCAGTGCCGCGGCGCCGGCCGCGCCCCACGCCCACCACCAGCGGGGCGAGAGCCGGGTGATCGTGTAGAACCCGAGCAGCGCCACCGACGCGATCACCGCGCCGACCGCGAACGCCTTGAGCACGTCAACCGCCCAGGCGCCCCACGTCTGGGTGGACAATCCGTACCGGACCAGGATCGTGTGCCGCCATGCCGCCAGCGGCAGCACCAGGACCTCCGCGACGAGCACCACGAGCAGGCCGCCGAGCACCGCCCGGGCCACCCAGTGCCCGCCGAACGGGCGACCGGCCAGGGTGACCAGCGCCGCCCCGAGCGGGGTCAGGCCGAGCGCGAGCGCCACGACCAGGCCGAGCACCAGCGAGCCGTACGATGCCGGCCGCAGCTCCGCGTGCAGCGCCTTGCCGCGGGCGACCCGGTCCGGCGGCAGCTCGCCGAGCGCGGCGACCTGGTCCGAGCGGGGTGCCGGCGGACGTGCCCACGGTACGAGCAGCGCGGCGGCCACCAGCACCGCGACCACGAGCACGGCGAAGGCCAGCGCGGCCCACATCCGGGGTGTCATGCGGGAAACCGTACTTCCCCGCGCTCACCCGGGGTCCCGACGCCCGCGACTCACGCGGCGCGGCCGGGCCGCGGGCGGCCGCCGCCGCGCGACGCGGCACCGGTGATCAGCCGCAGCCGGGGCACCATCCCCGCGTCGGCGAGCACCTCCAGCGCGCGGCGCTCGGCCGCGTCCAGCTCGACCCCGTCCGGCGGCGCGCCGAGCATGACGCTCACCACGCAACCCGCGCAGGCCGAGCCCCGGACCTCGCACTTGTCGCAATCGATCAACATGCCGTGACGGTACGCGGTGGGTACGACAAAACCGCGGGTCACGAGCGGGACAGCCGCCTCAGCAGGGCGTCGGAACCGAGCGGGTACGCGCCGTGGCGCCGTACCCCGTCGGCCACCTCACGGTCCGAGGAGATCACCACGAGCGGCCGGCCGGCCGGTTCGGCCCGGACCAGCCGGCGGATCAGCTCGTCGGCCGTCTCGCCCTTGCGGGAGAACAGCACCCGCACCCCCCGCGGCGTCGGCGGCAGCCCGTGTACCCGTTCCGCGCCGTCGAAGACGACCGTGACCTCGGCGCCGGTCTGCGCGGAGAGCCCGCCGAGCCCGGCGACGATCCGGCTGCGTTGCTGCTCCAGCGAGGCCTCGCCGAATCCGCGCTTGGTCACGTTGTACCCGTCCACGATCAAGTGGACCTTGGGCAGCGCCAGGAAGTGGTCGAGCCGGGCCGGGTCGTCGGCGTCGAGCGCCCGGGCCCGGGCGGCCATGACGGCCTCCGGCCGGTCGGCCGCGGTATCGGCCACGAAATCGCCGGGCAGGAGCTTGGCCGGGTCGAGGGCCAGCTCCCGGCGCAGACCCAGGGCAGCCTGCCCGATCGTCTCCAGCAGCAGCCACAGCCGCGCGTCGTCGACCTGGCGCGCATCCTTCGCGGACTGCCGGGCCGCCCCGACCGCGCTCTCCGCCTCGGCCAGCCTGGCCCGCAGCCGGCGCAGCTCCGCGTCCCGCTCGGCGAGGGCGCGGGTGGTCCGGCCCTTCTCCGCGGAGAGAACCTCGGTCGCCTTGCGCTCCTTGGCCTGCAGCTCACGGACCTGCCGGGACAGCAGCCGCAGCTCGTCGCGCATGCCCACGGTCTCGTCACGGAGCTTGGCCAGCTCGTCGCGCAGCTTGTCGGCCTCCACCCGGGCCACCGCCCGGTCGTGCTCGGCCCGGGCGGCGCGGCTCTCGTACTCGCGGATCCGGTCCGCCACGGCCGCGCTGTCGGCCTCGGCCCGGACCGCGTCGGTGGTCGACTCGACCAGCTCCGCCCAGCCCGGCGGCCGGGCCAGATAGGCGATCGCGGCCACCTCCACCGGGTCGGCCGCGGCCGGGCAGATCCCGTCCAGCACGGCCGCGCCCAGGTCACCGGCGTCGGTGACCACCCGGGCCGCGATCCGCTGCCGGAACAGCGGATCGCCGGCCAGCTGCGCGGCGATCACCGGCCCGCCCAGCCGGGCCCGCCGGTTCGGCGCGAACTTCGCCACCCGGCGCAGCGGCGCCGGCATCTCCTCCCAGGGCAGGCCGGTCATCGCCGCGGAGGCCAGGCCGATCACGCGCAGCCGGACCGGCTCCGGCAGCGCCGGCTCGACCTCCGGCTGGTCCGGCCGGTCCTGCGCTAGCTCGCTCCGCTCCTCGGCCGCGCCGTCACCCGCCTCGGCCGCGCCGTCACCCGCCTCGGCCGCGCCGTCACCCGCCGCCGCGTCGGCAGCCGTCACCGGCTCCTCGGGCGAGGACGCGGCGTACGGCTCCGGCGCGGACATGCGCCCAGTGTTGCACCATCTGCGCTGTCATACCCCCCGGCTAGCGTCTCGACCGTGGTGAGCCTGGGCAGCGCCGTGACGTCTGAGCCGCATCTGCAGCTGACCCTGGACGACGTTCTGGGTGATCCACTGGCCACCTCGCTGCGCCAGACGATCTTCGTGGTGGTGGACCTGGAGACCACCGGCCGGGCACCGGACGGGACCGGGATCACCGAGATCGGCGCCGTGAAGGTCCAGGGTGGCGAGCTGCACGGGGAGTTCGCCACCCTGGTCAACCCGGGTGAACGCATCCCGCCGTTCATCACCGTGCTGACCGGGATCACCGAGGCCATGCTCCTGCCGGCCCCGGCGATCGACTCGGTGCTGCCGGCGTTCCTGGAATTCCTCGACGGCGCCGTGCTGGTGGCCCACAACGCGCCGTTCGACGTGGGCCACCTCAAGGCGGCCTGCGCCCGGTTCGGCTACTCCTGGCCCAACCCGCGGGTGCTCGACACGGCGGCGCTGGCCCGCCGGGTGCTGATCCGCGACGAGGTGCCCAACCGGCGGCTGTCCACCCTGGCGATGCACTTCCACGCCGCCCACCAGCCGTGCCACCGCGCCCTGGCCGACGCGCGGGCCACGGTCGACGTGCTGCACGCGCTGATCGGCCGGCTCGGCAGTCTCAAGATCTTCACTATCGGCGAGGCGCTGGAGTTCGTCCGCGCGATCACGCCGGAGCAGCGCCGCAAGCGGCACCTCGCCGAGGGCCTCCCGCACGTCCCCGGCGTCTACGTGTTCCGCGGCCGCGACGAGCGGGTGCTCTACGTCGGTACGTCCGGCGACATCGCCACCCGGGTACGCAGCTACTTCACCGCCGCGGAGAAGCGGGCCAGGATCAGCGAGATGCTCGCCGCGGCCGAGCGGGTGGAGTCGGTCGAGTGCGCGCACGCGCTGGAGGCCGAGGTCCGCGAGCTGCGGCTGATCGCGGCGCACGCCCCGCCGTACAACCGCCGCTCCAAGTTCCCCGAACGGGTGCTGTGGCTGAAGCTCACGGCCGAGCCGTACCCGCGCGTGTCCCTGGTCCGCCAGCTGGCCGCGGACGGCGCGGCCTACCTCGGACCGTTCGCCCGGCGGCGGATGGCGGAGCTCGCCGCGGCCGGCATCTACGATGCCGTCCACCTGCGCCAGTGCACCCGCCGGCTGTCGGTCCGCACGCCCAGCCCGGCCTGCGCGCTGGCCGAGCTGGGGCGCTGCCCGGCACCCTGCCAGCTCGCGATAACCCCGCAGGAGTACGAGCTGGCCGCGGCCGGGCCGGTCCGGGAGGTGGTACACGGCGACCCGGGCCCGGTCGTCGACCGCCTGCTCGCCCGGATGGCCGTGCTCGCCGACCGGCAGCGGTACGAGGAGGCGGCCGTCGTGCGGGCCCGGATGGCGGCGCTGCTCGGCGCGGCGGTTCGGATGCAGCGCCTGACCGCGCTGACCAGCGTCGCCGAGCTGGTCGGCGCCCGCCCGGTGGTGGCTCGCGGCGGGTGGGAGCTGGCCGTGGTCCGGCACGGCCGGCTGGTCGCGGCGGGCATGTCGGCGCCGGGTGTCCATCCCCGACAGACGCTGGAGGTGCTGCTCGCGACCGCGGAGACTGTCCAACCCGGACCGGGGCCGACGCCCTGCGCGAGCGCCGCCGAGACGGAACGGATCCTGTCCTGGTTGGAGCGTCCGGAGACCCGGCTCGTGCAGGTCACGCACGGGTGGGCGTCACCGATTGCCGGAGCTGTTCGGCTACGTGAGGTTCTTCAGAAGACGGAGAGACGTGTGACGGACATCCCATTGATGGAAATTCCATTAAGCTGGTAGCCACCACCCGACGGCTGGAGGACTCCGGTGGATCCGGTCGACGTCGGCACCGACCAGCGCGCGGCACCTGCCCGCGAGCGGGTGCCGGCCGGCCGTGAACCGGGTGAAGCCGGGTTGACCCACCGGCTGCGGGCGCTGATCCGCGGCAACGGCAGCAACGGCGGTGACCCGCTCGCCGACGTGATCCGCGAGCACCGCATCATGCACCCCCAGGCCGATGTCGAGGCGCTGCGGCGGGCGTACCAGATCGCGGACCGGGCGCACCAGGGCCAGCTCCGCAAGAGCGGCGAGCCGTACATCACCCACCCGGTGGCGGTCGCCCGGATCCTCGCCATGCTCGGCATGGACACGACCGCCCTCGTCGCCGCGCTGCTGCACGACACGGTGGAGGACACCAGCTACACGCTGGAGGCGCTCTACCAGGACTTCGGTGCCGACATCGCGACCGTGGTCGACGGCGTGACCAAGGTCGAGAAGGTGTCCTACGGGGACGATGCCGAGGCCGAGACGATCCGGAAGATGATCATCGCCGCCGGACGGGACGTCCGGGTCCTGGTGGTCAAGCTGGCCGACCGGCTGCACAACATGCGCACTCTCGGCGTGCGCTCGCCGTCGTCCCGGGCCCGCGTCGCCAAGGCCACGCAGGATGTGCTGGTGCCGCTCTGCGACCGGCTCGGCATCCAGGCGCTCAAGCGCGAGCTGGAGGACTCCGTGCTCCTGCACCTGGAGCCGGAGGCGTATGCCCGGATCGAGCACTACGTCCAGCATCGTCCACAATGGTCGGATTACCTGGAGAACGTGACCAACATCGCCAAGGTCGCGCTGCGGCGGCACAAGGTGGAGGCCGAGATCAGGCCGCGACCGAGGCACTACTACTCGATCTGGCGGGACACGATCGCGAACGGGCACCCCGAGCCGTACGACCTTCCGCGCATCGTGATCATTGTGGACGGTCCGGACACCGACTGCTATGCCGCGCTCGGCGCGATGCACGGCTCGTGGCGTCCGGTGCCCGGCCGGTTCAAGGACTTCATCGCCTCGCCGAAGAACAACCTGTACCGGTCGCTGCACACGACCGTGATCGGCCCGGACGACCGGTCGGTGGAGGTGCTGATCCGCACCAAGCTCATGCACCGCAACGCCGAGTTCGGCATCGTCGCGGCGTACCGGTTCGGCCGGTCCAACCACGCGCTCTCCGCCGAGCAACTGCCCTGGCTGCGCCGGGTGCTCGAGTGGGAGCGCGACGCCACCGACCCGGCCGAGTTCCTCCAGGCGTTGCACTCGGACCTGGTCGGCAGCCAGATCCACGTGTTCACCCCGGCCGGGCGCAAGGTTCTGCTGCCGGCCGACTCGACTCCGGTGGACCTCGCGTACGCGCTCGACACGCACATCGGTGACTCCTGCGTCGCTGCTCTCATCAACGGCCGGCTCGCCCCGCTCTCCTCCCCGCTCGGCGACGGTGACGTGGTGGACGTGCTCACCCGACACGACGAGCTGCCCGACGACGCGGCGATGGACGAGGAGACCAGCGAGGAGCTGCCGGCGGTCGGGCCGTCGCGGGACTGGCTGACGTTCGTCAAGACACCGCACGCCCGGCTGCAGATCGGCCGCTGGTTCAGCGATCAGAGCGACCAGCCGGCGTCCCAGGCCAACAAGGTCCGCCTCGGCCGGGCCGCGATCGGGCTCGCGCTGCGCCGCCGCGACCGGGGCCTGGCCAGCGACATCCCGCTGCTGCGGCTGGCCGGGCAGCTCGGGTACGCCGACCTGGAGACCCTGCTGGTCGCGGTCGCCGAGCACCACATCGCCGCCGAGCAGATCGTCGAGGAGCTGATCGCGCTCGTCGACCACGGCCCGAACGTCCCGGTCCCGGCGCGCGTCCAGCCATTGATCGACTCGGAGCGGCACCCCACCCCGTAGCCTGTCCTGGTGATCCGCCGACTCGCGTACTCGGTCTTCTACCGGCTTCCCCAGCGGGTCCGGCTCACCCTGGTCCGGCTGGGCTCGCCGACGTACACGGTCGGCGCGGTCGTCCTGCTCCGCGACTCGGACACCGACCCGCCCCGGCTCCTGCTGCTGCGGCAACCGCCCGGCCGCGGCTGGTCGCTGCCGGGCGGGCTGCTCAACCACGGCGAGCGGCCGCTGGACGGGGCGCTCCGGGAGCTCTACGAGGAGACCGGCCTGCGCCTGCCGCCGGAGCGCCTGACCCCGGCCGACCCGAACGCGATCGTGCACACCCGCGGCCGCTGGATCGACCTGGTGTTCGACGCGAGCGTGCCGGCCTCCACCACCGACCTGCGGGTGGACGGCGCCGAGGTGCAGGAGGCGGCCTGGCACCCGGTCGACGACCTGCCGAGGCTGACCACGGCGACGGCCCGGTTGTTCGGTCACTACGGCATCGGGACGGGAACGCCGTGAAGGTCTGCGCGGTGATCCTCGCCGCGGGCGAGGGCCGGCGGCTTCGGCCGTTGACGACGGTACGCCCGAAGGCCCTGTGCCCGGTGGGCAACGTACCGCTCCTCGACCGCGCCCTCGCCGCCGTCGCCGGGGCCGGGTTCACCGGCCCGGAGTCCCTGGCGGTCAACGCCTCCTGGCTCGCCGGGCAGGTGGTGTCGCATGTGGACGGCCGGGCGCACCTGTCGGTCGAGCCGGACGGTCCGCTCGGTACCGCGGGCGGCCTCGGCCGGCTGCGCGACTGGATCGACGGCCGGGCGGTGCTGGTCGGCAACGCGGACGCCTACCTGACCGGCGGCGGCCCGCAGCAGCTCCTCGACGGCTGGGACGGGCAGACCGTCCGGCTGCTCGGCGTGCCCGGCCAGCCGGCCGAGTTCGGCTCGGCGCGGTTCGCCGGGTTCTCGCTGCTGCCGTGGGAGTGGGTGGCGAACCTGCGGCCCGAGCCGTCGGATCTGGTCCGCGAGGTGTGGCGGCCGGCCGAGCGGGACCTCCGGCTGGAGGTGGTCCCGCACGACGGCGGTTACCTCGACACCGGCACGCCCGCGCTCTACCTGGCCGCGAACCTCGACGCGGCCGGCCCGGCCTCGCTGGTCGACCCCACCGCCACGATCCGCGACCCGGACCGGATCGAGCGCTCGGTGATCGGCGCGGGCGCGGTCGTCCACGGCGGGTTGACCCGCTCGGTCGTCTGGCCCGGCGGGTACGTCGGCCCGGACGAGCACCTCGTCGACACGATCCGCGCCGGCCGCGACCTGACCGTCCCGACCCGCTGAGCCCGGTGATCGCCGGGGGCGTCCGGGGCGCGGAGGCCGGAGGGCCGGCGCCGCGTGGCGTACACTCGCCCGGAACGCTGACCCGAGGAGACCACCGGTGATCACCGCGATCGTCCTGATTGACTGCGCCACCGACTCCATCCCCGAGGTCGCCGAGACGCTGGCGAACCTGCCCGGAGTCAGCGAGGTCTACTCCGTCGCCGGGCACGTGGACCTGATCGCGATGGTCCGGGTCCGCGAGTTCGACCAGATCGCGGACGTCATCGCGGGCAGCATCTCCAAGGTGCAGGGTGTGCTCAACACCGAGACGCACATCGCGTTCCGGGCCTACTCGCAGCACGACCTCGAAGAGGCCTTCTCCATCGGCTTCAGCGACGCCGACTGAGCGGTGGCGACGGACAGGGTCGAGGCGGCCGAACGCCTGGCCGCCCGCTTCGGCTTCGAGAACTCGTCCAGGGAAGGTACCGGCCGCCTGCTCGCGGCGCTCGCCGCGGCCAGCACCGGTCCGGTCGCCGAGTCGGGCACCGGCTGCGGCTACGGCACCGCCTGGCTGCGCGCCGGGTTGAGGGTCGGCGAGCGTCTGGTCACCGTCGAGCGCGACGAGGTCCGGGCGAACGCCGTCAGGGAGCTGTTCGCGGACGACCCCGCGGTCGTGGTGCTGCATGACGATTGGACGGCGCTTCGCCCGTACGCACCCTTTGGTTTGTTCTTTGTGGACGGTGGTGGCAAGCGCGACGGACCTGACGCCGTCGCGGACCTGGTCGCGCCCGGCGGGATCGTCGTGATGGACGACTTCACGCCGAGCGCCAGCCAGGGCCGCGACGAGCGCGACGACCTGCGGATCGCCTGGTTCGGCGACCCGCGGTTCGTCACGGCCGAGGTGCGGACGGAGGCGGACCACGCCGTCCTCGTCTGCACCCGCAGGAGCGACTTAGAGGTGCCGCCCCCACCAGTGGAGGATCGCGTCGAACCGGGCGATCCGGTGTGACGGCAGGCCCGACCGGGACAGCTCGTGCCCCTCACCCGGGAACAGCAGGAACTCGACCGGGATCCCCCGCCGCTTGAGCGCGACGAACAGCCGCTGCGCCTGCTCGACCGGGCACCGCCAGTCCTGCTCCGAATGGATGATCATGAACGGGATCGTGATCCGGTCGGCGTGCGTGAGCGGGCTCTGCTTCGCCTGCTGGTCCAGGTCGGCACCGTAGAGGTCGTTCGCGAAGAACCAGCCGATGTCCGACGCGCCGGTGAAGCTGTCGATGGCGTTGACGGCCCGCTCGCTGATCGCCGCCTTGAACCGGTCGCCGTGGTGCGCGGCCAGCCAGGTGGTCATGTAACCGCCGTGCGAGCCGCCGAGCACGCCAACCCGCGAGCCGTCGAGGGAAGAGTCCTCCAGCGCGGCGTCGAGCAGGGCCAGCAGGTCGATCGAGGACGCCTCGCCGACGTTGCCCATCACGGCACGGCCGTGTGCCTCGCCGTAGCCGGACGAGCCGCGCGGGTTGCCCATCACGACCGCGTACCCGGCGCCAGCGTACACCTGGGCCTCGTCGAACAGGCGCCAACCGTACTGGGTGAACGGTCCACCGTGGATCATCAGCAGCACCGGGTGCGGGCCCTCGCCGGCCGGCTTCACCAGCCAGCCGTGCACCGGGTACCCGTCCGGCGCGGTCGCGGTGACCTCGGTCTGGGCCAGCGTCGGGCCGAACGCGACGTTCCAGTCGGTCAGGGTGCGCAGCGCGCCGCCGTCTCCGGGCACGGCCAGCTCGCCCCACGAGTACGGGTTCACGACCGTGGTGACCAGCACGCCGCCGTCGGTGCCGAAGCCACTGACCTGCCGCGGCCCGTCGACGAGTACCTCCGGCTCACCGCCGTCGACCGGGAACCGCAGCAGCTGGACGGCGCCGCGGTGCTCGTTGAGGAACAGCACGCCGTCCGCGGTCGGCTCGATCATGCCACCCGGGTGGGCGACGTTGTGCCGTTCCTGGTCGCTCAGCTGGCTCGGGGCAGCGGAGCCGTCGACCGGTACCGACCACAGCCCGGTGTTACGGCACACTCCCGCGCGGTCGTTGTCGGTCAGCGGGTTCGCGAGGAAGAAGATCGTCCGGCCGTCCGGGGAGAACGTCGGCATCCCGACGCCCAGCCCGCCACCGGGGGTGAGCTGGCGTACCCCGGAACCGTCCGGCGCGCAGACGAACAGGTCGTCGCGCAGGTCGTCGCCGCGGGTCTCGTGCCGGGCGCTGGTGAATGCCAGCAGGTCGCCGGTCGGGCTCCAGGCGACCTCACCCTCGCCGTGGTCGCCGTCGGTGATCTGCACCGGCTCCGGCTGACCACCGGCCGCGGCGGGCACGTCGACCACCCACAGGTGCGGGTGCCGGTCGTTGGTGAATCCCAGGTCGTCCATCCGGTACCGCAGCGTGGTGATCCGTCGCGGCGGCTCCTTGTCCGGCGTCTTCTTCTCGTCGGTGCCGTACCGGCCGTCCTCGGGCACCCGCGCGACGTAGGCGAGCCGCGTCGAGTCGGGGCTCCACACCGGGTCGCCCGCGCCCAGCGGGTGGTCGGTGAGCCTCCGCGCCTCGCCGCCCGCCGTCGGGATCACGTAGAGCTGGGACTTGCCGACTTTCCCGGCGTCGTCGCGGGTGGCCCGGACGAAGGCGAGCCAGTTGCCGTCCGGGGAGTACGCGGGGGAGGTGTCGCGCCAGCCGTGGGTGAGCTGGCGGGCCGGTGCCGAGCCGTCCGTGGGCACGACCCAGAGCTGGGCGGTGTAGTCGTCGGCATCGAGATCTATCCGGGCGCGTTCGACCACCGCGGAACGCCCGTCCGGGCTCACAGTGGGTACCCCGACGAACCGGATACGGGAAAGGTCAGACGGTTTCACGTTCGGCACCTTAACTGGTAAGCAGCGCCACGGATACCCCGCGGTTACCCTCGCTTCGTGACCGGATACGGCCAGGAGTACGTGGATCGGGGCGCCGACCGGCTTGGATTGCACGTCTACCCTGCCACGGACTTCGGCAGACCGGCTGGCGCACTCGTTGTCGTGTTTCCGGCGATGGGCGTGCCGGCGCGGTACTACCGCCCGCTCGCGGCGGAGCTGTCCCGGGCCGGGCTGTGGCCGGTCGTGGCCGATCTGCGCGGCACCGGGTCCAGCACGCCGCGGCCGGACCGCCGCTCCCGGTACGGCTACGCCGACCTCGCCGACGACGTCGGCGCGGTACTCGAGGCGCTCGAGGACCGGCGGGCCGGCCGGCCGACCCTGCTGCTCGGGCACTCGCTCGGCGGACAGGTCTGCGCGCTGCACCTCGCCCGATCGGGTGACTCCACAGTGGACGGCCTGGTCTTCGTCGCGGTCGGGCTGCCGTACTGGCGCTGCTACCCAGGCTCCCGGCGGCCCTGGGTGCTCGGTCTGACCCAGAGCATCGCGGTCACCTCGACCGTGCTCGGCGTCTGGCCGGGCTGGTCGTTCGGCGGCCGGCAGGCCCGCGGCGTGATGCGGGACTGGGCCTACACCGCTCGCCACGGCCGCTTCCCGGCCGCGCTCGCCGCGCCGCTCGACCAGGTCCGTACGCCGGTGCTCGCGGTGACCATCGACCACGACCGGTTCACCCCGCCGGCCACCACCGAGGCGTTGTGCGCCCACCTCACCCGCACCCCGATCGAACGGCTGCACTACAGTGCGGCGGCGCCCCTCGACCACTTCCGGTGGGTCCGCGCGGCCGGCCCGCTCGCCGTCGAGGTGGCCGCGTTCAGCCGGCGGTCTCCGCGGCCTTAGCCGCCGCGGCGACCGCGAGCCACCGGTCGAGACCGCGCGCGGCGGCGCCGGAGTCCACCGCGGTCGCGGCCCGCTCCAGGCCCTCGCGCAGCGCCGCCGGCAGGTCGGTGAGGTCACCGCCGTGGGCGGCCAGGGCCGCGGCGGCATTGATGAGCACCGCGTCCCGTACCGGCCCGGGCTCGCCGGCCAGCACCCGCCGCGCGACGTCGGCGTTGTACAACGCGTCGGCGCCGCGCAGGTCCCCCGGGTTGGCCCGGGCCAGCCCTAGGTCGACGGCGTCCATAGTGGACTCGGTGACGGTACCGTTGCCGACCGCCCACACCCGCGTCGGTGCCGTGGTCGTGAACTCGTCGAGCCCGTCCTCGCCGCGGACCAGCAGCACCGAGTCACCGCGCTGGGCGAACACCTGCGCCATCACCGGTGCCATCCGGGCGTCGGCGCACCCGACCGCGGCGGACCGCGGCTGGGCCGGGTTCGTCAGCGGACCCAGGAAGTTGAACGCGGTCGGCACGCCCATCTCACGCCGCGCGACGGCGGCGTGCCGCAGCCCGGGGTGGAACCGCGGGGCGAAGCAGAACCCGATGCCCGCGTCGGTCACGCAGCGGGCCACGCCGGCCGGCCCGAGGTCCAGCGGGATGCCCAGCTCCTCCAGCAGGTCCGCGGCACCGCAGCTCGACGACGCGGCCCGGTTGCCGTGCTTGACGACACGTACCCCCGCGCCGGCCACCACGAGCGCGGCCATCGTGGAGATGTTGACGGTGTGCGCGCGGTCGCCACCGGTACCGACCACGTCCACCGCGTCGAGGCGCAGTTCCTCGGGCAGGTGGACGTGCGCGGCGCTGGCGAGCATGGTCTCGACCAGCCCGGCGATCTCCGCCGGCGTCTCGCCCTTGGCCCGCAGCGCGATGACGAACGCGGTGATCTGCGTCGGCGTCGCCGCGCCGGTCATGATCTCGCCCATCGCCCAGGCGGTGTCGTCCGTGGACAGTTCGTCGCCCCGCAGCAGTGCGCTGATCAGGTGGGGCCAGGTGCGCTCGCCCATGGCGGCCTCCGCGGGGGGCATCGGTCTATCGGTGTGCGGGCTTATGAGTGTGCGGCTCATGAGTGCGCGGTTGTGGGGTGCGCGGTTGTGGGGTGCGCCGGCTAGGCCGCCGGCGGGAGTGCCGAGTTGCTCCGGTGGCCGGCCAGCCGGAACCGCAGCAGGCCCGCCACGGTGGCGCCGGTGGTCACCGGATCCAGCGGGTGCACGAGCGTGGCGTCCACCCGGGCGTACGCGGCCAGCCAGCGATCCGCCGCCCGCGCGATCACCACGCAGGTCGGCGGGCAGTCGGGTACCTCGTCCTTGAGCTGCCGGGCGATGCCGAGCCCGCCGGCCGGGGTCGCCTCGCCGTCGAGCACGAGTGCCGAGACGTCGACGTCGTCCATGATGCGGATGCACTCGTCGCACGTGGCCGCCTCGACGAACGTGACCAGCAGGTCTTTGGCCGGTCGCGCGCCGATGGCCAGCCGCATCCGGTCCCGGACCTGGGGATCGTCGCTGTAGATCAGGACGGTGTTGACGCGCTCGCTGGTCACGATCGCCGATCCTACCGTCCCCTCCCCACGCACAAAGTGCGGGGAGTTTGTCGTTTCGCGGGGGTCGTCAGGCACTAACTCCCGGGAGTTTGTGCGGTGGCTTCGGCGCCCGCGGCGCCGGCTTCGGCGCGGTCGAGGGCCCGGTCGATGCGCGCCGCCTCCCGGTCGGACGCGCGCATCCACTGCACGACCAGCACCGCGATCATCGTCACCGAGACGATCTCCCCGCCGGCCCAGAGGATCCCGCCGGCCACCTCCTGGTCGCTCCACGGGTTCGCCCAGGTGAGCCCCAGCGACGGGTACCAGTCCCCGCCGAGCAGTCGCTGGCTCTGCATGATGGACAGGCCGAGCACCGCGTGGAACGGCGTGGACAGCACCATCAGCAGGGCGCGGGCCGGGTACGGCCACCGCCCGGGCAGCGGGTCCAGGCCGACCAGCGGCCAGAAGAACAGGCAGCCGACCGCGAGGAAGTGCGCGTGGACCAGCTCGTGCGCGACCGGGCTCTCCAGCGTGACCCGGTACAGCCCGCCGAAGTACAGCGCGAACGGGGTGAACACGAACAGCGCGTACGCGAGCAGGGGGAAGGTCAGGACCTTCGCCACCCGGCTGTGCAGGATGGCGAGCAACCGGCGGCGGCGCCGTGGCGCCAGTACCCGCAGCGCGAGGGTGACCGGCGCGCCCAGGGCAAGGAAGATCGGCGCGATCATGCCGAGCACCATGTGCTGGACCATGTGCACGCTGAGCAACGTCGTATCGTAGGCGTGCAGCCCGGACAGCGTCACCGCCGCGATGGAACCCAGCCCAGGACCGAGGAACAGCAGCGTGCGCGGGAGCGGCCAGCGGTCACCGCGCGACCGCATCCGGTGTACGCCGTAGAGGTACAGACCGGCCGCGAGCACGAGCACGACGGCCAGCCAGGAGTCGAGCCGCGCCTGCGTGACCAGCGTCGCCGGGGTCCATTCAGGCACGCCTGCAAGGGTAGGCCGAGGTTCGCCGGAGGCGACACGGAGCCCGCTGGTGGACCCCCGGCGCCCCGCCGCGCCGATCGCAGGGCAATAATGACCGCGTGACTGCGGCCCAGGGCATTGCGAAGAGCCAGATTCACTCGTTGACCAGGCCCAACATGGTCAGCGTCGGGACCATCGTCTGGCTGTCCAGTGAGTTGATGTTCTTCGCGGGGCTGTTCGCGATGTTCTTCTCGATCCGCTCCGCGAACTACACCATGTGGGAGGAGCACTTCAGCGAGCTGAACCTGCCGTACGCGCTGGTCTTCACGATCATCCTGGTGCTCTCCTCGGTCACCTGCCAGCTGGGCGTCTTCGCCGCCGAGAAGGGCGACGTGTACGGCCTGCGCCGGTGGTTCGCGCTCACCTTCGTGATGGGCCTGGTCTTCGTGCTGGGCCAGGCCAACGAGTACCGCGCGCTGGTGCACGAGGGCATCAAGATCAACAGTGACGGGTACGGCTCGATGTTCTACCTGACCACCGGGTTCCACGGGCTGCACGTCACCGGCGGGCTGATCGCGTTCATTTTCTTCATGATCCGTACCACCATGGGGCGTTTCACCCCCGCGCAGGCCACAGCCGCGATCGTCGTGTCGTATTACTGGCACTTCGTGGATATCGTCTGGATCGCGCTGTTCTTTATGATCTACCTGCTCGAGCGCCTGGCCATGACGACATGAAAGCCGGTCACATCATGCGCGGCTGCCCCGTCCAAGCTGACAACAACCCCGTGAAGGTTTGGCCATGACGTCTTCCTCCCCGGCCCGGAAGGACCCGGCCCGGACCCGGCCGGACGGGACCGGCCCGGCCCGGAAAGGCCCGCGCAGCCGCCTGCGGCGCCGGGTCGGCTCGGCCGTCCGCCTGATCGCCGCGCTGCTGTTCGCGGGCGGCATCTACACCGCCCTCGCCCCCGGGCTGTACGCCGACGACAAGCCGCTCTCGGCCGCCGCCCAGGAGGGCAAGGCGCTCTACGACAACAGCTGTGTCTCCTGTCACGGCCGTAACGCGCAGGGCGTCGAGGGTCGGGGACCGAGCCTGATCGGGGTCGGCTCGGCCGCGGTCGAGTTCCAGGTGTCCTCCGGCCGGATGCCCCTGGCCCGCCAGGAGGCGCAGGCCCAGCGCAAGCCGCCGATGTTCACCGACGAGCAGGCGCGCCAGATCGGCCAGTACATCCAGGAGCTGGGCGGCGGGCCGCAGCTGCCGGCCGGGGAGAACCTCGGCGAGGGCGGCGACATCGCCAACGGCGGCGAGCTGTTCCGGGAGAACTGCTCGTCCTGCCACGCGTTCTCGTCCGGCGGCGGTGCCCTGTCGTCCGGCAAGTTCGCGCCGCCGATGGCCGACGCCACCGAACGGCAGATCTACGCGGCCATGCTGACCGGACCGCAGAACATGCCGGTGTTCGGCGACAACCAGCTCACCCCGCAGGAGAAGGCGGACGTCATCGCGTACGTCCGCAACCTCGAGACGGACAAGGATCCCGGCGGCTGGAACCTCGGCCGGTACGGTCCGGTGACCGAGGGCCTGGCGATCTTCCTGGTAGGCATGGTGGTACTGGTCTTCACCACGCTGTGGATTGCAGGGAAGTCATGAGCATCGACGTGAACGATCCCAACGTGGCCCGGTTCGACCTGGTCCGCGAGGGCGCCCGCCGGGACGGGGTGGAGATCGTCCACTACGCGCCGCGGTTCCCGGTGCCGGGGACCAGGGCCGAGAAGCGGATCGAGCGGACGGTCGCGCTGCTGTTCCTGCTGGCCGGCTTCTTCGGGACGGTCTTCCTGGTCATCTACATCTGGTGGCCGTGGGAGTACGAGCCGGGCGCCAACGCCAGCAAGCTCTACACTCCGTTGCTCGGCCTGACGTTGGGGCTCATGCTCGCCTGCATCGGGCTCGCGGTGGTCACCTGGGCCAAGAAGTTGCTGCCCGAGGAGGTCGCGGTGGAGAAGCGCCACTTCGGTGGCTCCGCACCGGACGAGCGCAAGATCACCGGTGCGACCATCGCCCACCTCGGCGACGACACCGCGATCACCCGGCGGCCGCTGCTCAAGGGCGCGCTCGCGCTCGGCTTGCTGCCCGTCGCCGGGGTCGCGATCGTCCCGCTCGTGGGCGGCCTGATCAAGAGCCCCAGCAAGGTCAACCCGGACAACGGCAAGGCCCCGCTCTTCTACACCGGCTTCGACCCGGCGCTCAACGGCGGCAACCCGGTGCGCCTGGTTCGTCACGACCACACGCCGATCCGGCCGGACGAGGTCAGCGCGGGCGGGCAGATCACGGTGTTCCCCGGCATCCCGGGCGGCGCCACGAACGAGTGGGCGGACTCCCCCACTCTGCTGATCCACCTGCGCCCCGACGACGCCGCGAAGGCCAGGGACAACCTTTACCAGATCAACCAGAACGACATGTACGGGGACTTCGTCGCGTACTCGAAGATCTGCACCCACCTGGGCTGCCCGGCGAGCCTGTACGAGCAGCAGACCAACCGGCTGCTCTGCCCGTGCCACCAGTCCCAGTTCCTGATCACCGACAACGCCAAGCCGATCTTCGGTCCGGCTACCCGCGCACTGCCGATGCTCCCGATCGGGCTGGACGACGAGGGCTACTTCATCGCCACGAGCGACTTCAAGCTGCCGGTCGGCCCCGCGTTCTGGGAAAGGCCGTAGGGGGAACCCATGAAGAAGCGCACGTTCGACCTGCGGGATCTGCCCGCGAAGACGGGTCAGCACCTCGACGAGCGGCTGCACGTCGCGAGCCCGTTGCGCAAGCTGATGAACAAGGTCTTCCCGGACCACTGGTCGTTCCTGCTCGGCGAGATCGCCCTCTGGACGTTCATCATCCTGCTGCTCACCGGCACGTTCCTCACCTTCTTCTTCGACCCGTCGATGGAGGAGGTGACGTACAACGGCAGCTACGCGCCGCTGCGCGGGGTCGAGATGTCCCGGGCGTTCGAGACCAGCCTGAACATCTCGTTCGACATCCGCGGCGGCCTGATCATGCGGCAGATGCACCACTGGGCCGCGCTGCTGTTCATGGCCGGGATCGTGGCGCACCTGTTCCGGACGTTCTTCACCGGCGCCTTCCGGAAGCCGCGCGAGTTCAACTGGATCATCGGCGTCCTGCTGTTCTGGCTGGGCATGGTGGAGGGCCTGTTCGGCTACTCGCTGCCGGACGACGCGCTCTCCGGTACCGGCCTGCGGGTCATCAACGCGATCATCCTCTCCATCCCGGTCATCGGCACCTGGGCCGCGGCCTCCTTCTTCGGCGGCGAGTTCCCGGGCGCCGGCGACATCATCCCGCGGTTCTACATCCTGCACGTGCTGATCATCCCGGCCATCCTGGTCGCGCTGATCACCGCGCACCTCGTGCTGCTGCTGCTGCAGAAGCACACCCAGTGGCCGGGCCCCGGGCGGACCAACCACAACGTCGTGGGCGAGCGGATGATCCCGCGGTACGCGCTGAAGATGGGCGGCTTCTTCACGCTCGTCTTCGCGGTGACCGCGCTCATGGGCGGGCTGTTCCAGATCAACCCGATCTGGGTCTTCGGGCCGTACAAGTCCGCGGTGGTCTCGGCGGCGAGCCAGCCCGACTGGTACGTCATGTTCCTCGACGGTGCCGCCCGGCTCTTCCCGGCCTGGGAGATCCGGGCGCTGGACCACACCATCCCGGCGATCTTCTGGCCGGCGGTGGTGCTCCCCGGCTTCCTCACCATCTTGCCCATGATCTATCCGTACCTGGAAGCGCGGTTCACCAGGGACAGACAGGAGCACCACCTGCTCCAGCGCCCGCGGGACGTGCCCAACCGCACCGGGCTCGGCGCGATGGCGATCGCGTTCTACGTGGTGCTGGTGCTCTCCGGCGGCAACGACGTGATCGCCGACCGGTTCAACATCTCGCTCAACGCGACCACCTGGGCGGGCCGGATCCTGCTCCTGGTGGCGCCGCCGATCGCGTACTACCTGGCGTACCGGATCTGCCTCGGTCTGCAACAGCACGACCGTGAGGTCCTCGTGCACGGCGTGGAGACCGGCATCATCAGGCGCCTGCCGGACGGCCGGTTCATCGAGGTGCACCAGCCGCTCGGCCCGACCGACGACCACGGGCACGGTGAGCTGGAGTACGCCGGCTGGGCGGTACCGAAGAAGATGAACCGGCTCGGTGCGCTGGTACCGACCATCAAGGGCTTCTTCTTCCCGATCGAGCGGCCCGCCCGGGCACCGATCTCGCCGGCCCCGGCGCCGCAGCCGATCACGACCGGCCGCGATCGGGACCGGGACCGTGAGGAACTGGAGAGCGCCGAGCGCCACTGAGATCCGTTCGTTTCCGTGTCGGCGCGCCCCTCGGGTGGGGCGCGCCGATCCGTTTCTGCCGTCCCCTTCTCCGCTTCTCCAGGAAGATCGGCTGGCGGCCGGCTCGCCGCGGGCCCCGGTGTGCCAGGTCGACGACACGCCGGTCGGTGTCCTCGACCACCCCGAGCCGGCGTGGCACGGTAAATGACAGTCATGTAGTTCCGCATCGCTCAGGGAGGTGCCCGATGGAGACCCGCGAGATCTACTGCGCGACCTGCGGCACCGTCGTGCCGTTCGTCAACCCGCCCTGCCCCGACCGCCACGGCGGCGACTGCCCCGAGTGGATCTGCACCCGGTGCGACCGGGCCATCCTCGCGGACCCGCCGGCGCGGCGCCCCGCCCGCCGGAGCCGCGCCCGCAGCGCCAGCCGCACCACGCTCGCCGCCTGACACCCCCGCAGGCCCGCGGCACGCGCGGTCGTGGTCGTGGTCGTGGTCCGGCCGAGCGGGACTCCGGGCCGACGAGTCAGCGCTCTGCGCCGCGACGCGACCCCGTGTAGTACTCGAAGAGCAGCCCGCCCCGGTCCCCACGAGCATCGCGATCAGGCCGATCGCGATCAGCCACCACATCCAGTAGACCATCCCGAGGCCGGCCACGAGTGCGGCCACGGCCAGGCCGAACGGCCAGTAGCTGCCCGGGCTGAAGAACCCGATCTCACCCGCGCCCTCCTGGATCTCCGCGTCGTCCCGGTCCTCCGGGCGCGGCTCGATCCGGCGGGAGACGAACCAGAAATATCCCCCGCACATCGCACACAGCAGGCCGGAGAGGATCAGCGCCAGGCTGCCGATGTAGTCGACCCCCTGCGGCAGGCTCTCGGCGGTCCACCACCAGTAGACCGCCGCGCACGCGAAGAGGAACAGCGCGACGATGCCGAAGACCCGGTACTCACTCTTCATCGGACGGCCCTCAACCCTGCGTGCGTTTGGTCTCGAACGGCTCGGTCGTCTCGGCGAGCGGTTCCTCCCCGATCGCGGCCAGCGCGTCGGGCGTCGATGCCCCGTCCCGTTTCGCGGCGAGGAACCGGTCGTAGTTCTCCGGCGAGACGGCCCGCACCTCGAACTGCATCATCGAGTGGTACGTGCCGCACAGTTCGGCGCACCGCCCGACGTACGCGCCTTCCTTCTGGATCGTCACCTGGAACACGTTCCGCGGGATGTTGCCCGGGAACACGTCCCGCTTGAACAGCATGTCCGGCACCCAGAACGAGTGGATGACGTCCCGGCTGGTCTCCTCGAACCGGATCGTCCGCCCGGTCGGCAGCACCAGCACCGGGATCACGTCGCTGGAGCCGCGGGTGCTGGCCACCGTCTGCGCCTCCGCACCCGGCCCGGTGCGGTAGTTGAACTCCCAGTTCCACTTGAACGCGATGACCTCGACGGTCACGTCCGGGTTCCGCGAGACCCGGTCGACGTCGGTCTGGATGATCGCGGTGTAGTAGAACAGCACCGAGATCACCAGGAACGGCGCCACCGTATAGATGATCTCGATCGGCAGGTTGAACCGGGTCTGCACCGGCAGCTGGTCGCCGCGGCCCTTCCGGTAGCGCAGGATGCACCAGAAGATCAAGCCCCAGACCAGGAAGCCGACGGCCAGCGCGGCGACGACCGAGCCGATCCACAGGTCGTACATCCGCTGCGCCTGGGGCGTGACGCCCCCCTCCGGCCAGCCGAAACCGTCGAAGGTGCTGCCGATGTCACACGCGCCCAGCAGCAGCACCGCGGCGGCGCCAGCGACGCCGAGGCCCAAAGCCCTTCTCAGCACGGTCGCAGAGTACTCGACCATGCCGCTGCGCGCGGTTCCGGGGTCGGCGTGGCGCTACGGTCGGGGGGTGGGCGCATACCTCGACGCCGCCACCGCGGTGCCGCTGCATCCGGTCGCCCGGCAAGCCCTGCACGCCGCGCTGGACGACGGTTGGGCGGACCCGGGCAAGCTGTACGCGCAGGCCCGCCGGGCCCGCCAGCTTCTCGACGCGGCGCGCTCCTCGCTCGCGGATTCCCTGCTGGTACGCCCGGACGAGGTCTTCTTCACGGCCAGCGGGACGGCCGCGGTGCGACTTGCCGTGCGCGGCGGGCTCGCCGGCCGGCGCCGGGCCGGCGCGAGCCTGGTGCACTCGGCGGTCGAGCACTCCTCGGTACTGCACGCGGCCGAGGAGCACGTGGCGACCGGGGGGCGGGCGGTGTCCGTACCCGTGGACCGGTCCGGTCGGGTGGACGAGGAGGCCTGGCGGGCCGCGGTGATCGCACCCGACGTGGCCCTGGCCGCCCTGATCTCCGCCAGCCACGAGGTCGGCACGGTCCAGCCGCAGGTCGAGGCCGGCCCGGTACCGGTGCTCGTCGATGCCGCCCAGTCCGTGCCATGGGGACCGGTACCGGGCGGGTGGTCGCTGCTCGCCGCGAGTGCCCGCAAGTGGGGCGGTCCGCCCGGGGTGGGGGTGCTGGTGGTCCGGAAGGGCGTCCGGTTCCCGGCCGTGCCGGAGGACGCCGGCGTGCCCGCGATCGTGGCGGCGGCCGCGTCGTTGCGTGCGGTGCACGAGTCCGCGGCGGCGGAGGATGCCCGGCTGCGCGCACTGGTCGACCTGATCCGCGCGCGGGTGCCGGAGACCGTGCCGGACGTCGAGGTGCTCGGCGACCCGGAACACCGCCTGCCGAACGTGGTGACGTTCTCCTGCCTGTACGTGGACGGCGAGGCCCTGCTGCACGAGCTGGACCGGCGCGGGTTCGCGGTCTCGTCCGGCTCGTCGTGCACGTCGTCCACGCTGACCCCGAGCCACGTCCTGGAGGCGATGGGTGTGCTGTCCCACGGCAACGTCCGGATCTCCCTGCACGCCGGCACGCTCGACTCCGATGTGGACCGACTCCTCGCCGAACTGCCGTCGGTGGTCTCGTCGCTCCGGGCGCAGGCGGGGGTGACCGGGTTGTGAGCGTCGTCGAGATCGACTGCCGCGGCCAGCGCTGCCCGCTGCCGGTGATCACGTTGGCCCGGCGGGTGACCGAGGTACCGGTCGGCACGGTCATCCGGGTGCTCGCCGACGACCCGGCCGCCGCCAACGACATCGCCGCCTGGTGCCGGCTGCGCGAGCAGGGGTACCTCGGCTCCCCCGCCACCGACACGTACGACATCCGCCGCGAGCGGTGACCGCCTCCCCCGCTACACAAACTGCGGGCACTTTGTGGTTCTGCGGGCCGTGGTAACCACAAACTGCCCGCAGTTTGTGCGGTGGGCTCAGCCCTTGACCGCCCCCTGGGTGAAGCCGGCGATGAACCGGTCCAGGAACAGGTTGAACACGATCGCGATCGGGACCGCGACCAGGACCGTCGCGGCCTGCAGCGACTGCCAGAAGAACACGTCGCCACGGACCAGCTCGGTGGGCACCCCGGTCGAGATCACCTTCTCCGGGGTCGGCGAGACGAACGCCAGTGCGTAGATGAACTCGCTCGCGGTCAGCGTGAACGCGAACACCACCACCGCCACGATGCCCGGGAACGCCAGCGGCATCACCGCGCGCCAGAACGCGGCCAGGCGGCTGTACCCGTCCACCATCGCCTGCTCCTCGATGTCCTTCGGCACCCCCTTGAGGAAACCGATGAGCAGCCAGATCGAGACCGGGATCGTGATCGTCGGGTAGATCAGCACCAGCGACCAGGTCTTGTCCTGCAGGCCCAGCGCGACGATCAGCCGGGACAGGGACAGGAACAGCAGGGTGGGCGGGACGAGGTACACCAGGAAGATGGCCACACCGAACCAGCCGGCCCACGGCCGGTCGAGCCGGGCCAGCGCGTACGCGGCCGGCAGGCCCAGCAGCAGCGTGATCAGCACGACCAGCACGCCGACCCAGAGGGTATTCCACGCGAAGGTGCCGAACGAGGTCCGCTCGAACAGGTACAGCACGTGGTCCGAGGTCGCCGGCCGGTTGAAGACGAACGGATTGTTGGCCGGGTTGTAGAGGTCCCGGTTCTGCTTGAACGCGGTGATCAGGCTCCACAGGAACGGCGCGGCACACAGCAGGGCGGCGAGGATCGCCAGGAGGTACAGCCCGATCCTGCTGAGCACATGGCGCATCGCGTAACTCATCCGCGTCAGACCTCCATCCGCTTCACCGCCCGGAGGATGGCGATCGCCGCGGCCAGCAGCAGCGGGAAGAGGAACAGCGCGATGGCCGCGCCCTGGCCCACGTCACCGCCGTCGATGCCGCGGAAGAACGCCCAGCTCGTCAGCACCTGGGTGGCGTTGTTCGGCCCGCCGTTGGTGAGCACGTCCACCACGGCCATGTCGGTGAACGTGAAGATGGCGCCGAACAGTGCGGCCACCGCGGCCACGGGCAGCACGAGCGGGATCGTCACCTCGAACATCCGCCGCCAGTACCCGGCACCGTCGACGCGGGCCGCCTCCTCCAGGTCGCGCGGGATCGAGACCAGACCGGCCACCATGATGACCGCGGCCAGCGGGGTGAGCCGCCAGACGTGCACCGCGATCACCGATCCCATGGCCAGCCCGGGTTCGCCGAGCCAGTACATGTTGGTGTCCGGTTTGATCGCCGCCCCCACCCCGCCGAGCAGCCCGACCTGGCGGAACACCCAGTCGATCGGTGAGAAGATCGAGTCGAGCATCCACAGCCAGGCGATCGACGACAGCGCGACCGGTGTCGTCCACGGCAACAGGACGAAGAACCGCACGATCCACTTGCCGCGGAAGTCCGCGACGAGGATGTTGGCGAGCACCTTGCCGAGCACCACGATCAGCACCATCGAGATCGAGGTGAAGATGAACGTGTTGCCCAGCGACTGCCAGAACACGGGATCCTCGAAGATCCGTTCGAAGTTGCGCAACCCCACCCAGTCGAACGACGGGTCGCCGGCCGTCACGTCGGAGAGCGCGAAGCCGATCGCGAGCACGAACGGCAGCGCCACCAGCAGCAGGATGTAGAGCACGCTCGGCATCAGGAAGATCCAGGCGAGCGCCCCGTCCCGGTCGGCCAACCGCGTCCTCATAAGGCCACCTCGCCGGTACGCTCACCGGAGCCCGCGGAGAAGAAGCGCAGCCGGCTCCGGGCGACGGCGAAGTCCTGCTCCTCCCCCACCGTGACCGGAGCGTCCACTGTGGCCGGTAGTCGCGCCACGACCCGGGTCGCCTCGCCGATCCCGCGGGCGGTGCCGTACACGTGCCGGTCCCCGGAGAGGTATTCGACCCGGTCGACGGCGAGCGGGACCGGCACCGCGGACCCCGACACGACCGGCGCCGGCAGCAGGTGCTCCGGGCGGAACCCGACGAGCACGCCGTCCCGCGGTACCAGGTTCATCGGCGGCGATCCGATGAACGTGGCCACGAACGTGTCGGCCGGGTCGTCGTATACCTCGACCGGAGGGCCGATCTGGCGCACCCGACCGGCCTGCAGCACCACGATGCGGTCCCCGAGGCCCATCGCCTCGACCTGGTCGTGGGTGACGTACACGGTCGTCGTGCCGATCTCCTCCTGGAACCGCTTGAGCTCGTCCCGGGCGCTGGCCCGCAGCTTGGCGTCCAGATTGGAGAGTGGCTCGTCGAGCAGGAACACCTTCGGCTGGCGCACCAGCGCCCGGGCCAGCGCCACCCGCTGGCGTTCGCCACCGGAGAGCTGGCGTGGCTTGCGCTGCATGAGGTGCTCGATGCCGAGCAGCTCGGCCGCCCACTTCGCCTTGCGGTCCCGCTCGGTGCGCTCCATCTTGACCGCCCGCAACGGGAACACGATGTTCGCGTAGACACTCTTGTGCGGGTAGAGCGCGTAGCTCTGGAACACCATCGCGATCTGCCGGGCCCGCGGCGGCAGCCCGGTCACGATGGTGCCGTCGATGAGCACGTCACCCGCCGTCGGTTGTTCCAGACCCGCGATGGTACGAAGCAGGGTCGTCTTACCGCACCCGGACGGTCCGAGGAGGACGAGGTACTCGCCCTCCTCGGTGGCCAGGTCGATGCCGTCCACGGCGCGTACCCCGCCGGGGAACTCCTTGACCAGGTGCTTGACTTCGACGACGGCCATCAGCCGCCCACCAGGCCCTGGGCACGCCACTTGCTGAAGACCGCCTTGATCTGGGACTCCGCCGCCGCGACCGAGTCCTTCGCGCTCTGCTCACCGCGGGCGACGCGGGCGAACATGTTCGGAATGATGAACGTGTTGAACACCTCGCCCTCGGCCGTGTTCGCCGGGCCGGGGTAGCCGATGTTCACGCTCCACTTGGTCGCCTCGGTGAGGAACTTCAGCTTGTCCGCCGGCTTGCCGCCGAACGGGTCGCTGGCCAACCATGCGTTGAGGTTCGGCGTCCGGCTGGAGAACGCGCTGAAGTCGTAGAGCTTCGAGGCGTACGTCGCCGCCGCGAAGTTCTCCGTGTAGTGCAGCAGGAACTCCTTGGCCGCGTCGGCGTTCTTCGCGTGCTTCGGGACGATCCAGTTGTACAGCACGTGCTGCGCGGCGAGCTGACCGGCCGGACCGGCCAGGGCAGGCACGAAGTACACGTCGTCGGCGACCGGCGGGTTGGTGCCCTGCGCGGTGCGCCAGGCCGAGATGGAGTTGACGATGTACGACATCTTGCCGGCGACGAGGCCCTGGTTGTTGCTGGCCGCGTTCCACGAGAAGACCTCGTTCGTCATCGTCTCCTTGAACAGCCTCGCCATGAACTCGACGGCCTGGATGGTCTCCGGCTTGTTGATGACGACCTGCTCGTTGGCGTCCTGGATGGACGCTCCGTGGGTCCACATGAGACCGCGGAGCACCATGTTCGAGTCGATCTCCTGGGACATACCCAGGCCCATCTGTACGCCCTTGCTCTTCTTGATCTCGGCACCGCCCTTGAGCAGGTCGTCCCAGCTCGTCGGGCCGTTCGGGAAGCCGGCCGGCTCCCACAGCGACTTGCGGTAGTTGCCCGGGTCCGGTACCCAGCCCGGACTGTACGCGTAGAACTTCCCGGTCTTCGGGTTCGAGCTGGACTTCTTGCACAGCTCCAGCTGCTGTCCCCAGCGCTTGACCGCTTCGTCGGTGACGTCCTTCATGTCCAGCACGCTCGGCTCGAACTGCGACAGCGGAGCGATGAACTGGATGACGTCGTGGCCCTGCCCGGCCGAGACCTCTGCCGCGATGCGGGTGGTGATCTGCGCCTGGTCGATGTGGTCGACCTTGACGTTGACGCCGACCTTGGTACCCCAGTCCTTGGCGAACCGGTCGAACCAGGTGTCGTGGCTGGGTACGAAGTGGCTCCACAGCAGGATGCTGAGGTCGCCGGAGAGCTTCTTGGTGGGTTCGGTGAAGGTCTCCGCCGGCGCGCCGGTCTGCGGGGCGGCGGGTCCGGCCGGGCCGGCGTCCTCCTCGCTCGCGCAGGCGGCCAGCGGACCCGCGAACGCCGCCCCAAGGGCAAGGGCGCCGCTCGCGCGAAGTACGTCACGTCTGGTACGGGGTGTACGTTCAGTCATCGGTGACTCCTCCCTGAGGGGGGTACGCCGATGACGTTAAGCGCATGTGAGAGCGGTCACCACTCGTTGGACGGGCGCGTCGCCGAACTGTGTCCCAATATCGCCGAGCGGCGGCCTCCCCGGTCAGCCAACCGGCAGGTGAGGGCGCACTTCCGCGGCCGCGTCACCGCCGTACGACTCGGCGATGCGCTTGGCGAACTCGTCGGGCCGGACTACGTACTCCTGGGTCCCGACGGTCTCCAGGACCAGCGTGGCGAGCAGCGCGCCGACCTGGGCGGACCGCTCCAGCGACAATCCCCAGGACAGGCCGGCGAAGAAACCGGCCCGGAAGCCGTCACCGACGCCGGTCGGGTCGTACGCCTGGATCTCCCGCGCGACGGGCACCCGGATCGGGTCCGTGCCGCGGCCGGTGATCAACACGCCGTCCTTGCCCAGCGTGGTGACCCGTACCCCGACCTGGTCCAGGACCTTCTCGTCGGAGAGCCCGGTCTTCGACTCGAGCAGCTCCTTCTCGTAGTCGTTGGTCAGCAGGTACGCGGCGCCGTCGACGAGGTCCCGGATCTCCGCGCCGGACATCCGGGCGAGCTGCTGGGACGGGTCGGCGACGAACGGGTACCCGCGCTCGCGGCACTCGGCCGTATGACGGGACATCGCCATCGGGTCGTTCGGGCTGACCATGACCAGGTCCAGCCCGCCGACCCGGTCGGCGACCGGCGCGAGCTCGATGTTGCGGGCCTCGCTCATCGCACCGGCATAGAACGACGCGATCTGGCACATATCCTCGTCGGTCGTGCAGACGAACCGGGCCGTGTGTGAGATCTCACTGATGTGTACCGACTCGCAGTCCACACCGTGCCGTTCCAGCCATGACCGGTAGTCGCCGAAGTCGGCGCCGACCGCGCCCAGCAGCACCGGGCGCAACCCGAGCTGGGCCATGCCGAAGGCGATGTTGGCCGCGATCCCGCCCCGGCGTACCACCAGATCGTCCACGAGGAACGACAGCGAGACCTTGTGCAACTGGTCCGGTAGCAGCTGTTGGGCGAAGCGCCCCGGAAAGTGCATCAGGTGATCGGTGGCGATCGACCCGGTAACAGCGATCTTCATGGCTGCCCTCAGCTGACTGTCGGACCGTGAACGCGGAGGGTCAGCCTAACGCACGCCGCTATAACATCACTCTCGCCAGCCTCGCGTACCACAACAGCGATCTGACCAGCCGACAGCGAGCGGGGCGAGCGGAGCGGGGCGAGCGGACGGGCGCAGCCTAGTGGAACGAGTCGCCGCACGCGCAGGAACCCTGCGCGTTGGGGTTGTCGATCGTGAAGCCCTGCGCGTCGATCCGGTCGGCGAAGTCGATCGTGGCACCGGTCAGGTACGGGGCGCTCATCCGGTCGACCACGACCTCTACCCCACCGAACTCGCTGACCGTGTCCCCGTCGAGCGACCGCTCGTCGAAGAACAACTGGTAGCGCAGGCCGGAGCAGCCGCCGGGCTGCACGGCGACCCGCAGGCGCAGGTCGTCGCGGCCCTCCTGCTCGAGCAGGCCCTTGACCTTCTGCGCGGCCACGTCGGTGAGGACGATCGTGGTCGGTGCGGTGTGTGCCGCGTCTGGCGCGGTTGAAGTACTCAACGGATGCTCCTGACGTGTCATGAACTCGTCCAAGCCAACGCTATCCGGCGCGGCGACGATTCCCAACTCTATGCGCCCAGATGATGGGCGAGCACGGCGCGTTGCGTCGGGGCGCGCCGCGGCGCGGGTGTGGCCCCGGCCGGGGTGAGCCGCATGTCCATGCCGCGCCGGTCGTCGGCGCACAGACCGCTCGACCAGGCCTTCCGTCTCCAGCCTCGCCCTCCAGCCTCGCCACCGCCCGGGACTGCGCGCCCCGGCTGAGGTGCACGAGTCAAGAAAGCGCCGAGCGACCCCACTGACCGGCGAGTCGCGCCCCGAGCGAGCGCAGGCCACGGGCCGGATCCGCGAGCGCGGCCTCGACGCTGCCGAGGTGCTCGACGAGCGAATGCGCCTCCGCGACACCGGCCGCGGCCGCCTCCCGCCGGCCCACCTCGACCCGGCCGGCCACCACGACGCAGGGGACCGCGCGGTCCCGCGCCGCAGCCGCCACCCCCGCCACGACCTTCCCCCGCAGCGACTGCTCGTCGAACGAACCCTCCCCGGTGATCACCAGGTCGGCCCGGTCCAGCGCCGCGTCGAGCCCGGAGAGGGTACGGACCAGCCCGATGCCCGACTCGCACCGCCCGCCCAGCGCCAGCAGCGCCGCGCCGAGCCCGCCCGCCGCCCCGCCGCCCGGCAGCGCGGCCACGTCCGGCGGGCACGAGTCGAGCGAGGCCGTGAGCACGGCCGCGAACCGGGCCAGCGCGGCGTCCAGCAGCAGCACATCCTCCCGGGTGGCGCCCTTCTGCGGTCCGAACACGTTCGCCGCGCCGTGCAGGCCGACCAGCGGGTTGTCCACGTCGGTGGCGGCCACCAGGTCGACCGGGCGCAACCGGGGCGGTCCGGCGAGCGCGGCGCACGCGATCAGCGCGGCCCCGCCGTACGGCAGCGCGTACCCGGCCTCGTCCAGCGGTACGGCGCCGAGCGCGGCGAGCATTCCCGCCCCGCAGTCGGTCGTCGCCGAACCACCCAGCCCGACCACGATCCGGCGTACCCCCGCCTCAGCGGCGGTGGCGAGCAGCGGGCCGAGACCGTACGACGTGGCGGTCCCGGGGTTCCGCTCGTCGGGAGGCACCAGGTGCAGCCCGCAGGCCTGGGCGCTCTCCAGGTAGGCGGTGTCGCCGGCGACGAGGACCGACCCGGGCACGGGCCGGCCCAAAGGGTCCACTGTGGACACCGGCAGCGTCCGGCCGTCCAGCGCGGCGCCCAGCACCTCGAGGAAGCCCGGCCCGCCGTCGGAGAGCGGCCGGGTCTCGACGGCGTCGTCCGGCCGCGCCGAGAGCCAGCCCTCGGCGATCGCGGCGGCCGCGTCGACCGCGCTGAGCGTACCGGCGAACTTGTCCGGACATACGACGATCCGCACAGCCGGGAGTCTTCCATGTCACACCCCGGTCGCACGTACCGTGTGGGATTATGGTCAGCGTGACGAAAACATTCGCCGAGCCCGACGCGACTCCCCTGGCGCTGCTCCTGCTGGGCCGCGGCACCGATCCCGCGTCCGAGCGCGGTGTGGACTGCCCCGGCGCGCTGCCGGCCCCCAGCGACCCCGACCTCGTGGCCCGGGCCGAGCGGGCCAAGGCCGCCCTGGGTGACCGGGTCTTCGTGCTCGGCCACCACTACCAGCGCGACGAGGTGATCCAGTTCGCCGACGTCACGGGCGACTCGTTCAAGCTCGCCCGGGACGCCGCGGCGCGACCCGAGGCCGAGTTCATCGTCTTCTGCGGCGTGCACTTCATGGCCGAGTCCGCGGACATCCTCACCGGCGACGGGCAGCAGGTGGTCCTGCCGGACCTCGCGGCCGGCTGCTCGATGGCGGACATGGCCGCGCTGTCGCAGGTCGAGGAGGCCTGGGACGTCCTGACCGACCTGGGCATCGCCGGGCTGACCGTGCCGGTCACCTACATGAACTCCTCGGCCGACATCAAGGGATTCGTCGGCCGCAACGACGGTGTGGTCTGCACGTCGTCGAACGCCGAGCGAGCCCTGCGGTGGGCGTTCGAGCGCGGGCAGAAGGTGTTCTTCCTGCCCGACCAGCACCTGGGCCGCAACACCGCGGTCCTGAAGATGGGCCTCGACGCCGACGACTGCGTGCTCTACGACCCGCACAAGCCCGGCGGCGGGCTCACCCCGGCGGACCTGCGCGACGCGAAGGTGATCCTCTGGCGCGGGCACTGCTCGGTGCACGGCCGATTCACGCTCTCCTGCGTGAACGAGGTACGCCAGCGGGTGCCGGGCGTCAACGTGCTGGTCCACCCCGAGTGCCGGTACGAGGTGGTGACCGCGGCGGACTACGTGGGCTCGACCGAGTACATCATCCGCACCGTCGAGGCGGCACCGGCCGGCTCCGCCTGGGCCGTCGGCACCGAGCTGAACCTCGTCCGCCGGCTGGCCAACCGCCACCCCGACAAGGAGATCGTCTTCCTCGACCGGACCGTCTGCTACTGCTCGACGATGAACCGCATCGATCTGCCACACCTGGTCTGGTCGCTGGAGGAGCTGGCCGCCGGCCGGGTGCCGAACCGGATCACGGTCGACCCGGCGACGGCCCGGTACGCCCGGACCGCGCTCGACCGGATGCTGGCTCTCCCCGGTTAGCGCCGCGCTCCGGAGAGTGTGCGCCCCATCACAGCCGTTCGGGCTATATGCTGCGCCGGTTGTGCTGATGACTTTGCGCCCGGGAGGCTGCATTGAACGGTGACGTCCTCTTGGTGCACGGGGGCTCCCCGCTGTCCGGCCGGGTCGCCGTTCGCGGCGCCAAGAACCTCGTCTCGAAGGCGATGGTGGCCGCCGCTCTGGGGGACTCACCCAGCCGCCTGTACGACGTCCCGGGCATCCGGGACGTGGACGTCGTCCGCGACCTCCTCGAACTGCACGGCGTACGGGTCAGCGAGGGCACCACCCCGGGCGAGCTCGTCTTCGATCCGTCCAACGTGGAGCGTGCCAAGGTCGACGAGATCAACGTGCACGCCCTGTCCAGCCGGATCCCGATCCTGCTCTGCGGCCCGCTGCTGCACCGGCTCGGCCACGCGTTCATCCCGGACCTCGGCGGCTGCAACATCGGCGGCCGCCCGATCGACTTCCACCTGCAGGCGTTGCGCGACTTCGGCGCGCTCGTCGAGAAGACCCCGTCCGGGCTGGACATCTCCGCGCCGAACGGGTTGCACGGCACGAAGCTCGCGCTGCCTTACCCGAGCGTCGGCGCCACCGAGCAGGTGCTGCTCACCGCGGTCATGGCCGAGGGCGTCACCGAGCTGCGCAACGCGGCCGTCGAGCCGGAGATCGTCGACCTGATCTGCCTGCTGCAGAAGATGGGCGCGATCATCAAGGTGCACACCGACCGGATCATCGAGATCGAGGGGGTCGACCGCCTCCACGGGTACGTCCACCGCCCGATCCCGGACCGGATCGAGGCGGCGAGCTGGGCCTCGGCCGCGCTGGCGACCGGCGGCGACGTGACCGTCGACGGCGCCCGGCAGGTCGACATGATGACGTTCCTCAACGTGTTCCGGTCCGTCGGCGGCGCGTTCGAGGTCGACGACGCGGGCATCCGGTTCTGGCACCCGGGCGGCGGACTGCGCGCGGTCGCGGTCGAGACGGACGTGCACCCCGGGTTCATGACCGACTGGCAGCAGCCGCTCGTGGTCGCGCTGACCCAGGCGCACGGGCTGTCGATCGTGCACGAGACGGTGTACGAGCGCCGGTTCGGCTACACCGACGCGCTCACCACGATGGGCGCGACGATCCAGGTGTACCGGGAGTGCCTCGGCGGCACGCCGTGCCGGTGGGGCCGGCGCAACTTCCGGCACTCCGCGGTCATCGCCGGGCCGAGCAAGCTGCACGCGGCCGAGCTGGTGGTGCCGGACCTGCGGGCCGGCTTCAGCCACCTGATCGCCGCGCTCGCCGCCGAGGGCACGTCCAAGGTGTACGGCGTGAACCTGATCCGGCGCGGCTACGAGGACTTCGAGGCGAAGCTGGCCGCACTCGGCGCGCACGTCGACCGGGCCGGAGAGTAGGTACCGCGGGTAGGTACCCTTTCCCCCGTGCCGCTGTTCCGTCGCAAGCTTGATGCTGCCGCGCCCGCCGACGAGGTCGACGAGACCGAGGTCGACGAGGTCGAAGAGGTCCGCCCGCAGCCGCGTGGCTACACCCCACCCAAGGGACGGGAGACGCCCAAGCGCGCGCCGGCCCAGGCCCGGCGGCGCACCGAGCCGGCACCGGCGAACCGTCGCGAGGCGTACCGCCGCGACCGCGAGCGGCGCCGGGCCGACCGGGCCGAGGCGATGGAGGGCATGCGGCGCGGCGACCCGCGCTTCCTCTCGCCCCGCGACCGCGGCGACGAGCGGGGGCTGGTCCGCGACATCGTCGACTCGCGGCGCACGATGGGCACCTGGTTCTTCGGCGGCGCGCTGCTGGTGATCCTCGGCTCGTCGCAGGCGATGCCGGTCCAGGTCCAGATCGGCGCGAACCTGCTCTGGGTGGTGCTCGCCGGGGCCGTGATCCTCGACAGCGTGCTGATCGCCCTCAAGATCAAAAAGCTGATCCGGCAACGGTACCCGAAGACCGACCAACGGATGGGTTCGCTCTACCTGTACGGGATCATGCGCGGGATGACCTTCCGCCGGATGCGCATTCCGAAGCCTCGGATCAACATCGGCTCGGCGGTCTAGCTCCTTCCGCGGACCATCATGATCAACGCTACCTGAGCCTGACGTACGAAGCCTGGGAGTCAGGCTCAGTGCGCGTGGATCAACGCGTGGATCAACCGCGTGGATCAACCAGCCCGGAGCCGCCGTCAGGGCACGCCGAGCAGCCGCAGCCCGGCGGCGGTGGCTGCCGCGGCGACGACCACCACGACGAAGGGTGCCTTCCGCCCGGCGAGGACCACGCCGACCAGCACCCCGGCCGGCCGGGCGATCCCGGCGGCGCCTCCGGCGTCGGTCAGCGCGGCGGTCGCGGCCAGCGCGGCGAGCAGCGTGACGGCCGCGATCGGCAGCAGGCGCTGCACGGCCGGCGGCAGCGTGAGCCGGTCCCGCAGCGTCACGCCGGCGTACCGGAAGCCGTACGTCCCCGCCGCCAGCACGAGGATCACGATGAGCAGGGTCATGACGTCACTCCGAGCGCCAGCACGACACCGAGCAGGGCCAGCAGGACGGGCAGGCCGGCCGGTAGGAACGGGGTAGCCAGCACCGCCAGCGCGGCGCCGGCGATGGCGGCCCGCCGGGTGGCCGGGTCGCGCAGGGACGGCAGGATCAGTGCGAGCAGGCCGGCCGGGAACGCGGCGTCGAGGCCCAGCGTGGCCGGGTCGCCGGCGGCCGAGCCGAGCAGCACGCCGAGCACCGTCCCGGTGTTCCACGACAGGAACAGCAGCCCGCCGGTGAACCAGTAGACCGACCGACGCTCGGCCGGGCTCTCCTCGGCCATCGCGAACGCCGCCGACTCGTCGATCAGCAGGTGGCTGCCGACCAGCCGCTCCGCCCGCGACCTGCCGACGGCGTCCGCGACCGCCAGCCCGAACGGCAGGTGGCGGGCGTTGAGCAGCAGGCCGCCGAGCACCGCGGCGAACGGGTTGCCGGCCGCCAGCATGCCGACCGCCATGAACTGCGAGCCGCCCGCGAAGACGAGCAGGGACATCGTGATCGCCGCCCACGCGGGCAGCCCGCTGGCCACGGCGATGGCCCCGAACGACAGGCCGACGACGAGGGCCGCGGCCGCGATCGTCACCACGTTCCGCGCGACGGTCGGATCCAGTGTTCGCCAGGCCGTCCTCATGGTTCAAAATAATGAACAGGGACCTCGTGTTCGTCAAGACGAACAACCTGATCGACGGAGCGAACGTGACCGAGAACACGCCCATCGGCGCCACCCTCGGCGCCACCATCGCCGCCGCCCTGCGCCGCGAACGGGAGCGCGCCGGGGTATCGCTGACCGAGCTGGCCAAGCGCGCCGGCATCGCCAAGTCCACGCTGTCCCAGCTCGAATCGGGCGTGGGCAACCCGAGCGTCGAGACGCTGTGGGCGCTGGGGGTGGCCCTCGGCGTACCGTTCAGCCGGCTCGTCGAGCCGCCCAACCCGGCGGTCCGGGTGGTCCGTGCCGGCGAAGGCCCGAGCGTCCGGTCCGACCACTCCCCCTTCACCGGCACGCTGCTGTCGGCCGGCTCACCGCACGGCCGGCGCGACGTGTACGTGATCGAGCTGGAACCGGGACCTGCCCGGCACGCCGATGCGCACCTGCCCGGAACGGTCGAGCACCTCATCGTCGCGCAAGGCCGGATCCGTTCCGGCCCGTCCACCGCACCGGTCGAGCTGGGTCCCGGCGACTACGCCGCGTTCCCCGGCGACGTGGCGCACGTGTACGAGGCGCTCGACCCCGGCGCGTGGGGCGTGCTGGTCATGGAGCACCGCTGACGCCGCTGAGGTACAGCCGGGTCACCACTTCCTCGATGCTCGGCTCCACCACCGCGAGGTCGCGCAGCGCGGCGGTCGTCGCCAGCCGGGCCACCAGGTCGGCCGCGGTCACCCGGGTGCCGTCCAGGGCGTAGGTGACCCGCAGCCCCTCGTCCGACTCCACCTCCACGCCCGGCAGGTCGACCGCCGGCGGCGGGGCGTCGAAGTCGACCACGACGCGGCGGCGCGACCCGTACCGCTCGTGCAACGACTCCAGCGAACCGTCGTGCACGACCCGGCCGCGGTCGATGACGACCAGCCGCCGGCAGAGCCGCTCGATGTCGGCGAGATCGTGCGTGGTCAGCACGAGCGTGGTGTCGCCGCGCTCACCGAGCGAGGCGAGGAACCCGCGTACCGCCTGCTTGCTCACCACGTCGAGACCGATCGTCGGCTCGTCCAGGAACAGCACCTCGGGTCCGTGCAGCAACGCGGCGGTCAGCTCGCCGCGCATCCGCTGGCCCAGCGACAGCTGCCGTACCGGAGTGTCCATAAAGGAGTCGAGGTCGAGCAGCGACCGGCACTCGCGCAGCCGGGCCGCGTGCTCGGCGGGCGGCACGTGGTAGACGTACCGGAGCAGGTCGAACGACTCGCGCAGCGGCAGATCCCACCACAGCTGGGAGCGCTGCCCGAACACCACGCCGATCCGCCGCGCCAGCACGACACGCTGGCTCACCGGTACCAGCCCGCAGACCCGCACCGATCCGCCGGACGGCATCAGCACGCCGGTCAGCATCTTCAGCGTCGTCGACTTGCCGGCCCCGTTGGGGCCGATGTAGCCCAGCATCTCGCCGCGCTCGACCGCCAGCTCCACGCCGTCCACGGCGGCCACGGTCCTCCTGGTACGCCGGAAGCGGCCGGACTTCACCCGGACCGCGAAGTCCTTGCGCAGCGCGGTGGCTTCGATGACGTTCACGATCCCGTGCTCCGGTAGTGCCGGACCCCGGTGCGCCACAGGGCCGCGGCCACCGCCACGGCGGCGGCCGCCACCAGCGGGGAGGCCCAGCCCGCGTCGGCCGGCAGCCCGAGCGGATCGGCGCGGCCGAGCAGGTACAGCGCCGGATAGTACGCGACGAACGCGAATCCCAGCCCGTAGGCGAAGACCCGCCGGAACCATCCACTGTAGACATTCATCGGGTACGCGGTGAAGTCCCGCCCGCCGTAGGTCACCGAGTTGGCCAGCTCGCCCGACTCGATCCACCAGAAGGCAACCGTGGCGCCGGCCACGAAGATGGCGCCGAACAGCACCGCGCCCGCGACCGGCGCGAACAACACCATGGCGACCCGGCCCGGCGTCCAGTCGATGTCGGCGAAGGCGAGCGCGACGGCTAGGAACACGAGCGCGTAGAAGGTACGGCCGATCCGGCGCATCGCGAAATCCAGCACCAGCAACTGCGGCAGCGCGCCGAGCGGGCGGACCAGCACGGCGTCGAGCAGGCCGGTGCGCACGTACACCCTAAGCTTCTCGATGTTGCCGACCGCGAGGTCCGCCGTGGTGAACGCGGCCTGGGCCAGCCCGAACATGAGCAGCACCTCGGCGACCGCGAAGCCGCCCAGGGCCGGGGTGACCCGGAACAGCACCACGACCGCGAGCAGGTCGGCGCCGAGCACCGCCACGTTGCCGAGCAGGTCGATGGCGAACGACGTCCGGTACGACGCCTGCCCGCGCGCCTGGGCCCGCAGCAGTCGGGCATACGCGTTAGCCACCCTGGATCACCAGCCGGCGTTCGGCGACCCGCTGGACGTACCGGCAGGCCAGCAGCATGGCCGCGGCCCAGCCCGCCTGCAGCGCGACAAGAGCCAGGCTGGTCGCGGGCGGCTGCCGCTCCACCAGAACGTCCAGCGGTGTCTGCAGGATCGACGGGAACGGTGTGGCTACCCAGAGCGCGGCGGCGAGCCAGTCGGGCAGGAAGCGCAGCGGGAAGTACAGCCCCGACAGCACGCCGGCCGTCACCATCCAGGTCAGCTGCACGCCACGGATGTCGAGCAGCCAGTACGCGCTGGCGTTGACGAGGTACCGGCCACCGAAGCTGATCATCACGGCGAGCAGTGTGGAGAGCGCGAAGAGTGGGTACGTCCCAACGTGCCGGGGCACGTAGAGCTCGAAGACGATGGCACCGACAGCGACCGGGATCAGGAAGCGACTGAACGCGGCGTGCACGGCACGGCCCAGGTCGGTGGCGAGGTAGTGGGTGACCGGGTGGATCGGGCGCAGCAGGTCGGTGACGACGTCACCGCTGCGGATGCGCTCGGCGAGGTCGGCCCAGCCCCAGAACATGACCACGCCGATGAGCCCCTGGCCGACCCAGACGAACGTGGCGAGCTGGGCGCCGGAGTACCCGGCCGCGACGCCGACGGCACCGGCGACGGCCAGCAGTACGTACGTCCGGAGGAAGCCGAACATCGAGTTGGTCACCGCGGCGGCCACAGTAGCCTGGCGGTAGATGGCGTGGCGGTGGAAGCCAGATGCGGCAATTGCTAAGAAGGTCCGGACATGCGCGATGAGGTGTGGGCCGCCGGTCGGGACCGCGGTGGCGGTAGCTGTGACGGTGACAGTGGCGGTGACAGTGGCGGTGACCTTGCCCACGCCGTTACCCTCCATCCGCAACCGCATGCACACCAGCCGGGCGACTGTACCGGTCCGTGCCTGCTGCGCACCGCCACTTTTCCGACCCGGGAGACACCGTGAGCGAGTCCCATCGCCCCGGTGGCGACGGCGACGCCGAGGACCGGCGCCGACCGCAGCCGCCGGCGTGGGCCGGGCCCACTCACGGCCGGCCACCGGTGCCGCCGGGCACTCCCACGGGTGCGCCGCCGGGCACTCCCGCGGGTGCGCCGCCGGGCACTCCCGCGGGTGCGCCGCCGGGTCCGCCGCAGCCCGGATCCGGCCAGGTGTACGGGAGCCGCAGCCGACCTCGGCACGCCGCGGCCGAAGGGCCGGTGGCGGTCGCGCACCGGCCCGGTGACGCCCCGGTCTCGCCGCCTCCCGTGCCGGTCTCGCCGCCGGTCCCGGTGCGACCGCACTCCGGGCCGCCGGCCGGTCCGCCGGTGATGCCGCCCGGCCCGCCGGTCGCGCCTCCGGCACCGCCGCGTCTCCGGGCACCGGTCCCGCAGCACGGCCCGCCACAACATCCGAGCCCGCCACAACATCCGAGCCCGCCACAACATCCGAGCCCGCCACAACATCCGAGCCCGCCACAGCACGGGCTGCCGCGGCGCTCCGGCCCACCGGTGGCACCACCACCCGGACCGCCGCAACGCCCGGCCGCGCCGGCGCCGCCCGGGCCGCCTCCGGTGGTACCCCCGCCGCCTGCCGGGCCGGTCGCGGCCGGGACGGCGGCTGCCCTGTCGACCCCGACGATGCTCGCGCCGGTGGTCCGGCCCGGTGCCGGGCCGGCGCAGCCCGCCGCCCCACCGCGCGGGCCCGACCCGGAGCAGGTGCTCGCGTCGTACAAGTGGCGCTTCCACCACGAGACGCTGCGCGAGCTGGTGGACGACCCGGACCAGCTCCGGGAGATCCGGGACGGGCTCACCGCCAAGCTGGAGAAGGCGCAGGACAACCCGGCCCGGGCCCGGCTGCTGAGCCTGCGCGCGGTCGTCTCCCGGATGCTCGGCGACTTCGGCAAGGCGCTGGCGGACGGCAAGCTCGCGCTGGTACACGCCGAGGCGACCGGCGAGCTGCGCCGGATCGCGATCGCGCAGGCGCGGCTCGCCCACGTGATGCAGTGGCGGGGCGACTTCGCCGAGGCGGACCGGCTCTTCGAGCTGGCGAACTCGTCCGAGCTGCCCGACCGGCTGCGCGCCACGATGCACCAGCACGCCGGCAAGTCCGCGTACGACCAGGGCCGCTACATCGAGGCGTGCAACCATTTCGAGAAGGCGCTCGAGCTGCGCAAGGTCGAGGACCCCGACCTGGTCGCGCACACCGAGCTGGCGCTGGACGCGGTGTTCCGCAAGGTGGCCGAGAACGGCTGGGGCCCGTACCCCCGCAGCCGCGACGAGATCCTGCAGGTCCGCAAGCCGCCCGCGCCGGCGTTCGACGAGCGGATCCGGCGGTGGGGGTACGCGAACCCGGCCGGTGCCCTGGTGATCCCGGCGACCTACGCCGACGTGCAGCCGTTCCGGGAAGACGTCGCCTGGGTGCGCCGGCCCGAGTACGAGACGTGGGAGCTGATCGACGAGCGGGGCCTCACCCTGGTACCGGCGAGCTTCGGCCTGCTCGGTGTGAGCAGCTACGCCGACGGGCTGGCCTGGGTGTCGCGCGACGGCGCCGGCGCCTGGATGGCGATCGACAAGGTCGGTCGGGTGGTCATCTCGACCGGGTTCGACGACGTCCGGCCGTTCCGGCGCGGGATCGCCGCGGTACGCCGGCAGGGCCGGTGGGGCGCGGTCGACAAGATGGGCCGCGTCGTCGTGAGGTTCCAGTTCGACGGGTTCGCGACCGCGCTGACCGACGGGCGCTACATCGACGGGTTCACCGACGAAGGTCTCGCCATCGTGGAGGCCGCCGGGCGGCGCGGGGTCGTCGACCGTACCGGCACGGTGGTCGTGCCGCCGGTCCACCCGGCCGTCGTCATCCACCCGGTGGCGTTCCTGGTCGGCGACGCGACCGGTCGCTGGGGTGCCCTCGACCGGGCGGGCCGGCTGCTGATCGAGCCGGTCCATCCCAGCCGTACCGCGGTCATCGACGAGATCGACCGCCTTCTGGCCGACACCAAGCCCGTCCTCTGAGCGCGGCCCGCTCGCGTAGGGTGGCCTCCATGGAGTTCAGGCATCTCGGCCGGTCCGGCCTGATGGTCAGCGAGATCTCGTACGGCAACTGGATCACGCACGGTTCTCAGGTCGAGGAGGAGCAGGCGACGGCGTGCGTGCGGGCCGCCCTCGACAACGGCATCACGACGTTCGACACCGCCGATGTGTACGCCGGCACCCGCGCCGAAGCGGTGCTCGGCCGCGCCCTCAACGGCGAACGGCGGGAAGGGCTGGAGATCTTCACGAAGGTCTACTGGCCGACCGGGCCGGGGCCGAACGACCGTGGTCTGTCCCGCAAGCACATCATGGAGTCCGTCAACGCGTCGCTGCGCCGCCTGCAGACCGACTACGTCGACCTCTACCAGCTGCACCGGTACGACAACTCGACGCCGCTCGAAGAGACGATGATCGCGCTGGCGGACGTCGTCCGGCAGGGCAAGGCGCTCTACGTCGGCGTCTCCGAGTGGACCGCGGACCAGATCCGCGCGGGTCACGCCCTGGCGAAGGAGCTGAGGATCCAGCTCGTGTCGAACCAGCCGCAGTACTCCATGCTCTGGCGGGTCATCGAGGCCGAGGTCGTCCCCGCCTGTGAGGAGCTGGGGATCAGCCAGATCGTCTGGTCGCCGATCGCGCAGGGTGTGCTGTCCGGCAAGTACCTGCCGGGGCAGCCGCCGCCGGAGGGTTCCCGGGCCACGGACGAGAAGTCCGGTGCGGTGTTCATCCGACGGTTCATGACCGACGAGGTGCTCTCGACCGTGCAGCGGCTGCGCCCGCTCGCCGAGGAGGCCGGCCTGACCATGGCCCAGCTGGCGGTCGCCTGGGTGCTGCAGAACCCGAACGTCGCCTCCGCGATCGTCGGCGCCACCCGGCCGGAACAGGTCCGGGACAACGCGGCCGCGGCGGGGGTACGGCTCGACGAGGGCCTGCTCAAGCGGATCGACGAGATCGTCGAGCCGATCCTCGAGCGCGACCCGGCCCGGACCGAGTCTCCGGCCAGCCGCCCTTGAGGTTCCCTCGCGGATCCCGAGATCGACGCGGTCAGGAGCGCCAGAACTGGATCATGTCGAAGCCCTGCAGGTACAGCTGCTCCGGCAGGCCGATCGCGGCGCCGACGGCGAACACCGCGCCGAAGAACCAGGCCGCGCCCCGGGCGCTCCACAGCGCGGCGAACACCAGCAGCATGCCGAACGGCGCCACGTGGTCGAACCCGCGCTTCCACTGTGGACTCAGCCACGGGTAGAGCATGTTGCCGCCGTCCAGGCCCGGCACCGGCAGCAGGTTGAGGACGCTCGCGGTGAGCTGCAGGAAGCCGAGAAACGCCAGCGCCACCCAGAACTCCGGGTGGTTCGAGGTGTCGACGCCGACCACGAACGGTATGACCAGCGCAAGCGTGAACAGCACGTTGGTCGCCGGCCCGGCCAGGCTGATCAGGCTGTCCACCACCTTGCCGCCGCGGATCGCGTGCCGGTCCACCCAGACCGCCCCGCCCGGCAGGCCGATGCCACCCAGCAGGATGAAGATCACCGGCAGGATGATCGACAGGAACGGGTGGGTGTACTTCAGCGGGTTCAGCGTCAGGTAGCCCCGGTGCGCCACCTCGGTGTCACCGGCCCGGTACGCGACAACGGCGTGCGCGTACTCGTGCAGGCACAGCGAGACGATCCAGCCGGAGATGACGAACAGGAACACGTCGAACCGGACGTTGCCGAACCCGGTCCAGGTCATCCACCCGCTGACGAGGAAGAGAGCCAGCACGGCCAGGAAGATCGGGCTGGGCCGGAAGGCCTCCCGTGGAATGCCCAGCACCAGCCGGCCCCGCGAGCCGTAATCGAATCCCATGCGGTCAGTCACCCGCCGGGGCGAGGGACATCCGGTACTCCACCCGGTCGTCCTCCACGAGCGTGACCCGCGCCACTCCACCGGCGGCCAGCTCGCGCCACGTCTGCCCGATCCACGACTCCGCGTCCGCCTGGCTCGAGAACGTCTCTGCCGGCCCCGTCACTGCCGCCCCGTCCGCGTCCTCGTACCGCCAGCTCCACGGCATCGCCACTCTCCCTCACGCTCCCTGTGTCAGCCTAGTCCGCGCCCCATAAGGTACGGACATGGTGGTTGACGGGTGGAACGCCGCGCTCGTACTCGGCGGTATCCGGTCCGGCAAATCCGCGTTCGCGGAGACGCTGGTGTCCGGTGCTCCGGCGGTGCGGTACGTGGCGACCGCATCCCCGGGTGGCGGGGACGACGCCGAATGGGCGGCCCGGATCGAGGCACACCGATCCCACCGGCCGGACTCCTGGATGACCGAGGAGCTGGGCGCGGAACCGCAGCGGCTGGCCACCCTGCTGACCGAGGCGAAGCCGGACGAGACCGTGCTCGTCGACGACCTCGGCGGCTGGGTCACCGCCCAGCTCGACGGCGGCACGGACGCGCTGGCCGAGGCGGTCGCGGGCCTGGCCGACGCGGTCCGGCTGTGCGCGGCTCGGCTGGTCATCGTCAGCCCTGAGGTCGGGTTGTCGGTGGTGCCCGCGACCGTGCTCGGCCGGGCGTTCGCCGACGAGCTGGGCCTGGCCAACCGCGCGGTCGCGGAGGCCTGCGACGCCGTCGTCCTGGTCGTCGCCGGCCAGCCGACCTGGCTCAAGACCCCCCGCCCCACCCCGGCCCCGCCCCCGGCCCCCACCCCGGCCCCTGAGCCGGCGTCGACGGGACCGACGAGCGCCGGGAGCGAAGCGAGCGCCAGCACGACAGCGCTGCACGAGCCCACGCTGACCCTGCCCGCGATCTCGACCGGCCTGGTGATCCAGCCCGGGATGGACCTGCCGATGCCCGACGAGGCGAGCGCGAACCTGGCCGGTGCCCGGCTGCGCGGCCTCGACGTGGCCGGCGGCGGTCTCGGCGGGCTGTCCGGGGTCGTGGAGTTCGCCGCGGGCACCCAGCGCCGCGCGGTCCCGACGCCCTGGACGTCGGTACGCGTCCTGCTCGTCCACGGCGACCACGCGGGCGGCGTGAGCGCCGGCGACAGCGCCGAGGAGGCCGCCCGCCGGGCCCGCCAGGCGGTCGAGGACGAGGGCCCGCTGGGCATCCTCGCCGCCGAGGCCGGTGCGAGCCTGCAACTGGTACGGGCACCGGCCGGTCGCCCGATCGAGACCGAGGACGCGCTGACCGCGATGGAGGTGGACCAGGCGCTCGGGTACGGCTGGCGGCTCGCCGAGGAGGCCACCGACTCCGGTGTCGACCTGCTCGTCATCGCCGCCTGCGGTGCGGGCGCGGGCGCCGCCGCGGCCGCGGTCACCTCGGCCGTCACCGGCGCCGAGCCGGTCGCCATGCTGGCCCGTGCCGACGCCCCGGACGGCCGGTACGACGACGCGGCCTGGATGGTCCGCTGCGCGGCGGTCCGCGACGCGATGCACCGGACCCGGGCCCGGCCCCGGGGTGCCCGGGACCTGCTCGCCGCGCTGGGCGGCGGCGACATCGCCGTCGTCACCGGCGTGCTGCTGGGTGCCGCGTCCCGCCGGACCCCGGTGCTGCTGGACGGTCCGGTCGGCGTCGCCGCCGGCCTGGTCAGCCGGGACATCGGCGGCCAGGCGCGGCACTGGTGTCTGGTGCCCGACCACGGCGGCCACCCGACCGTGAAACACGCCGCCGACGTGCTCGGCCTGGCCAGCGCGCTCGACCTGCGCCTCGGCCTCGGCGAGGGCGCGACCGCACTGGCCGCGCTGCCGGTCCTACGGTCCGCGCTGATCCTGGCCGCGAACGTCGCCCGGCACCCGGCCCTGGCCGGCGACGCCGACGAGCCGCGTGCCTGACGGGCTCCGGCTGGCCCTGACCACGCTGACCGTCGCGCGGCTGCGCCCGGGCCGGGTGGACCGGGCCACCGCCACGGTCGCGATGGCCCTCGCCCCCCTCGTCGGCGCGGCCGTCGGTGCCGTCCAGGCTGCGGTCCTGGCCGGCCTCGGCCACACCGGACTGCTCGCCGCCGCCCTCGCGGTGGCCACCGGCGCGCTGCTCACCCGCGCCTTGCACCTGGACGGGCTGGCGGACACCGTGGACGCGCTCGGCTCGTACGCCGGCAAGGAGCAGGCCCTGGCGATCATGCGACGTCCGGAGATCGGCGCGTTCGGGGTCGTCGCACTCGTCCTCGTGCTGCTGACCCAGGTCGCCGCGCTGAGCCGGGGACCGGCCGTCCCGGCCGTGGTCGTCGCCGCGGCCACCGGCCGGCTCGCGATCACCTGGGCCTGCCGGCGCGGGGTACCCGCGGCCCGGCCCGACGGTCTCGGCGCGCTCGTCGCCGGCACGGTCGGCCCGGTACCGCTGGCCGTGGCCACCGCCGCCGTGGCCGCCACCGCGATCGCGGCCGTGCCGGGCCGACCGTGGCAGGGGCCGGTCGCCGTCGCCGCCGCCCTCACCGCCGCGCTGCTGCTGACCCGGCACACGGTACGCAGGTTCGGCGGCATCACCGGCGACGTGCTCGGCGCGGCCTGCGAGCTGTCCGTGACCGTGGCGCTGGTGGCGCTGGTGCTCTAGCCGTCGTACTCCGTCACGAGCTTCTTCGGCGCGGTACGGCGCCATGCGTCGACGACCAGCCCGTACAGCTCGTCAGCGTCCACAGTAGACAGATCGACCTGGACCCAGCCGTAGCGGCCCAGGTACGGGGCGACCGAGTAGGTCTCCGGCGCCGAGGCCACCAGCTCGGCCTGCTCCTCCTTGGACGCCTTGACCGACATGGTCGGCGAATCCGGCGCCCCGGAGGCGAACATCCTGTTGTTCACCCGGAACGTCGGGTGGCCCCACTCCTCGACCATCACCTCGGCCCCGCCGGGCAGCGCGAGGACCCACTCGCGCACCTGCGCGTACGTGACCGTCATCGGACTGACGGGCTGACGAACGGCGGCTTGACCACGCGGGCCGCGGACGGCCGGTTCCGGACGTCGACGACGACCTCGTCCCCGGGGCCGAGGCCCGCCGCGGTGTCGAGCAGGGCCAACCCGATCCCGATCCGGCGGGTCGGCGAGAACGTCCCGCTGGTCACCTCGCCGACGACGGCGTCACCCTGCCGGACGGCCATCCCCGGGCGCGGGATGCCACGGTCCAGGGCCTCCAGGCCCCACAGCAACCGCCGGGGACCGGCGGCCTTCTCGGCGAGCAGCGCCTCGCGGCCCCAGAACGCCGGCTTGGACCAGCCGATGAGCCACCCGGCCCGGGCCTGCAACGGGCTGATCTGCATGGACAGGTCCTGCCCGTGCAGCGGGTAGCCCATCTCGGTCCGCAGCGTGTCCCGGGCGGCCAGGCCACAGGGCCGGATCCCGTGCGGCTGCCCGGCGGCCAGGATCGCGTCCCAGACCGGCACCGCGGCCCCGGCGGGGACGAGCACCTCGTACCCGTGCTCGCCGGTGTACCCGGTCCGGCACACGACCAGGGTCGTCTCGCCGAGCGGGGCGGACTCGAAGCTGTAGTAATCATGTCCGGTGGGCAGGCCCAGCTCGACGAGGACCGCCGCGGACGCGGGTCCCTGCACCGCCAGTACCACGTACTCGTCATGCTGGTTCACCACGGTGACCTCTGGCGGCGCCGCCGCGGCCAGGCGGTGGACGACCTCCGCGGCGTTCGCGGCGTTGGGGATCAGCAGCACGCGGTCGAACCCGAACAGGTACGCGACCAGGTCGTCCACCACCCCGCCGGAGTCGTCGCAGCAGAGCGTGTACTGCGCCTTGCCCGGTTTGATCTTGTCGAGGTCGTTGGTCAGGCAGGTGTTGAGGAAGGCCGCCGCGCCCGGCCCCCGGACGGTCGCCTTTCCGAGATGTGAGACATCGAAGACTCCGACCGCCTCCCGGACCGCGGCGTGTTCCTTCAGCACACCACCGCCGGCATACTCAAGGGGCATCTCCCACCCCCCGAACGGGGCGAACTTCGCGCCCAGGTCCGCGTGGCGCTCGTGCAGGGGGGAACGGCGAGGGTCGGTCATGCGCTGCAACTTACCGGGCCGCTAGCATCGGCGGTGCCGAAGATCCACCAACGATCCGAGAGGCGTCGGCATGCCCAGCACCAGACTCACCCTTGTGGACACCGACCCGGCCGACCTGGCGGCGGATGCGCTCGTGATCGGGATCCACTGCCGGGGGGACGAGGGCGAGCTGCTGCTGGCGACCGGGGCGGAGAGCATCGCCGCGGCGTTCGACGGCAAGCTGGTCTCGATCCTCAAGCTGCTGGGCGCGACCGGGGTGCAGGGCGAGGTGACCAAGCTGGCCACGCTGGGCACGGTCGCCGCGCCGGTGGTGGCCGCGGTCGGTCTGGGTACGGCCGACGCCGCCCCGGCACCGGAGACGCTGCGGCGGGCGGCCGGTGCGGCGGTACGGGCGCTGGCCGGCGTGGGCAGGGTCGCGCTGCTGCTGCCCGTCGACGACGAACCGGACCTTGCGGACATCCGCGCGCTGGCCGAGGGTGCGCTGCTCGGCGCGTACCGGTTCAGCGGCTACAAGACCCGGCCCCAGCCCGGCCGGCGGGACCCGGTCGAGGTGGTCTCGGTGCACGTGCCGGACGCCGTCGACACGGCCGTCCAGGCGGAGATCGACCGGGCCGCGATCGTGACCGGCGCCGTCGTGCAGGCCCGGAACTGGGTGAACACCGCACCGAACGACCTGCGCCCGCCGGTCTTCGCGGACGCGGTCGCCGCCGCGGCCCGGGATGCCGGCCTCGACGTCGAGGTACTCGACGAGGTCGCGCTGCGCGAGGGCGGGTACGGCGGGATCACCGCGGTCGGCCAGGGCTCGCAGGCGCCACCGCGGTTGGTCCGGATCGCCTACACCCCCGACGGCGTCGACGAACCCAGGCGGGTGGCGCTGATCGGCAAGGGCATCACGTTCGACACCGGCGGCGTCTCCATCAAGCCCGCCCAGGGTATGTGGGAGATGAAGGCGGACATGGCCGGCGCGGCGGCGGTCGCGGCGACCATGCTGGCGGTGGCGGCGCTGCGCCCCGCGGTCGCGGTGACCGCGTACCTGCCGATGGCGGAGAACATGCCGTCCGGCTCGGCGTACCGGCCGGGCGACGTGGTCACGATGTACGGCGGGACGAAGGTCGAGGTGCTCAACACCGACGCCGAGGGCCGGATGATCCTGGGCGACGCGATGGCCCGCGCGTGCGCGGACGGCTGCGACTACCTGGTCGAGACGTCCACGCTGACCGGCGGTCAGATCATCGCGCTCGGCAAGCGGATCGCGGGCGTCATGGGTACCCCCGCGTTCTGCGACCGGGTGAAGGCGGCCGGTGAGGAAGCCGGCGAGCCGGCCTGGCCGATGCCCTTGCCCGACGACGTCCGCAAGGGGATGGAGTCCGAGGTCGCCGACATCTCCCAGACCAACGCCGCGATGGACCGCGCCGGCCATATGCTGCAGGGCGGCGTGTTCCTCTCCGAGTTCGTGGACGAGGGTGTGGACTGGGCACACATCGACGTCGCCGGGCCCGGCTACCACTCCGGGGAGCCGTTCGGTTACTGGGCCAAGGGTGGTACCGGCGTTCCGGTGCGCACGCTCCTCGAGCTCCTGGACGACGTGGCCGCCAACGGCTGACCTACTCGCCGCGCTTGCGGCGCTCGTTGAACTCCCGCATCCGCTTGGGGTAGCCGACCAGCGCCACGTCGTACACCGGGATGCCGAGGCGGTGGCCGAACCGGCGCGCCCCTTCAGGACCGTCGATCCGCCGGCGCGTCCATTCGCCGTCGTGCGCGATCAGCACGATCGTGGTCTCGGTGACGGTCGTCCGGGGCTCGATGAAGGCCTCCACTCCGCGGCGGCTACGGACAAACTGCTCAAGGTGCTCGACATCGGCACGATTCGCCGGGCGGTCGCCGGAAGTGCCGCCCGACTTGCCCCGACGCCGAAACCAGGCCACCGCCGGTCCCTCCCCGAACTCATAGACGATGCCGGCAAGGGTACGTCTTCCGGACGTGTCGTTGGGCACCTCCTTTCGCCGCCGCCGTCCACAAGTGACAAGATGGCGCTCGGGAACCCGCAGCGTCGCTGGAGGAGATCACCATGAGCGCGAGCGACCAGACGTTCGACGTCGTCGTCCTGGGCGGCGGCAGCGGTGGGTACGCGACGGCGTTGCGGGCCGCACAGCTCGACCTGACCGTCGCGCTGATCGAACGGGACAAGGTCGGCGGTACCTGCCTGCACCGCGGTTGCATCCCGACCAAGGCGCTGCTGCACGCCGGCGAGGTTGCCGACGCCGCCCGCGAGGCCGACCAGTTCGGCATCCAGGCGAGCTTCAACGGGGTCGATCTCAAGGGCGTGAACGCGTACAAGGACGGCGTGGTCGCGCAGATGTACAAGGGCCTGCAAGGGCTGATCAAGTCGCGCGGCATCACCACCGTCTCCGGCCACGGCAAGCTGGTCGCGCCGGCTGGGTCCGGGTCAACACCGGCGGTCGAGGTCGACGGCACCCGGTACACCGGGCGGCACCTGGTGCTGGCCACCGGCTCGTACGCGCGCTCGCTGCCCGGCCTGGAGATCGACGGCGAGCGGGTCATCACCTCCGAGCACGCGCTCGACCTGGAGACGCTGCCGACGTCCGCGGTGGTACTCGGCGGTGGGATCATCGGCTGCGAGTTCGCCAGCGCGTGGCGGTCGTTCGGCGTCGAGGTGACGATCGTCGAGGCGCTGCCCCGCCTGCTCGCCACCGAGGACGAGGAGTCCTCGAAGCGGCTGGAGCGGGCGTTCCGCAAGCGCGGCATCGCGTTCAAGACCGGCAAGGCGTTCGAGAGCGTGTCCCGTTCGAACGGTGGCGTCCGGGTGACGATCGCCGGCGGCGAGACCATCGAGGCCGACCTGCTGCTCGTCGCGGTGGGGCGGGGCCCGGTCACCGATGGTCTCGGGTACGAGGAGGCCGGCATCACGCTCGACCGAGGTTTCGTCCCCACCGACGAGCGGCTGCGTACCAACGTGCCGAACGTCTTCGCGGTCGGCGACATCGTGCCCGGCGTCCAGCTCGCGCACCGGGGCTTCCAGCAGGGCATCTTCGTCGCCGAGGAGATCGCCGGGCGGAACCCGCCGGTGATCGACGAGGCCGGGATCCCCCGGGTGACCTACTCGGACCCGGAGGTCGCCTCCGTCGGGCTCACCGAGGCCAAGGCCCGCGAGCAGTACGGTGACAAGGTGGAGACGGTCGTCTACGACCTCGCCGGCAACGGCAAGAGCAAGATCTTGAAGACATCCGGGTGCGTAAAGCTCGTCCGCGTGACGGACGGCCCGGTCGTCGGCGTCCACATCGTCGGGAGCCGGGTCAGCGAGCTGGTCGGCGAGGCGCAGCTCATCTACAACTGGGAGGCGTTCCCGTCCGACGTGGCCCAGCTCGTCCACATGCACCCCACGCAGGACGAGGCTCTCGGCGAGGCGCACCTCGCGCTGGCCGGCAAGCCGCTCCACGTTCACGGCTGACACCAGAGGAGTTCATCGAGATGCCGGTATCGGTCACCATGCCCCGGCTCGGCGAGAGCGTTACCGAAGGCACCGTTACCCGCTGGCTGAAGCAGGAGGGTGACCGCGTCGAGGCCGACGAGCCGTTGCTGGAGGTCTCCACCGACAAGGTCGACACCGAGATCCCCGCGCCCGCGGCCGGGGTACTCACCCGGATCGTGGTCCACGAGGACGAGACCGCCGAGGTCGGCAGCGAGCTCGCGGTCATCTCGGGCGACGGCGAGCCCGCCGGTGGTGGCGAGAGCGCGCCCGCACAGCAGGAACCGGCGGAGCAGGAACCGGCGGAGCAGCAGCCCGCCGAGCAGGCGGAACAGCCCGCCGAGCAGGCGGCCCCCGAGCCGGAGCGGGCACCGGAGCCCGCGCCGGAGCCGGAGCGGGCGTCGCCGCCGGCCGCCAGCGGCGGGGGTGGTGGCGGCGACGGCGAGTCGACGGTGGTCAAGATGCCCGCGCTCGGCGAGTCGGTCACCGAAGGCACGGTCACCCGCTGGCTCAAGCAGGTCGGCGACCAGGTCGAGGCCGACGAGCCGCTGCTGGAGGTCTCCACCGACAAGGTCGACACCGAGATCCCGTCGCCGGCCGCCGGTACCGTGCTCGAAATCAAGGTCCCGGAGGACGGTACGGCCGCCGTCGGCGCGGAGCTGGCGGTGATCGGATCGGGTTCGGGTGCGGCGCCGCAGGCCGAGCCCGCCGAGCAGAAGCCCGAGCAGAAGCCCGAGCAGAAGGCCGAGCCCGCCGAGCAGAAGGCCGAGCCCGCCGAGCAGAAGGCAGAGCCCGCCGAGCAGGAGGCCGAGCCCGAACGCGAGCCCGAGCCGGCCCGCCAGCCCGTTCCCGCCCAGGCCACCCCGGCGCAGGCGCAGAGCCAGGCGGCGCAGACGTCCGCGCCCGCGCAACCGGTCGGGTCGGGCGGTCTGGTCGAGACCCAGCAGGCCCCGGCCCCGGCGCAGCAGGCGTCGGGCAACGGCCAGGCAACGGCCGTCGACGGGTCGAGCTACGTGACCCCGCTGGTCCGCAAGCTCGCCACCGAGCACGGCGTGGACCTGAGTTCGGTGCAGGGCACCGGCGTCGGTGGCCGGGTCCGCAAGCAGGACGTGCTCGAAGCCGCCGAGAAGCAGCGGGCCGCGCAGGCCGCCGCCGCGGAGAAGCCGGCCGAGCGTGCGGAGAAGCCCGCGGCGGCCGAGGCGAAGCCGGCTGCGGCTGCCGAGCCCAGCCCGCTGCGCGGCAGGACCGAGAAGATGTCCCGGATGCGCTCGCTGATCGCGAAGCGCATGGTCGAGTCGTTGCAGGTCTCCGCGCAGCTCACCACCGTAGTCGAGGTCGACGTCACGCGGATCGCCCGGCTGCGGGACGCGGCGAAGGCGGAGTTCCAGGGCCGGCACGGGGTGAAGCTGTCGTTCCTGCCGTTCTTCGCGGTGGCGACCGTCGAGGCGTTACGGGTACACCCGAAGCTGAACGCGTCGATCGACACCGAGGCGGGCACGGTCACGTACCACGCCGCCGAGCACCTCGGCATCGCCGTGGACACCGAGAAGGGCCTCATGGTGCCGGTGGTCCACAACGCCGGTGACCTGAACATCTCGGGCATGGCCAAGCGGATCGCCGACCTGGCGGAGCGGACCCGGACCAACAAGATCACCCCGGACGACGTCTCCGGCGGCACGTTCACGCTCACCAATACCGGTAGCCGGGGCGCGCTGTTCGACACGCCGATCATCAACCAGCCGCAGGTGGGCATCCTCGGTACCGGAGCCGTCGTCAAGCGGGCCGTCGTCGTGGACGACCCCGACCTCGGCGAGCTGATCCTGCCCCGGTCGATGGCGTACCTGGCCCTGTCGTACGACCACCGGCTGGTCGACGGCGCGGACGCGGCCCGGTTCCTGACCACCGTGAAGGAGCGGCTCGAGGCCGGCAACTTCGAGGTCTAGCAGGCGCGAACCACGCAACTGCGCAGGATGCGCTCGGACACCACCAGCGACTCCGGTCCCCCGATCAGCACAGCCCCGATCAGCGGCAGCCCCGACCGGCATCCGTCCCGACATGCCGGTCTACGGCCTGCACGGTCCCCCGGTTCCCGGGATGATGGACGGATGCGGGTGGTCATCGCGGGGTCGTCCGGCTTCCTCGGCACACGGCTGACGGCGACGCTGCTGGACAGCGGGCGGGAGGTGGCCAAGCTGGTCCGCCGGCCGCCGCGGGCGACCGACGAGGTCCAGTGGAACCCGGCCGCCGGCCAGCTGGACCCGGCCGCCCTCGCCGGCGCCTCGGCCGTGGTCAACCTGGCCGGCGCGAACGTCGGTACCCGCCGGTGGACCGACCGGTACAAGTCGCTGCTCGTCTCCAGCCGGGTGGACTCCACCGGCACGATCGCGCGCACGATCGCCGCGCTGCCGCAGGCCGACCGGCCCCAGGTGTTCCTCGCCCAGTCCGGAGTGGACTTTTACGGGGACACCGGCGACCGCCCGGTCACCGAGGCGGACCCGCCCGGGGAGGGATTCCTCGCCGACCTGGTCCGGGTGTGGGAGGCGGCCTCGCGACCGGCCGAGGATGCCGGCGTTCGGGTCGTGCACATGCGCACCGGCTTCCCGCTGTCGGCCAAGGGCGGCCTGCTGCAGCCGATGGTCTGGCAGTTCAAGCTGTTCGCCGGCGGCGCGCTGGGTTCGGGCCGGCAGTACATCCCGTGGATCTCGATGGCCGACTGGCTCGGCGCGGTGCAGTTCCTGCGCGAACGCGACGACCTCGCCGGTGCGGTCAACGTGGTCGGTCCAGAACCGGTCCGCGCGGCCGAGTTCGCGCGCGCCCTCGGGCACCTGCTGAACCGGCCGTCGTTCTGGCCGGTGCCCGGATTCGCGCTGCGTATCGCGCTGGGCGAGTTCGGTGGCGTGGCGCTGGAGAGCCGGCGCGTCCTGCCGGGTGCGCTCGGCCAGGCCGGCTTCGGGTACCGGCAACCGGATCTGGAGTCGGCGTTACGCGCGGCCGTGGCCGGCTGACCAGGTTGGGCGGGTGACGCGCCGCCTCCAGCTCGGTCGGCGTGGCCCGGCCGGGCCGGACCGGCCAGCGTCCCCGGTCCACCCATGGCCCGCCGCGTCGTGTCGCCCGGCGAGTTGGTAAATTCCCGCGGTGTCGCTCGCTGTCTCCGCCCGGCCGGCTCCCGCGCGTACCCCTTCGGGGTATCGGCGGCGCGCGGACCTGGGCGTGGCGGCGGCGGCCCTGTTGCTCGCGGTCTGGGTCCTGATCGGTCTCTGGCGTGACCCGACCGGGCGGACGATCACCGTCAACTCCGGCGACCACGTGCTGTTCGAGTGGCTGCTGGCGTACGGGCCGAGCGGGCGCAACCCGTTGTTCGCCGGCATCCTCAACGTGCCGGACGGGGTGAACCTCGCGGTCAACACCTCGGTCACGGTGTTTGCCTGGGCGTTCGCGCCGCTGACCTGGCTGGCCGGGCCGTCGGTGAGCTTCCTGGTGATCCTGACGCTGAACCTCGCCGGCACCGCGTTCGCGTGGTACTGGCTGCTCTCGCGCCACCTGGGCGCCTCGACCGGCGCAGCCGCGCTCGGCGGGCTGTTCTGCGGGTTCGCGCCCGGGCTCGTATCGCACGCGAACGCGCACCTGAACTGGACCGCGCAGTGGCTGATGGTGCTGATCGTCTGGGCCACGCTGCGGTTACGTTCGGGCTCGCCGCTGCGGCGCGGACTGGTGCTCGGGTTGCTGGTCGCGGCCGGGTTCTCGATCGCCGCCGAGGCGCTGTTCTTCACCGCGCTCGCGCTGGGCGTGTTCGTGGCGGCGTGGGCGGTCGCGCGGCGCGTCGAGGCGCGCGCGGCGGCGGCCCGGTTCGGGCGCGGGCTGGCGGTCGCCGGCGCGGTGGCGCTCGTCCTGCTCGCGTATCCACTGTGGATGCACTTCCTCGGGCCGCAGCGCTACCACGGGATCGGGTTCGACCAGCGGGTCCACAGCGAGGACCTGCTCGCCTACGGCGCCTATCCGGCCCGGTCGCTCGCGGGTCTGGCCGGGCTCGACACGAGCCTCGCGCCGAACCCGACCGAGGAGACCACGTTCTACGGGCTGCCGCTGTTGGCCATGGCCGTGGCATGCTTCGTGCTGCTCTGGCGGCGCGCCTCACCGCAGCGGCGGGCGGTGCTCGGCGCCCTGGGCGTCACCGCGCTGCTGTTCGGCTGGCTGTCGCTCGGGCCGCGGTACGGGCTCTACGCGCTGCTGGCGCAACTGCCGATCTTCAACGCGGCGCTGCCGGCCCGGTTCGCGCTCGCGGTCACGCCGGTCATCGGCATCCTGCTGGCCTGGGCGTGGGACGCGCTGCCCTGGCGGCGCCGGTACGTGGCTGCGCTCGCCGTCGCGCTGCTGCCGCTGGTACCGCTGCCGCTGCTGACCTCGGTCCGGGAGCCGGTACCGACGTTCGTCACCTCCGGCCAGTGGCGCCCGTACGTCCCGCCGGGCCGGACGCTCGTGGCCCTGCCGTTGCCATCCGACCTGCTGCCCGACGGGCAACGGTGGCAGGCCGTGGTGCTGTCGTCCGGCCCCGGGGCGGAGGTCTTCCCGCTGCCGTCCGGCTTCTTCCTCGGTCCCGGCGGGCCCGACGGTCGGGGCCGCATCGGGCCCGTCCCCCGACCGACCGAGCAGCTGCTCTTCGACGCGGCCCGTACCGGGGTGGTACCGCCGGTGAGCGACGCCGACCGGGCCCGCGCCGCGGACGACCTGCGGCACTGGCGCGCGTCCGCGATCGTGCTCGCCGACCGGGTGCACGGCTCGAAGTGGCCGGTCCACGTCGACGCGCTCCGCAGCACCGCGACCGCCCTCTTCGGCCCGCCCACCCGCGTCGACGACGTCTGGCTCTGGCAGGTTCCGTGATCCGGTAGCGGATGGCGCGCCATAGCGAGCTTTTGTCTACCGGATCACGGGAATGGCGGCGCGGTTGTCCACAGGGGCGGTGCGGTCTGGGGTGCGGCGGCGAGGCTGGCGCCCGTGTTCGACGAGCTGTGCCAGGTGCAGCAGGGCGTGCTCACCCGGCGGCAGGCGCTCGAGTGCGGCGTCACCCGGGGACAGCTCGCCGCCCACCTCCGGGGCGGCCGGTGGCAGCGGCTGCTCCCACGGGTCTATGCCACGTTCACCGGGCCACCGCCGCGGTCCGCGCACCTGTGGGCGGTGGTGCTCTGGGCCGGCCGCGGTGCGGTGCTCAGCCATGAGACCGCCGCCGAGCTCGCCGGATTCTGCGACGAGCCGGCGAGCATCGTCCACGTCACCATCCCGGCCGACCGACGGGTGCGGACGGTGCCCGGGGTGGTGGTCCACCACGCGCCCGTGACACGTGCCCACCCGACGCGCCTCCCTCCCCGGACCAGGACCGAGGAGACCGTGCTGGATCTCGTCCGCCAGGCGCGTTCGCTGGAGCAGGCCCTGGCGTGGCTGACCCGCGCCTGCGGCCGGCGGATCACCACGGCCGACCGCCTCGTGGTGGCGCTCGCCCAGCGCGCCAGGATCCGGTGGCGCGCCGAGATCCGAGCCGCGCTCGGCCACATCGCGGCCGGCTGCCACTCGCCCCTGGAACTGCGGTACCTGCGCGAGGTCGAGCGGTGCCACCGGCTGCCGCGCGGAGAACGCCAGGTGGTGCGGCTCCGGCCCGGTGGCGGCGGCCGGTGGTACTTTGCGTGATCCGGTAGCGGATGGCGCGCTACAGCGAGCCTTTGCTTACCGGATCACGAGGAGCCGCGGCTAGGCTCGAAGGCGTGAGTGGCGTGGTGACCGGGTTGAGCGTGGTACGGGCCGGGGTCGTGGACTACCTCACCGCATGGGAGGACCAGCGACGCCTGCACGAGCAGGTGGCGGACGGGAGTCTCGGCGACACCGTCCTGCTGCTGGAGCACCCGAGCGTCTACACGGCGGGAAAGCGCACCACCCCGTTCGACCGGCCGACCGACGGTACGCCGGTCGTCGATGTCGACCGGGGCGGCAAGATAACCTGGCACGGCCCGGGGCAGCTGGTCGGCTACCCGATCGTCAAGCTGCCCGAACCCGCGGACGTGGTGGCCTACGTGCGCCGGATCGAGCAGGTGCTCATCGACTCCTGCGCCGAACTGGGCCTGGCCACCCAGCGCATCAAGGGCCGCTCCGGCGTCTGGCTGCCCGGCGACACAGGACCCGACCGCAAGGTCGGCGCCATCGGGATCAGGGTCGCCCGGGGCGTGACGCTGCACGGGTTCGCGCTGAACTGCGACTGCGACCTGAGCGCGTTCGACCGCATCGTGCCCTGCGGGATCAGCGACGCCGGCGTGACGTCGCTCACCCGGGAGCTGGGCCGCACGGTCACCGTCGCGGAGGCGACCGACGTGGTCGAGCGGCACCTCACCAAGGCGTTAGCGCACTGACGAGTCCCGCCACGCCAACCAGTCCCGGACCGGGGCCAGATCGTAGCGGGGCCCGTTCACACCCAGCGTGAACTGCTGGAAGCCGAGCTCGACATAGCCATCCGCGTACCGCAGGTCCGACCCGACCGCATCGGGCTCGATCCCGACCGCCCGCTCGATAGCGCCCTCCGGGCGCCCCTCGACCGCGCACCAGCGGGACAGGACGGGCAGCAGCGGCTCCAGCTCGTCCGGCGAGGACGGGAACATCGCGTGCCACACGTCCACGTACCGGGCGACCAGCCGCAGTGTCCGCTGTGGACCGACGCCGCCGATGAGCACCGGCGGCGTGCGCACCGGCGGCGGTACCAGGGAGGACCACCGGGACAGGATCACCGGCAGCGAGGAGGCGAGCGCCGACAACCGTGATCCGGCCGTACCGAACTCGTAGCCGTATTCACAGTAGTCACGCCGGAACCACCCGGCGCCGATGCCGAACACCAGACGGCCTCCGCTGAGGTGGTCAACGGTGCGGGCCATGTCCGCCAGCAGGTGCGGGTTGCGGTACGAGTTGCAGGTCACGAGCGGTCCGAGCTCGATGCGGGAGGTGAGTGCTGCCCATGCCGCCAGGAGGGTCCAGCACTCGAAGTGGGTGCCGCCCGGGTCCCCGTACAGCGGGTAGAAATGATCCCAGGTATAAAGCAGGTCGGCGCCCAACTCCTCGGCACCCACTGCAGCTTGGCACAAACCGGGCGCATCCCCATGCTGCGGATGTAGTTGAACACCGATGCGTACGGTCGGGATCGTCATGGGCCGCAATCCTGCGGCCTCCCACGGTGGGAGAGTCAATGTTCCGCATCGGGGAGTTCGCGCGGTTCACCCGCGTGAGCGTCAAGATGCTGCGTCACTATGACGAACAGGGGCTGCTCGCACCGGCCCGGGTCGACCCGGAGAGCGGATACCGCTACTACCGGACCGACCAGCTGCCCCGGCTCAACCGCATCCTGCTCCTGCGCGACCTCGGCTTCGGCCTCGCCGAGATCAAGGAGCTGCTCGACCACCCCGAGGACTTCGACGGCGCGCTCGCCGAGCGGGAACGCGAGCTGGCCGAGTCGCTGATCCGTACCCACGCCCAGCTGCGGGCGGTCCGGGCCAGGCGGGCGCTGCTCGCCGATAGCGAACCGGCCGCCGACGTGGTGATCCGGCCGGTGCCGTCGCTGCTGGTGGCCACGCTGACCGGCGGGGTCGGCGCCGACCTCGGCATGCTCTTCTACGAACTGGAGCAGTACGTCCGCGACCGGCGCGCCCGGGCCGGTCGCCCACCGCTGGCGCTGCTGCCCGAGCCGGACGACGAGCAGGTCACGGTCGCGGTACCGCTGAGCTGGCCGATCGAGCCCACGGGCGGGATCGAGGTGGGCTTCCTCGACCACGTTCCCCGGATGGCGTGCGTCGTCCACCACGGCGGATACGCCGGGCTGCCCGGCCTGCTCCAGCGCATGTTGCGGTGGCTGGAGCAGACCGGCGAGCGCCCGGGCAGCCCGATCCGCGAGGTCTACCTGCGCTTCGGCGCGGAACCCGAGCTGGGCCTGCCGCCGGCGTACCTCACCGACGAGCGGGCGAACCTCGTCACCGAGTTGCAGGTCCCGCTCACGGACTGAGGCGGCCGCGGTCCCGCGGGAACAGCGTCGTCTCGCGCACGTTCGCCGCGCCGACGAGCCGGGCCACGAAGCGCTCCAGGCCGATCGCGAACCCGCCGTGCGGCGGCATCCCGTACCGGAACGTGTCCAGGTAGGCCCGGTCCACCGGCCGGCCCGCCAGCGCCGCGACGTAGTCGGCGTGGCGGTGCAGGCGCTGCCCGCCGGTGGAGATCTCCGACCCCCGGAACAAAAGATCAAAACTATTCGAGTACCGCGTACCGCCCGGCTCGGGATGCGTGTAGAACGGCCGTTTCGCCATCGGGTACCCGGTCACGAAGACGAGGTCGCCGCCGTACTCGGCGCGCGCCCACGCCCCGACCGCCCGCTCGTGGGCCGGCGCGAGGTCCACCTCGTCCGGGTGCGCACCGGCGATCCGGAGCGCCTCGGCGAAGTGCACCGACGGGATCTCGGCCGGCACGTCGAGCGAGGGTGCCATCGACGCCACCACGTCGCGCAGCACGGCCATCACGTCCCGATGGTCGGTGATGAACCCCATTTCGGCGTCGAGGGAGGTGTACTCGGCCAGGTGCCGTACGGTGTCGTGCGGCTCGGCCCGGAAGACCGGCCCGACCTCGTAGACCCGCTCGAAGACCCCGACCAGCATCTGCTTGTAGAACTGCGGGCTCTGGGCGAGGTACGCCGGCCGCCCGAAGTAGTCGACCGCGAACGTGTTCGCGCCGGACTCGGTACCCGTGGAAACGATCTTCGGGGTGTGCACCTCGACGAACCCCTTCGCGTCCAGGGCCCGGCGGAACCCGGCCACGACGGCGGCCGCGGTGGCGTGCACGGCCCGCAGCGTCGGGTGGCGCAGCGCGACCGGCGCGTGGTCGAGCAGCGTGGGCAGCGAGGCGCGCAGCTCGGGCCGGTAGAGGTCGACCGGCGGCGGCTCGGCCGTCCCCAGCACGGCGATCGACGGTTCGACCACCTCGACGCCGCCCGGCGCGCTCGGGTTGGCGGTCGCCGTCCCGGTCACCGTGACGACCGTCTCCTCGGTCAGCCCGGCCAGCCCGGGCGGGGCCACGACCTGGGCCAGCCCGGCCCGGTCGCGCAGGATCAGGAACGTACGGGACTTGAGCTGCCGGCGGCGGTGGACCCAGCCGGCCAGCCGGACCGGACGGCCGACCCAGCCGGGCAGCTCGACGGAGAGCACACGATGCAGAGCAATCACGCCAATGATCACCTCCTGTGTGGACGAACCCCAGGAGGCGCGGGCGAGCGGGGACCTCGCGGTGCCACCGCGCCTTCACCGCGCGATGCCGCGCGGCCTCGTTGGTGGTGCTGTGCCGATTCCGGCTCGGGGTCGTCAGCCCGTCGTCGCCGTTGGCCCTCCACGGTAGCCCCGGCGGACGTGACCCGCATCGCGTTAATGCGGCACGGCGCACGCCTGGGCGTACGCTCTGGGTTGTGACGGCTGTGCTACCCGAGGGGCGGAGGTTGCTGCGCATCGAGGCGCGCAACGCCGAGACGCCGGTCGAGCGGAAGCCGCCATGGATCAAGGTAAAGGCGTCGATGGGTCCGCAGTACACCCAGCTGCGCAGCCTGGTCCAGCGGGAAGGCCTGCACACGGTGTGCCAGGAGGCCGGCTGCCCCAACATCTACGAGTGTTGGGAGGACCGGGAGGCGACCTTCCTCATCGGCGGCGACCAGTGCACGCGGCGGTGCGACTTCTGCCAGATCGACACCGGTAAGCCGGCCGAGTTCGACGCGGACGAGCCGCGCCGGGTGGCCGAGTCGGTGGCGTCGATGGGGCTGCGGTACGCGACGGTCACCGGGGTGGCCCGGGACGACCTGCCCGACGGCGGTGCCTGGCTGTACGCGGAGACCGTCCGCCAGATCCACGCGCTGGTCCCCGGCTGCGGGGTCGAGCTGCTGATCCCGGACTTCAACGGCGATCCCGGCCAGCTCGGCGAGGTCTTCGGCGCCCGGCCCGAGGTGCTGGCGCACAACGTGGAGACCGTGCCGCGGGTGTTCAAGCGGATCCGGCCGGCGTTCCGGTACGACCGGTCGCTGCGCGTGCTCAGCGACGCCCGGGCCGCCGGGCTGGTGACGAAGTCGAACCTGATCCTCGGTCTCGGCGAGGAGCGGCACGAGGTGTCGCAGGTGCTGCGCGACCTGTCCGACGCCGGGTGCGAGCTGCTCACGATCACGCAGTACCTGCGGCCCAGCTCGCGGCACCACCCGGTCGAGCGGTGGGTCAAGCCGGAGGAGTTCGTCGAGCTGCGCGAGGAGGCGCTGGCGATCGGGTTCGCCGGTGTGATGAGCGGTCCGCTGGTCCGCTCGTCGTACCGCGCGGGGCGGCTCTACCAGCAGGCGATCGCGGCCCGGGTCGGCTGAACGAGGGTCCCGGTCACCATTTCGACGTGGGAGACAGCCCCCACGCCGCCCCGGTACCTGCGCCGTGCTCGCATAGACTGAGCGCATGGCGCGGGCCCCCCAGCAGGAGAAGGTCGGGTTCTTCACCCGACTGAAGCAGATCGGCATGGTCTTCTCGTTCACCGCCAAACGGGATAAATGGTTCTTACCGCTGGTCGCGGCGGCCGTGCTGATCCCGCTGGCGCTGACCGCGCTCGCGGTCATCGCGTGGGGCTGGCTGTGGCTGCCGATCGGCGTGATGGTCGCGCTGCTCGGCACGCTGATCATGCTCAACCTGCGCTCCAACACGGCGATGATGAACGAGGCCGAAGGCACACCGGGCGCCGCCGCGCAGATCCTGCAGTCGATGCGGGGCGACTGGCGGGTCACCCCGGCGGTCAGCACGACGACCCAGTTCGACATGGTCCACCTGGTGGTCGGCAAGCCGGGCGTGATCCTGCTCGGCGAGGGCAACCCGCAGCGGGTACGCGGGCTGATCGGCCAGGAGAAGAAGCGCCTCGCGAAGGTGATCGGCTCGGCCCCGCTGTACGACTTCCTGATCGGCACCGGCGAGGGTGAGCTGAACATCCGGAAGATGCGCATGACGCTGACCCGGCTGCCGCGCAACCTGAGCGGCAAGGACGTCAACGCGCTGGACAAGCGGCTGACCGCGCTCTCGGCCCGGCCGCAGCTGCCCAAGGGCGCGATCCCCAAGAACATGCGCCCGCCCAAGGGCGCGTTCCGCGCCGCGCGCGGCGGCCCGCGCTAAGTTCTTCCACAGTGGATGGTGTGGCGGCCAGGCGCGGACGGCGACGGGGCGAGGTCACCGTCGCCACGATCGCCCGGCTCGCCGGCGTCTCGGCGCCGACGGTCTCCAAGGTGATCAATGGTCGGCCGGGCGTGGCGCTGAGTACCCGGCGGCTGGTGGAGGAGGTCCTCCGCGAGCACGGCTACCGCCGGCCCGAGATGGTCGGCCCGTCCGCGCTGCTCGAACTGGTCTTCCACGCGCTCGAAGGGGCCTGGGCGCTGGAGATCATCCGGGGTGCCGAGCAGGTGGCCCGCGCGCACGACCTGGCCGTCGTGCTGACCGAGATGCAGGGCCGGCTGACGCCCGGCCGGGCCTGGACCGAGCAGGTGCTCGCCCGCCGGCCGACCGGGGTGATCGGGGTGTTCTCCGAGTTCACCGAGGAGCAGCGGGCCCAGCTCGCCACCCGGGCGATCCCGCTGGTCGTGCTCGACCCGACCGGCGCGCCGCTGCCGGAGACCCCCTCGGTCGGCGCGACGAACTGGGGCGGCGGGCTGGCCGCCACCCGGCACCTGCTCGACCTCGGGCACCGGCGGATCGCGATGATCAGCGGTCCGCGCGAGTTCCTGTTCAGCCGGGCCCGGCTCGACGGGTACCGGGCGGCGATGGACGCGGCCGGCGTACCCGTCGAGCCCGCCCTGGTCCGCCAGGCCCCGCTGCAGTTCGAGGACGGGTACCGGGTCGGCGGCGACCTGCTGGCCCTGCCCGAGCCGCCGACCGCGGTGTTCACCGCCAACGACCTGCTGGCGCTCGGCGTCTACGAGGCGGCCCGGGAGCGCGGCGTCCGGATCCCGGACGACCTGAGCGTGGTCGGCTTCGACGACCTGCGGTACGCGCAGTGGGCCGGCCCGCCGCTGACGACCGTCCGCCAGCCGCTCGCCGAGATGGGTGCCACGGCCGCCACCCTCGTGCTCGCCCTGGCCAACGGCGAGCACCCGGACCCGCACCGGATCGAGCTCGCCACCACGTTGATGGTCCGCCAGAGCACGGCGGCGCGGCGTCGTGACGGCGCTTGACGCCTCCTCGAAAGCAATCGACACTTTCTTAGAAACGTTTCTCCGAGCCGGGAGCGCGAGCTACCGCCGCACGCCCCGAGGAGGAGAACGATGAGAATGCGAAAGGCAGCGCCGGCCGGGCTGGCCGTGGTCGCGCTGATGGTGGTCACCGTGCTCAGACTGGCGACGCCCGCCCAGGCGGCCACGCTGACCGAGGTCACCAACTTCGGCACCAACCCCAGCGGCCTGAGGATGCACATCTACGTGCCGGACCGGCTGGCCACCCGGCCGCCGGTCCTGGTCGCCGTGCACTACTGCACCGGCTCCGGGCCGGCCTTCTTCAACGGCTCGGGCCGCGAGTTCGCCACCCTCGCCGACCAGTACGGGTACATCGTGATCTACCCGTCGGCGACCCGCAGCGGCCAGTGCTTCGACGTCTACACGCAGCAGGCGCTGAGCCACGACGGCGGCAGCGACCCGGTGGGGATCGTCTCGATGGTCCGGTACGCCCTGCAGCGCTACAACGGCGACCCCGACCGGGTGTACGTCACCGGCGCCTCGTCCGGCGGCATGATGACCAACGTGCTGCTCGGCGCGTACCCGGATGTGTTCACGGCGGGTGCGGCGTTCATGGGCGTACCGTTCGCCTGCTTCGCCACCACGCCACCGAACACTTGGAACAGCGAGTGTGCCAACGGACAGATCATCAGGACCCCGCAACAGTGGGGCGACCTGGTCCGGGGCGCCTTCCCGGGGTACACCGGCCCGCGCCCGCGGATGCAGGTATGGCACGGCACGGCCGACGCGACGCTGCGGTACCCGAACTTCGGCGAACAGATCAAGCAGTGGACCAACGTGCACGGCCTGAGCCAGACGCCGAGCCTCACCGACAGCCCGTCCCCGGGGTGGACCCGGACCCGGTACGGCGGCACCGGCGTCGCCGCCCGGGTCGAGGGCATCAGCCTGGCCAACGTCGGGCACAGCCTGCCGATGAACGGGATGGCCGCGTACGCGATCCGCTTCCTCGGCCTGGACACTGCGCTACCGCCGCCCACCTCCGGCCCGCCACCGACCAGCGGCCCGCCACCGACCAGCGGCCCGCCGGGGGCGTGCCGCCTGACGTACACGATGAACGCCTGGAACACCGGCTTCACCACGGCGATCACGATCACCAACGCCGGCACCGCCACGATCAACGGTTGGGCGCTGGCGTTCACGCTCCCCACCGGACAGACGATCACGTCGAGCTGGAACGCGACCTACTCCCCCGCGACCGGTGCGGTGACCCTGCGCAACGTCGGTTACAACGGCGTCATCGCGCCCGGCGGCTCGGTGCGGGACATCGGTTTCCAGGCCACCCACACCGGCAACACCGGACGCCCGGGCACGTTCACCCTCAACGGCCAGACCTGCACCGTCGGCTAACCGACTGCCCCGGTGGGCCGCCCGTGGCAGGGTGACCCACCGGCCGCGGGCAGAACAGTGGCACCCCGGCCGCGTAACACGCAGGAAACAATCGGGACATGGTCGGGCAATCCCCGGGCCATACGGTCGCGTGAGCCTAAGCCACATCCAGGAGGACGTGTTGTTCGCCAACCCAGAGGAGCTCCTTCGCTATCTCAAGAACGAGGGCGTGCGATTCGTCGACGTCCGGTTCTGCGACCTGCCCGGCGTGATGCAGCACTTCACCGTGCCGGTCGAGACCTTCGACGAGAGCTATTTCACCGACGGCGTCGCGTTCGACGGCTCGTCGATCCGGGGGTTCCAGCAGATCCACGAGTCGGACATGCTGCTCCTGCCGGACCCGGCGACCGCGTTCATCGACCCGTTCCGGGCCCAGAAGACGCTGGCGCTGAACTTCTTCATCCACGACCCGTTCACCCGCGAGGCGTACTCCCGGGACCCGCGCAACATCGCCAAGAAGGCGGAGGCGTTCCTGGCCGCGAGCGGGGTCGCGGACACCGCCTACTTCGGTCCCGAGGCGGAGTTCTACGTCTTCGACTCGATCCGGTACGACACCAGCGCGCACGAGGGCTACTACCACATCGACTCCATCGAGGGCGCGTGGAACACCGGCGCGACCCAGGAGGGGCGCAACCTCGGGTACAAGCCGGGCTACAAGGGTGGCTACTTCCCGGTCTCCCCGACCGACCACTACGCGGACCTGCGCGACGAGATGGTGCAGAACCTGATCGGCGTGGGCATCCAGGTCGAGCGCGCGCACCACGAGGTGGGCACGGCCGGCCAGGCGGAGATCAACTTTCGGTTCTCCACGCTGCTGCACTGCGCGGACAACCTGCAGCTGTACAAGTACGTCATCAAGAACACCGCCTGGGCGAACGGCAAGACCGCCACGTTCATGCCCAAGCCGCTCTTCGGTGACAACGGCTCCGGCATGCACTGCCACCAGAGCCTCTGGCTGAACGGCGAGCCGCTGTTCTACGACGAGACCGGGTACGCCGGCCTGTCCGACAACGCCCGCTGGTACATCGGCGGCCTGCTCACCCACGCGCCGTCGATCTGCGCGTTCACCAACCCGACGGTCAACTCGTACCGCCGGCTCGTCCCGGGCTTCGAGGCCCCGGTGAACCTGGTCTACTCGCAGCGCAACCGGTCGGCCTGCTGCCGGATCCCGGTGACCGGCACGAACGCCAAGGCCAAGCGCGTCGAGTTCCGGGTGCCGGACCCGTCGAGCAACCCGTACCTGGCGTTCTCCGCCATGCTGATGGCCGGCCTGGACGGCATCAAGAACAAGATCGAGCCACCGGAGCCGATCGACAAGGACCTCTACGACCTGCCGCCGGAGGAACACGCCGCGGTCAAGCAGACGCCCGGCTCGCTGCCCGAGGTGCTCGAGGCGCTCGAGGCCGACCACGACTACCTGCTCGAGGGCGGCGTGTTCACGCCGGACCTCATCTCCACCTGGACGGAGTGGAAGCGGGAGAACGAGATCGACCCGATCCGCCTGCGCCCGACCCCGCACGAGTTCGCGCTCTACTTCGACGCGTAGGTCCGACCCACAAAGTGCGGGCACCCGCGACGTGCCCGCACTTTGTGTTGGTCGGGGGCGGCCGTAGGATCACGCGACGTGAAACGCTTTCGCACGATCGCGCTGTGGGCGGCCGCGGTGGTGGCGACCCTGGCGGTCGTCGCGACCGTCGGCGGCGTGTGGGCCGTGCGCCGTTCCTTCCCCGAGTACGGCGGAACACTGCGCCTGGGCGGCCTCGGCGCTCCGGTCACCGTGTACCGGGACGTCAACGGCATCCCCCAGGTCTACGCCTCGTCGGAGGCGGACCTGTTCCGCGCCCAGGGTTACCTGCACGCCCAGGACCGGTTCTGGGAGATGGACTTCCGCCGGCACGTCACCGCCGGTCGGGTCGCCGAGCTGTTCGGCGCCGACCAGGTGGAGACCGACACGTTCCTGCGCACGATGGGCTGGCGCCGGGTCGCCGAGCGCGAGTGGGACCTGATCTCGAACGAGGCCCGGTCGTTCCTGACCGGGTACGCCGACGGCGTCAACGCCTGGCTGGCCGACCATGACGGCGGCACGGCGAGCCTGGAGTACTCGCTGCTGGGCCTTTCGAACTCCGGGTACGAGATCGAGCCGTGGCACCCGGTCGACAGCCTGGCCTGGCTCAAGGCGATGGCCTGGGACCTGCGCGGCAACATGGAGGCCGAGATCACCCGGGCCGCGCTGGAGGCGCACGGGCTGGGCCGGGACCAGGTCGAGCAGCTCTACCCGCCGTACCCGTACGACCGGCACGTGCCCATCGTCGACGGCGGGCGGGTGGCCGGCGGCGCGTTCACCACCGAGCCCGCGCCCGCGGCCGCCGGCCTGAGCCCGCGCGCCCTCGACCTGCTCAGCGCCGCGGTCGGCCGGGACACCGAGGGCATCGGTTCGAACTCGTGGGTCATCGCCGGCGCGCGCACCTCCACCGGCAAGCCGATCCTCGCCAACGACCCGCACCTGTCCCCGTCGATGCCGGGCACCTGGTACCAGATGGGCCTGCACTGCTCGTGCGGGTACGAGACGACCGGGTTCACCTTCTCCGGGGTACCGGGCGTGGTCATCGGGCACAACGCGCGCATCTCGTGGGGCTTCACGAACCTGGACCCGGACGTCAGCGACCTCTACCTGGAACGGCTGGACGGCGACCGGTACCAGGTCGACGGTGAGTGGCGGGCGCTCGACACCCGGCAGGAGACGGTCCGGGTCGCGGGCGGCGATCCGGTCACGATCACCATCCGCAGCACGAAACACGGCCCGCTGCTCTCCGACGCGTCGACGGGGCTGCGTGACGCGGCCAAACCGAACGGGGTCGCGCTGCGCTGGACCGCACTCGACCCGGGCCGGACCATCGAGGCGCTCTTCGCGGTCAACCGCGCGGCGAACTGGGCCGACTTCCGGGCCGCCGCGGCGCTCTTCGAGGTGCCGGCGCAGAACATTGTCTACGCGGACGTGGACGGCAACATCGGGTACCAGTCACCGGGCCGGATCCCGGTGCGCGGCAAGGGCGACGGGCGCTTCATGGCGCCGGGCTGGGACTCCGCCTACGACTGGACCGGCGTCATCCCGTTCGCCGAGCTGCCCTCGGTGTACAACCCGCCGCAGGGGTACCTGGTGACCGCGAACCAGGCCGTGGTCGGGTCGACCTACCCGCACCTGCTGACGACCGACTGGTCGTACGGGTCGCGCAGCCAGCGGATCAACGACATGCTCGCCTCGGCCGGGACCGATGTGACGGTGGCCGATGTGCAGCGGATGCAGTTCGACAACCGCAACCCGATGGCGCCGCTGCTGGTACCGGCGCTGATGGTCGCGCCCGCGTCCGGCTTCACCGCGCAGGCGCGGGAGCTGCTCGCGGACTGGGACTACCAGCAGCCCGAGTCGTCCGCGGCGGCCGCGTTGTTCAACGCGACCTGGCGTAACCTGCTGCGCCGGGTCTTCGACGAGCTGCCGGCCGAGCACCGCCCGGACGGTGGTGACCGGTGGTTCGAGGTGGTCCGCGGGCTGCTGGCCACACCCTCGTCGCCGTGGTGGGACGACCGCTCGACGTCCACTGTGGAGAACGGGCCGCAGATCCTGGCCGCGGCGCTGGCGGACGCGGCCGGCGAGCTGCGCCGCACCCAGGGCGCCAACCCGAAGCGCTGGCAGTGGGGCCGGATGCACACGCTGACCGTGGAGAACGCCACCTTCGGCACGTCCGGCATCGGGCCGATCGAGTGGCTGTTCAACCACGGTCCCGCGCCCGTCTCCGGTGGCGACGCCATCGTGAACGCCACCGGCTGGAACGCCGGCGAGGGGTACACAGTGGACGCCGTACCGTCGATGCGGATGATCGTCGACCTCGCCGACCTCGACGCGTCCCGGTGGATCCAGCTCACCGGCAACTCGGGGCACGCGTTCCACCCGAACTACCACGACCAGTTCGAGCTGTGGCGCACCGGGCAGACGCTGCCCATGCGGTGGAGCCGGCCGGCGGTCGAGAAGGCGGCCACGGAGACGCTCACGCTCCGCCCCTGATCGCACTAACTGCGGGGAGTTTGTGGTTATGGCGGCCGCCATAACCACAAACTCCCCGCAGTTAGTGCTCCGAAGGTCACGCGGTGAACAACCGGTCCACCGCGGCTCGGGCGCGGCGCGCGGTACGCAGGTACTCGTCGACGAACGCGCCAGGGTTGCGCTCCCCCAGCACCGCCACCACACCGGCCAGCTCGACGCCGTGCCGCGGCAACTGGTCGCTCGGCCGGCCGCGGACGAGCGTCAGCGCGTTGCGCACCCGCGACGCGAGCACCCACGCGGCCGAGAGCGCTTCGGCGTCCCCGGGCGACACCAGGCCCGCGCCCCGGGCGGCCGCCAGGGCGTCGAGGGTACGGGTCGTGCGCAGACCAGGCACCGCGTGCGCGCGGCGCAACTGGAGCAACTGGACGGTCCACTCGACGTCGGCGAGCCCGCCGCGGCCGAGCTTGGTATGGGTCAGCGGGTCCGCGCGCCGGGGCAGCCGCTCACTGTCCACTCTGGCCTTGATCCGGCGGATCTCGGTGACCTGCTCCCGGGTCAGCCCGCCGAGCGGGTACCGCACCCGGTCGGCCAGCGCGAGGAACCGCGCGCCCAGATCCTCGTCCCCGCAGACGAACCGGGCGCGTAGCAAGGCCTGCGTCTCCCACACCTTCGCCCAGCGGGCGTAGTACTGCGTGTACGCCGCCAGACTGCGGACCAGCGGACCCTGCCGGCCCTCGGGCCGCAGGTCCGCGTCGACGCCGAGCGGCGGGTCCGGAGCCGGGATGCCCAGCAGCCGGCGCAGCTCCTCGGCGATCGCGTGCGCCGCGCCGGAAGCGAAGTCCTCGGCCATGCCGTCCGATGGCTCGTAGACGAAGAGCACGTCCGCGTCGGACGGGTAGCTCATCTCGTACCCGCCGAGCCGGCCCATCCCGATGACGGCGAAGCGCAGATCCGACGTGCCGGCCGCGATGCGCAGCGCCGCGTTCAGCGTGGCGTCGGTGACATCGGCGAGCGCCTGCCCGACCGCGACGACGTCCAGTGTGGACGCCGGCGCCAGTCCGTTCCCCGCGTACGAGAGCAGGTCCGTGCAGCCGATCCGGTACAGCTCCCGGCGCCGCAGCGCGCGGACGGCCGTGATCGCCGCCTCCGGGTCACCGTGGCCGGAGTCCTGGTACCGCGCCGCCGCGGCGGCAAGACCGTCCATCAGGGACTGTCGCGGCCGGGGCGTCAGCTCGCTGTCGTCGGCCAGCAGGCGCAGCGCCTCCGGGTCGCGCACGAGCAGGTCGGTCAGGTACCGGGACAGGCCCAGCGCCCGGGCCAGCCGCAGCGCCACCGGTCCCTCGTCGCGCAGCAGGCGCAGGTACCACGGTGCCGCGCCGAGCTTCTCCGAGAGCTGCCGGTAGCCGAGCAGTCCCCGGTCGGGTTCGGGCGTGTCGGCGAACTCCTCCAGCAGTACCGGCAGCAGCGTCCGTTGGATCGCGGCGGTCCGGGACACCCCGCCGGTCAGCGCCTCGATGTGCCGCAGTGCGCCGGACGGGTCCGCAAAGCCCAATGTGGACAGCCGGGCGCGGGCCGCGTCCGCGGTGAGGCGCAGCTGCTCCGCCGGTACCTTCGCCACCGCTTCGAGCAGCGGTCGGTAGAGCAGCTTCGCGTGCAGCCGGCGGACCTGCCCGGCGTGCGCGACCCAGTCGGCGCGGAACGCCCCGACCGCGTCCCGCTGGTAGCCCAGCGCGTGCGCGAGCCAGGTCAGCGCGGGCTCGTCGGCCGGAACGGTGTGGGTACGCCGCAACCGCTGCAACTGCAACCGGTGCTCGACCGTGCGCAGGAAGCGGTACGCGTCGACGAGCGCCTCCCCGTCGGAGCGCCCGACGTACCCGCCCGCGACGAGTGCCCGCAGTGCCTCCAGTGTGGACGGTGAGCGCAGCGACTCGTCCGCCCGCCCGTGCACGAGCTGCAGCAGCTGGACCGCGAACTCGATGTCCCGCAGCCCGCCCGGCCCGCGCTTGATTTCCCGGTCCACCTCGGCGCGCGGGATGCTGTCGATGATCCGGCGTCGCATGGCCCTGATGTCGTCGACCGCCTCCGGTCGCTCCGCGGCCTGCCAGACGAACGGCTGCAACGCGGCCAACCACTCGGCCGCGAGCCCGGTGTCCCCGGCCGCCGGTCGGGCCTTGAGCAGCGCCTGGAACTCCCAGGTCCGGGCCCACTTGCGGTAGTACGCGACATGGCTGGCGAGGGTACGGACCAGCGGCCCGCTGCCGCCCTCCGGGCGCAGGGCGGCGTCGACCGGCCAGGCGACCTGCCCGCAGATCTCCATCAGCCGGGCGGCCGTCGCGGTGGCCGGGCCGAGGCCGGCATCCTCGGCGGCGACGAAGATGACGTCCACATCGGAGACATAATTCAGCTCGCCGCCGCCGCACTTGCCCATCGCGATGACGGCCAGCCCGGGTGCCGCGCCGGCCAGCCCGTACGCGGCCCGCAGCGTCCCGTCGGCGAGCGTCGACAGCTCGGTCATCGTCCGTTCCACATCGGACCGGCCGGTCAGGTCGGCGGCCGCGATGCGCAGCAGCCGGCGCCGGTACGCTCTCCGGAGGTCGGCGACCGCGCCGGCGGGCAACGAGCCATCATCCACAGTGGACACCGCTTCGACATCGCCGGGGTTCGCCACCAGGTGGTCGCCGAGCGCCGCTGACGCGCCGAGCACCGCGATCAGCCGCTCCCGCACCAGGTGGTCCTCCTTGACCTGGGCGACGGGGTCGAACCCCGCCCGGCCACCGGCTTCGGCGAGGCGGTGCAGCTGCCGCAGCGCGAGATCCGGGTCGGCGGACCGGCCCAGCGTGCTGAGCACGGCCGCGGCGGCCGGATCGGCGACGTACTGCGCGGAGCTGTCCCACAACCGCAGCTCGTCCGAGCCCAGCAGCGCCGCGGCCCGGCCCACGTCGGCGAACCCGAACCGGGCGAGGCGCGCCGCCGAACTCGTCGGTCTGCTCATCGCCACCCCCGCTCCGCCGCGCTCACGGGCCCAGCAGCGGCAGGGACGACCGGCCGCGCCCCAGCTCACCCCGGGCCAGCGCGGCGAACCGGGCCGCGAACGGTTGCCAGACCTCCTCGACGTCGGCGAGCACCGCGGCGGTCGCCGAGACCACCGCGTCCGGGTCGAGGTCGAGGTCGGCGAGCAGGTCACCGTTGGCGGAGACCCAGTCGGCCACCATCGCGGCGTCGCACTCGATGTGGAACTGGATGCCCCAGGCCCGCTCGCCCAGCCGGAACGCCTGGTGCGGGTGGTGCGTGCCGGCGGCGAGCAGGACGGCGCCGGCGGGCAGCTCGGTGATCTCGTCGTGGTGCCACTGGATGACGTCCGGCAGGAACGGGACCAGCGCGAACAGCGGATCGGACTCGGCGGCGTCCCGGCGGGCGACCAGGGTGGGACCGATCTCCGGGCCGGCCGCGCTGCGCCCGACGGTACCGCCGTGCGCGGTCGCCAGGAGCTGGCCGCCGAGGCAGACGCCCAGCGCGGGCACCTGGTACCGGACCGCCTTGCGGAGCAGCCCTTCGGCGGCCGGCAACCAGGCGTCTTCGGGGGAGCCGTCCACCGCCGGGTAGGCGTGCTGGGCACCGCCGAGGACGACGAGAGCTGCGTACCCGTCGAGCGTCTCCGGGAGGGCCTGACCGGCGTACGGGCGGGTGACCTCCAGGTCGAGGCCGGCCTCGGTCAGCCACTCCCCCAGCCGCCGCGGATCGTCGGTCGGGTCGTTCTCGATCACCAGTGCCGTGGCCACAGGTGCGAGGCTATCCGCTCGACAATCGCCGGTAACACCGGCGACACGTTCAGTGGTTACCGTCCATGGCATGGATGCAGTGGTGACGCTTTCCGACGTGGCGAACCTCGCCGGCGTTTCGCGGGCGACCGCCTCACGTGTGATCAACGACGTTCCGGCGGTCAGCGCCGACGCGCGCCGGCGGGTCCAGCGCGCCGTCCTGGTGCTCGGCTACGTTCCCGACCAGGCCGCCGTGGCCCTGGCCCGCCGCCGGAGCAGGACCGCGTAGCGTCGGCAGGATGCACCAACCGCTCCGCCCGGCCGCGCTGCGACCGGGCGACCTCGTGACGCTGGTGTCGCCGTCCGGGCCGGTCCGCGCCGAGCACGTGGCCGACGGGGTGACCCTGCTGGAGTCGTGGGGCCTGCGCGTGTCGGTCGGCCGGTACACGTACTCCCGCAACGGTTTTTTCGCCGGTACGGACGGCGAGCGGCTCGCGGACCTGAACGCGGCGCTGGCGGACCCGCAGGTCCGGGGCGTGGTCTGCACCCGCGGCGGCTACGGCGCGCAGCGGATCGTCGACGGGATCGACATGCGGGCTGTGCTGGCCGGCCCGAAGCTCGTCGTGGGCTTCTCCGACATCACCGCGCTGCAGCTCGCGCTGTGGCGCGGCGCGCGGCTGGCCACCGTGCACGGCCCCGGGCCGCGCCGGCTGGCCGAACTGGCGCCGGCGTGCGCGGAGTCCATGCGGCGGGCGGTCATGACGGACGAGCCGGTCGTCGTCGCGCGCGACCCGACCGAGGAGACCGCGCCGGTACGGGTGGCCGGAACCGCGCGCGGCACGCTGCTGGGCGGCAACCTGTGCCTGATCGCCTCGACGGTGGGAACGCTCGACATGCCGGACCTTTCCGGTGCCCTGCTGTTGCTGGAGGACCTGCAGGAGCCGCCGTACAAGGTGGACCGGATGCTCACCCACCTGCGCCGGGCGGGCGTGCTCTCGGCGGTGGCCGGCGTCGCGGTCGGGCAGTTCACCGAGTGCGCCGACGAGTGGCCGGTCTCCGTGGTCGACGTGCTCCGGGACCGGCTGTGCGACCTGGGGGTACCGGTGCTGGGCGGGCTGCCGGTCGGCCACGGCGCCGGGCAGCTGACCGTCCCGCTCGGGGTGCCGGCCACGCTCGACGCGGACGCCGGAACGCTCACGGTTGAGGCGGGTGTGAAAACAGTCACCGCTGGGTACGGCTGACGCGGATACACAAGTGCAAGTGGAGGTGTGCTGTGGTCAGATTCCCCAGCGTCACCCGGCGTAGCCGCGATCAGGACGATCCGGACGTCGCGGACCGGCGCGCGGCTGAGCTCGACCGCAAGACCGAGCTCGACAGCGGCGAGTTCCCGGATCGCGACCTGACCAGGGACCGGACGCGGGTCGTCGAGCGGCCGGTCGAGACCCCGGCCATCGTCGAGACGCCGGTCCGCGCCAGGGCCAGCGGCTTCGCGACGTTCGGCCTGATCCTCGGCGTGCTCGGGGCGGCGGCGGTCGCGACCGGCGTGCTGGCGCTCCCGGGCGTGGCGGCCGGCCTGCTCGGCGTGCTCGTCTCGGTGGCCGGTCTCGCGGCGACGGCGCGGTCACACGTGGCCGGCCGGTTCGACGCGATGCTCGGGCTCATGCTGTCGCTGGCGGCCGTGGTCGTCGGCCTGCTCGCGCTGGGCAACGCGATCCCGTGGCCGGACACGGAGACCAACCACGTCACGACGTTCGCCGACTGGCTGAAGGCCGAGTTCCCCTGGCTCGACCGGATGTGAACGAAGACCTGCTCCTCTCCCCGCCGATCAAGGACCTGTGGGCCTTTCCGCCGCAGGTCCTTGATCTCTGTCGAGATTCTTGATCTCTGTCGGGGTCAGAGCATGCCGAGGTAGCGGCGGCGCTCGTACGGGGTGACCTCGCGCCGGTACTCCTCCCACTCGGTGCGCTTGTTCTTCAGGAAGAAGTCGAACACGTGCTCGCCGAGCACCTCGGCGACCAGCTCGGACGAGGACATCACGTCGATCGCCTCGTTGAGGTTCTCCGGCAGCGACAGGTACCCCATCGCCCGCCGCTCCGCGTCGGAGAGCGCCCAGACGTCGTCCTCGGCGCCGGGCGGCAGGTCGTAGCCCTGCTCGATGCCCTTGAGGCCGGCGCCGAGAAGGACCGCGAAGGCCAGGTACGGGTTGCACGCCGAGTCCAGCGAGCGCACCTCGACCCGGGCCGAGTTCGGCTTGCCGTACGCCGGCACCCGGACCAGCGCCGAGCGGTTCAGGTGACCCCAGCAGACGTACGCGGGCGCCTCGGTGATCTGGTCCGGCAGGGCCTGCGGGAACAGCCGCTTGTAGGAGTTCACCCACTGGTTGGTCACCGCGGTGAACTCCCGGGCATGGGTCAGCACCCCGGCGATGAAGGCGCGGGCGACCTTGGACAGCTTCATCGGATCGCTCGGGTCGTGGAACGCGTTGCGCTCCCCCTCGAACAGCGACAGGTGGGTGTGCATCCCGCTGCCCGGCTGGTCGGTGAACGGCTTGGGCATGAACGTCGCGCGTACCCCGTGCGAGAGCGCGACCTCCTTGACCACGTGCCGGAACGTCATGATGTTGTCCGCGGTGGCCAGCGCGTCCGCGTACCGCAGGTCGATCTCCTGCTGGCCCGGCGCGACCTCGTGGTGGCTGAACTCGACCGAGATGCCGATGCGTTCCAGCGCGAGCACGGCCTGCCGGCGGAAGTCCCGCGCGACCGCGTGGGTGGTGTGGTCGAAGTAGCCGCCCGCGTCGACCGGCGTCGGCACCCCACCCACGTCGTCGACATTCGACAGCAGGAAGAACTCGATCTCCGGATGGGTGTAGAAGGTGAACCCCTTCTCGGCGGCGCGGGACAGCCCCCGGCGCAGCACGTGCCGCGGGTCGGCCCAGGACGGCGTGCGGTCCGGCATGAGGATGTCGCAGAACATCCGGGCGCTCTCCCCGGACGACCCGCCCTCGAACGGGAAGACCTGGAACGTCGTCGGGTCCGGCATGGCGACCATGTCCGACTCGTACACCCGGGCGAAGCCCTCGATCGCCGAGCCGTCGAAGCCGATGCCCTCGTCGAACGCGGCCTCCAGCTCGGCGGGCGCGACGCTGACGGACTTGAGGGTGCCGAGCACGTCGGTGAACCATAGGCGGACAAATCGGATATCGCGCTCCTCCAGCGTGCGCAGCACGAACTCCTGCTGACGGTCCATGCGGTACCTCTCGCTGCTGGCTTTGGCGTCTGTGCTGTCGTCCACGGCGTCGTCCACGGCTCCATTTGCCCTTCCGGCCCGCGCTTATGCCCATTCGTGGCCAGTCTGCCCCCGCCTCGTTACGCGCGCGTTACGGCAGCCGCCGCCGCAACCTGCCGGAGGACCGCGGCGGTCGCCGGTGTGCTCAGGCTCGCAGTGGGCACGCTGAGCCCGCTCGTGCGAACCGGAGGATGATGATGGTATGCCGACCCTGCGCCTCGCCCTTGCCCAGGTAGACCCGACCGTCGGCGACCTCGCCGGCAACGCCGGACTCGTCCGCTCGTGGACCGCCCGGGCCAGCGCGGCCGGCGCCCACCTCGTCGCCTTCCCGGAGATGATGCTCACCGGGTACCCGGTCGAAGACCTGGTGTTCCGCAGATCCTTCGCGGCGGCGTCGCAGCAGGCCCTGGCCGGCCTGGCGGCGGACCTGGCCGGCGGGATCCCGGTGATCGTGGGCTACCTCGACGCGGACGCGCGGGGCGCACGCAACGCGCTGGCCGTCCTCTCCGGCGGATCGGTCGTCGCCACCTACTTCAAGCACCACCTGCCCAACTACGGCGTCTTCGACGAGGACCGGTACTTCGAGCCCGGGGACACGCTCACGATCGTGCGGATCGGCGGGGTGGACGTGGCGCTGACCATCTGCGAGGACATCTGGCAGGCGGGCGGGCCGTTCGCGGTCGCCCGAACCGCCGAGGTCGGGCTGGTCGTGAACATCAACGGGTCGCCGTACGAGCTGGACAAGGACGACGTCCGGCTGGATCTGGTGGTCCGGCGGGCCGCCGAGGCGGGCGCCACGGTCGCGTACGTGAACACCGTCGGCGGCCAGGACGAGCTGGTGTTCGACGGTGACTCGATGATCGTCACCGCGGACGGCGAGCTGCTCGCCCGCGCCCCGCAGTTCGTCGAGCACCTGCTCGTCCACGACCTCGACCTGCCCGCCGCCCGGCCCGGACTGCCCGAGCGCTTCGACGCCGGCGAGATGCGGGTGACCCGGATCGGGGTCGAGGACGTGGTCCAGGACCGCCGAGGTCGGCCGGACTCCCACCGGGCGGCGCCGCCCGGCCCGCGGGTCGAGGGCGGCATCGCGCCGCGGGTGACCGACGAGCCCGAGGTCTGGGCCGCGCTGGTGACCTGCCTCGGCGACTACGTCCGCAAGAACGGGTTCCGTTCGGTGGTCCTCGGGCTCTCCGGCGGGATCGACTCGTCGGTCGTCGCGGCGATCGCCGTCGACGCGCTCGGACCGTCCAATGTGGTCGGCGTCTCGATGCCGAGCCAGCACTCGTCCGAGCACTCCCGCGACGACGCGGCCGACCTCGCCAAGCGGACCGGGCTGGACTACCGGGTGGAACCGATCCAGCCGATGGTCGACGCGTTCCTGGCCAACCTGTCCCTGTCCGGTCTCGCGGTGGAAAACCTGCAGGCCCGGGTGCGGGCGGTAATCCTGATGGCACTGTCCAACCAGGAGGGTCACCTGGTGCTGACCACCGGCAACAAGAGCGAGCTGGCGGTCGGCTACTCCACCTTGTACGGTGACTCGGCCGGTGGTTTCAACCCGCTCAAGGACGTGCCGAAGACGCTGGTCTGGAGGCTCGCGAGCTGGCGCAACGCGGCCGCGGCCGGGCGAGGCGAGGCACCGCCGATCCCGGAGAACAGCATCACCAAGCCGCCGAGCGCCGAGCTGAGCCCGGGCCAGCTCGACACCGACTCGCTGCCGGACTACCACGAGCTGGACGCGATCCTCGCCGGGTACATCGACGGCGACCTCGGCCGCGACGACCTGGTGGCCGCCGGCCACGATCCGGCCACAGTGGACAAGGTGGCCCGCATGGTCGACGCCGCCGAGTACAAGCGGCGGCAGTCCGCGCCGGGCCCGAAGATCTCCATCAAGGCGTTCGGTCGCGACCGCCGCTTGCCGATCACCAACCGCTTCCGCGAAGGAGCCTAGAACGCGAGCCGCCGGAGCTGTGAAATCTTCCACTTGACCGAGCCGGCCCGTCCGGGGAGTGGGACGATCGCCTCATCCGACCCGGGGACCGCTCGCGCGGCCTCGAGGCACGAGAGGAGACAGCGATGTCCCGACCCGAGGTGGCGTCCCTCTACGGCGGGCCACCCACGCGGCGGGTCCGTACCCGCGACCTGATCGCCGCCAAGGAGCGCGGCGAGCGATGGGCGATGCTCACCTCGTACGACCAGTACACCGCCCGGATCTTCGACGAGGCCGGCATCCCGGTGCTGCTGGTCGGCGACTCCGCCGCCAACAACGTGTACGGCCACGAGACCACGATCCCGGTCACCGTCGACGACCTGCTGCCGCTGGTGCGTGCCGTGGTCCGGTCGACCGAGCACACGCTGGTCGTCGGGGACCTGCCGTTCGGCTCGTACGAGGAGGGCCCGGTCCAGGCGCTGCGGACCGCCGTCCGGTTCATGAAGGAGGGCGGCTGCCACGCCGTCAAGCTGGAGGGCGGCCGGCGGGTCGCCGCGCAGATCAGCGCCATCACCGGCGCCGGTATCCCGGTGATGGCCCACATCGGCTTCACCCCGCAGAGCGAGCACGCGATCGGCGGCTACCGGGTGCAGGGCCGCGGCGATGCGGCCGAGGAGGTCGTCGCGGACGGGCGCGCGGTCGCCGAGGCCGGTGCGTTCGCGGTGGTGCTGGAGATGGTGCCCGGCGAGGTGGCCAAGCGCATCACGCACGACCTGTCGATCCCGACGATCGGTATCGGCGCCGGGCCGGACACCGACGCGCAGGTGCTGGTCTGGCAGGACATGGCCGGGCTGCGGACCGGCAAGGCGCCGCGCTTCGTCAAGCGGTACGCCGACCTCGCCGGCACGCTCGCCGATGCGACCCGGCGCTTCGCCGACGAGGTACGGACGGGCACGTTCCCCGCGGAGGAGCACACGTTCTGAGTGAGGGGGCGCCGGCGGCGCCCCCTCACCTACCTAGCTGTGCACCACGGCGCCGTAGATGTTCTGGTCCAGGCCGCCCGCGTTCGGGCAGGTGTCCGGACCGAACGTGCCGTCCGGGTTGGCCACCCGGCACTGCAGCACGTCGAACCCGTCCGCGCCGTCGACCGGGTACCGCGGGTCGGTGCCGGGTACCGTGTCCCGCTGGTCGGTCCAGACCACCAGCAGCGTGCCGCCCGAGGCTGACGCGTAGTTGTAGTCGCCGAAGAACGGCACGTCCCGGTTGCCGAACTGCTCGTACGACGGCTGCGTCCCGACCGTCGACACCCGGGTCACGGTGAACGCGCCGCCGCCGACCGAGGTGGCGACGAACGCGTGCACGCCGGCGCCCGCGCTGACCGAGCCGGGCGGGTTGGTACCCACCTTGCGGTTGCCGATCGGCACGGTCCGGAAGTCCGCGCCGAGCGGGCCGTCCAGCCGGCTGTCCTGCCACATCACGTGCAGCCGGCCCGAGTCGGCCGCGACGTCCGGGAAGAACTGGTGCCCGACCGGCTGCGGGTCGACGCGTGCCGGCGCCGACCAGGTTGCCCCACCGTTGGTGGTCCGGGTCAGGTAGATCGCCGACTGGGTACCGATCCCGTCGCCGGCGGTTCCGTACGTGGTGCCGGTCGGCACCGCCGAGCCGGGCACGGACCCGTCGTAGACGATGAACGCCGCATCGGGTGCGCCCGACCGGGTCGGGTCCGTGGCGATGCGCACCTGGCTGTTGGCGCGGAAGAACACGTACCCGCTCTGGCACGACAGCGGGCCGTCGCCGCAGTCACGGGCGGAGGCCCGCGGCTCGGGGCTGGAGCACGAGCCGGGCCCGAGATCGCTGGCCAGGCACGCCTCGTACTTGGCCCGCCCGTAGTCGACCGGCGAGAACGTCTGGTCACCCGGGTCCCAGGCCAGGAACTCGGCGACCACCCTCGGCTTGCTGAACGACTTGCCGCCGTCGGTGGACTTGGCGTACGCGGCCGCGTCGACCTGACCCTGGCCGCTGTCGAAGGAGAACTGCCGCCACGCCACGTAGACTGCGCCCGAGCGGGTCACCGCGATGTCGCAGAACTGGCTACCGTGCACCGAGTCGGAGACCTTCTGCAGCTTGAAGGTGAGCCCGCCGTCGGACGAGGTGGCGAGCCAGACCCCGTTGTTCGGGCCGCTGGCGGTGAACCGGGCCCAGCAGATGTACACGTTGCCGGCGTGCGGGCTGTCCGCACCCCGGTCGACCTCGAGCTGGACCTTGTCCTCGAAGTGACCCAGGAAGATCGGCGAGGGCGTGCCCCGCGAGACCAGCGTGGTGAAGTTGTACGTGGGTGCCGCGCCGCCGGCCCAGGTGTAGCGGGCGACCCAGATCGATCCGTTCGCCGGCCGGGTCCGGTTGAAGTTGATGCCGGCGTAGTAGACGTGGTTGTTGTTGTCCCACGCCTGCACCGGGTCGCCGGCGCTGGTGCCGAGCCCGTGGATCGGCGAGGCGAGCCCGGCCGGTGAGGTGTCGGTCGGGTACCCGGGCACCAGGCTGTTCGTCCACGAGGATCCGCCGTTGGACGAGTAGTAGAAGCCCGCCCAGGAGTCGCCCGTCGTGGGCACCGTGCAGTAGTCGTTGGCACCCGCGACCATCAGGTTCGGGTTGTGCGGCGCGACGGCGGCGGACGGCTCGTTCTGCTGCCGGTTGTTGGTTGAGCAGCTCGCCAGCGCCGCGTCCGTGCCGCCGGAATAGCTCACGTACGCCCGGTCGCTGACCTTGACGTCACCCGGTTGGGCGAACGCGGCGGGTGGTACGCACAATGCCCCGACCGTGGCCGCGGTGGCCACCACGGGCAGGAACAGTCGTCGTTGTCTCACCTGCGCTCCTATCGAAGATGGTGGGACGGATGAGGCAACGTACGTCCGACGGTAGAAGCGGGACAACCGGCCGGAAGGGGGTAGTTACCCGGCGAGTTGCCGGGCGAGCAGCGCGGGCGCCTCGGCCAGCGACGGCCCGTACCAGGTGAGGTGCCGGCCGGAGACGAGCGCGCACCGGATCCCCGGGAAGGACTCCGGTCCGTCCACACTGGAGAACGCGTACGGTTCGTCGGGCAGTACGACGAGGTCCGGCCGGCGGTCGAGGATCTCCGCGAGTGTCGGCCGCGGGTAGCGCTCCGGGTCGGCCCCGAACGCGTTCGCCACACCCAGCCGGGCCAGCACGTCGCCGGCGAACGTGCCGGAGCCGAGCACGATCCAGGGACGCCGCCAGACCGGGATCACCGCGGTCCGTTCGTACCCGCGGAAGGGTCTCCAGGCCTTCTCCGCGGCCGTGAGCCACGACGGCGGCTGCAGCTGGCCGAGCAGGGCGACCAGCTCCCGCAGCGTGGCGAACGCCTCGTCGAGCGAACGCGGGAAGGTCACGTGTACCCGCACACCGGCGGCCCGCAACGCCTCGACGTCCTCGCGCCGGTTCTCCTCGACGTTGGCGAGCACGAGATCGGGCTCCAGGGCGAGCACGCGCTCGACGGACGGGTACTTCGAGCCGCCCACCCGCGGGACGTCGAGCCCCGGCGGGTGGGTGCAGTAGTCGGTCGCGCCGACGAGCGTGCCCGGCGCGGTGCGGGCGACCGCCTCGGTGAGCGACGGGACCAGCGAGACGATCCGGGTGGTCCTCATAGATCGGTGACCCGGATCCCGGCGTGGCACTTGTACCGGCGGTTGATGGCGATCAGGTTCGCGGTCAGCGCCTCGACCTGGCCGGCATTGCGCAGCCGGCCCGCGTGCACGCCGCGCATGGCCGGGATGCGGTTGGCGAGCGCGCGGACCACCGCGACCGCCTGGCGGTCGTCGCCGAGGACGAGCACGTCGAGGTCGATCCGGTCCACCTCGGGATCGGCGAGCAGTATCGCGCTGACGTGATGGAAGGCGGCGCAGACCCGCGACTCCGGCAGCAGCGTCGCCGCCTGCTCGGCCGCGCTGCCCTCGGCCACCGGCAGCGGGTACGGCCCGCGCGGGTCGAAGTCGAGCGGGTTGACGCAGTCGACGACGGTCTTGCCGGCCAGCGGTCCGCGCAGCGCCCGCACCGTGTCCTGGTGCCCCTCCCAGGGGACCGCCACGACGACCACGTCGGCGTCGGTGCAGACACTCTGGTTGTCCGCGCCGGTCACCTCGCCGGTGGCACCGGGCAGCGCGGCGATCTCGGCGGCGGCCAACGCGCCGCGCTCGGCGGAGCGCGAGCCGATCAGCACCCGCTGGCCGGCGCGGGCCCACCGGTACGCGAGTCCGCGGCCCTGGTCACCCGTGCCGCCGAGGATGCCGACCGTCAGGCCGGAGACGTCCGGCAGCACGTGCGCGTCGAGTCCCATACGCCCATCAAAGCGGAATCCCGTGGTCCAGGTCCGCCGAGGTCGGCCGGACTCCCACTGACTGGTAACTCCGATCCCCTCAGACCACCGCGAAGAGGACCCGGCGGCGCCCGGGGTCGGCCTCGACCAGGCGGACCCGGACCCGCTGGCCGAGCGGCAGCGGACCGTCGCACCGGGCGCGTACCGGTGGGTCGTCGAGCGCGACCGTGCCGCCGGGTGGCCGCGGTTCGGTGGGTGACGCGGCCGGCGCCGCCGGTGCGGCTGCCGTGCGGCGCGGTCCGTCCACGTCGATGACGGCCGCGTCGAACTCCTCCCCCACGCGGCCGGCGAGCAGCATCGCCTCGGTGAGGTCGACCGCGCCCCGCTCGGCCGTGGACGCGGTGCGGTCCGACACGGCCATCACCTCGGGCAGCCGGGGCAGCGCCGCGCACGCCCACTCCGGCACCTCACGTCCGGCGTGGACCGACAGCGCGACCTCGGTGGCGTACCGGTCGGCCAGGCGCCGCAGCGGCGCGGTCACGTGGGCGTACGGGGCGCCGACCGCGCTGTGGACGGGATCGTCCGGCGGGTCGCCGGCGAACGCGGTGTACCCGGCGCCGCGCATCAACTCGGCGGCCTGGTCCAGGAACGCGGCGCCGCGCGGTGTCGCCGGGTCGAGCGTCGCGACGACCTCGCCGACGGATGCGTCCGGCGGCCAGTCCACGCCGAGCGTGGTGGCGGCGGTCCGCAGCCGGGCCACCGCATCGGGCCGCGCGGCCGGCATCGTGCGCAGCAACCCGAGCCGCCCGTCCAGCATCAACCCGGCGGCGGCCATCCCGGTCAGCAGCGAGATCTGCGCGTTGTACCCCTCGACCGGCACGGGTGCCCGCAGCACGAGGCGGAAGCCGTGGCCGTCGGGTTCGATCTCCTGCTCGGGCATCGGCAGGTTGACCGCGCCGCGGGCGAGTGCGCGGGCCATCAGCAGCTTGCCGATCTCGGGCAGGAGCGCGATGGGCTCCGGGGTACGCCCGGCGTCCACGTCCTCCTGCACGCCGAGGTAGTCGAGCTTGGCGCGGCTGCGGATGCGGGCCCGTTCGAGGTGCACCGAGGTCGTCTCGCCGTCGGCGTCGAGGTCGATGGTCCACACGACGGCGGCCCGGTCGGCGTCGGGCAGCAGGCTCGCCGCACCCTCGCTGAGCGTCTCCGGGTGCAGCGGCACCTTGCCGTCGGGCAGGTAGACCGTCTGCCCGCGGCGCCACGTCTCGGCCTCGAGCGGGCCGCCGGCGGGTACGTACGAGGCGACGTCCGCGATCGCGTAGTGCACGCGGTAGCCGCCGGCCCGGCGCACCAGGCACACCGCCTGGTCCAGGTCGCGGGAGGTGGCCGGGTCGATGGTGACGAAGGGGACGTCGGTGCGGTCGGTCGCCGGCAGCGGCACGGTCGCCGCCTGCTCCGCCTCGCGCTGCGCCGCGAGCGGAAACTGCTCGGGCAGTTTCAGCTCGCGGCGCAGGTCACCGAAGTCGATGCGGGGCGCTCGTACGCGTCGGGTCACCACGCGTCATTCCTACCAGCGCCCCGATGTATTTACCTGCCGGTGCGCGCCATCGTGCCGAGGGTGGCGGTGCGCCGAGTCGTCGTCTTGCGCGCCGGTGCCTTCGTTGCGGCCTTCTTAGCCGCCGGTTTAGCCGCTGGACTGGACGCCTTCTTTGCCGGGGCCTTCTTGGCCGCCCTCTTGGCGGTCGTCTTCCTGGCCGCCGTCTTCTTGGCGCCGGTCGTCTTCTTGGCCCCGGTGGTCTTCTTCGCCGCGGTCGTCCTCTTCGCGCCCGTGGTCTTGGCGGCGGCGGTGGTCTTGCGGGCCGTCGTGGTCTTCTTCGCGGCCGTCGTCTTCTTCGCCGTCGCCCGCTTGGCCGGAGCCTTCTTGGCGGTGGTCTTCTTCGCCGCGGTCGTCTTCTTGGCGGTGGTCTTCTTCGCCGCCGTCGTCGCGCGCTTCGCGGTCGTCTTCTTGGCGGTGGTCTTCTTCGCCGCGGTCGTCTTCTTGGCGGTGGTCTTCTTGGCCCCCGTCGTCTTCTTCGCGGTGGTCTTCTTCGCCGCCGTCTTGGTCGCGGCCGCGCGTTTCGCGGCCGGTCGGGTCGTGGCCTTCTTCGCTACGGCCATGCTCTCCTCCTACAAACCGGTGGAGCCCCTAGGGCTCCTCGCCTGTCCAGCGGGCATCCTCGGCGTCCCACTGCTCGTTGCGCTCACGCACCCGATCGAGTGCGCGCTCCGCCTCCGAGACGGACGCATAGGGACCGAGCCGATACATCGCGGGGCACGCGTTGTCGTCGGTCTCGACGCGGTTGTGCCGCAGGCACCAGTAGTACCCGCCGCCTATCCCGCTGTTGCTCATGACAACACTGTGCACCGCAAACAGAACATGCGCCAGCGATTCACGCAAAAAAGCAGGACCACCTCCACAGTAGAACTAACCACGCGAGGAGGTGTCCGAACTCCGACCAGCGTAACCAATGTCGGTCAAGATGCTTACCGCATAAGGTCTTCACGGCTCACCCGCGTATCAGGGCGAACCTGTGCGACCGGTGCGAGGGCGCACGACCCGGTGAAAAAAAATCCACCCGCCGGGTGGGCGTGTCGACAGTGGAGCGCGCCTGCCGGGAGCGGTCGACGAGGGCTCGTCGGTGGCCGGGGTGGCTGGCCGACCACCGACAGGTCCACAAGGGACGCTAATGCCCGCCGTCCGGTCCGGCCGTCCGCTCGTCGAGCATGGCGAGCACCCGCGGCCACGCCTCCTCGTGCCGAGCCCGCGACGGTTCGTCGGGGAACCCGGCGTGGGTGAGCCGGACCAGCGTGCCGGTACCGCTCGGCTGCAGCTCCACCGTCACCACGGTCTCCGCGCCGTGCGTACCGGCCGCGTTGACCCAGGTCATCTCCACCAGCGACGGGCGCTCGAGGCGCAGGAAGCGGCCGTAGTGCGGGTGGCGCTGCTGCTCGTACCGGGTCTCGAAGAAGTACGGGGTGTTGACCTCGCCCGCCATCAACACGGAGCCGGGCGCGGCGAACCACCGGTCCATCCGCTGCGTCCACGCCTCGTACACGATCTCGGGTGGAGCCGCCACGGTGTGCTCGACCGCGAGCCGGTGTGGCCGCGACGACAGGTCGGGCGTGCAGATCGGTTGGGTCATGTGCCCTCCTTACCCTCGGCGGTTCACCCTGACTCGGCGATCCGCTTGATCCGCGCGAGCCGGCGGTCCCAGTCGGCGGCGAGGCCGGCCATCCAGCGCGCGGTGTCCGCGAGGCGTTGCGAGCGGACCGTGTAGCGCACTTCGCGCCCGGCGCGGTCGCCGGAGACCAGCCCCGCGGCGCCGAGCACGGCGAGGTGCTTGACCACCGCCTGCCGCGAGACCGGCAGCTCGGCCGCGAGCATCGTCGCCGTCGCCTCGCCGTACGCCGCGAGCACGTCGAGCAACTGGCGGCGGGTCGGGTCGGCCAGTGCGGTGAGCACGTCGTCGACGACGACCTGCCGGGCCCTCATGGTCACTGTTCCGCGCGCTCGCGCAGGCCCTCGAGCTCGGTGGCCCAGCCCTCGGTGTTGTCGACGTGCGACCTGCGGCGTGTCTCCTCCGGCGCGTCGAGCGCCGCGAAGCCGCTCTCGACCACCCGAAGCCGGGTCTTGCCGCCGTCCGCGGCGAGCGTGAACTCGACCAGCGTGGAGTTACCCGGCCGGGGTTCCTCGCCCGGGAACGTGCTCGCCCACCGGTACGAGATGTACCGGTGCGGCTCGATCCTCTCGATGCGCATCGGGTACCGGCCGTACTCGCCGTGCTCGGAGACGAGCAGCTCTCCCTCGCGCGGTTCGACGCCGGTCGGGTCGCCCTCGCCGACCCAGAAGCCGGGCTCGGTGACGAGCGACCACACGCGCTCCACCGGCGCGGCGATGACGATCTCCCGTTCGATCCGGTCGGTGTCCATGATGTTCCCTCCGGTCGCGGTTAACGTGCTACCCCAGGGTTGCACATCACTCCGACAACGCGCAACTCACTGGTTGCGCGTTACTGCTCGCGTACCGGCGTGCCGACATCGGTCGCGAGCATCCGGCTACGACCGCGGAACTCGGCGACCACCTCGCCGTCGGCACGCGTCACGGTCACGTCGTAGATGCCGCTGCTGCCGTACCGGCTGCGCTCGACCGCCTCGGCGACGAGCACCTCCCCCGGGCCGACCGGGCGCAGGAAGGCGATGTCCGCGCCGGCCGCGACCGTGGTCCGGCCGTACGTGTTGCACGCCACCGCGAACGCCGTGTCGGCGAGCAGGAACACGTACCCGCCGTGGCAGATGCGGTGGCCGTTGAGCATCCCGTCGGTGACCCGCATCCGCACCCGGGCCCGCCCGGTCGCCACCTCGACCAGCTCGATACCGAGCGCCGTCGAGGCCACATCCGCGGCCAGCATCGCCCGCGCGCCGTCCGTCCCTACCATGCCATCATGCTGCACCATCGATCGCCGTCGAGGCCTATTGCGTCGATGCGTGGTCCGAGGTAGAAAGGCTCGCTTCCCGCCACTCACCATGCAGGGGGTTCCCCATGCGACCCAGCCTCGCCGCCGTCGCCGGTCTCGCCGCGCTCGCCACCGCGCTTGCCCCGGCCGGTCCAGCCGCGGCCGATCCGAACAACGCGAACACGCTGCACATCGTGCTGGACTGCGGCGCACTCGGTACCGTCGACGCGGTCTTCGAACTCTCCTCGGCCGACTCGTTCCACGTCGTCGGGATGTCCAGCAACTTCCTGTGGAAGTCCCTGGACTTCGTCACCCCGGACGGGCAGACCGGGCGGATCGAGCGCGGCGTCAACGGCCGCGGGCACGACCTGGTCACCTGCACGTACACTGGCGCGGTCAGCGGCAACAGGTACACGGCGCAGGGCTTCTTCACGCCCTGAGGCGGGAGGAGCCGCGTGCAGCAGACGATCGTCGACCGCCGGCTCCTCGGGACGGCGGCCGCGCACGCCACGCGGCACATCCCGGTTGCCGCCCCGGACGACGAGGTCGACACGGTGCTGCGCGACATGCGCGGCCGCCGGTTCGACTCCGCCGCGGTGATCGCGGTCTGCGACGGTGACCGGCTGGCCGGTCTGGCCACTGTGGAGCGGGTGCTCGCCGCGCCGCCCGGCGCGACCGTCCGCGAGGTGATGGACCCGGACCCGCCGGTCGTCACGCCGCACTCGGATCAGGAGCGCGCCGCGTGGCTGGCGGTCCGGCACCACGAGCCGGGCCTCGCGGTGGTCGGCTCGGACGGGGAGTTCCACGGGCTGATCGCCCCGCACCGGCTGCTCGGGATCCTGCTGGAGGAGCACGACGAGGACCTGGCCCGGATCGGCGGGTACCTCCGCTCCACCGCGTCGGCCCGGCTCGCCAGCGAGGAGAGCGTGCCCCGGCGGCTCTGGCACCGCCTGCCCTGGCTGCTGCTCGGGCTCGTCGGCGCGCTGCTGTCGGCGTTCGTGGTCGGCGCGTTCGAGGGCCACCTGCAGGCGCAGGTGCTGCTCGCGTTCTTCCTGCCGGGCGTGGTCTACCTCGCCGCGGCGATCGGTCAGCAGACCCAGACCCTGGTCATCCGCGGCCTGTCGGTCGGGGTACCGATCCGCCGGGTCGCGGTGCGCGAGGCGCTCACCGGGCTCGGCGTCGGCACGGTCCTGGCGCTGGTGATGCTGCCGGTGAACCTGCTGCTGTGGGGCAACACCCCGCTCGCGGTCGCGGTGAGCCTCGCGGTGTTCGGCGCCGGCACGATCGCGACGTGCGTCGCGATGGCGCTGCCCTGGCTGCTCAACCGGCTCGGGCTCGACCCGGCCTTCGGGTCCGGCCCGGTCAGCACGGTCATCCAGGACCTGCTGTCGATACTGATCTACTTCGCCACCGCCGTACTCGTGGTCTTCTAGTCCGCCTCCTCCAGCCGGAACCCGACCTTGACGGTGACCTGGAAGTGGCCGACCTCGCCGTTCTCGATGTGGCCGCGGATCTCGGTCACCTCGAACCAGTCGAGGTTGCGCAGGGTCGCGCCGGCGCGCGCGATGGCGTTGCGGACGGCCTGGTCGACGGAGTCGCGCGACGATCCGACGATCTCGGTGACCCGGTACGTGTGATCCATGTGCCCAGTCTTGCGCACTATCGGGGGGACCCCGCACGCCGGGGCGCACGGCGCGAGAGGATGGCCGGGTGGACGCGCAGACGACAGCCCGGCTCGACGCGTACTGGCGGGCCGCCAACTACCTGACCGTGGGGCAGATCTACCTGCTGGCCAACCCGCTGCTGCGGGAGCCGCTGGTGCCGGAGCACATCAAGCCGCGGTTGCTCGGGCACTGGGGCACCAGCCCCGGCCTGAACCTGCTGTACGCGCACGTCAACCGGCTCATCCGGGAACGGGACCTGAACGCCATCTTCGTCACCGGCCCGGGGCACGGGGGCCCGGCGATCGTGGCGAACACCTGGCTGGAAGGCACGTACAGCGAGCTGTACCCGTCGGTGAGCCGCGACGAGGAGGGCATGGCGCGGCTGTTCCGGCAGTTCTCCTTCCCCGGCGGGATCCCGAGCCACGTGGCACCGGAGGTGCCCGGCTCGATCCACGAGGGCGGCGAGCTGGGGTACTCGCTGATGCACGCGTACGGCGCCGCGTTCGACAACCCGGACCTGCTGGTCGTCTGCGTGGTCGGCGACGGGGAGGCGGAGACCGGGCCGCTGTCGGCGAGCTGGCTGTCCCCCGCGTTCACCAACCCGGTCCGTGACGGCGCGGTGCTGCCGATCCTGCACCTCAACGGGTACAAGATCGCAAACCCCACCGTGCTCGCCCGGATCCCGGAGGCGGACCTGGTCTCGCTGCTGCGCGGGTACGGGTACGAGCCGCTCACGGTCACCGGCGACGATCCGGCGCAGGTGCACCAGGACCTGGCCGCCGCGATGGACGGCGCGGTGGACCGGATCGCCGAGATCCAGCAGGCCGCGCGCTCGGCCGGCGCCGGCCAGCGGGTGCGGTGGCCGATGCTGGTGCTGCGCACGCCGAAGGGCTGGACCGGCCCGAACAAGGTGGACGGGCAGCTCGTGGAGGGCACGTTCCGGGCGCACCAGGTACCGCTGCCGGCGGTACGCGACAACCCGGAACACCTCGCGGAGCTGGAACGGTGGCTGCGCAGCTACCGCCCGGCGGAGCTGTTCGACAGCACCGGAGCGCCGCTGCCGGAGGTGGTCGGGCAGGCGCCGGCCGGCGACCGCCGGATGAGCGCGAACCCGCACGCCAACGGCGGCGCCGTGCTGCGGGATCTGGTCCTGCCGGACTTCCGGGAGTACGCGGTGCCGGTCGAGCGGCCGGGCCAGCCGCAGTCCGAGGCGACCCGGGTATTCGGCGGGTGGCTACGCGACGTGGTCCGGGCCAACCCGGACCGGTTCCGGCTCTTCGGTCCCGACGAGGTGACCTCGAACCGGTTGGGCGCCGTGCTGGAGGTGACCGACCGCGCGTTCACCGCCGAGATCCTGCCCGGCGACGACCACCTCGCCCCGGACGGCCGGGTCGTCGAGGTGCTCTCCGAGCACCTGTGCCAGGGCTGGCTCGAAGGCTACCTGCTGACCGGCCGGCACGGCGTGTTCACCAGCTACGAGGCGTTCATCCACGTGGTCGACTCGATGGTCAACCAGCACGCCAAGTGGCTCAAGACGACCCGGGCGATCCCCTGGCGGCGGCCGGTGGCCTCGCTGAACTACCTGCTCTCCTCGCACGTGTGGCGGCAGGACCACAACGGCTTCTCGCACCAGGATCCCGGGTTCATCGACCACGTGGTGAACAAGAAGGCCGAGGTGGTCCGGATCTACCTGCCGCCGGACGCGAACACCCTGCTGTCCACGATGGACCACTGCCTGCGCAGCCGGCACTACATCAACGTGGTCGTGGCCGGCAAGCAACCGGCACCGTCCTGGCTGTCCATGGACGACGCGGTGCTGCACTGCCGGCGCGGCCTGGGCATCTGGGAGTGGGCCAGCACCGACGCCGGCGCCGACCCGGACGTGGTGCTCGCCTGCGCGGGCGACGTGCCGACGCTGGAGACGCTCGCCGCCGTCGACCTCCTGCGTACCCACCTTCCCTCGTTGCGGGTCCGGGTGGTCAACGTGGTGGACCTGATGCGCCTGCAGCCGCCCAGCGAGCACCCGCACGGCCTGGCCGACCCGCAGTTCGACACCGTCTTCACCCGGGACCGGCCGATCATCTTCGCGTACCACGGCTACCCGTGGCTCATCCACCGCCTCACCTACCGCCGCACCAACCACGGCAACCTGCACGTGCGCGGCTACAAGGAGGAGGGCACCACGACCACGCCGTTCGACATGGTGATGCTCAACGACCTCGACCGGTACCACCTCGTCATGGACGTGATCGACCGGGTGCCCGGCCTGGGCACCACGGCGGCGCACCTCCGCCAGGCCATGGATGACGCCCGGCAGGCCGCCCGGGACCACACCCGCCGGTACGGGGAGGACTCGCCCCAGGTCCGGGACTGGGCCTGGCCCGGATGATCCTGGTCGTCAACTGCGGGTCGTCGTCGGTGAAGTACCGGGTCGTCGATCCGGCCATCCCGGACGGCTCCGGCCCGACCGTGCTGATCGAGCGGATCGGCGAGCCGGGTGGCGACGCGCCCGACCACCGGACCGCGCTGCACCGGATGGCCGGCGACATAGGTCTGGCGGACCGCCGGGACCTCGACGCGGTCGGGCACCGGGTGGTGCACGGCGGTTCCCGGTTCACCGCGCCGACGGTCATCGACGACGAGGTCATCGCCGCGATCCGTGACCTGGCGCCGCTGGCCCCGCTGCACAACCCGGCCAACCTGACCGGCATCGAGGTGGTCCGCGAGCTGCGGCCGGACCTGCCGCACGTGGCGGTCTTCGACACCGCGTTCCACGCCACACTGCCGCCGGCCGCGGCGACGTACGCGCTCGACGCGGAGCTGGCCGCCCGGCTGGGGATCCGCCGGTACGGGTTCCACGGCACCTCGCACCGCCTCGTCGCGCACCGCACCGCCGCGCTGCTCGGCCGGCCGGTCGAGGAGCTGAACACGATCGTGCTGCACCTCGGCAACGGGTCCAGCGCCACCGCGGTCGCCGGTGGGCGCAGCGTGGAGACCTCCATGGGTATGTCCCCGTTGGAGGGTCTGGTCATGGGTACCCGCACCGGCGACCTCGACCCGGCCATCCCGCTGCACCTGCACCGGGCCGGTGGGCTCGGCTTCGACGAGATCGACACGCTGCTGCACCACCGGGGCGGGCTCGCCGGGCTCTGCGGGGACAACGACATGCGTACCGTGCTGGCCCGCTGTGACGCCGGCGACGCCGCCGCGGTGCTCGCGGTCGACGTGTACTGCCACCGGATCCGCAAGTACGTCGGCGCCTACCACGCGGTGCTCGGCCGGCTCGACGCGATCGCGTTCACCGCCGGGATCGGCGAGCATGCGGCGATCATCCGGGCCCGCTCGTTGGCCGGGTTGGAACCGTTCGGCATCGCGGTGGACCCGGACCGGAACGCGGGCGACGGCGCTCGGGTGATCTCGCCGGAGGGCGCGGCGGTCGCGGTCTGCGTGGTACCCACGGACGAGGAGGCGGCGATCGCGGAGGAGACCGCCTCGGTGGTGTGAGGCGCGGGCCGGGACCCGCGCCTCACCTCGTGCGTCAGTCCCCGTCGCGCTGATCGGCGAGGAAGCTCGCCACCCAGGTCAGCGGGGAGTTCCAGTTGATGGTGAGCTCGTTCGTCGCGAACGAGTTGATGTCGTCGATGTAGCAGAACTGCGGCACGCAGCCCTGCAGCTTCTGCGCGGCCACCGGGTCACCGGTGCCCGCCGCGGTCGAGTTGGGACCACCGGCGAGGCTACCCACCGGCGGGTTGGGCAGGGCCAGGTTGAGCTGGCGGGCGTACATGCGGCTGTGCTGGTTGTGCGAGTTCACCTCGCCGTACCCGGTGACGTAGGACTGGTTGAGCGCGTTGCGTCCGAGCAGGTAGTCCATGCCGCGGATCACCCCGTCGCGGTACCTGTCCCTCCCGGTGAGGTCGAACGCGGTCGCCATCACCACCATGTTGTTCAACACCAGGTTGTTGGAGCCCCAGGCGAAGTTGTTGCCGGTCGGCGCGTAGGGCAGCGCCCACGGACTGGCGTTCAGCGTGGCCAGGTACCGGTCGGCGCCCGTGACCACGGAGTCCTTGACCCGCAACCGGTCCGGCAGGTGGTTCGGCACGGTGGCGAGCTGGATGCGGGCCAGCGGCGCGACGTAGCCCCAGTCGAAGCCCTCGGGCCGGAACACGTCGGCCGTGTGCAGCGGCGAGGAGAGGACGAACTCCTTGAACTCCCGGTCGCCCGTGGTCAGGTACAGCTCGGCCGCGGCCCAGTAGAACTCGTCGGTAACGACCTGGTCGTCGTAGGCGCCGCCGCCGACGCCGCCCGGAGGCTGCAGGATGATCGGGTTGGCCGCCGCAGCCTGCCAGGCGGTCTTCGCCGCGCCCAGCAGCCGGGCCGAGAAGGCCCGGTCGTAGCGGGCGTAGACCCGCGCACCCTGCGCCGCCGCGGCGGCCAGGTTGAGCGTCGCGGCCGTGGTCGGCGGTACCAGCTCGCGCGGCTGCGGGTCGGCCGCCGGAGCCAGCGGCAGTCCGGTCCACTTCTGGTCGTGTACCGAGTGGTGCGCCATGCCGGCCTTGGGCTGGCCCGCCGGCACCTGCATGGTGAGCATCCACTCCAGCTCGACCCGGGCCTCGTCGAGGATGTCCGGCACCCGGTTGCCGCGCTCCGGGACGGCCAGCGTCCGGTCGCCGAGCGCGAACCGGTCGGTACCGCCGGCCAGCTGGTTGCGTTCCCAGGTACCCATCAGCTGGGACACCGAGATGCCGCCGTTGACGACGTACTTGCCGTGGTCGCCCGCGTCGTACCAGCCGCCGGTGACGTCCAACGTGTAGTCGCACAGCGGCGGCCCGGTGTAGTCGCCGTTGGCGTCCTTCGGGCCGGCGCACGGCACCGCGAGGTCGCCCCGGTTGGGCGGCACGCTGATGTGCCCGGCCGCCCGGCCGTACCCGGGCTGGATCGCGTCCACAATGGGCACCCCGCTGCGCTGCGGGTAGTAGAGCCGCAGCGCATCGGTCCGCAGCCTGGCGTAGATCGACGCGGAGATGTCGAACGGGTGGCTGGTCACGCCGTCCGCGGTCAGCGTGAACCCGGTTCCGGTGCGGTGCACCCGGGAGAAGTCGATCGAGTGCAGGTTGAGTTGGGAGGTCGGGTCGGTGCCGCGCGGCGTGCTCTGTCCACTCTGGACGACCCGGCCGCGCGAGTCCTTCAGCTGCCACGTCACCGGGGTCAGCGCCTCGGTGACGAGCGTCGCGCCCTTCGGCCCCTCGGGCAGGTAGCCGACCTGGTTGACCCGTACCCTCGGGCCGGTGTCCGGCACGTAGACCGCCGGCGGCACGTTCGCCAGCAGCGACACGTCGTCCACGCAGAACGTGTACGGCTCGGTGAACCCACCCACCTGGAACGCGATCTGGCCATCGTCCATGGTCAGCGAGACCGGGAAGGTGAAGTCCACGCCGGAGAACGTGATCGGCGTGTTGGCCGGGGTGAGCGTCGTCGGCGCGGCGAGGAACGTCTCGAACGGCGGGTTCTGCCGCCCGACCACGGTACGCACGATCACCGGAACGCTCGCCGACGCGGTGAACTTCAACGCGTAGTTGATACCCGCGTGCAGGTGCAGGTTGTTGAGCTGGATGGCCGCGTCGAACGAGTTGCCGGGCGCCGGGTGCGCCGGCTGGTCGAGGCAGAGCCGGCCGTCGGTGAGGTGCTGGGTACCGCCGTAGCTGACCCACGGGTCGGCGGTCGTGTCGAAGGTGCCGTTGGTCACCAGCTCGGTGTTCGGCGGCGGTACCGTCGAGGACGCCGGCCCGAAGACCGACACGTTGTCCACACAGAACCGGAACGCTGGGTTGGTGCCGAGCTGGAACGCGATCTGGTCGGCGCCCGTCGCGGTCCACAGCACGTCGTCGTAGCGGAACGTCTGCGGCGTCTCGGTCAGGCTCACGGTCCGGTCCAGCGGCGCGGTGAACGGCGGACCGGCCAGTTGGACGACGGCCCGGACGGTGGCCGGCACGCTCGCCGTGGCGGTGAAGCTCACGTCGTAGCGCTCGCCCTCGACGAGGTTCAGGCCGTTGAAGCCGACCCCCGCGTCGAAGACGTTGGCCAGCCCGCCGGGTACGTCCGCGCACAGCTGGCCGTCGACCGCCTGGGGCGGGTTGGGGTAGGAGAACCACGAGCCGGTGCCGGTGTCGAACGTGCCGCCGACGGCGTGCTCGACGTCGCCGGTGGGCGGTTCGGGTGCGGGGCCCATCAGCGAGACGTTGTCCACGCAGAACCGGAACGCGCCGTTGCCGCCGAGATGGAAGGCGATCTGGTCGGCGGCGGTCTCGGTCCAGGTGAAGTCGGTGAACGTGAACGTCTGCGGGGTGGTGCCGAGGCTCACGGTCCGGTCCAGCGGCGCGGTGAACGGTGGGCCCTGCAACTGCACGGCGACCCGGACGTTCGCGGCCGCACCCGCGACGCCGCTCGCGGTCGCGGTGAAGGTCAGGTCGTACTGGCCGCCTTCGACCAGGTTGAGGTTGTTCAGGCCGACGCCGGCGTCGAACACGTTGACCAGGCCGGCCGGTACGTCGGCGCAGAGCTGGCCGTCCACGCCCTGTGGTTGGTTGGGGTACGAGAACCACGGGCCGGGACCCTCGTCGAACGTCCCGTTGACGATGTGCTCCACGTCCTCCTGGGCCATGGCTGTACCCATTGGTGTGCTGGCGGCCACCAGCACGGCCGCCACGCCGACGGCCAGGGCGGCCTTGCCGGGTCGGCGGCGAAACAGGTGAATCACGAGGGTTCCTCTCCGTCGGGACGGTAAACCAGTGAAATAGACCCGTTTGACTGGGAGCGCTCCCACGCGCGACTGCCCCGATCGTGCCGAGGAGTGAGCACCGTGTCAACCATCGGCTCCTGGGCTCGTGGTGCGACGACGTGGAACCAGGGTCAGCCGGTCGGGTCAGCCGGTCGGGTCAGCCGGTCGGGTCAGCCGGTCGGGTCAGTGCCGGGCAGGTCGGCGCCGGGCAGGTCGGGAAGGTGGCCGGCGACCAGTCGCCCGCCCTGGACGACCGCCGGCTGCACGCCGCCCGGTGGGTTGAGGACGGAGATGTCCGCGAGCGGGTCACCGTCGACGACGACCAGGTCGGCGTGCGCGCCCTCGGCGACCACACCGATCTCACCCGGCCGGCGCAACAGTTCCGCGGCGTATGTGGTCGCCGAGCGAATGACCTCGATGGCCGGTTGCACCTGGACCCGGATCTGGAATTCCCGGAGCTGGTGGCGCTGCATACCGCCGAGCAGGTCGGTGCCGTAGCAGAGCTTGACCCCCGCCTGGTACGCCCGGTCCAGCGCGTCCAGCCCCGCGTCGAGCACGGCGTCGACCTTGGCGTGGCTCACCGGCGGCAGCCCCCACCGCGGCCCCTCCTCCTTCAGCGCCCAGTAGGTGGTCAGCGTCGGCGTCAGGAACGCGCGGTGCTCGACGAGCAGCGACAGGCTCTCGTCGTCGAGCAGGTTGCCGTGCTCGATGGAACGGACGCCGCAGCGCAGCGCCCGGCTGATCGCCCGGCCCGGGTACGCGTGCGCGGAGACGTACCGGTTGGCCGCCTCGGCCTCCTCCACGACCGCGCGGATCTCCTCCAGCGAGTACTGGATCGCCTCCACCTCGTCGGTGGGCGAGGCCACCCCGCCGGAGACCATGATTTTGATGTGGTGCGCGCCGTGCCGGAGCTCCTCGCGGGCGGCCCGGCGGACCCCGTCCACGCCGTCGGCCACCCGGGTCGGCACCGGGCAGCACGGATGCTCGTCGATGACGTGCTGCCCGCGCCGACGGGCGTCGCCGTGCCCACCGGTCTGGGACAGCGCCCGTCCACAGTAGAAGATCCGGGGGCCGGCGAGCAGGCCGTCGAGCTGGGCCTGCGCCAGACCCCAGTCGGCACCGGCGTTGTCCCGTACCGTCGTGAAGCCGCGGGCGAGCATGTCGCGCATGAGACCCGCCGCCTGCGCCGCCACGTACATCGGTGCCGCGGTGTGCAACGACGCCAGGTCCGCGGTGACCGCCAGCACGTGCACGTGGCAGTCGATGAGACCCGGCAGCACGGTACGCCCGGTGAGGTCCACCGCCGGGACGTCCGGCGCCTGCAGGCCGCGCCCGACCGCCGCGATCCGCCCCTGCTTGACCAGCACGTCGTGGTTCACCAGGTAGCGGCCGGAGACGACGTCGAGCACCCGGCCGTTCCGCAGGAACAGATCACTCATCGCGCCACTGTGTCACAGCCGATCAGGGCGGGATAAGGGATCGGTGCGGGGGCCGTCGGTCTACCGGTCGCCGGACCGGCGCGGCGCGTACCGGGTGAGCACCAGCTCGGAGCCGTCCAGCGTGCGGGACTCGAGCAGCCGCAGCGGTACCCGCGGGCCGTCGAACACCGGCGTGCCGCCGCCGAGGAACGCGGGCCCGATCATCAGGTGCACCTCGTCGACGAGGCTCTCGGTGAGCAGGGCGTTCCACGTGGTACGGCTGCCGAAGACCAGGATCTCCTGGCCCGGCCGGCGCTTGAGCCCGGCGACGTACCCGGGCGCGTCGGCGCGCTTGACGATCGTGGTGTTGGTCCACGGGGCGGTCTCCTCGGCCGTCAAGTGGTCGGAGATGACGACCTTCGGCATGGCGCCGTTGAGCCGGGAGATCTCCCGCTCGACCTCGCGGACGTCGGGATTGTCCTTGACCGCCGGCCAGTAGCCCTTGAACCCGTCGAACGAGGTACGCCCCAGCAGCAACGTATCGGCGGCGCGGAGGCGTTCGGCGTTGTAGTCATCGAACGCCTCGTCGAACGGCAGCGCCATGACGTCGCGGCCCGGCCCCTCGTAGTAGCCGTCCAGCGAAACGATGTTGCACACGACGAGCTTGCGCATGAGTGGTCCTCTTTCGGGGCGTGCGCTCTGTGCACGCGTCGGAGATGAAGAGACACCGGACGGCCGGAACTCATCGCGCCGGCCGGAACCATTTCACGATCTCTGCGGGCAGGCCGAACCGCGCGTGCACCGCCGGGTCCAGGCACCCGGCGATCTCCGCGAACGTGCCGCTTTGACCCCCGGCTGGCCGTTCGCGCGGATCGGCACCGGTCGCCAAGGGGTTTCGAAGGCCCGTTCCGCAGCCCATACCGTGAGCGTAGGCGACCCGGCGCGGATCGGTTGACGAGCACGAAACCCATCACTATCATCTGCATGGTTGGAAAGCGCTTTCCAACCGGGCGTTGCCGGGCTGCGCCGTTGCTTCCGACTGCCACGGGTCGGCCTGCCGGGTGACCGTCACCGTCCGCGCCTCACCCGTCGGCCTGACCCGGACCACACGCTGACACACACGCAGGCGACGACGGAGGATCCCATGAACCTGAAGCCCCTCATCGCGTGCGCTGCCCTCGCGGCGGGCGCGCTCGCGGTGCTGCCCGCCACCACGGCGGCGGCGGCAACGACCCGCTACGAGGCCGAAACCGCGCCGGCGACGTGTGACGGCACCATCGACGCCAACCACGCCGGCTTCTCCGGTACCGGATTCTGCAACGGCCGCAACGCGATCGGTGCCGCCGCGCAGTTCACCGTCACCGCCTCCGGCGGTACCGCCGCCAACATCGCGGTCCGGTACGCCAACGGCACGACGACGAGCCGCCCCGCCGACCTCATCGTCAACGGGACCCGGGTGGGTTCGCTGACGTTCGGCGGTACCGGGGCATGGACCAACTGGTCGGCCGCGACGAGCTTCTTCACCGCGGTGTCGGGCACCAACACGATCCGGTTGAGCCCGACCACGGCCAACGGGCTGCCCAACATCGACTTTCTTGAGTTCGGTATCGAAGGACCGCCGCCGCCCACGAACAGCCTGTACGTGGCGCCCAGCGGCAACGACTCGAACCCGGGCACGCTCGCCGCGCCGCTGCGCACCGTCCAGCGGGCCGTCGACCTCGCGCAGGCCGGGTACACCATCTACCTGCGCGGCGGAACGTACGCGCCGAGCACGAACATCCAGCTGCTCAAGAGCGGCACCGCGAGCCAGCCGATCACGATGCGCAACTACAACAACGAGCGGGCCATCATCGACGGCGAGAACATGCCGCACACGCCGGCGCCGGTCGGTGGCAGCATCCCGCGACCCGAACGCGGCGCGATCCACATCGAGGGCGAGAACTGGCGCCTCATCGGCTTGGAGATCATCCGAGGGCCGTACGGAATATTCGGCCTGGACACCAGCTTCGGCATCTACGACCGCCTGATCACGAGGGACAACTACGAGAGCGGGCTGCACCTGCAGGGCGCGTCAGGCAACAACCAGGTCCTCAACCTGGACAGCTTCGGCAACCGGGACCCGCGCAACAGCGGCGAGAGCGCCGACGGCCTGGCCATCAAGGAGGGTTCGGGAAGCGGCAACGTGGTGCGCGGCGCCCGCCTGTGGAACAACTCCGACGACGGGCTGGACTTCTGGGAGTTCCTGTCACCGGTACTGGTGGAGAACAGCCTGGCGTACGGCAACGGCTTCAACCGGTGGGGCATCCCCAACTACACCGGCGACGGCAACGGCTTCAAGCTCGGCGGCGGCGACGAGGACCTGCCCGCCGCGCACACCACCCGCAACAGCATGGCCTGGGACAACTCGGCCGGCGGGTTCATCGACAACGCCAACCCCGGCGCCCTGCTGGCCGACCACTGCACCGCCTGGGACAACGGCGGCACCGGGTTCGACTACGCCGACGCGGACGGCACCCTGACCAGGAACCTGGCCGTCGCCAACCGCACCAACGTCTCCCTGGGCTCCAACTCCAGCGGCAGCAACAACTCCTGGAACCTCGGCGGCACGTGGACCTTCGTCAGCACCGACCCGAGCGTCATCACCGGCCCGCGGCAGGCCGACGGCTCCATCCCGTCGTCGACCTTCCTGCGGCCGTCGAACGGCGCCGACGTCGGAGCACGGTTCTAGCGGCGGTCGTACCGGCGGCCGGCCCGGCGCTTCGGGCCGGCCGCCGCGCGACGGTCAGCGGTCGAAGTCGATCCGCATGATGACCCGCCGGACCGTCGGGTGGCAGACCTCCTCGAACCCGGCATCCTCGAAGACCTGGCAGGCGCCGACGTGCAGCTCGCCCCAGGTGATCTCCTTGCCGGGCGGCGTGATCATCGCGTAACCCTCGATCGCCCGGGCTCCCCGCTCGCGCGCGAAGTCGACCGCCGCGCGGGCGAGGTGGTAGGTGAGGCCGCGGCCCCGGTACCCCTTGCGGACCACGAAGCAGGTCACCGCCCAGACGCCGTCGTCGTCCTTGTCTTCGTTCCGGCCGGTCCACGGGACACGCAAGGTGCGCATCTTCGGGTACGCCGTGCGCGGCTGAACCGCTACCCAGCCCACCGGCTCGTCGTCGAGGTAGGCCACCAGCCCGCTGGTGGCCTCGGCGTCCGGATCGCCGCACGCGGTCTGCGCCTGGAGCATCGCGGTCCGCTCCTCGAACGTGGTGTCGCGCCAGACCCAGCCGACGACCTTGAACCGCTGGCACAGGCAACGCGCCGCATAATCCGCGGTACCGAAGACCGCCCGCAGGTCGTCCCACGACGCCTCGTTGGCGGGGACGATGGTGAGTAGCTCGGCAGGGATCGGCGTCGGCACGGGGGTCATCATGGCTGGGGCGGGTCCTCCCCTACCAGCCCGTCGACGGCCTCGCGGAACAGATCGGCGTGACCGACGTGCCGGGGGCTTGCGGAGCCCGGCCGCGTCCAGGCCGCCGCACTTCCAGGCGAACTGGGCACGTGACCGTTCCAGCGCGAAGAGCAGCATCTCGGCCTCGCCCGCCGTCGTCGACGGTTCGTGGATCCTGGTGTCCAGCAGGAGTTTGTCGGTCATGGTCGGCAGGCTAGGCTCGGTTCCGGACGTTCTGCTGCCGGATTAGCTGGAGGTGCGGTGAAGCCCGATACGAGCCCCACGGCGCGGGCGCTGCTCGCCCTCGAACTGGTCCAGGCCAGCCCGGGCATCACCGCGGACCGGCTCGCGGACAAGCTCGGCGTCTCGGAGCGGGCCGCCCGGCGGTACGTCGGCATCCTCCGCGAGGCGGGCATTCCGGTCGAGTCCGTGCGCGGGCCGTTCGGCGGGTACCGGCTCGGTCGCGGGCTGCGGCTGCCGCCGCTGATGTTCAGCGCCACCGAGGCCCTCGGCCTGGTCATGGCTGTGCTCGACGGTCACCACCAGGCGAGCGACCCGACCGACCCGGTCGGTAGCGCGCTCGGCAAGATCGTGCGCGCCCTCCCGGAGCCGGTGGCGGCCCAGGCCGAGGCGGTCCGCCGGGCCACGGCGCCCGCCCCCGACCGGGCGGCCGCCCGGCCCGACCCGGGGACCACGACCGCGCTCGTGCAGGCCTGCACGAGTCGCCGGCGGGTACGGCTCGGGTACCGCTCCGAGGCCGGCTCCGAGTGGGTCATGGAGGTGGACCCGTGGGCGGTCGTCGTGCGCCACGGCCGCTGGTACCTGCTGTGCTGGTCGCACACCGCGGATGCGCGGCGGGCGTACCGGATCGACCGGGTCCGCGACGTGGAGCTGCTCGACGACACCGCCACCCCGCCCGCCGACCTCGACCCGGTCGAGATGCTCGAGGAGCATCTCGCCGTCGGGTGGGAGTACGAGGTCGAGGTCGTCATCGACGCGCCGGTCGAGAAGGTGGCGTGGCGCCTCCCCCGCGTCCTCGGACGGCTCGAGCCGCTCGACGGGCAGACCTGCCGCCTGGTCGGCAGCACCAGCAACCCGATCTGGTACGCCGAGCAGCTCGCGGGGACGCCGGCGCCGTACCGGATCGTGACGTGTCCCGAACTCCAGGCTGCCGCACGGGCCATCGGCGAGCGGCTGCTGGCCGCGGCCGGGTCATCGCAATAGGGGCTTAGTCGGGCCAACCGCACGCCGTGGGCGCTGTTCGCGGCGTTCTGCGGGAACCGCCGAGGACCACGTCGGTGCACGGGCCGCCTCTGTCCACTGTGGGTGATTAAATGGCACACCGTCCGGCACCGGTCCGTCGGTATTCTGAAATGGTGTCCATCGATGCCAACGGAGGGGCGGGATGCCGGATGACGTAACGATGGCGATCGTTACGGCGCTCGCCGCGAAGGCCGCCGAGGTGACGGTGGACGGCATGAAGAACGCGATTACCGCCTTGTTCCGGCTCATTCGCGCAAGACTCGGGCACGAGACTGACGGAGCCCGCGCGCTGGCGTCCGCCCTGGCCCGACCGGACGACCGAGCCGAACGGTTGAGACTGGCGCAAGCACTGGCCAGGGTAATGGCCACGGACCCCGGGTTCGCCGCCGAGGTCCGCGCCGGCTGGCGTGCGGCCGAGACCGAACTGGCGACGGAACCGGCGTCCGTAGTAAACCAATTCAGCGGTTATGCCGGCACCGTGCTGCAAGCACGGGATATCGGAGGCGACGTCAGGTTCGGCTCATGAGAGAGCCGCCCGTGGTCCGCAATGAATTGTCGGGTACGGTCGTCGGCCCGAGTCTCCAGGCCGGCACGATCCACGGTGGCGTCCATGTACACGCGACGTTCTCCGGTCCCGTCTGCGTTCCCCGGCAGTTGATCGCGCCGCCACGGCACTTCACCAACCGTCGGGCCGAGCTGGACCAGTTGACCCGAACCGAGTCGGCGATCGTCGTGGTGAGCGGACCGGGTGGGGTCGGCAAGACCGCACTCGTCCGTGCCTGGGCGCACTCGGCCCGGGACCGGTTCGCCGACGGGCAGCTATACGTCGACCTCGGCGGGTTCGGTGAGGATCCGCCGGTAGACCCCGGTGACGTCCTCGCCGGGTTTCTGCGGGCATTCGGCGTGCCGGCACCACGCGTACCGGTGCAGCTGGCCGAACAGGCCGCGCTCTTCCGGTCGTTGACCGCCGGCCGGGCGCTGCTCGTGGTGCTCGACAACGCGTACTCGGCGGCTCAGGTACGGGTGCTTCTTCCCGCGTCGCCGGCCGGCAGGGCGGTGGTGACCAGTCGCAGCCGGCTCCTCGGACTCGTACCCGACGGTGCCCGGTTGATGGAACTGGCGCCGCTCCGCGCGGCTGACTCGGTTCGCCTGCTCACCGGCGCTCTCGGCGCGGAGCGGATCGAGCGGGAGCGGCGGCACGCCGAGGCTTTGGCAGCCGCCTGCGGCGGTCTGCCGATCGCGCTGTGCGTGGCGGCGGCGCGGCTGGCCGCGAGGCCCCGGCTCAGCGTCCGCCAGGTGGCCGCCGAGCTGGCCGATGAGGCGCAGCGGCTGGCCGGGCTGTCGGTGCGCGACGGGCCGTCGGTGCGGGCCGCCTTCGATGTGTCGTACCGGGCGTTGGAGCCGGGCGCCGCGACCCTGTACCGGCGGCTCGCCCTGCACCCGGGGCCGGAGTTCGGTCCGGGTCCGGCCGCCGCGGCGGGCGGGCACGTCGACGCGCTGCTCGACGCGAGCCTGCTCCAGGAAGTAGCCGAGGATCGATTCCGCTTCCACGATCTGGTGCGCCTGCACGCCCGGCAGAAAGCCGAGTCGGAGGACGGACCGGAGGACCGCGCTGCCGTTGTGCGCGCGATGATCGAGTGGTACCTGGCCGCGGCCGCGCGCGCCGACCTCGTGGTCACGCCGTACCGGCGTCGATTGCCGTACCGGTACCGGACGGTGCCGGGCCGCCTGCCCGTGTTCGCGGGTCGGGACCGCGCGCTCGACTGGCTGGAGCAGGAACGCGTGAACCTGGTCCGCGCGGGCCGGGCCGCGATGGAGTACGGCTTTCCCGAGTTGAGCTGGCACGTGTACTACGTGCTGTGGCCGCTCTTCCTGTACGGCAAGCACTATCGCGACCGGGCCGAGTCGGATCGGCGGGGCCTGGCCGCGGCGCTCGCCTGGGGCAGCACCTGGGCGGAGGCGGCGATGCTGAAGCGCCTGTGCGGATCCCGCGCTGCCGCGGGCGACGTGGCTGAGGCAGAACAGCACATCCGCAGGGCGATCAGGCTGTACGAGGAGATGGCCGACCAGCGCGGCCGGTTGGATTCGTTGGAGGCGCTGGCGATGCTCCGTCGCGACAGCGGCCGGGCCGACCAGGCCGCGGTCCTGTTCGCCGAGGTACTGGCCGCCAACCGGGGCCTCGGCGATGACCGGTGCACCGGGCTTACCCTGATCAACCTAGGCATGCTGCTCCCCCGTCTCGGCCGTTCGGCGGAGGCTGTCGATCTGCTCGCGGAGGCACGAGCCCTGTTCGCCGGACTGACCGCGATCGACCCGTACAACGAGGTTCGAGTGCAGATCGGGCAGGCGATCGCCTACCTGGGCATGACCGATCTGAGGCGGGCCGAGCAATTCGCCGAAGAGGCGGCCGGTCGGATGCGGGACCTCGGGTCCGATCACGGGTACGCCGAGGCGGTTCACGTGCTCGGTCAGGTCGCCGAGCGACGCGGCGACACCGCGCTGGCGGCACGGAACTACCGGTCGGCACTCGACGTCTTCACCGCGGTCGGATCCCGGCACGCTGCGGTCGTGCACGGCCGGCTGGTCAACATCGAACGCGTCGCCGGACAACCAGACCGGGTAGAGCAACCGGGCCATCCGGCCAATGTCTGACGTGGACATCAGGTGCGGTCGGACGACGGGCACCAGCACGTCTGCACGTGCCACTACGGGATCGGTCATGCCGGTGATCCGCAACGGATGCGAGGCACCGGTACCGGTCGCGACCGTCGATGCCGGCCGGGCGCGGGCAGCCGGAGGAGGTCGTAGATCGTCCGTCGGATCAGCACGTCGGCCAGACCTGGACGGGATGTCACCGACGCCGCCACGGCCCGCCTTCCGAGCGGCAGGGCCGCCGCGAGCTGCGGCGGAATCGGCCGGCACAGGTCCAGCCGCCCGGCCCGGCCCGTCACCAGCTGCTGCGCGGATCCCGGTGCGATGATCTTGGGGCGAGTCGGCGCCAGGTGCACCACGGGTCGGCCGATCGCGGCGGAGTAGGTGGTGACCGACCCGTGATCGCCGATCACGCAATCGGCCGCCACCACGATGGAGCGCCAGTCCACCTCGGGATCGACGAGGATCAAGCCGGCTTCCCGGCAGTCGCGTAGCCATGCGCGGATCTGGCGCCAGCCGTGCGCGCTCCACACGGCCGGATGCAGCAGGGCGGCCACCCGGAAGTCCCGCGCGGGCAACTCATCCATCAGCCGCGGCAGGAGATCGGGTGCGTGCCCGAACAGCCCGTCCGTGCCCCATGTGGAGCTGACCACCACGAGCCGCTGGTCGTCCGCCACGCCGGCCGCGCGCCGGTAGCGCGACCGCCACGGGAGGCTGGACACCAACCGGTCGAGGCACGGATCTCCCACCACCGACGCCACGGGTACCGCCTCCGGGCACTGCTGTCGGAGGATGTCGAGCTCCCGCTGGTGGGCGAGCAGCAACGCCGAGGCCAGGACGTGACCATCGCGGGTGAGCCGTGCCGCGTCGAGTCCGTACACCGGCGGATCCGCGAGCAACGGACCGCCGTCGCCACCGGTCCAGGTCAGCTTGCCGCGGCCGGCACCGTGCGCCATCACCATCAGCGGTGCGTGTACCTGGTGCAGCCCGTTGTGCGCCGCGGCAATGGCAAGGTCGAAGCGCTCGCGGATGGCCTGGTCCCACGGCAGCACAAGCGCGTCGAGGCGGGACAGGTAATCCGGCACGTCCCGGCCGAGCGCGTCCGGCGCCGCGGTGAACACGACCTGAACGCGCGGATCCGACTCCACGTACTCGACGACGTCCAGAAGCCGTTGGCAGGCCACAATCGTATGCGCGACGATCAGAACCGTCCGGCAACCGGTACGCGTGACCCAGCGCGATGCGTCCACCCCGATGGGGGCTGATAACCAATCGCAGACCGCCATTTTCCACTCCTTCGAGCTACACGAGGGAAGGGTGGCGGTACCGTCTAGCAACCGTGTCGCCGGTCATCTTGCAGTCCGCTTGCTACGGGCTAGCCGGCGCGATGTCAGATCTCGGCAACTCTGCATTGACGACTTGGAATGCCTTGCGGTGCGGGCCGACACTTGGGAGGGCGGGTCCGACCGGCGAGGGGACGACCCCGATGGAGTTTGTGATCCTGGGCTCTACCGAGCTGCGGGTGGACGGCGACGCGGTGCCGCTTGGTACGGCCAAGCAGCGCGGCATGCTGTCCGTACTCCTGTATCACGTCGGTGAACCGGTCCGCGCAGAAGTCCTGGTCGAATATCTTTGGGGTGGCCGCGGCGGAGATACTCACCGGAGCACTCTTTACTCGCTGGCCAGCCGGATCCGAGCCGTCCTGCATCGGGTCGGGATAGATGACGCCCTAGTACGGTTACCACGCATTGGTGCGTACCGACTGAATATCGACCGGGATCTGATCGACTATTTCCGCTTCCGCCGGATCGTGAACGACGCGCGCGAGGCGACCCGCCGCAGCGACCATGCCGCCGCCTCGACCCTCCTCTCCGGCGGGATCTCGCTGTGGCGCGACGAGCCGCTGGCCGACCTGCGCGGGGCGGCCGCCGAACACTTGCGGGGACACCTGAAGGGCGAACTGCTCGACGCCCACAAGCTGCTGGCCGACTGCCTGCTCAAGATGGACGAGCCGGGCCTGGCGCTCGACCTTCTCGCCCCGCTGGTACGTGACCACGAGCTGGATGAGGTTCTCGCGCAGCATTGGATCGCCGCGCTCTGCGCCACCGACCGGCACGACCAGGCGCGTACCTACTTCGTCGCGTTCCGCGACCGGTTCCGCAGGAAGATGCACCTGGAACCCGGCGTGACCATGCCGGTGCGGGTAACCGCGGCGGCGTCGAAGCCGTTCACGCCCCCGCGCCAGTTGCCGGCGGACATCGCCGACTTCACGGGCCACGAGGCCCTTCTGGATCAGCTCGACGCGTTGATCGACACGGGTGTCCACCGGGCGAAGGTGGTGGTGATCACCGGTATGCCCGGAGTCGGGAAGACCACGCTCGCCATCCACTGGGCACATCGGCGTCGCCACCGGTTCGCGGACGGGGATCTGTATCTCAACCTCAGAGGGTACGGTCCCGCCTCGGTGATCGAGCCGGACGACGCGCTCGGCCGGCTCCTGCGCGCGCTGGACGTACCCGCCGACCGCATCCCGCCCGACGGGGAACAGCGGCGAGAGCGCCTCAACCGGCTGCTCGACGGACGGCGGCTCCTGCTGATCCTCGACAACGTCGGTGACGCCGACCAGGTGCGCCCGCTGATTCCCGCGTCGGCGACGTGCGTCACGGTCATCACCAGCCGGAACCGTCTGACCGGTCTGACGATCCGGGAGGCGATCCGCAATCTCACCGTCCCTCCGCTGACGGACGATGAGGCGCTGGCCTTACTGGATCATGTGGTCAGTCCGCTGCGGACACGCACCGAACCGGAGGCGATGCGCGCGTTGGCCCGCATCTCCGGCGGGCTCCCGCTCGCACTGCGCATCGTCGGCGAACACGTCGCCGAACGACCCAAAGCCCGCATCGCCGACCTCCTCGACGACTTGAGCAACCACCTGCTCGACGGCGCTGAGCCCGGCGATGAGACAAGCCTGCATACCGTCTTCGACTGGTCGCTCAACGCGCTGCGCCCGCAGGCCGCCCGGCTGTTCCGCATCCTCGGACTGCATCCTGGGGAAAGCATCAGCATTCCAGCCGCGGCGGCGATGTCGAACGTGGACCTTCCGCTGGTGGAGCAGCTCATGAACGGCCTGGCGCGGGGCCACCTGATCAACCATGACACCGCACGGCGGTACCGGTTCCACGATCTCCTTCGGCGCTACGCCGCTGACCGGGCGTACCGCGACGAGCCGGCCGGCACCATCTCGAATGCGATGCGCCGGCTGCTCGACTGGGCGCTCCTGTCCGCTGTCAACGCCGCGGCCGTACTCGCGCCGCATAGCCCGCCCGTGCCGGACCTGCCCGATCCCCCGGATGTCACGCCGGATGCGCTTGCCACCGAGACGGAGGCGATGGCCTGGGCCGAGGCCGAGCGCGACAACCTGTCGGCACTCGCCCGGTGGGCTGCCGATCACGGACTCCACCGGTACGCCTGGCAGCTGGTAGGCACGATCCACGAGATCCTCGACCGGTATGGACGGCAGGATGTGCTCCTCGAGCTCAACGAGTTGGCACTGAGGTCGGCCCGCATCGACGGGCACCGCGAAGGTGAGAGTGGAACGCTGAACAACCTCGGTGTCACATACTTCGACATCCATGATTATGACCAAGCCACCGCCAGATTCGAGGCGGCCCTGGCCCTCGCGCGGGACGCCGGCTATCCCGAAGCCGAGCTGGCGTGCTGTCACAATCTCGCCGCACTCCAGGTACGGGCAGGCAACACCGACGCAGCCATCGAACTTTGCCAGCACGTACTGCAGATCGCCCGCGAGACGGGCAACGCTGAAGGAGAGTCAGCGGCGCTGCATCGCCTGGGCCAGGCCTACCGACAGCTGGGCCGGTACGACGACGCCCAGCACAACTACTGGCACGCGCTCATCATCCGCGAACGTATTGGCGCGCTGCGCCCGCAAGCCGCGACCCACGCCGAGCTGGCTGCGATGATGCTGGAGGGGGGTGAGCCGGAGCCGGCGTACCAACACTGCATGCGTGCTCTCGACATACACGAGCGGACCCGGGATGACGCCGCCCGGTGTGATGCCCTCACCCTGATGGCCGACATCCGCTGCGCGCTGCGCGATCCGGTCGCGGCCGTACGGGACGGACGGCAGGCCCTCGCGATCAGCCGAAGGCTGGGAGACTCACTGCGGCAGGCCCGGACGCTGACGGTGCTCGCCGACGCGCTCGCCGCCGCCGGCGAGGGCGATGCCGCTGAGACGGTGTGCCACGACGCCCTGGAACTCATGGATGAGTTGAGCGGCCCCGACGTGGCGCCGATGCGCGACCGCGCAGTCACGATCCGTTCGTTGCTCAGACGCCCCCTGGGATCTTGATAACAAGATCATAACTCTTGTTTTGCGCTCGTTGGCGATCGCCCAGCTAGGCGGCTGGCGACCCATCCATCGCCGAATCAGGGTGACTTGTCCCCGCGGATCTTTGACTGTCTAATGGCTTCTCGCACCTGGACTACTGCCGTCGGAACTGGGAGAAGTTCTTGGACCTGACCGTTGCGGTCGAGTGGATCAAGTACATATTGATCATTATTTTTGAAATTCATCTCTGAGCTGGGCGCCCGGTTGACCGGGCGCTCGATGTTTCTGACTAGCCACTTGCCAGTACGTCATCGATGCGCGCAGCTGCCGACCGCCGGTCGCTGCGGCGAGCCGTTGCTCGCGACATCCAGGGACAGGACAGCCGCGCGCCGGCGTGACGGTGTCGGATCAGGCAGCCGCGGCCGGCGGCTGTGTCTGGCGCCGGCCGCGGTCATCTCAGCGGGCCGGTAGGACTACCCGAGCCGGGCGCGGCACTTGTGCGGGGCGCTCGTGCCCCGGCAGCCGGTCGAGTCGACGTACGGTGTGGCGGTCAGGCCGGGCGAACTCCACGGGCCGCACAACGACACTGCCGCCGGGCAGCGTCACGCCGTCGGGCGGTACCGGCCGATGCGGCGCGGCGATCTTCACCTTGACCTCGGTGGTACGGCCGAACCTGCCCGGCCCTACGGTTCGGCGACCCCCGGATCATGGCCCTGAGCGGCGCCCTATGCCTGAACCTGTTCGCCGTCACCGGCGTCACCAACAAGAGCCTTCGCGCCTTGACCGCCCGGCACCAACTACACCACCAGCCAAATGACCTACGACCTACGCCGCCTGCGGCTCAACGGCCTGATCCGCCGCATGAACACACCCACACCTACGTGCTCACCCCCGACGGCCAACGACTGGCCATCTTCTACACCAAGCTCCACGAGCGACTCCTGCGACCGCTCACCGCAGCCAACCAACCCCAAGCACCACCCGCGCTACGCCACGCCCTGGCCACCATCGACCACCACGTCGACGAATACATCGCCCGAGCCCGGCTAAAACCGCGCCCGGAACCTGACACCTGCGTTCAGAATCCCGTCCCCAAGGATCTAGCCGTTGCGTCAATGTCGTCCTCGCCGGCCCTGTCCACCACGACCGCCTGTAGCTGCCATTGGCCACGTGCGGTCGCAGAGTCACCGAAATCCACCGAGAGACATTCCCAGTGACCGGTTGCGTTACCTATAAAGTGCCTTCCGCGACGGATGGATAAGACCCTCAGCAGGTCCTATCGCTCCAGATCTTAAGGCACTTCCAACTCATCCTGCTGAAGGTACGCGTGAGACGTGCTGAGTGGGGTTGGCGTTATTTCGTGCCTCCTCTAGTTCGCCTCATTGTTCGTACTCGGTCAAGAACAAGGCCATCCTCCCGGCCGGCAGGGGCGATCCTTTCCGAATGAAGCGTGAAAGCTTGACCAGTTGTTCCTCGGATAGAGGGATGGAGTTGCCTTTGGGGTTATCGCTCACATCGAGACCTAATACGCTGCTGATCTCTTCCCACTCGGCCGTCAGGTCGCCCTCCCAAACTAGACTTTCCGTGCCATTGTCAAATGCCTCGATGACCCACGTCATGGCTCCACCGTTCGCGAAGGATTTGCCGGGTTAAGCATGTTGCCAGTATAGGGATCGTATTCGCCCGTGTGTCGACCGCGTCGGTCGTATCGCTCCACGGTGCCGTGCCGGCTATCCCACTCATAGATGTTGCCCTCGTCGTCCTTCCACCTCGCCCGCAGACCACCGCATCCTTGAACGGGAGTTTTCCGTGTAGCACGTTTAGCAGTGGGGAAGGCCGGGAGACTCCGGGGGGCAGGCTGATATCCTCCCCCACGCGCACTCTTTCCCGAATATATGGCCATGCCTAGTGACATGGCTTCCCCGAGGATGCTCCACAGCGAACTGCTTGGACCGCCTCTGATCGCTTCTACCGTTAGGGCCCAGTCATCCTGAACCATTTCTCTGAAGCTACCTGTGCACAACGGAACTCTTGTGCTGGCGCCCTCCGAACAACCAAGTCCAATAAGGACCTGCCGTCGCACGAGAGGGTTGGTCTCGGCGTACTCGGGTGCGTATTTGTCAACATACTCCGCAAGTAGGTGAGGGTCCGAGACTCCCCAACTAATGTCGTACCCATCAATTGCGACTCGGCCATCCCTGTATGTCGTCAGGACCGTACCATTTCCGAAAGACTGACTCAGACCAAATATTGTCAGGCAGGTCAAAGTGCTTTCAGGATGAACCCACTTATATGAGCCGGTTTCTTCTTCGTCCTTTAGGCCGCTTGTATCATAAAAGGTAGCGGGGTTGTTGTGGGCGTAGGCATACCCAACGCATAGCTGGATCAAGACCGATCGCCGTTGTCGCAGGACAGTCTGCATAGGCTGAGTACGGCTCGGCCGACGCCGTCAGCGATCGTCGGCACATTCTTGTCAGCGTCGCCTGCGTTCCTCTGCGGCGCGGGGGCGACCGCCCCCTGTTCTGCGCGTCTGCGCGCGAAGCGGCGAACAGTTCGATGACGACGGTAGCCGAGCACTAACCTTTGCCACGATCCACAAGACGCCATGCAGCGTTGAAGTTCGTCCGGCCCGGCGTAAGTTCAATTTTGCCGCTAGCTTTCAGTTTGTAGAATACCTTCTTCATTGCGTTCTCGGACTCGATACCAGTCAAGGCACGCGCAGTCTTGTTGGTAATTTCTGAATGCGAGTCGAGGTACTCAAGGACGATTTCTTCCGGGCGCGCAAGAGGCGAGTGTTCGAGGACTACGGCAAAAGAATTCTCATCCACTCGCAGCTGCGGTTCCTTGAGTCTCGCGGCCTTCATAGCGCTAAAGACGGTATCCAGACCCTCACCGATATCCTTATTCGGCGCGTCCGGATACTTGTTAAGCAAGCGCACGATTGTTGGATTACGAGCGAACCGTTCCTCGAGAATATTGTCCTTCGTGATGTGTCCAGGGAGTCGGCCGGGACTTCGTACCTCCACCCTGTTGTCGAAGATGGAGATTAGGGTATCGTCAGAGATATTGTAGTCGCGGTGGATGACCGCATTAACAATGACCTCCTTTAACGCTTCTGGAGGGTATCGCATAGGCGCCATCGTCCCGTCGGTATGGAGAACCTTGTGCTCCTGGATAATGGCCAGCACTTCATCGATAGTGCGGTCGATGAGGACGCGAGCTGGGCCGTCGATTGTCTTTGGCGTTCCCCTAAGGTACTTACGATCCGGTACTCGCTCTGATGTTTCGTAGCGGGCAATCTTTACCGCGCACCTCTTAGGGGCGATCGCGGACGGCTCATCAGCAAAGAGGATGGCGGCCGCGACGGTCGCCCGGCCGGACTTCCTATCAACCAGGCGTTGCTTGCGCAGAAATCGATCGGGTTCGGAGGCCGGAGTGTACTCGTTCAAAAAGAACTGTAACTCTCCCTCGTCCGCCAACTCGTCTAGGTCGTAGTCATCCAGAAGCTGGTCTTCATACGACTTAGCGCCCTTCGACAGGGTGAGATCAGCGATTGCCGTTCCCCTGAGCTCCAGCGTTTGAGCGCCTCGCCTCCGGAAGACCTCCTGGCGAGCAGTTTTATGGACGTCTGGGCTTTTCTGGATGGTGGTCACCAGACACGCGAGTCCCAGTTCCGGGCGTGACGATACCCGCAGGAACTCAAGGTCATATGGGACTGGCGGAGAGATCTCCTTGACTAGAGTGGTGTGAATCCAATTCGCATCCTCTTGGACAAAGAATCCTTTCCATCGGTCAAGGCCTACGAATTTCTTTCGATCCTCGATACCGACGACGAACTCGCCACCCTCAGCATTAGCGAGCGCTACAGCGATCTTCTGAACTACGGCCCCGCCAGACTGAACGCTTTTCACGTCCCAAAAGTGTGACTCATCGCGTTCAACGATGACCACAGCCTCAGCGGGCCTGATCGCGCGCTCCTCCATCTGAGCAAGCCTTTCGTCGGTTAGCGTCCGGCAGGTGGGCGGGTGCCGCGGCTGCTATGGCCCACTGCGAGCGCTAATTCAGAGTACCTGGCGCGGACGACGAAGCGTTGTCGGCCGCGTCCCCGATCATTCCGTTGCCCCGAAGGCAGAACCTATGTCGTATGTCCGCCGTGGTCATTCGCCGCTGCTCCCGCCGAGACCGCTCGCTTCGCTCGCTGCTAGCACCGTCATCCCACAGGCAGAGCCTCCGGCGGGGGCGCTCGGGCTCCGGGATGCCGTCTGCCATCGATCCGGGCAAGCCGAGCAGACCCACCCCCGGCGCCGCCAGCGTGGGTTGCCGTCCATCGCGGTGATCGCGTCGTGGCGGCGCCGGGGGCGTGCCCGCTCCCCCATGGGCGGGTCGACGGCGGACGGGATGCCAACTTCCAGCCAGAAGGCATGATCAAGTGGTCCCGCCATGTTCCCGTAGACGGCCAGACTTCGCGGGACTCCGCCCGGACCGGCAAGATCGGCCGTTAGCCGGGTTTCCCCAGCTCAACGGCCGTTCGGCGTGCGTGTGGCGGGTACGGGATCCGAACCAGTGTAGCTTTCGCGACAGTTTACAGGTCGCTGGCAACGCAACGACCACGAACTCCACGATCGACGGCTCAGCTCATCAAGAACGAGATCATCACGCGCAAGATCAGGACGTCTCCAGGGCGTCAGGACGTGGCCAGGACGTCCCAGGACGACCAGTGTTGACCACCGTCGGCCAATGGCAACGACCAATACCAGCAGCTCAACCATGTGGCCAACCCCGAGGACCAGAGGCGTGACGGACGAGTCGGCCTGTACGCCGGGTTCTGTCCCGGCCCCGCCAGAAATGACGGGACCGGTGGCGGCCATCCATCTCGGCCTGCCGTCGCCGGCAGGCTCCAGCGGCCTACCCGCAGGCTCGGGCGGGCCACCCTCGATCGCCTGCGCAGGCCGCGACGCCGAGGCGCGCGG